>Ga0224555_1002507_pt1 | contig 21338 bp, 18 predicted proteins | sample 714S23034metaG_FD_180687 | JGI IMG/M metagenome (GOLD analysis project Ga0224555, IMG submission 180687) | Peat soil microbial communities from Stordalen Mire, Sweden - 717 S2 30-34 | ecosystem: Environmental > Terrestrial > Soil > Wetlands > Peat | place: Sweden: Norrbotten County, Stordalen...
GCGCCGGGAAGAAAACCAACAACAGCAAACCGGCATACAAAAAACAAACAAACGCAAAACAATGCCCGCCGCCCTTGTAGCGTAATTACCCCGCGCTTGAGGTCATTGATTCAAAAACGCGCCGAAATGATTCCTGAAGACATTCGCAAGCAAATTCCAAATGACCCAGAAGGTTTTGATCGTTGGTTTAAGGAAAACTATGAAGAGATTGTTGTCCCTGCAAAATTGGAATTAAACGGCGTTTCGGCAAACGCTGTTCTGCGAAGATTCATTGACCTGCCTAAACTTTTCGACCTGTTGAAAAACAAGCGTCTTTTTCTTCCCAGCCTGCGCCAGCTTATTGGCGGAGATCCTTCTGAATGTTTTGCTAAAAAGAACTTTGATCATCTGGGGCGTCCAAAACTCGAACAACGAGCGAAAGAACTTGAAGAATATGCTCCAGATGAAATGAAAGGATTTAAATATCCACCAGGCATTACAAACGTTTGGGAAAAAATTGGAGTAGGCAAATCGCTTTTTGAGCATTTAATTCAAACAATTTCAGATAACGAATTGAAAAAGGTAGTTTGGCAATTAGAAAGAGAACGGCTAAAGGGCGATTTGGTTTGCTGTTGCTGGTATAAAGGAACGGGGGAATCCGACGCGATGTGGAAGATTTACGCTGCTCAACTAGGCGTAATGTTTACCACTTCGCCAAATCGAATGGAATCAGCAATCAAGTTGATTCTGCCAAAAATTTATGCGGAACGAACGAAACTAAAGCTGGCTGCTGTCCACTACGAAGATGTGGATGAATGCGGAAGTCTCGAACCTTGGTTGATCAAAAGAGAAGCTTTTAAGCACGAGGAGGAGGTTCGTCTTTATTGCGACAAGCCGTCTGCGTCGTTTAAGATAGTAGTGAACCTTCCAGAATTGATCGAAGAAATCGTTATTACACCATTCGGCGAAAAATGGCAGCTCATCGGGATTAAGGCTGCTATTGAGGCGCTTCTAAAAGAAGTCGGGGCGAGTCAAATTCCTGTTCGATTATCTGATCATATGAGACCTCCGGAAATAACTTGGCCAAAGGAACAGAAGACTTTGAGCGAGGCGCTGGCAGTTAGACCTATTATCGGACATTTATTCTCTCAAAAGATGGGGGATTTATTACTCGAACTGGCGGTGCAAATTGAATTCTGAAAATTCGGTTCCTTCTGTCTAAAATGCCGAATGTGTTAAATGATTTGCTCAAGGCGACGTCGCGCTCGTTTTATCTGATCCCGCATTGCGGGACGTGGCTGCCCGCCGCCGTGCGCCCGCAAATCGGTGCGCTTTTTCCCCGCTTGTTTTCTTTGCAAAAGAGTTTAATTTTCAGGCATGACGTTTCCGATCACCGCTTACATTGAAGCCGCGTTGGAACTGGCGCGCTATGACAAGCTGGACGACGGCTCGTTCGCGGGCGAAATTCCCAAGTTGAAGGGCGTGGCCGCGTTCGGAAAATCCCTGCGTGAGTGCGAAGGCGAACTGCGTTCGACGCTGGAAGATTGGATTCTGGTCGGCCTGAAACTCGGTCACAAACTGCCGGTGCTCGCCGGCATTGATTTGAACAAGGTTCAAAATGGCCGCCTGGCGACCACTTAAACGGCGCGACTTCATCCGCAAACTTCGCGCGCTGAATTTCGACGGCCCGTTTTCCGGCACGCGCCATCAGTTCATGATTTTGGGCCAGCATCGCCAGACGATTCCGAGCAATTCCGAATTCTCGGTGCCGCAAATCCGAATGCTTGTCCGGCAGGTTGAATCCATCCTAGGCCGGTCAATTTCTTTGGATGAATGGGACTCCCTGTAAAATGACTGACGCGTTGAACCAATTGCTCAAGGCGACGTCGCGCTCGTTTTATCTGACGTTGCGCGTGCTGCCGGCGGCCGTGCGCCCGCAAATCGGCCTGGCGTATCTGCTCGCGCGCACCGCCGACACCATCGCTGACACCGAACTTGTTCCGCTGGAACAACGGCTGGACGCGCTCAAAAGATTGCGCGAACGCATCCAGGGTTCGTCCTCGGCACCGCTGAATTTCGGCGAACTGGCGAAACATCAAGGTTCGTCCGCCGAGGGAACCTTGCTGGAAAAAGTCGAGGACAGCCTCACGCTGCTGCAAACCCTCTCGCCCGCCGATCAGCAACTGGCCCGTACCGTCCTCAACACCATCACGGGCGGACAGGAATTGGACCTGCGCCGGTTCGCCGGCGCATCCGCCGAAAAAATTGTTGCGCTGGAAACCGCCGCCCAGCTCGACGACTACACGTATCGCGTCGCCGGCTGCGTGGGCGAATTCTGGACGAAAATGTGCCGCGCGCACCTGTTTCCGAGGCTGCGGATGGACGACGCGCAATTGCTCGCGGATGGCGTCCGTTTAGGAAAAGGTCTGCAACTGGTGAACATCCTGCGCGATTTGCCCGCCGATTTGAAAAAAGGCCGCTGTTATTTGCCCGCGGACAAACTGGAGCCGGCGGGTTTGCTGCCTGAGGTTTTGCTGTCGCCGGTGAACGAGGCGAAATTCCGTCCGCTGTTTCACGAATATCTCGACCGCGCCGAATCGCACCTGGCCGCGGGCTGGGCCTACACGAACACGTTGCCGTTCGGGCAGGTTCGCGTGCGGCTGGCCTGCGCGTGGCCGATTTTGATTGGCATGAAAACGATTGAAAAAATGCGGACCGCCAGCGTGTTGGACCTGCAACAGCATATCAAAGTTTCCCGGATCGAAGTGCGCGGGATTATGCTGCGTTCCGCGCTGTTTTACCCCCTGCCGCGGATGTGGCAAAAATTGTTTTCTACGACTGGGAAAGCTGTTGCATCCGAGGGCAAATTGGCGTAAAAAAACGATATGCAAATCATGAAGTTGTTGCCTACAGTTTGCGCGGTTGGCATTTGCGCAAGTTTCATTTCCGTCCGCGCGGACGATACTCCGGTTCAGGCCGCCGCGCGCGCGGCTTTGGAGCAAAAGATGAGTGAAATAGATACGAACCAAACCCAGCCGCCCCCGGTTGTGGTCACTCCTGCCGGCGCCGCAAAAGTGCCACCAAGCAAGCCCGCAACCAAAACTGTCCCGGCCAAGGCAACAACTCCGGCAGCCAAGGCAACGATTCCGGCGGCCACGACAACAACGAACGAGCCAACCCCGATACTCGTTGCACCCGTTGCGCCAGCTGCGACGATGCCAACGGAGATTAAACCCGCCACACCGCCGTCAGCCGAAACCAAACCAGCACCGACGATGACTCCGGCCGAACCGGCAGCAGCGGCAACAACCACTTCGGAAACCAACGCGACCCCGGCGGTTTCCGGAACGACGCCCGCAGCGCCCGTTGCGCCCGAACCAGAAAGTCCGGCGGCAGAGACCAAACCCGCCACCCCGCCGCCAGCCGAAACCAAGCCGGCGCCGATGATGGCTCCGGTCGAACCGGCAGCAGCAGCGACAATCACTTCGGAAACCAACGCGGCCCCGGCGGCTTCCGGAACAACGCCTGCGGTGCCTGTTGCGACGATGCCGACAGAGGTTACACCCGCCACTCCTCCGCCAACCGAAACCAAGCCGGAAGTCCCGACTGCTGAGATGAAGCCGGCGCCGACCGTGGAAACGGCTCAGCCCGCGCCGGTCGCAATCAAGCCGGCGCCTCCTGCAATCACACCCGCGGCGGGCACAGTTCTTCAAAGTCCCGTGATGCCCGCCACGATAAAAGTCAAAGCCGGCGTGATGAGCGCAACGAACCAGATCAACGCAATTTATACAGGAAAAGAACTGGGCTTGAAGCCAATTGAATCGCCGCTCCTGCCGGTTTCCGCAACCCAACAGGCGCAACTGCAAGCCTTGCTCGCAAAATACAAGGCCAACCAGATCAGTCCGGAGGAGTACCACAACCAGCGCGCGGAAATACTGGCCCAGCCATAAAACTGCGATTCCATCCGCCCGCTGGATGCGCGCGTCCGGCGGGTTTTTTATTGCAAACCTTCACCCCGAAGGTCTTCGGGGTTGAACTTTGAACTCTGAACCCTAAACTTCAGGTGTTATGCATGATTTTCGTTATGTCGGCAACCGGCTGTTTTGCGAAGACGTCGCCGTCGAGTCGCTCGCGCGCAAGTTTGGCACGCCACTGTACGTTTATTCGCAGCACACGTTGACTGAACATTTCCAAAAACTCGACGCGGCCATGTCGCCGGTGAATCATCTCGTCTGTTTCTCCGTCAAATCCAATTCCAATCGGTCCGCACTGCGCGCGCTGGCGAATCTCGGCAGCGGCTTCGACATCGTCAGCGGCGGTGAATTACAGCGGGTCATCGCGGCGGGTGGCGGCCCGCGCCGATGCGTTTTCGCCGGCGTCGGCAAAACGGAAGACGAAATCGAATTTGCCTTGCGGCAGGGCATTTATTCCTTCAATGCCGAGAGCGAACCGGAATTGCAGCGCATCAACCGCGTTGCGGCGCGGCTGAAGAAAATCGCGCCCATCGCCGTGCGCGTGAACCCGGGCGTGGACGCCTATACGCATGCGAAAATCACAACCGGCACTTACGAAAACAAATTTGGCATTCAATTCGAGCAGGTTGAAGGCGTTTATGCCCGCGCGAGCAAATTGAAAAATCTGCGGCTGCGCGGCCTGCAAATGCACATCGGCTCGCAAATCACTGAAACGACACCGTTTGAACAGGCGGCGCGCAAAGTCCTGCCGCTTTTGAAACGGTTGCAGGAAAAATACCCGTTGGAATTTTTTAGCGTCGGCGGCGGTCTCGGCATTGTCTATAAACCCGCGCTCGCCAGCGGCGCGGCCGCCTGGTGGAAAACTTCCGCGGCGAAAAACATTTTGACCCCGCAAAAATACGCCGGGCGGCTGGTCCCGCTGCTCCAACCGCTCAACTTGAAAATTCTCCTTGAGCCGGGACGCTTTATCGCCGGCAACGCGGGCATTCTGGTCACGCGCGTCGAGTTTGTGAAAAAAACCGGCCGGAAAAACTTCGTCATCGTGGACGCCGCGATGAACGACTTGATTCGTCCGGCGTTTTATGACGCCTATCACGAAATCGTGCCGCTCACCCGCAACCATGGCGTGCGAATTTCTTCCGATGTGGTCGGGCCGATTTGCGAATCCAGTGATTTCTTTTGCAAAGACCGCCCGTTGCCAAAAGTCGGCGAAGGCGATTATCTCGCGCTCTTGAGCGCGGGTGCTTACGGTTTTGCCCAGGCGTCGAATTACAACACCCGGCCCCGGGCCGCCGAGATTTTGGTGAGCGGCAAACGCGCCGCCGTCGCGCGCGAACGCCAGCCCGTGAAAGAAATTTGGTCGGGAGAGAAAGTTGTGTCATGGTTGAAGTAGAACCGTGAACAACGAATATTCCATCGCGGCGCACTGGCCGGGCGGTTTTGATGAAGCCGGCCTGCGGCGGTGGGCGGAGGATTTGCGCGCCCAACTCCTCGCCCCGCAGGTTTCACTCGGCCTCGTCTTCATGTCGCCGAAATTTTTCCCGTTCGCCAGGCAGGCGCTTGAAATTTTGCGCGTTCACGCCCGGATCCCGCTGCTCGCGGGCTGTTCGAGCACCGGGCTGATTGCCGGCACGCAGGAAATTGAAGACGCAACCGGACTTGTGCTCGCGCTTTACTCGCTGCCCGGCGCGGAGTTGAAAGATTTTCGTTTCACGCAGAATCAGGTCGAGGAGGCCAACGGCCCCGGCTACTGGCACCTGGAAACCGGCATCGAACCGGCGCACACCAATGGCTGGCTCGTTTTCATTGACCCGTTCCATCTCGACGCGGAAAGCTGGATTCGTTCGTGGAACGAGGCCTATGCGCCGCTGCCTGCGCTCGGCGGTCTGGCCAGCGGCATTTTCAACCAGCAAACGACGCAGGTCTATTTGAACGGCAGCGTGTTTGAGGACGGCGGCGTGGCGATTTCCGTCGGCGGCGACGTGCAACTGACCGGCATCATTTCACAGGGTTGCACCCCCATCGGCGAAACGTGGACACTCACCCGCGTGGAAAAAAATTTGATTCATCACATCGGCAACCGGCCCGCCTACGCGGTGCTCGCCGAAACCTTTCAAAAACTTCCGCCCGAGGAACAGCGCAAGGCGCAAGGCAACCTGTTCATTGGCTTTGTCGTCAACGAATACCTCGAAGATTTCCATCGCGGCGATTTTCTGGTGCGCAATCTCATCGGGGGCGACCCGCACTCCGGGGTGCTGGCGGTGGGCACGCTGCCGCGCGCGGGGCAAACCATGCAGTTCCAGCGGCGCGACGCCGACGCGGCGACCGAGGACATGAACGAACTGCTCGCGCGCGCGAAAAAACAAATCGGGGGCACGCCGATTTACGGCGGCTGCCTCTGCTGTTGCAACGGCCGCGGGAAGCACTTGTTTGGCCGCGCGAACCACGATGTCGAACTCGTGCAGGGACGGCTCGGCCCGCTCGGACTTTCGGGATTTTTCTGCAACGGCGAAATCGGGCCTGTCGGCGAAAAGAATTTTCTGCATGGCTACACCGCGTCGCTCGCGCTGTTTGTGAAAAAACAACCGTAGCCCGCCCGGAACATTGCGGTTGGGAATAATTCGCCATTGCTTTTGCGTGGCGGCACGTCATGCTCCAACGGAAATGTCCCAAGAGGAACCAGCTTCCGAGACGAAGCAGCCCGCGCCGCCCCGGGAACCGGGCAGCGGACGCCGCCGCGGACATCGCGGCGGACGCGGACGGCGGCGTCCCGCGCCATCCGTTCCAGTTGCGGAGCAACCGGTGCAGGCTGAATCACTGACGCCGCAAGTTGCGCCATCTGTCAGCACGCTTGAACTCCCGGCACGACCCGCGCCGCCGAGGCAAAAATTTCAACCCGCCGTTCCCACGCCGCGCGCCGCCAGGCCTGACGATTCAGCCATCAGCCAGGCGGTAAGCGAAGTGACGCAAGTCGTCGAATCGCTGAAACAGGCGCTCAATCAAATGGAGGATGTTTTGGAACTGGTCGAACTCGCCGAGCGGCAAAAGCTCGGCGACGAACGCGAGATTGAATCACTGAGCCGCGCTTTGCGCCAGTTGCAACACCCGAGAAGCGGCCGGGGCGAGCGACGCGAACATGACGTTTGAAGTGATTTTTCAGGGCAGAGACAATTCATTGGGCTGTCTTTCGGGAGCAGGGTGGCAGCCAGTTTGAATTGATCCTGCCGTTTCTTTCCGGCTCCAAACACGAACGGTTATGCTTGATTTCATTGCGTGGGCAAAGATAATTTCCCGACCGTCATGAATTTTATCCATCATTCCGCCAAATTGTTTCTCATCCTCCCGGTCGCCTGCATTTTAATTGGATTCAGCGTGACGCCATCGAATGCCGCCGAGAACGGCCTTTCGCTGGAACAGCGCGTGACCCGAATCGAAGCGCTCCAGCAGCCCGGGGCACCACCCGTCAACACAGGCGACAATGCGTGGGTGCTGGTCAGTTCCGCGCTGGTGCTGATGATGACGGCGCCGGGGCTGATCCTGTTTTACGGCGGGCTGGTGCGCAGCAAGAACGTCCTCGCCACCATGATGCACAGCCTGATTCTCATGGCGCTGGTGTCGGCGCTCTGGATGGTGTTCGGCTACAGCCTGGCGTTCGCGCCGGGCAATGGATTTGTCGGCGATCCGCGCACGTATTTCATGCTGCGCGACGTGGGCGGCGCGCCGAATGCGGATTACGCGGGCACGGTGCCACAGCAATCGTTCATGCTGTTTCAAATGATGTTCGCCATCATCACGCCCGCGCTCATCAGCGGCGCGGTGGCGGAACGAATCAAGTTCAAGGCTTACGTGCTGTTCGTGCTGCTTTGGGTCACGGTCGTGTATTTTCCGCTGTGCCACATGGTTTGGGGCAAGGGCGGCTATTTCAACTGGGCGCTGGGCGGCCGGGTGCCGGTGCTGGACTTCGCCGGCGGCACGGTGGTGCACATCAGTTCCGGCGTATCGGCGCTCGTGTGTGCGCTCGTGCTGGGCAAACGCACCGGCTATCCGGTGGAGCCGATGCTGCCCCATAATGTGGTGCTGAGTCTCATCGGGGCGGGATTGTTGTGGGTGGGCTGGTTCGGCTTCAACGCCGGCAGCGCGCTCAACGCGGGCACACTCGCCACCAGCGCGTTTGCCGCGACCCATTTTTCGGCGGCGGCGGCGGCGTTGAGCTGGGCGGCGGTGGAATGGTTTCACAAGGGCCGGCCGAGCGTGCTCGGCGCGGCGTCAGGCATGGTCGCCGGTCTGGCCACCATTACGCCGGCGTCCGGATTCGTCACGGTACCGGCGGCATTTTGCATCGGTCTCACTGCCGGCGTGGTTTGTTATCTGGCCGTGACGAAGTTGAAGGCGAAGTTCAGCTATGACGATTCACTGGACGTTTTTGGTGTTCATGCCGTGGGCAGCATCACCGGCATGTTGATGCTCGGCTTTTTAGCGAACACGCTGGTGAACCCGGCGATTGCGACCACCTTCCAGGCCAACGGCGTCACCGTGTCGCTGGCGGGCGGGAAAAGCCAGTTCATCCACCAGATTGAAGCGGTGGTATTTACCGTGGCATTTGCGGGAATTGCGTCATTCATCATTCTCAAGCTCGTGGACAAAGTGGTCGGCCTGCGTGTGGATGTTGAAGACGAAGATGCCGGCCTGGACCTCACCCAACACGGCGAGCGCGCTTATACCGACTAACCAAGGGAGCACTTATGAAGAAAATCGAAGCCATCATCAAGCCGTTCAAGTTGAACGAAGTCAAATCGGCCCTGAACGAAATCGGCATCCAGGGCATGACCGTCTCCGAAGTAAAAGGCTTCGGGCGCCAGAAAGGCCACACGGAAATTTATCGTGGCAGCGAATACACCGTGGACTTCCTGCCAAAGATTAAAATCGAAACCGTGCTCCCGGATGCGCTGGTGCCACAGGCCGTCCAAGCCATCATCAAGGCGGCCAAGACCGGCAAGATCGGCGACGGCAAAGTGTTTGTTTCGTCCATTGACGACACCTACCGCATCCGCACCGAGGAACGGGGAGACAGCGCGGTGTAGTCTGACCAGGCCAGTTTATTTCAACATCTCTTTAACCGTCCCCGCATCTTGCGTCGGCGGTTGGCAGGAATTTCCAGTGCAAAGATAAACCACCGGACCATTCCTGGCGGGGAGCGTCCGGGCGAATTTTTCAACCGCGCCCGCGTTGCCGAGCACAACTTTGTTCGGCTGATAAACCGAATGCGCGGCACGCAACAGTTCGCGCGCTTTGGCATCGTGCGAATCACCGGCGATGACGACGCGACGCGGTTCTTCGAGCGAAAAATCCAATGCGTGCAGCATGAACGGCATGGCTTGCGGGAAATTTTGCAGACGATGCGCGAACCGGCGGAGCGTCGCTTCGGCGGGCTGCTTGAAATCCTCGCGTCCCGTGATGGCGGCCAGCTTCAGCAGCGCCAGCGTGGCCACGGAATTGCCCGACGGCTCCGCGCCGTCGTAATCATCCTTCACACGCAGAATCAAATCCTTCGCGCCGGCAGCGCTCTGCCAGAAACCGCCGTTCTCCGTGTCGTAAAACTTCACGATCATCGCCTCCGCGAGTTCAATGGCAAAATCGAGATGCTGCGGTTCCAGTGTGGCCTCGTATAAATCAATCACGCCCGAAAGCAGGAACGCGTAGCTTTCGAGAAGTTGAATATTGTCTCGTTCGCCGTCGCGCCAGCGGTGGTAGAGCGTCTTCGTTTTCCCGTCCCAAAGTTTCGCCTGAATGAACGCCAGATTTTTCTCCGCTGCCGCGCGATATTTCTCGTCGCCGAGGACGGCATAAGCACGGGCCATCGCGCCCAGCATCAAACCATTCCAGGAAGCGAGGATTTTGTCGTCGAGATGCGGACGGATGCGCTGGCTTCTTGCCGCGAGCATTTTCCTTTTGGCGGAGGCGAGGAGCGCGGAATCGTCTATTGTCGTAGCGGCGTCTCGGCAGGGCGCCGCTGATCCTTTGCTCGAAAGTTGGCGGCGCCCTGCCGAGACGCCGCTACGTCCGTGGGCGGTTGGAAGCGGATTGACGACGCTCAAAACGTTTTGTCCTTTCAGCGGCTGGGGATGGCTGTGGTCAACGAAGTTGCCTTCCTTTGTGATTCCGAAGTAACGCGCCGCGACATCGAATTCTTCCGGCGAAAGCAGTTTCGACAATTCATCGTGTGTCCAGCAGTAAAACTTTCCCTCGTGCCCTTCGCTGTCGGCGTCCTCGGCGGAATAGAATCCGCCCGCCGGATGCGTCATGTCGCGCAGGACGTAATCAAGAATGTCGCGGACGGTGCCGGCGTAATCCGTTTCCTTCGGAGGGGCGAGCTCCGCGAGTCCCAAACTTTTTCCGCTGGAAGAGTCAGGGTCTCGTATAACTCGCTCTTCCGAAACCAGGTGGGCGTCAAGGTAGAGCTGCGCGAGTTGCGCCTGGTCGTAGAGCATTTTCTCGAAGTGCGGCACGAGCCATTCGGCATCCACCGAGTAACGCGCGAACCCGCCGCCCAACGGGTCGTGAATGCCGCCGGCGGCCATGCGATCGCAGGTGTGCAGCACCATGCGCGCGGCTTCATCGTCGTGAAAACGCTTCGCGCAGCGCAGCAGCAGCGATGGCAGGCTGGGCTGCGGAAATTTCGGCGCGCCGCCGAATCCGCCGTGGCGCGGGTCGAACATCCGCTTGAAAGAATCCCCCGCGTTTTTGAGCGCTTCATGGGTCGGAAGCAAATCCCCCGCGTTCGCATTCGCGGAGGCGACCTCAAAGCGCGCATGGATTTCGTCCGCCGAACCCGCGATTTCACCCCGGCGCGTTTGCCAGACTTCGTGGATTTGCCGGAGTAATTGCAAAAAGCCCGGACGGCCTTGACGATTGGCCGGCGGGAAATAGGTGCCGCCGAAAAACGGCTTGAGTTCCGGCGTGAGAAAGACATTCAGCGGCCAGCCGCCGGAGCCGGTCGTGGCCTGGACGAAAGTCATGTAAATCTTGTCCACGTCAGGCCGCTCCTCGCGGTCCACCTTGATGCTGACGAAATGTTCGTTGAGAACCCCGGCAACTTGTTCGTCCTCGAACGATTCGCGTTCCATGACGTGGCACCAGTGGCAGGTCGAGTAGCCGATGCTGAGGAAGATCGGCTTGTTTTCCGCGCGCGCCCGGGCGAACGCCTCATCACCCCAGGCGAACCAGTCCACGGGATTGTGCGCGTGCTGGAGCAGGTAAGGCGATTTTTCGCGCACCAGGCGGTTGGTGTGCTGGTGAATGGCGGATTTCATGCAACTCATCGAGATAATAAGCGGGTAAGAACCGGGCAAAAGGATAAATATTGAACAGCCAGCGCCAGGCGCATTCGCGTGGAACACCGGATTCATCCGGCAGGGGTGCAACTGCGCGTGTGCTGCCGGATAAATCCGGCGTTCCGGTGATGGTGTCGCGGTGCGCCAGTCAACGTCACTCTTCCGATTAGGAATGCCATTGATTCGGTGTTCGATGTTCCCTGCTGTTCAAATTTGCATCGTCTCTGACACGGCGCCGCGATAAACTTTCCGCATGTTATCGGCCAAACCATGGCGAGGCGAAGCCGTGCTCCAGTTTTGCGGGGCGCAGCTTCTCTGCTTTTGTCTCGGCCTGACGATTGCCGGCCTGCTGCAAAAAGCCGGGCTGGCCGCGTTCCGGCCGCCGGACGGTTTTGGCGCGGTGCTGCTGGGCACGCTGGGTTTTCAGGGGGCGGCCTGGCTGCTTATTTTATTTTTTTTGCGGAAACATCAAGCTGGCTGGCGCGAGGCCTTTGGTTTTCGCGGGCCGCAATTGCCGCGCGCACTGCTCCTGGCCGCGCTGGTCGTCATCCTCCTTTTGCCCGTTGCGCTGGGATTGCAGCAGGTTTCGGCGGTCGTGCTGACAAAACTTGGCTGGCCGCCGGAAGATCAGCTCGCCGTGACGCTGCTGGCCAACACGAAATCGTGGTGGCTGCGGTTTTATCTCGGCGTGTTCGCCGTCGTGTTCGCGCCGGTGGCCGAGGAATTTATTTTTCGGGGCATGTTGTATCCGTTCGTCAAACAACTCGGCTGGCCGCGGCTGGCGTGGTTCGGCGTCAGCTTCGCGTTTGCATTGATCCATGACGATGCCGCGACGTTCGTGCCGCTGTTTGTGCTGGCACTCGCGCTGACGTGGCTCTACGAAAAAACGGACAATCTGCTCGCGCCCATCGCCGCACACAGCCTGTTCAATGGCGCAAATCTCGTCCTGCTTTGTTTGATAAAATGAACGAATTCGAACTCATCGCGCGCCTGACCCAATCACTGCCGACGAACCCAAACGTCGTGACCGGCGCGGGCGACGACTGCGCCGTGCTCGATTTCGGGCTGCCGGACCAATGGCTGCTGTTCAAAACGGATGCGATCGTCGAAGGCATTCATTTTACCAAGGACACGCCGCCGGAAAAAATCGGCCACAAGGCACTCGCCCGCTGTCTCAGCGACATTGCCGCGATGGCCGGCACGCCCACCGCCGCACTGGTGACCATCGCATTGCCACCCGGGTTCGACGTGAAATTCATCGAAGCCATTTACGCCGGCCTGAGCGCCCTGGCCCAAAAACACGGCGTAGCCATCGTGGGCGGCGAGACGACGACGAATCCGGGGGGCATTTTGATTTCCATCGCGCTGCTAGGTTCGGTGCCGCGTGGGCGGGCCGTGCTGCGTTCCGGGGCAAAAGCGGGCGACGCGATTTTTGTGACCGGCGAACTCGGCGGTTCGCTGGCGGGCAAACACCTGGAATTTGAGCCGCGCCTGGCCGAGGCGCGCTGGCTCGCGGAACATTTCTCCGTTCACGCCATGATTGACTTGAGCGACGGACTGGCGGGCGATTTGCGGCACATTTTGAAAGCGAGCCGCGTTGGCGCGGAATTGCTCAAGCCGGCCATTCCCATCAGCCGGGCGGCGAAATTGCGCGCGAAGGAAGGTTCCCGGACCAAATCCCCGTTTGCCGCGGCGCTGGCCGATGGCGAGGATTTTGAACTGTTGTTCACGGTGGCGGGCGCCGACGCGGTGAAGTTGCTCGACGCGTGGAAAAAGCAGTTTCCGAAACTGAAATTGAGTTGCATCGGCAAAATCACGGCCGGGGAAGGCGTCACGATTCGCGACCAAACCGGCGTCCAACCGCTCACAGCCCATGGCTACGTTCACTTCGCATAGTCCGGCGGAGACCGAGTCGCTTGGCGAGTGCTGGGGGCGCGTGGCGCAAACCGGACTGGTCATCGGCTTGTCCGGCGATTTGGGCGCGGGCAAAACGCAGCTCGTGAAGGGCATCGCGCGCGGACTCGGCATCACGGTGCGGGTGCATTCGCCAACCTTCACGCTGGTGAACGAATACGGTGGCGGGCGGCTGCGATTGTTTCATCTGGATTTGTACCGGCTCGAAACACGCGGGCAAATGGCGTCCGCCGGGCTGGAGGAATTCCTGCAACCGGACGGCGTGACGGTGATTGAATGGGCGGAGCGGTGGATAAATTGTGGCTTGCGGATTGCAGATTGCGGATTGTTCATGCAGGCGAAAATTGAAATCGTCGGCGAAACTGAACGGAAAATTATTTATGACGATTTTGGCGCTTGAATTTTCATCCGGACAACGAAGTGTCGCGGTCGTGCGCCATCACGCAGGCGATGCTTCGTTCGTCGTCAGCGAGGTGGTGGAAACCGGCGCCGCTGGAACGCGGGCGTTGGGTATGATTGAAGACGCGCTGCGTGAAGCCGGTCTGGAACGCGAGCAGATTGAAGTGCTGGCCATTGGGCTTGGCCCCGGTTCCTACACCGGCATCCGCGTCGCGCTTTCAGTGGCACAAGGCTGGCAACTGGCGTCCCGCAATGGCGGGATGAAATTGCTCGGCATCAGCAGCGTGGAATGTGTGGCGGCACAGGCGCAGGCGGAAAAAATGTCCGGCCGCGCGAACGTGGTGATTGACGCGCAACGGAATGAATTTTATCTGGCGGCGTATGAAATTTCGGCGGACGGCTGGCGGGAAATCGAGCCGCTGCGGATTTTGACGCGGGCGGAGGTTGAATCACGGGTCGGCGCGAAAGAAATCTTGATCGGGCCGGAGGTGACGCGATGGTTTCCAAATGGCCGGATGGTTTTCCCGCGCGCGGCGATTTTGGGGCAACTTGCCTTGAGCCGATACGATTTTGTGGCGGGGGACAAGCTGGAGCCGATTTATTTGCGGGAAACGAATTTTGTGAAAGCGCCGCCAAGCCGGCGAATCGCGACTTGATCCTGGAAGCTTTTTTGTTCTGTTTGAAGTCCTTGGCCGCTGCCACTATTGTCAAATTTCAGGACAGGGGGGGGCGGAGTGACGAAGGGCAATCGGCCCACAAATGGCGCTTTTAAAGTCAATTTGGCGTGGCGGTTGCCGTTTTCAGCGTCCCGGCGCACAGGGCAAGCGACACAACGGGCAAGGGCTGTAATAAGGACATTCCTCCTCATAATGGCACGTGCCATGCTGAAAATCATTGTCTGGCGGGCAAGAAACGCCGGTAGCGAAAACTAAAATTCATCCATTATGCTGGTTCGTTTTGCACAAACCGACAAAAGGCTGGCGACCAACGCATTCACGTTGATAGAAATCCTGATATCCTTTGTCATCCTGTCGTTGGTGATGTCGGGGCTGATGTATGGATACGTGCAGGCCAATCGGATGGCGGAATGGAGTGCCATGTCGCTGGCCGCGCAATCGTACGCTTCACAGGGGGCGGAGCAACTGCGCGCGGCGGATTGGCGGCCGCGGGATGGAACAAATACCGGCCCCAACACAGCGTGGGAAATATGGCCCGGATACATGCGGACTAACATAGGAATTTTGGATATTCCAATAAGCGGGAATCCTGCTTCGACCAACTTCGGCTTTTTTGTCACAAATATCGTCCAAGTATGGGAACCTTCATCTAATCCGTATTTGCTGGAGATCCGTTCGGACGCCTATTGGACATTCTCCTTCACCGGCCAGCAATATGACAACGTCGTAATCCTTCAACGCGCACCCGACCAATGAAACTGTTGCCTGCCCATATGCCGTCGCACCGGGCGCGCGCCGCTCAGCCGGCGGTTTCCGCCTTTACGGTTGTGGAAATGGTGACCGTGGCGGCCATTTTGGCCGTGATCGTCATTTGGATGGTCGAGTTGCAAATCTTCGCCTTGCGCATGTATACACTGGCGGCGACCAAACTGACTGCGACGCAAACCGGACGGCAGGCGTTGAACAAGATGCGCGACGCCATTCGTAGCGCAAACAACGCATATGTGGGAATCTATTCGACGAACGGAACCGGGTTCAGCCTGGCAACGAATGGCACGGGCAACGCCCTGCAACTGATTCTCGCCGACACCAATGGAAACTTTACCATCACCAACACTTTCTATCTGGACATAACCCAACCCGTTTCAACAGACCAGCCGAACGACTTTCCGTTATGTTACCTCGACAATAATGGCAATGTGACCGTGCTGGTAAATTATTTGACGAACTATTACATGTTCCAAGCCGAGGATTACAACGGCAACTTTCTTAGTAATACGGTTGCGTATCAAAACAACGGCGTCATTCATGTCACAATGCAATTTGACCAGTGGGAATATCCCGTCGGGTTCGTCGGGGGCAACGCCATCAACGCGTATGATTTTTATAATCTGTCGACGCGAGTCACCCGGCGCTGCAAAACAGCATTCCAATAAACGTGGAGGTATTATGCGAATCACATTCCAGCCAGTCCGACAAACTCAATCCGGCTTTGCTTTGGTGATTGTGCTGTGTTTTCTGTTGGTCAGCCTGCTCGTTTTCGCCAGTGTAATGACCTGGGTATCCACCAACGCCAACATTACGCAGCGCAACAACACCTTCAACCAGTCTGAAGCGGCGGCTGAGTCCGCCACGGAATACGTCATCTCCCAAATGTTGAGTGACTTTAAAAACCTATGCCTCAATCCATCCACTGTTTATGAGCCATTGTCCCCGCCAACCGGTGACTGGCCGGTCCAATACACGTTCAGCGCCACCAACGGCGACGGCAACCCCGTCTTCGTCAGCATCGGCCCCACCAATTGGACCACGCTGCCCTCCCTGTACACCGGTTTGAAGGGCTTGGGACAGAATTGCGTGATTGCCTGCACCGCCACACCGCAGGGTCTGCCAGTAAATGTTCCGGCTACAGTTTGCCAGACCGTTTGGTTCGGCTCCATTCCCATGTGTCAATATGCTGTGTTTTATAACGTGGTTTTGGAAATCAACCCTGGCGATACCTTCACCATCGCTGGCCGGGTCCATTGCAACACCAACATGTACTGCACTGGCGACGCCGCTAATAAACTGTTGACGTTTCAGAGCAGCGTGGATGCCGCCGGAACCGTATCCAACACCCCCAGTCCGCTGGATCTCCAAAATGGCCCTCCCGGTGGCACCCGCTCCGGCAATGTGGTTTACCCTGCCAACCAGCCGCAACACAGCGACGCCTTGAACCTGCCCCTCGGCAATGCCTCCACAAACTATAGCTTCGTCGCCCTGGAAAGCCTGCTCCAAATGCCGCCGGCAGCTTATGCCTTGGGAACTGCGCCGGCTTATACGACCAACGGCCAGGTTTATTTTGCCAACGAAACTGACCTCATCATCACCAACGATGCCGCCACCGGCACCAACATCACGGTCTTATACCAAAACCAAAACCTGCCCTCGCCTAATTATTTGCTCACGGTCTTGCCCGATGCGATCGGGAGCATTAATACTAATATCACTTACACCAGTAATGCAACCACCCACGTAAGAAACGGGACAAACTTTTTATACACAACGAATTACTACTTTTCCTATGTAACCAACGCCAACTTTTACGATTACCGCGAAAGTGCCACGGTTAAGGCGCTTCAGCTTGATGTGGGCAAGCTGGGCGCGTGGCTCAGCAACACCAACTCACGCGGCGGCTGGCAATATGAAGACAAGAACGCCAACGCCAGCAGCACCACCCATAAAGGCAACGTCATCAATTCCATTTACTTTTTTAACAGCGTCCATCCCGTCGCCGGATCAGTCCTTCCCGGCATACGGTTTGTCAACTGCGCGCAACTGCCAACGAACACTTATGGCGCTCTTAACGCCAGTGGTCTCGGCATTGCCACTGCCCAACCGATTTATGTGGAGGGCAACTACAATGTCACTGTTGACAACAAAAACTATGCCTATACCTTGGGATCAACCAGTAATGGCTGCACCCTGCCTGCCTGCCTGATCGGAGATGCCGTTACCCTCCTTTCAAGCAACTTTTTGGACAATGGTTCGGAGAAGACAACAGCCACCCAAAACTATATAACTCTCAACGCCGCGACTTTTGAAGGCATTGTGCCCTCCAATGGCGCGTATTACAGCGGTGGCCTTGAAAATTTCCTTCGTTTGTTGGAAGACTGGGGAAGTAAAACCGTCACCTATAATGGCTCCATCGTCGTCATGTTTCCGAGCACTTATGCAACGAATGGTTGGGGCAGCGCTTATTATGGCGCTCCCCTTCGCGCTTGGGGCTTCGACACAACATTCATGCAGCAGAGCAAACAGCCACCACTTTTTCCAAGCCTCAAAGCCGACGCCCGGTCCGCATGGACCTACCAGTAAACTTGCATGTCGGGCTGGCGGGCCGCGCCGGCTTGTCGCCCCAAAATGTTCGTCAAACTGGGCGGGGCGGCGGCGTTCCGCAGCCCATTTTTGTGAATGTTTGCAAGAGGAATTCAGGGCGGCGCGGCAACCCCGTCCTGCCAACCGGGATCAGTTCCTCCCGCATCGCGAAACGGATAACATCCCTTTCGGATTGGGAAATTTCTTCCGCTCGCCCGTTCGCACTCATAAACTGCCGGCGTGAAAGCCGCCATCCTGCACGGCAGGGAAAAAATTCAAATCGAGGACATCGCGCCGCCCGCGCTCAAACCGGGCGAAGTCCGCATCCGCATCGAAGCCGCGCTTACCTGCGGCACGGATTTGAAGGTTTTCAAACGCGGGTATCACGCCAAAATGATAGTGCCCCCCGCCGTCTTCGGCCATGAACTCGCCGGTGTCATTTCAGAAATCGCTCTTCTCGCCCCATCCCTCGCCCCGCCTGGCGGGGAGAGGGTGGTCCCGTGCGCGGGACCGGGTGAGGGGCTGCCAACTATCTGGTCTGAGGGTGACCGCGTCGTGGTGGCCAATTCCGCGCCGTGCGGCGGCTGTTTTCATTGCCGCGCCAGTCAGGAAAATCTTTGTGAAGACCTGCTGTTCCTCAACGGCGCTTACGCCGAATCCATCGCCGTGCCCGCGCGGCTCGTCCAAAAAAACCTCCTGCGCCTCAAGCCGGAAACCCATTTCCGCGACGCCGCGCTCGTCGAACCGCTGGCCTGCGTCGTGCAAGGCGTCGAGGACACGCAACTGCGCGCCGGACAAAACGTGCTGGTCATCGGCGCCGGGCCGATTGGTTTGATGTTCGTCGTGCTGGCCAAAAGTCTCGGCGGCCACGTCACCGTCGCCGGCCGGCGCGCACCACGACTGGAAGCCGCGCAACAGCTCGGCGCGGACGAAGTGGTTGACATTGGCGACGGCAGCGGATTGGTCACCAAAGTTCGCGAAGCAACGAAGACGCATTTTGACGCGGTGATTGAGGCGGTTGGCCAGCCGGCGGTTTGGGAAGCTGCCGCGCACCTGGTGCGCAAAGGCGGCACGGTGAATTTTTTTGGCGGCTGCCCCTCCGGCACCACCATCACCCTCGACACGACGCTCATCCATTATTCCAACCTCACCCTCCTCGCGAGTTTCCATCATACGCCGCGCACGATCCGGCGGGCGTTGGAATTCATCGAAGCGGGCGTGATTCGCGCGGCGGATTTTGTGGATGGCGAATGTCCGCTGACGCAGTTGCCGGAGCTGTTCAAATCCATGGCCGCGGGCAATCGTGTCATCAAAACCTTGATCAAGGTTCACGAATAAAGGTGGGGACATCTCGCCGAGATGTCCGCCCGGACGCCCCGGCGGAGCATCCCCACCCATTGAATTTACGGCTTCAAAAAGCCTTCCAGGTCCTTCTGCAATTTCTGCAGGTCGGGCAGGTTGACATACATCATGTGGCCGGCGTCGAACTCGGCGTAAGTGATGTTCGTGCGGTAGGCGGCGTCGAGTTGCATGTGTTCGAGCGCGTAGCGCATCGTGTCAATCGGGCAGACCAGGTCGCGCCGTCCGCCCAGCACGAGTAGTCGCATATGGGGATTTTGATTCATCGTGGACGCCAGCCGGTCCCCCGCGCTGGCATAGCTGTTGCGCACGCCGTAATTCCACGGCTGCACGCCGGCCAGAATTTCATAAGGCAAATCGTCCTCGAATTTTAATTCCCCGCGCGCATAGCTGTTCATCGCCGCGGAAAACGGCCCGAGCGTGGCCGCGCTGGACGGGTCAAAATCGGGTTGCGGCGACGCGGGGTCGTCGTCACGTCCCGTGATGCGCGCGTCGTAAGCGCCGAGGATCAAGCCCTGATCGTGCAGCAATTGCTTGCGGAACACGCCGCTGTCAACCCGCAAATGGTTGTCTTCGATGACTTGCGGCGAAAGGCCGGTGAGCCGCGCGAGTTCGGCAACGGCTTTTTTGCGTTCGGCGGCGGGCAGCGATTTGCCCTGTTGCAAGGCGGAAACGTATTCGCCCCCGGCAAACTCGCGCGCTTCGGCGAGCGCCTTGGGCAAATCGGACTGCAAGTCGGGCGGCAGTTTTTTGTGGAACTGCGCCGCCGCCGTGTAAGCGGGCAAAAAGAGCGGGAACGGCAAATCGTTGCCCGGCTGACCAATGATGGTGCCAAAATCCAAAACGCCGGAGACCAAAACCAAGCCGCTTAAATACATCCCGTAACGCGAGCGCAAGTGGTCGGCCAGCCCCGCCGCGCGAAAGACGCCGTAACTTTCGCCACAGAGATATTTCGGCGAGAGCCAGCGCTCGTGCCGCGTCGTCCAGAGCCGGATGAATTCGCCGACGGAATCGAGATCGGCGGAATCACCGAAAAATTGGTCGGGCTTTTCGTCCTTTACCGGGCGGCTGAAACCGGTGGCGACCGGATCAATGAACACCAGATCGCTGCCGTCCAAAATGGAATACTCATTGTCCACCAGGCCGAAGGGCAGCGGCGGCAAGGTGCCGTCCTCGTTCATTTTCACGCGGCGCGGGCCGAGCGCGCCGAGATGCAGCCACACGGACGACGAGCCGGGCCCGCCATTGAAACAAAACGTGACGGGCCGCGCGGCCAGGTTGGTCTGGCCGGTGCGCGTGTAAGCCACGTAGAAAACCGACGCGCGGGATGTGCCGTCGGTTTTGAGAATGGGCAACATTCCGGTTTCCGCAACGTAAGTCACGCGCCGGCCGGCGATGGCCACGGTGTTGGTCGTGAAGACCGGCTTGTGGGTGGCATCGGGAATCGTCGCGGCTTCAACTTTCGCGGCCGGCGGCTCGTTGGTCCCGGCGGCGGGCGAATTGGTTTGGGGCGCCTCGGCAGCGCGGACAACCACCGCCAGCGCCATCAGTGAAATCCAGAAGGTTTTTTTCATGGACGGTTTTTCATTTTCAGTCGGGGAAAATGCGCTTTTGCCCTTTTGAACGCAAGCCGTGTGTCGGGCGGGTTACGGTTTTGTGAATTGTGTGAATAACTTTTCAAAGAAGTGCTTGCCAGCGGCTGGCATTCGTGACAGAAAAACGGCGTCAAACACTTGTGCTGATATGTGCAAGTGTAAAGATAAGACGGGCTAGTTATCAAGCGTGGGATGGTTGCTGGTGACGGAACTCCACAGGGAGCCGCCAACGGAAAACCCGGGGTCGCTGTTAACGGGAATTCCTCCTTCACAATCTCTCCGCGCCGGACTCAAAAACAACCGAAACATAAAAACAAACTTATGAAAATGAACGTGATCAAATCGTCTCTCGCCCTCATATTCGCAACCTCCATCGCCTTGGATGCCGACGCACAACTGACGCTTACCGGCACGAATTATTCGCAACGCTTTGACAACATTGGAAGCGGCCTGCCGGGTGAATGGCTGATATACACCAACGCCAAATCAACCCAACTCGGTACCGCGCTCGCGTTCAATCCGATGCCGACCAATTGGGCCAACACATCGTTCGGCTTCGGAAACTACGCTTCAACCATCAATGGCGGCACAAACCTTCTGGGAACTGAAACCCCCGCCAATCAATACGCGAGGCTGTGTGAAAACTCCGGCGCGGTGCGAGTGATGGGCGGAGAAAAAGTTTGACCGGTGGTCCGAAAGTTCAGATCGCCGGTTTTTGTTTTCCAGAGATTCGGTTCGTACAGATAGCCGTCC
>Ga0224555_1002509_pt1 | contig 21303 bp, 19 predicted proteins | sample 714S23034metaG_FD_180687 | JGI IMG/M metagenome (GOLD analysis project Ga0224555, IMG submission 180687) | Peat soil microbial communities from Stordalen Mire, Sweden - 717 S2 30-34 | ecosystem: Environmental > Terrestrial > Soil > Wetlands > Peat | place: Sweden: Norrbotten County, Stordalen...
GAGCGCCGGTTGGCTGGTGACGCCGACGGTCACCCCATTCGAGGTCCAATAGTAGGTCAGCGGCAGGCTGCCTCCGACCACTACACTCAACTGAGGGCTGACCCCTGGGTAGAATGGTGTGGTGAGTGGCAGGTCTGTAATCATTTGGGGCGCCGAGGGTGCATTCACGCTCAAGGAAGCTGAAGTGCTGTTGTTGGTCCCGGCGTCATTTGTTGCCCAAAGTGTGTAATTGCCGCTGCCAGTGGTCGTCAGGTTTGACAAATTTAGCGCGCTGTTGGTTTGATTGGGCATCAGTGTGGTGTCCTTGTACCATTGGTAGCTTATCGGCACGTCGCCGATGGCGATACCGGTCATGGACGCTGAGCCGCCAGTCTCCACCGTGCCACCCTGAGGTTGCACAACGAACGCAGGGGCGGCAACGGGTGTGGGAGTTGTGCCCAAACCGGCGATGTAGTGTCCGTGAACCTGCGCCGGGGAGAGCGAGTACGGATAATAGGCTACCTCATCCATCTGGCCATTGACGTAGAAGTTGCCCAGGACAGTCTCGCTAGCGCCAGCCCCGATGCGTAGCGTGGTGCCCTGGTTGGGTAAATACTGCGGCGCCAGCATCGTCGCTACTAACTGGCCGTTGCAGTACAAGTAACTGTAAGTACCGTCGTAGGCGGCGACCAGGTGATTCCAGGTCCCGGGCGCAAAGACCGGGTTTGCGGTTATCAGCTGGCTCCGTCCGTTCTCCCCCGTTCCCAGCCAGAGCTCCAGTTGGCCAGAGCCGTTAATGAGCAGGTCCCACCCACCCCACACACCGGTTGCGCTATATCGTGAACTTACCGGATTATTCCAAGCGCCCAAGCTCTGGAGATTGGCCCAGCACTCCACGCTGAAGGTTTTGGTGTTCAGGCTAGACACATAGGGCACCTGCACCTTCGCGCCTGTGGAACCACCAGTCGACAGCGGCATGAGGTTGATCGAAGGATCGCTGTCCCCGCTGCCGGTCAGAGCGCCGGTCGCCAATGGCTGCAGAGTCCCTGCATAATTTTGAGGGTTAATGGGAATGCCGGTTACAGGGTCCACCGACGAGGGAATGACCGGCGAACCTTCGAAAACGCCATTTGCTGCCGCGCCAGCGGTCGCGCCCGTCTGATTGTAGGCTATAGGCGCGTTGCTTTCGTCCAGGCGCCAGTAGCCGAAAGGCGAATCGTTTGTGATGGTTGAAAAGTAGGAAACAGTCCGGGCTGCATTGGTGCCGACGTACCAGTGGTTTGAAACCTGCAGGCTGGTAAGGGCATTGGTGTAAAATGCGACTTCATCCATGTTACCCACCCAAGGATACGACGCTGCCATGGTTTGCCCGCCATTACCCATGCGGAAGGAGGAGTACACGCCGATGACTGGGTTGTAGCTATATTGACTTGCGCCCGAGCCCGTGTCTAACTGCAGGGATTGCTGAAGCACGCCGTTGACATAGAGCGTGACGTACCAGTTGGTAACGCTATTCGTTAGTACCGGGCCGTAGGTGCCGACGACATGATACCAAGTGTTGTTGGCAATGGCAGATTTGGAGGCTGGGCCAACCCAGGTGCCGCCGGTCGCGTTGACTGCGCCTAACCAAAACGTCCAGGTATTGGCCGGCAAGACGTAGAAGAGGTAACCACTGACGCCGCTGCCGCGCGACCAGATAGGCGCATAATAGGTTCCGCCGCCACTCGTACGTAACGCCCAGAACTCGACCGAGAACGGGCCGACGGGATTCAGCGCCGGAGTGTACGGGACTTCCACGCGCCCCCCCGCGCCATCGAAGCCTGTTGAAGCATCCGTGTCCCCGGCTATTGCGCTGGGCGTGGACACAAAAGTGCCCAAGTTGTAATAGGCGTTCAGGGCCGCACTGCCACTGCCGTAGTTGGTGCAGACCATGTTAACGTAGGATTCGTCCAAGCGCCAGTACGCTGACGGCGAATCCTCAAGAATAGTCGAGCGATAATCGGCGCGAGCCGCCAGCGTTCCCGCCACCAGGCCGAACGCCAGTGTAAATTTGAAAAAAGTGGAACTGATCCGTTTCATAGGTTTCATAGTATGAATTGTGTTGTGGTGCATTTTGCGGTTTGGTTTCTTACATTATTGCATTTATCACTTTACTTTGTTTAGAACCCGGCTGATCGGCGCGCGGCCCGACGAAAAAAGCGCGTTAACCAACCGGCTCATTCCAATTTATTGGCTCGTGTTCATGATGATCGTTTGAAATTCGGACGCCATGTTAACCGGCCGCCAGCAGGGACACAATGACGCATTCGCGTCACTTCAAGCTCCGACGGAGGGACCAGCAAAGGGCTGCGCCTTTTTGGGCGGCGCCTATTCCCGCAGGCAGCCGGTTTGGATTGGAGCAGCAAGCGTTTGGTATTGGCCGGATTCATGAAAAAGGCCACCCACCGATAAGCGGCGTCGAGGTCCCGGCAGGAGGGGTTGACTCCCAAGGACCAGGAGCTGAGTTGAGGCGTGCCGCCGGGGATGACTGCGGCGCCGGTCTTGCCGGCAATCTTGCAGGTGTTCGTATCATTTAACTGGGCCCAGATCGGCGGCGACAATGAAGGACAACTCCCTGGGGTTGAGACCGGATTTGCTCTCGCGTTACGGCTGAGCAGTAAACCGGTAGCTGCCAGATTCCACCACCAGCACCACCCGATCTCCTTCCATCCTGAGGAACTTCACGTTTTTCGCCTTGTCGAGCGGAGCGCCGCTTTCGGTCACGCTTTCCGCCGATTTCGCCGGCACATAGACCGTCGCAGTGCTGTTCGCCGGAATAGTCGTCTCCAATACAAACCGCCCATCCTTTAGTCGCCAGTTGCTGACAATCCGTCCGTGAATGGAATCGTAATGCGCCTTCACCCAGTTGATCGGCTCACGGTCCGGATTGCTTCCAGGCGAGGGAGGTGATGGGCGAATAATGATGCGTTTGTAGCCAGGGCCATCCGTGGCGATACCCGCCAGCGTGCTCATCATCCATTCGCACACCGCGCCGAAAGCGTAGTGTGCGAACGACGAATCCATCTGGACATGCTGCGCGCCGCCGAAGCCCTTGTCCTTAGTGTAGCTGTTCCAACATTCCCAAATCGTCGTCGCCCCCTGCTCCACTTCGTAACCCCATGAAGGATACTTGCGGCTCTGAAAATGTTTCACCGCGAGGTCGTTCTCACCGACGGACGAGAGCACCGGCAGCAATGGTCGAGTGCCGAGGAAACCCGTGGTCATGCCGGAGTTGTCGGAGGTTTCGGCCTTGCGCAGCTTGTCCGCCAATATCTTGCCCGCCGCCTTGCGCAGCTCGGTCGGAATCAAGTCCACGAACAACGCCAAATCGTAGGCCGTCTGTGAATCCTTGGTGAGTGAACCTTCCGATTTCACGTATTTCTGTTTGAACGCCGCCTTGATGTTGTCAAAGAGGGCGCGGTAATCAGCCTCGTCCTTCCCCCTGCCAAGCGCCCTCGCCATATCTGCCATCAGCCGGGCATCATAAGCGAAATAAATCGTGTCGATGTATTCGATCGAGGTGGGATCGTTGAGGTTGAGCCAGTCGCCCCAGTCGTTGCCGTGGTTGATACCCAGGAAATTCCGGCTCGTCGTTTTGCGCCACTCGAGGAATTGCACCAGGCGCGGCCAGCAGCGCTCGACGATCCGCGTGTCGTCGTACGCCTGCCAGATTTCCCACGGACAGATCACCGCTGCATCGCACCAAGCAGTGCCGAAGTCCCATCTGTACTGGAAGGGGAACGGCGCATAGCCCGGGAACGTGCCGCTGGGCCGTTGCGATTCCATGAGTTCTCGCAGCCACTTGGTGTAGAAGGCCGCGACGTCTGCGTTGTAGGCCGCCGTGCGCACATACACCTGGGCATCACCGGTCCAGCCGAGCCGCTCGTCGCGTTGCGGGCAATCAGTGGGCAAATCCACGAAGTTGGCTCGCTGCGTCCAGAGCACGTTTTGGAACAGCCGGTTCGCTATTGGGTCGGAACACTCGAAACCGCTGGTCAACGGCGTGTCGCTGTGCAACACGATCCCGGTAATGGCGTCCGGACGCGGCTTGCCAGGAAGACCGGTCAGCTCGACGTATCGAAAGCCGTGATACGTGAAGCGCGGAACGTAAACCTCATCACCGGAATCGCCGCGCAGGATGTAATGATCAGTCGCGCGGGCTTTGCGCAGGTTCTCCGTCATCAACTGGCCATCCGGATGCAACATCTCTCCGTAGCGCATTTGCACCACCGTGCCCGCCCGGCCTTTGACCTTCAGCCGGACCACGCCTGCGAAGTTCTGACCGAGGTCGAAGATGTGGACGCCGTTCGTCGGCGATGTTATGGCAATGGGCGCGATTTCCTGTGTCGGACGCACGGGCATGCCCGGAAACGCCTCGAGCTTCGGTGGCCGTTTGAAGCCGAGGTCAATGAGATGGCCTTTGATCTCCGCTCGATCGCCAAGTTTCGCGCCGTTCTGGAATTCATAAAACGTGGCCGCTGCACTGCCATTGTTCCGCGCCAGAATGGCGGATTCCCAACCGCTGTCGTCAAAGCCCGGCTTCGTCCAGCCTGGCTGCTCCTTGCGCGCGTCGTAGGTTTCGCCCATCAACAGGTCCGCTTCCTGAATCGGGCCGGCGTCGCTGGCTTTCCACGAACCATCCGTGACCACCGTCTCACGCGAGCCATCGGCATATTCGATTTCGAGTTGCGCCATGATCGCCGGCGTTTTGCCGTAGGTGTAACGCCCGATGCGTTCCGTGCCGATATGCGCCACCAAACCGAAGCCAATGTAGCCCGAGTACCAACCATCGGCCACCCACGCGCCGATGGCGTTTCGCCCCTTCCGCACCAGCGGCGTCACATCGTAAGTCCAGTAATACGCTCGCTGATGATAATCGGTCCAACCTGGAGCGAACACGGCGTCCCCCAAGCGCTCGCCATTCAGGTAGAGTTCATAAACGCCGAGTGCTGTGGCATAGACCGTGGCGCGCTTGACCTTTCGTGCTGCACTGAACTCATCGCGATATTGGCGCGCGGCTGGAAGGAACAGCGTCTGGGCGTCCTTATGCACCGGGGTCGTGTCGCGGAAGCTGATGTACTCCGCGCGCCAATCGTTGGACGCGAGCAATCCCATGGTCCAGAACGCAATCTCACTCCAGTTCGGTTTGCCATCCTTATCCCATACTTGCACCCTCCAGTAACATGCTTCGCGCGATGTGAGCGGCTTTCCGGCATAAGCCACGTTCACGGTTTTATCGCTCATCACCCGCCCGCTGTCCCACAAGTCCGCCCGCGACTTGCGAAGCAACGCCTCGCTGGTGGCTACCTGAATCTGGCACGCCATCTGTCGCTGGCCGCGCTCTGGCGACTCGACGCGCCATGTCAACCGCGGCCGCGGCTCATCAAGGCCCAACGGATTGACGCGGTACTCGCAGCGCAGTGCGACCGGTCTGAGCGCGGCCAGGGCGGCGGCGGTGAACATAAGCAGCACGATGAGTGCGAGGACCAACTGCCGAAAAACGCGGTTTCGTGTCATATCCCGGCGACATTATGTGAGAGCCTGTTTGAAAACCACGAAATTCCCAATGAAACCGCATTTTTGTCTGTACAATGTAAATACATTCCGGCAGTACACTGCGGATGCGATACACTTCTGATCTGACGGACGCCGAATGGCAACTCATCGACTACTGTTTTCCCTCTCCTTGCGCGACCGGGCGACCCCGGAAGCACATCCAGCGGGAATTGCTCAACGCGGTCTTCTACCTCACCAAGACCGCCTGCCAGTGGCGCAATTTGCCGGAGAACTTTGCGCCGTGGGGCACCGTTTATCATTACTTCCGAACCTGGAAGCACAACGGTTTGTGGGTCGCCATTCACACTCGCTTGCGGGAACAGGCGCGCCAACTGGAAGGGCGCCAACGCCACCCCAGCGCGGCCATCATCGACAGCCAGAGCGTCAAAAGCACCGAGACGAGCGACGAGCGGGGTTACGACGCCGGCAAGAAAGTCAATGGACGCAAACGCCATATCCTGGTCGATACTATCGGCTTGCTCCTCATGGTGACCGTCCTGCCCGCCCATATTCAGGATCGGGATGGCGCCAAAGCGTTGTTGGCCGCCTTCTTCCGCCTGGCCACGCCCAGGCGAGTCAGACACATCTGGGCCGATGGCGGCTACGCCGGAACACTGTTGGATTGGACCCGCAGACTGTGGCGCTGCACCATCGAGATCGTGAAACGTTCCGATCTTCATACCTTCAAGGTGTTGCCCCGCCGCTGGGTCGTGGAACGCACCTTTGGTTGGCTGGGACGCTATCGCCGACTCAATCGCGACTACGAACGACAAGCCAAAACCGGCGAAACCATGGTCTATCTGGCTATGATTCGCCTTATGCTCAAACGTCTCGGCTGAGAAATAATGACTTTTCAAACAGGCTCTGAGGAAGGCGTGAGAAAATCTGCGCTATCAATCTGCGAAACCCTTCGCTTTGTCTTCTCTATCAACGCAAGAGACTTGGACAAAATTAACTTGCTTGTAATATCAGCCATACAACCCAGTATAACCCCGTTAAACCAGCAAAGCCGATTCTGTGCGGAGTAATAATTCGCCCACAGCAGCCCTTAATATCTCGAACTCAGGTTCTGGGGGTGTATTCGGGAGCAATTCCCCTGAGCAAAGAGACTCTGCATATCTGTGCAGGGACTCCAACAACTGGTGCATTTTCGTTGCGAAGCCGAGCTTTTGCAATTGGCGCCATTCGTTGAACGGTTTAACTTCCTTTAGGAGGTCTTCGATGCTGATGTCCAATGAATACGATGGATCGTTCGACAATGTTGATGCCAACGATGCACAGCCGTCGGTTTCGTCATCACTCTTTTTTTGCCAATTCATTGTCAAGAAATGTATACAGCGACAAAAGGCGATCTTTGTCCAATTCCGTGAGATCTCGATGGTCCCGACATGTGAGAGCCCGGTCAAGAGCATGAGCCATCGATTTGAGATGACTCCACAAATCAGAATAAGGCCCCATATTTACAATAGCTTGTGGTATCATATTTTATTATTTGCGCCAAATAAACCATTTGAATGCGAGTTGCGCAAGGAAAAAAATCGGGGTCCGTACCATAATCTGCGGGTGATTGTGGGCTGATTCGGGGTTTTGGCGAGCCTTTATTTGGCTGATTTTCGGGCTCTACCGGCGCACCTCTGGGCGGGGGTGGGGCGAGTCTGTTACGCGTGGCGACCGGCAGCGACGTGAACGGGAGTTCGGAAGCCCGCCGCCCGCCCGCCCCCGCCCAGAGACTGGGCGAAGACGCTCCTTCTTGCGCGAGGAGGTGAAGTTCTTTCAAACCGGCGTGGCCCTGGCGTTGCCGGAGGAGACGTTGGAAATCGCCCCCTTCATGGAAGCCTACGACGAAAGCAAACGCCACATCCGGCTTGGCCGGCACATTTGTGATCTTGCTCTCCGCCATGTCCGTGGAGCATGGGCAAGGGCGCGCGGAGCGACAAGGGAAAACTGGGGGGGCGACAGAAAACCCTGATGCTCCGGGATTTCAATCTCCGGCGCTTCCTTCCCCGCCGGGATCTTCATCGTTTATCAAGACCGCCAGCTTCCCCAAGGTTTCCTCCAGGACTTCCTCGCCCAAACGGCCAATAAAAGCGGCCCGGCGGCGCTTCCAAAAAAATCACCAGACCTCCCGGCCTGCCGGGCCGCCCCACTCGGTTGCAACATGTTTATTGGCCTTGCGCACCTGTGCCAGAAGTTCGCTCAAGTGGTAGCGGTTTTTTCGCGCGCGGCTGACAGCCAACGTCCCCTCTTTCAACTGAAGGTCCACCTCGGTGCCGTTTCCCAGTCGGGTTTCCTGGGCGAACGCGCGCGGAATGCGGATTGCCAGACTCTTCCCCCATCTTTGCACGGCAGTTTTCATTCGCTTGTATCTATTAAAAATATACGAAATCCGCAAGGAAAAACCGCCCATTAAGGCACTGCCCCTTCTTTCCAGACGTTGACATCTGGCGGCGCTGGCATATCCTTGAAGCGGACTAAATTTGTCCGATATGGATGCCACATCCGATAAAAACAGAATATGCTCGAAATTTGCAATTTATCCGCCGGCGTGGACGGCAAGGAAATCCTCAAGGGGCTGAACCTCTCCGTCAAAGCCGGCGAAGTCCATGCCATCATGGGACCCAACGGCAGCGGTAAAAGCACCCTGGCCCAAGTCCTGGCCGGACGCAGCGAGTATGTCGTGACCAGCGGCAGCGTCACTTTCAACGGCCTCTCTCTCCTGGAGTTGAAGCCGGAGGAACGGGCGCGGGCGGGGGTTTTCCTGGCCTTCCAATACCCGGTGGAAATTCCCGGCGTCAACAGCACCGTCTTCCTCAAGGCCGCCCTCAACGAATGCCGCAAAGCGCGCGGCGAACCTGAATTGGACGCCGTTGAGTTCCTGGCTTTGGTCAAGAAAAAGACCAAGCTGCTCGAACTGGACCCGGCGCTGCTCCACCGCGCGGTCAACGAAGGCTTTTCCGGCGGCGAAAAGAAACGCAACGAGGTTTTTCAGATGGCCGTCCTGGAACCCAAACTGGCCATTCTCGATGAAACCGATTCCGGCCTGGACATTGACGCTTTAAGGATTGTTTCCGGAGGTGTCAACAAACTGCGCCGCCCGGACAACGCCACGCTGGTCATCACGCATTATCAACGCCTGCTCAATTACATCGTTCCTGATTTCGTTCACGTGCTGGTTCACGGGCAAATCGTCAAGTCCGGCGGCAAGGAACTGGCCCTGGAACTTGAGGAGCGGGGCTACGATTGGATTCTCGAAGGCGCCGCCGCCCATGGAAAATCATGAGGGACACGCTTGCACAAACGGATCGCGAACCAGCGGCGGCTTCCTTTTTCGCGGGCGAGCTGGCAGACGGCCCGGACTGGCTGCAATCGCTGCGCCAGCAGGCCCGGACGCATCTGGGTGAAATCGGTTTCCCCACCACGCAGCAGGAAGAATGGCGTTTCACCAACATGGCGCCGTTGCGGCAATGGCCCTTGCACGCCGCGCAACCCGCCGCGCGCCGGGTCGGCCCCGCGGACATTGACCCTTTCCGTCTGGCGCGCGATGGCTGGTGCCTGGTCTTTGTGGACGGGCGCTTCCGCCCGGACTTGTCCACTCTTCCCGCCCAAGGCGCTCCTCTGCGCGCGGGCAGCTTGCGGGCGCAATGGGAGGGCGATGGGCGCGACTTGGAAAAGAACCTGGCCCGCCACGCCCTGTGCGATGCCAGTTTTTTCACCGCCCTTAACACGGTCTGTTTCCAGGACGGCGCCTTCGTCTCCGTGCCGGCCAACGCGGTGGTGGAACAGCCGGTGCAACTGCTTTATCTGGCCGCCTCCGAGCGGCCCGGCGCGGCCGTTCACGCGCGCAATCTGATTGTGGCGCACTCCTGCAGCTCGGTTAAAATCATTGAAACCTACGCCAGCCTGACCGAATTGCCGCACCTGACCAACGCCGTGACGGAATTGGCGCTCGGCCCCGAGGCGCGCGTGGAACATTGCAAGCTCCAGGATGAAAACGAGCGCGCCTTTCACATCGCCACAGTGCAAGCCGCGCAAAGCAGGGGCAGCCATTGGCTTTCCCATTCCATCGCCACCGGCGCGCGCCTGGCCCGCAACCAGATTCAGACCTTGTTCACGGCCGAGGGCGGCGAAGCCATCCTGAGCGGACTTTTCCTGGCGCGCGGCGAGCAGTTAATGGATCACCACACCGTGGTGGACCACGCCCAGCCGCATTGCGAAAGCCACGAGTTCTATTACGGCATCCTGGCCGGCCGCGCGCACGGCGTCTTCAACGGAAAAATCTTCGTCCGCCAGGACGCGCAAAAGACCAACGCCAAGCAAACCAACCGCAACCTGGTGCTTTCGGAGCACGCGCTCATCAACACCAAGCCGCAATTGGAAATTTTCGCCGACGACGTCAAATGCACGCACGGCGCGACCGTGGGCCAATTGAACGAGGAGGCGCTGTTCTATCTGCGCTCCCGCGGCATCGGGGCCGATTTGGCCCGGCGCATGCTTGTCCGCGCCTTCGCCAACGACGCGGTCGAGCGTGTCACCCTGGCGCCGGTGCGCGCCCATTTGGAACAATTGTTGACCGAGCGCTTCGAGGGCTTGGACACCTCGCTTTCTTCCCATGGATGAGGACCTGAGCGAACTTTATCAGGAGGTAATCCTGGACCACAGCCGGAAACCGCGCCATTTCCACGTGCTGCCGGAGGCCAATCATTCGGCGGAAGGCAACAACCCGTTGTGCGGCGATCATTACACCGTTTACCTCAAGCTGGAGGACGGCGTCATCCGCGACATTAGCTTTCAAGGCGCCGGCTGCGCCATTTCCAAAGCCTCGGCCTCCATGATGGCCGATGAACTCAAGGGCAAGACCATCGCCGACGCCCGCCGTTTCTTCAGTCAATACCAAAACATGGTCACGACCGGCAAAACGGACCAGGAGACCCTGGGCAAGCTGTGCGCTTTCGCCGGCGTTTCCCACTTTCCGGCGCGGGTCAAATGTGCCATCCTGCCCTGGCACGCCATGCTCGCCGGCCTGGATGGCCAGGCGGTTGTGTCCACCGATGCGAAATGAAAGGAATCAAGCCTTTTCCAGGCCACGCCCATGAGCGATGACATTATCTTAAAACGCGATTGCGAGGCGGTCCTGATTCCCGCCGGCACCCGGATCACCCTGCAAGCCGGCGAACCGGTGGTCATCACCCAGGCCTTGGGCGGCAGTTTCACCGTCATTATCCATGGCAACATGGCCCGCGTGGACGCCCGCGACGCCGATGCTCTCGGCCAGGCGCCGACCGCCGCCGCCACCGCCGAACCCGCCCCCGCCCCGGACAGCGCCGTCGTCACCGAGGAGCAAGTGCTGGAAAAACTGCGCACCTGCTACGATCCGGAAATCCCCGTCAACATTGTTGATCTGGGCCTGGTTTATGACACGCAAATCCAGCCCCTGCCGGGCGGAGGAAACCGGGTCGAAATCAAAATGACCCTGACCGCCCCCGGTTGCGGCATGGGTCCCATCCTGCAACAAGACGTTGAGGCCAAGGTCTCGTCCATCCCGGGCGTCAAGGAAGCCGGCGTGTTCCTGGTGTGGGACCCGCCTTGGAACCGCGACATGCTTTCCGAGGCCGCCCGCCTCGAACTTGGAATGATGTGACTGCCAACCCGCCAGATTGGGCCGCGTTGCGCGAGGACTTTCCCATCCTCCGCCAAAGGGTCCACGGGCATCCGCTCGTTTATCTTGACAACGCCGCCTCCTCCCAAAAACCCGTCGCGGTGCTGGAGGCGCTGGACCGTTTCTACCGCCAGGACAACAGCAACGTCCACCGCGGCATTCACGAATTGAGCCGCCGCTCCACCGTCGCCTTCGAGGCCGCCCGCGACGGCGTCGCGCGCTTCCTCCATGCCCGCGGATCGGACGAGATCATTTTCACCCGCGGCACGACCGAGAGCATCAACCTGGTGGCCCGCGCCTGGGGCGACAAAAACATCAAGTCCGGCGACACGATTCTGCTGACGGAAATGGAACATCACAGCAACATCGTCCCCTGGCAAATGCTGGCCGAACGCACCGGCGCCAAACTGGCTTACGTGCCCGTCACCGGCGACGACGGGCTGCTGGACTTGCGCGGTTTGGATGGTTTGCTGGACGCCACCGTCAAGCTGTTCGCCTTCACCTTCGTTTCCAACACCCTCGGCACGATCAATCCCGTGGCGGACTTGTGCGCCCGCGCGCGCCGCCGCGGCATCGTCACGCTGGTGGATGCCGCCCAGGCCGCCGGCCACCGTCCCGTCAACGTGCAGGACCTCGGCTGCGATTTCCTGGCCTTCTCCGGCCACAAAGTCTGCGGCCCCACCGGCATCGGCGCCCTCTATGGCCGGCGCGAGGTGCTGGCGGACATGCCGCCCTTCCTGGGCGGGGGCGACATGATCGCGCAGGTTGATTTTTACCATAGCACCTACAAGGAGCCGCCGCACCGATTTGAAGCCGGCACGCCCGATTTCGCCGGCGCCATCGGCCTGGGCGTCGCGCTGGATTACCTGGACGCCATTGGCCTGGAGAACATTGCCCGTCACGATGAGGAATTGGCCGCGTTGGCCATCGAGAAACTTTTGCCCCTGCCCGGCCTCCGCCTCCTTGGCCCGCGCACGGGACACGCGGGGGCGGTCAGCTTTTTGCTGCAAGACATTCACGCCCATGACGTCGTCACGGTGGCCGACCAATTGGGCGTGGCCTTGCGCGGCGGCCATCATTGCAACCAGCCGCTGATGAAAAAGCTCGGCGTGGAATCCACCGCGCGCGCCAGCTTCTATTTCTATAATACGGCCTCCGAAGTGGACCGCCTGATTGACACGGTGCGGGAAATTCAGAAGTTCTTCGGCCCATGAGCGATTCCATGGATGCGCAAACCACCATGACGCGCGTGCTGGAAATGTTTCCCGGCGCGCAGCGGGCTTTGTTCCGCCGCTATCACATCGGCGGCTGCGCCAGTTGCGCGTTTGAGCCGGGGGAAACCCTGGCCCGCCTGTGCGCGCGCAACAACCTGGACGTGGCCGAAGTCATCGCGCATATCCGCAGCAGCCACCAACAGGACGAGGAATTGCAGGTTTCCCCCGCTCAACTGGCCGCCCTGCGCCAGGCCGGAGCCGTCCGCCTGGTGGACATCCGCAGCCGCGAGGAATTCGAGGCCGCCCGCATTGAAGGCGCGGTGTTGTTGTCGCAACCGGTCATGCAGGAGATTCTGGGCCGCTGGCCGCGCGAGGAACTGCTGGTCCTCTACGATCATCGCGGGCGGCAAAGCCTGGACGCGGCCGCCTATTTCATGGGCCAGGGCTTCCGCAACGTCCGCTGTTTGCGCGGCGGCATTGACGCCTGGTCGCGCGAAGCCGACGCCAAAATCCCGCGCTACCGATTGGAACTTTCCGCGTGAACCCGGACTCCGACTATCAACAGCGAATCGAGGAAGCCTTGCGCGACCCGAAAAACCTCGGCGAACTGGCGGGGGCCGACGCCGTAGGCACCGCCGGCAGCGCCGCCTGCGGCGACATGATCCGGCTTTGGATCAAGTTCAAGGAAGAGGCCGGCAAAAAAGTTGTTGACCGCGCCACCTTTCAAAGTTTCGGCTGCGAGACGGCCATTGCCGTGGCCAGCTTGGCCACCGAAATGATTCGCGGCAAGACGGCGGAAGAAGTGCTGGCCCTGTCCGCCGAGGAACTGGCCCCCGGCCTTGGCCCGCTGCCGCCGGTTAAAATCCATTGCACGCAACTGGTGGAGAGCGCCTTGCGTTCCGCCCTGGAACCGCAACCCGCCCCGCCACCGCCGTCCGCCGCTCCCGCCGCCGCGCCGAGCCTGGTGGACAAATTCACCCAAGCCAGCCAGCCCGCCGGCAAATTGAAAGTCATTCTGATCGGGCCGGATGACGAATAGGCCGGAATTGACAAGGCGACGGCGTAGGCGCAACTGTAAGAAATGGACATTCACGAATTGGTCATCGAAATGAAGCTGCTAGAACGGCGCCTGACCCTGTATGAGGAAAAGTACGGGGTGTTGAGCGCCGATTTCTACGCCGCTTTGACAGGCGGCCATTTGGCCAGCTATGATGCCTTTGATGAAAGCCGCACCGATTTCAGCCGCTGGAAGGGCGTTTATGAAACCTGGCTGCGGCGCAAGGAGTCTTATGGGCGACAACTCCAGGAGCAGGGTTTGGCAAAGGCCCTGCGCGTGCAACCAGCTTATTGACGATGAGCTGCGAGATTCTAACTAATCGGGAGACCCCAATCGGCCTGCCAGCCACAGGTTGTGGCGTATCTCTTCACGTTCCTTGTGATCGAATTCCAATAGTGCGGCGGTGGCCCGGCCTACGTCTGTCAAAGGCTTAATGCGACCTCCGTCTGAACGGAAGTGATCTGACCAGCGATTCGTCCTCGGATTGAACAGTGGCACAATGAGGTTTGTTTCCCGATCCACTGAAGCAATGTTAGGGCCCTTGCAGCGATTGCATTGCATGCAGGCCAGTGCCAGATTTTCCATTATAGTCTTTCCTCCGTGCTGTTTTGCGATGATGTGGTCGGGTTCGTGGCCGAATAGAGTGCCCAATTCCGGAATGCGGCAATACTCACAACAACCCTTCGCGCGGGTGCGCACGGCTGCGCGGATGGAGGCGGAAATCCACTGCCCGCTCATGCCGGAGCGGTGGTTTGTCGTAGAATCTCCGTCTTAATGAGCGAGACGAAACTATCCACGTCGCACATCTCATCGAGTTCAGCCTCTTCCTCCGGGCTTAAGGTTCCATTCTGGTGGCGGGCCAAAAGGTCGCGCGAACGCTTGACCGCGGCTTTTGAGGGACGGAACTCCAAAATCTCATCCCTTGTCGGCCTGCGCGCCAGAAACGAAATAACCTCCCGACGCAGTCCCGAAGCCCCAAACCAACCACGCCTGAGTCCGCGTGCGATGATTTCCGCAAGGTGATCCTGTTCGGGTTCCAACTGCTTGGCCAGCTTTTCTGGAATCTCAATGGTCAACTGCATGATGTGAAGTCTATCCCGTGTTGCAGACACTGTCAAACCGTACCCCGCGTCTTGGACACAGGCCTAAAATGGTTGTTCCCCTGGAAGCACGGCCATCACTTCGTCGCATTCCGCATGCGCGGGCTGCGGGCCGGTTTGGCGGCGCGCATGGTCCGCTCCATGAACTCCTGCTGGCTGCGTACGGGCGGTTGGCCCGCCGCGCTCACGCGCTCGTAGGAGCCGTCGGGTTTGAGGCGCCAGGCCTTGACGTTGTCGGCCAGCGGAATGGCCAGCAACTCCTCTTTCACGCGCCGGCGCAGCCGCGCCTCCTCAATCGGAAAATTGGCCTCGATGCGGCGGAAGAAATTCCGCGGCATCCAGTCGGCGCTGCCGGCCCACACTTCGGGCCGCCCGCCGTTTTCAAAATAAAACAGCCGGCTGTGCTCCAGATAACGATCCACGATGCTCCGCACGGTGATGTTCGCGCTCAGGCCGGGCACGCCCGGACGCAGGCAGCAGATGCCGCGCACCAGCAGATCAATCTTCACCCCCGCCTGCGACGCGCGGTAAAGGGCCTGGATCACCTCGCCGTCCACCAGCGCGTTCATCTTGACAATGATGCGCGCGGGCCGGCCGCGGCGGGCGTGGTCGGTTTCGCGCTCGATGGAGGCCAGCATCCGCCGGTGCATGGCAAAGGGCGCCAGCAGGAGTTTCCGCGTCGGTTGGGCATGCCCGATGCCGGTCAACAAATTGAACACGTTGGTCGCGTCCTCCCCGAAATCCGGCCGGCAGGTCAGCAGGCCCACGTCGGTGTAAAGGCGGGCGGTGGTGAGATTGTAATTGCCCGTGCTCAAATGGACGTAGCGGCGCAGGCCGTCCTCCTCCTGGCGCACCACCAGGCAAATCTTGGCGTGGATTTTGTAGCCCACCATGCCATGCACCACGTGGACGCCGGCCTCTTCCAGGCGGCGGCTCCACTGGATGTTGTTGGCTTCATCGAAGCGCGCGCGCAACTCCACCACCGCCGTGACTTCCTTGCCCCGGCTGGCCGCTTCCATCAGCGCGCCGACAATCCGCGTGTCGCCGCCGGTGCGGTAGAGCGTTTGTTTGATGGCCAGCACGCGCGGGCAGCGCGCCGCGGCCTCCAAAAACTCCGCCACGCTGTCGAAACTCTCATAAGGATGGTGCAGGAGGATGTCCCGCCGCCGAATAGCGGCGAAGAGGCCGCCTTTTCCACGCAAGGCCGGGCTGGCGGGCGCGCGGTAGGGCGCGTCGCGCAACGGGGCGGGATGATGGTCCTCGTAAATGCTCATCAGGCGCGCCGGGTACAACGGGCCGTCAATCAGATTCAAGTCGTCCTCGTGCAGCCGCAACGTGCCCAGCAGCGCCTTGCGGATGGTTTCGGGGCAATCGTGATCGGCCTCCAGCCGCACCGCCTCGCCCTTGCGCCGGTTGTGCAATTCCTTCTCAATCGCCTTGAGCAAATCCCCGCTGTCCTGCTCGTCAATATACAGCTCGCTGTTGCGGGTCACGCGAAAATGCCAGTAACCAAGGATGTGGGTGCCCGGAAACAAATCCCCCAAAAAATGCCCCATGACCTGCCCCAGAAAAACATAATCCCGGCTCCCGTCCGCCCGCGGCAGCGCGACCACCGGCGGCAACATGCGCGGCGCCTGCACCACCGCCAGATGCCGCAGCGTTTCCGCTCCCGTCTTCATTTCCAACTGCACGATGATGTTGAGCGATTTGTTCAGCAATTGCGGAAACGGATGGTTCGGGTCAATGGCCAGCGGCGTCAGCACGGGACGCACTTCGCTGCGATAAAAATTCTCCAGCCATGCCAGGTCCGCCCCGCCCAATTGCGCCGGCCGGAGAAAACGGATGCCGTGCCGCGCCAGGGCCGGCGCCAATTCCTCGCGCCAGCAGACATACTGCTCCTGCACCATGCGCCGGATGCGCTCATGGGTCGCGCGCAATGTTTCGGCCGGGGTCAAGCCGTCGTTGGCGGGGGTGTTGACCCCGCTTTCGATTTGTTGTTTCAGGCCGGCCACGCGCACCTGGAAGAACTCGTCCAGGTTGGAACTGGTGATGCAGAAAAACTTGAGCCGTTCGAGCACGGGATTGGACGCATCGCGCGCCTCCTCCAGCACGCGCTGATTAAACTCCAGCCAGCTCAATTCCCGATTAAGAAATCGCGCCGGCTCAACCGCTGCCGCTGGATCAATGGCCGTCATGACTTTGGCGGCGGCATGTGTGCCGTCTGCAAGACCGCCATCATAGGGGCGCGCGCCCGGGAGGCGTCGTCAAACTCCCCATGCACGCATCCGGCAAAGACGCGGCCGCCCACCACAAAGAGCACCACCTCCGCGTTACCCGGATCGCCATCATCGGCCTCCTTGCCCGAACCGAGGACATGCCTGGCCAGCGCGCCCGCGATGGTCATGTCCATGATCGCGTTGGTCTTGAAATGAGTGAACTCGCTCCGAATCAGTTCCGCCGCGCGCGGCAGCGCCTCGTTGGCGGTCGCGGCCCTGGGCACGGCCCAAACATGGAGCGACATATTGGTGGTCCGAATGTTGACGTAACCGTTGGAGGAAGCGACCTTGGCCGCCGCCGGAATCGTCAAAGCCAGCGCCGGCGCGCCGTCCACGGACAGCGTGGCGGTTTTGTCCTGGGCCGAGGCAAGGACGGCCACAGAGGTGAAAAGGACCGAGGCCAGAATGCGCGTCATGTTATTGCTCATACTGCCTGCCATCGTTACATCCGCCGGGCGTTCTCGTAAAGGAGTTCCGAAGAATCGGCCCGGTAGGGTAAAACCCCATAGCGGCAGCATTTTCTTGGGACTATTCTGAATTCATGAAAAATAGAACGTATTTCTTTAAAACCGGCAAAGCAAGGTTCGTCTCAAACACCGCGCTTCTGATAGCGCTGAGCGGATGCGTGAATTACGCAAATGGGCAGAGCCTTCAAATCACTGTCCCTCCGCCTGTTGTCGTCGCCGTTCCTGCTGTCGTGGCGCAAGACAACTATGTTTATTACCCCAACTATGGAGTTTATTATAACACCAGCCGGCGTCAATGGACCTACCTGGATGGCGGCGCGTGGGTTTCGCGGCCTGCGCCCATGGGCGTCTCCGCCGAGGTGCTGCTGGCTTCGCCATCCGTGAAGATGAAATTCCACGACTCCCCGGCCAAACACCACGCGGCCATGGCGAAGCAGTTTCCGAAAGTCGATGAGAGAGTCCGCTCCGATCAAAAAGCCACCGGCGGCGATGAGCACGGTGGGAAATAGCACGCCATTGTAATGAACGGCAGACGACTTATCCATACAAAGGCGGACAGCAACACAAACGCTGCTGTCGGGTCGGCTGCACACATTCAGACATTGAAAGTAAAATTATGGGAACCATTTTAATTGTATTGCTTCTCTTGATGCTGATTGGGGCATTCCCTACCTGGCCACACAGCCGGAGTTGGGGTTATTACCCGAGCGGCGGACTGGGCTTGGTTCTGGTCGTTGTGGTTGTCCTGCTGCTCATGGGCAGGATTTGAGGTAAGTTCCTGGACACTCTCTTGGACATCCCGGGTGCAACCCCCTTCAACGGCTTTCGATGACATGCGGGACTAAGCCAGGACGGCCTTCTTGGCTTTCAGATATTCATGTCGCCGGGGCCTGAACGATCTCGACGTCGCGAACGCTGTGAACGGGTTCGCTAAGTGCGTCCCGTAATTCCGTCTCCAGGACGCACGGCCCGATTTGTCCCGGCCAAGTGATGTCAAAAACGATGTTCGTCGCGCCGAGGGCTTCGATGCGCGCGTTCTGTTTTGTTTCGACGAGCACGCGGCCGCCACATTTCACGCGCAAAGTCACCGGACCGTCCCATGGCTCGTAAAGATCGCTGATCAGTGTTACCGGCACACGCGCCCTTGTTCCGGCGGGAATCGTGTTGTTCCAGAAATCAATCATCATTCCAACAGGCGCGAACGCGTCACGGACATATTTGTGAAATTCCGGCTCCCATTGGAGTCTCGCGACGCCGCCTTTTACCCAATGGTCGCTCGTCTGGCCGTCGGGGCGCGAGTAACCAAGGGTGGTGAAATGCATCACGGCGGCGGCGTTTCGATGCGCGCGCCAGAATTCCGTTTCAGCGGCGGTATAGGCGCCTTGAATATGAAAACGCCGTGTTGCCGTGGAATTCGTTGCGAGCACACTTTGGTAGAACTTCTCCGTGAGCGTTGTCGGCGTCCCGTCTCGATTCAGCCAGAGATATCCGTATTCGTTGATGACAACCGCATGCTTGCCATCGTTGTGGCCAATGCCCATGTTGCCCTGCGGAACCGGATCGGCGGTGGCAAGATCAGCCAGCTTGAAGTTTGGGGTGTTGAAATGGTAGGGATGCGATTCGAACATGTCGCCCGGCTGCTGCGGAGGATTGTAGCTGTCATTCCACGGACGATGGGACAGATCAAGTGCGCGCACCTGCCGGATGGCTTCGCCGGTCTTGGCGTTGAGGGTTTCGTTGTCCGCATCCCAGATTACAACGCATGGATGATTCCAACGCTCACGCATCCATTCAGCGTATTCGCCGGCGAGTTCATCGCTGTTGAGATCCTTTGGCTGTTTCATCCAGCCCGGCCCTCCGTACCAGAGCGGGAACTCATCCTCAATGAGGATGCCAGCCTCGTCGGCAATGTTGTACCAGGCTTCCGGCGGCAGCCCAATGCAGTAGCGGAGACAATTCCAATGCATGTTCTTCACGCGCTGGTGAAGCAAACGGACCCACTTTTTATCCCACGGAAGACTCCCGCATTCACTGTCCTCGAAAAACCGGTAAAGCGTGATGTTGCTCCCCCTCATAAAGTAAGGTCTGCCGTTGAGCATCGCACGGCCCGTCACTGGATCGAACTTGAATTCGCGCATCCCGAAGCGCGTGTGAAAGCTGTCCGCTCCGTTCTCAACTTCGAGCAGATAAAGGAACGGGTCTTCGGGCGACCACAGACGGCAATTTGGAATGTGAATCCGCACATCCACGGTGGTTTCTCCATCCTTCGCCACTTCGACCGGTTCCGCGGTGACTTTGCCCGCGACCCTGCCGCTTCTGGCCTCGCGCACGCTGAAGGTGCAAGTCGTTTTTACAGGCCCGCCGGTGTTGTTCAATGTGGTTTGCACGCGCACGACGCCGGTGGTGATGTTGGGCGCAACCTGGACACTCTCGAAGTTTGGGGCGCCGGAAAGGATCAATTCGACCGTATCGAAAATGCCGGGTATGTAATGTTCCTTCTCGAAGTCAAAGCCGTCCGGTTGTGCGCGCCCAACGGAATCGCGATCCGCACCGATCCGGACGATCAATTCATTCAGGCCAATTTTCAGCGCGCCCTTCGCATTAAAGTATCCCGGCGTGAAGCACCCCGCATGATCGCCGAGCAATTGTCCGTTTAGAAAAACGCGCGTGCCGAACATGGCCTTGGAAATTTTAAGCGTCGCCACCGCCGGAATCGCCCCGGCCATATTAAAGGTGCGCTGATACCAGAACGCATCCCGCCGCGGGTCTTTCTGTGCCAGACTCTGACGATTTGCAACTTTCGGACCCGGTTCGGCAAAGGGCGGCGCCGCCAGCGATACCAAGCCGGGCACACGCGCCGTATGATCGAACGCTGCCGGGATGTTCGTCATGCCGCCTTCCGCGATCCGCCACTTTCCGTCAAGCGAAACGGTCCGCCGCGATTCGCCGGCCTGGTGTCCCTCCGAGGCGCGCGTTTGTGGTGAGCACAGGAAGGCAGCGGCCAATATGGCGGCGGCCACCAGCGCGGTTTGGGCAACCGCAGGTTTTGTTTTTTTATGTCTCATGCCAATCTCTCCGTTGGTGTCTTGTTTGAATATGGCCTTGTTCTGCATTCGATGATTGGATTTTATTTGTGCTCAATTCTGGTTTTGGCGCGGCCCGAAGTGTAATAAACGCTGTAATCTTGGTACCATTTGGCGGCCACGGGGCTGAGTTGCGGACGGCAGTATTCTTGGTAACCCCAAGAGACTATTCTGTCGGAATATTGAGCCGCCAGATCGAGCTTTTCTTTAAGGCGGTCCATGGGCACGGCGCGCCAAGGCAGGCCGGATGCCTTTGAAGGATGCACCCGGCCGTATTTGCGCGCGTATTCATCGGGACTATCGCACAGCATTTCGGCCACCTCGACGTTGCCCCAGAGCTTCGCGCCCGACTGCTGGCACGCCTGGGCCATGGCCTCGAAAAATGGCTGGCGTTGCTCGATTGTGACATAAGAGAAGTGCTCGCCGCTGTCCTGTAGCAACACGATATCTATGCCGCTTCTTTTGAGAAGCCCTTTCCAATAATCGCGGTATTCGTCCGGGTCGTTGAAGCGGAAGTCTCCGAAGATTTTCTGGCGGTCAAGTATGAAGAAAGGAGAAACCATGACTGGCAGATTGGCGGACTGCTTGCACTGCTTCACCAATTCGGGATACAGGTGGTTGATGTAATCAGCCTCGCCGCCCCAGCACATGTATATTTCCTGGCTGAGATACCATGCATAAAACGCGGGATGGCCGCCGTAATGCCCTCCTATGGCTTTGATGTGATTGGTGCAAATGGAAAGTTCCTTGGCCAGAACCAAAGGCTCCCACCATGGCCCGCTGGTTCCGGCATCAAGGACGACCTTGACCTTGCGTTTCTGGCAAAGATCCAATAACTGGCGGAGTGGGTCGCCGGGCAAATCAATAACCGACGCC
>Ga0224555_1002510_pt1 | contig 21292 bp, 22 predicted proteins | sample 714S23034metaG_FD_180687 | JGI IMG/M metagenome (GOLD analysis project Ga0224555, IMG submission 180687) | Peat soil microbial communities from Stordalen Mire, Sweden - 717 S2 30-34 | ecosystem: Environmental > Terrestrial > Soil > Wetlands > Peat | place: Sweden: Norrbotten County, Stordalen...
TTCCATGAACCATGCCATCAACGCAATAGATCACGAAACCAAGATCCGGCGGTGGACTACTTTTACTCCGCCGCAGAGCACCGCTTACGCGGCGCACTGTGGCCTAGTTTTGCACCGGCGCGCATACTGCTTCTTACGGCGGCGCAAGGCCTGGCACGCAGGCCTACTGCAAGCCCGTTGTCGGGAGCCAACTCGATTGTCGGGACGGAACCAGCGATGGCAGATGCAACAAGGGCGCTTCCGGGCAACAGGCATGATGAACCATCATCCCCATGCCCTCTGCACATGCTCAGTTGCAAGCTTGATTACCGGTCAGGCGGGTCACTTTTGGAAAGCGGACCCGGGTCAATTCTCGAAAGCGCCGAAGTTGTCAATACCGACACGACAAGAAGACGGAATCATCAACCTGCGAACGGAGCCCCGTTATCGAGCACCGGCATGGCGCTATTGCTAAGACAACCTGTTCACAACGCAGGTTGTGGGGGAAGTCACCTCATACCCACTGACAGGGAAGAGGGTGTAGATCGTTGCCCAGGGGTATACTCATATCCCCTCGCTGCGAAAAGCCAGAACCCCATGCCATAGATCTCATTATTTACAGTAACTTACATGCGGTTACCCCTGAAGGCTAAGTCTTCCGGGTTATCGACCTCCCCTATAAGAATCAGTAAGTTACGAGGCGACCGACGCAATGGACAATCAGGAATTTGTACCTGAGCCAAACTCAGTTCTTCCACTGCCTAACAACGTGTTTGCCGACCAGATGTTCGGCCAACTCAGGGTCGTACACCGAGTCGCCAATGACGCCTCGGGCAGAGTTCGCTTGCGCTGCCAATGTGGGTGCGGTCGTGAGTTCGATGCACGACTAAGCGACTTGCGCAGCAAGCACACCCAGAGTTGCGGTTGTCTGAAGGACAGGGTTCTCCGTCGGCAGTTTTTCCGGCTTCAATTGATGCGGATTTATAACCTCATTCCGTTTGGAAAATGCAGGGGCGGTGACCGGATGAGGGCTTCGACGAAATGGATGGCGATGTGCGTTTTCTGTAGGAAGTTCTTGGTTGCCTCGGCATTCCAAATTCGCCGGGCAAAGAAGAAGTGTCCTTGCCAGAAAGAGACGTACGGGAGTTGGCGCAACATGCTCCAACGATGCACGAACAAGAACCACGATCAGTACAAGGACTACGGCGGGCGAGGCATCCGCGTCTGTGTTGAGTGGCGAAACAACTTCCAGCAGTTCGCCTTTGATATGGGTCGGAGACCGCCGGGGAAGACTCTCGACCGGATAGACCCCGACGGCCCATACTGCACTGAGAACTGCCGGTGGGGGGACGCGCAGCAGCAAGCCCAGAACCGCCGTAGACCGGCCCGTAAGGTGCCACCTGGGGCATCCCATTCCGTGCCCGAAGGTACCCCCTAACCTGTACCCATCGCGCACAGATGGAACCGGGCGGGAGGTGACACCCTATTTCCACGCCGGAGAGGTGACACCCTTTTCGTGGCGTTTTGGCCGCGCCGAATCGCTCGGTCGGTACCATAGGCCGGGAATCCCCCCGCCTGCCCCCGCCGAAGGGAATCTCTTCCCGGTACCTTTTTGGTGGCGAGGACTCGCGCATCCCGGCTCTGGCGACAAACGGTATCGCCCGACGGGAAGGTGTAACAGAAAAGGGTGTATTTCTCAGAGCCGTTTGGCGCGGGATTTTATGTCAAAAACAAATGTGTTGCAAAACATCCCTTTTGTGATACAGTCGTCGTACTGGAGGATTGCATGAATAAGCGAGTCGCACTATACGCACGGGTAAGCACGAAGGACAAAGGGCAGGATCACGAAAACCAACTCATACAGCTACGGGCTTTCGCTAAGACTCAAGACTGGACTGTGGTGCATGAGTACGTCGATAAGGCTTCCGGCAAGCGGAGCGACCGTGAGCAGTTCCAGAAGATGTTTGCCGCCGCGTCACGCAGGGAGTTCGATGTGCTCGTCTTCTGGTCACTGGACAGACTGAGCCGTGAGGGAGTGGTGGAGACGTTGAACCATCTGCAACGGCTGACGGGCTATGGCGTCAACTATCGCTCGTTCACAGAGCAATACCTGGACTCGACAGGCATCTTCAAAGAGGCTGTTATTGGCATTTTGGCAGCCGTGGCGAAGCAGGAACGAGTGCGCCTTAGCGAACGCACCATCGCGGGCTTAGAACGCGCCAGAGCGCAAGGGCGCGTTGGCGGGCGTCCCAAGGCTGAGGATGACCCCAAGGTGATGCGCGAGTTTCAGAAGCTCAAGGACGCCGGGCTGTCAGTGCGCCGGATCGCTCAAGAGATGAGCGTCTCGCCTACGACCGTGCAGAAGCTCACGCGCATTGCGGCATAGCTCGCAGCCACACGGATCGGAACGGCTCTCGCTTCGGTGAGAGCTTTTTCGGTGTAACTCACTGAGCATAAAACAGATGACCCCATTTATGTCCTTTTTTCGTATTTTGCGGGTGTTGGACACGAGAGGGCTTCCGGGCGTGGCATATGGCTCGCTTGTTGAGTTGAGCAGATAAGCGCGCAGCCAGTGACACGGCCATCAAACCGCAGATTTTTCATAGCGCGGGTTGCACGCCTGCCCCGTAGAATTGACGGGGAGAGGAAAAATAAAATGCCCGCTGCAAAGTACAAGTTCTTAGAGCAACAAGCGTACGACTTTGGAATAGGAAACGCAGACGACAGCTCCGCCGTTGGCACTCTTCGAGTGAAACCATCCACAATTTTGTGGAAGCCGAAGGGCGCGAAAGGCAAGTCCCCGTGGTTCTCGGTGGGGCTGGATGAATTTGCAGCATGGGCCATGAAACAAAACTATAAAGTGAACAAGTAAGCTGTCCCCTGCCCACGCCCGTGCTTACAATGTGAAAATGCCCGCCCAGCTCGGTGACCAACTAACCAACCTCAACATACCCTGCTGACGTACGAGCGGGGCGTGGGCCAGCAGGGTCACTCTCCACCGCGCTCCGCGCCTCTCAGCGAACCACAGGCGTGTATTCATCCCCCGGATAGACCCTGACCTTACAACGTACCGATTCCGCAGCATCCCGCCTTCAGACCCATAGCGGTCACTCCCACAATCGACAGAATCCGGCACAGGAAGGGCACTGTAGCGCCGTAGACGCGCCGCCGCGTCTCCGGTGATCTCGTAGCACCCCTGTTTCGCTTTAGACGCCCAAGGTGCGCGCTTGGCTTGACGATGTGACTATCTGAAGGAGCCGATTCGCTCCGTTATGCTGTCGGCGCTTATGTCTTTAGAACCCCCTGTAACTAACAGGACTGAACGCTCGCCACATTCAATGAATACCCTGTCCATTTTCATATCGGGTTTAGTGATGGGTGCATGTTCGAGTTTGCAGTTGGTCGCGCCTTGATCGACTAGGGATGTCAGCGCCTCAATAACGGAAGGGAGTCTGTCCCCGTCCCTGCGATCCCAATTGCGATCAGCGTAGACAAGCTTGTTCCTGAAGAACTGTAGCGAATAGATTCGCTTCGCCCGAGTATCCACGGCAATAACTGATCCGTCCGAATCTGGTTCGGGGAACTCGATGCCAGCAGCTTCAATTGCCTTTTGTGCGGCAGTCTTATCCATCCCAAGCCAAACGGTTGCGGAGCCTAGCTCCAGAGCCACATGGGTACCCTGTTGAGCGAACGCGACGGAGGCGAGCAGAGTCAGCGCAAATACGCATCTCTTCATTGGCTTATCCTTTGGGCATATCTTACCTATTCCGGTGACCTCGTAGTACCTCCGTTTCGTTTTCGAGGCTCTATGATTCTGGCACTCTAAATTGGCCCAGTACGGCGGTTTAAGTTGGCCCACCCTTGGGCAGTGCGGACTCTACCCTGTTTCTCAGTGATATGAGAGGCGGAGGGCGAGTTGGATTGGAGAGCCAAGGTGGAGCTATACGAGCAGATACGTCGGGAGTACGAGTTTGGCGTTGGGTCGGTGATCGGTGTGGCGCGGAAGCTGGGTGTGCATCGGCGCATGGTGCGGGAGGCAGTGCGGAACGCAGTTCCTGCGCAGCGGAAGAAGACGGAACGTCCGGCGGTGAAGATGGCCGCGGCGGCGGCGTTGGTCGATGCGATTCTGGAGTCGGACCGCAAGGCTCCCCGGAAGCAGCGTCATACGGCGCGGCGGATCTACGATCGGATTTGCGCCGAGGTTCCGGGATGCACGCCAGCGGAGCGGACAGTTCGGCAGTATGTGGAACGGCGCAAGCAGGCTCTGGGTTTGGCCGAACACGAGGTGTTCGTTCCGCAGAGCTACGACTGGGGCGTCGAGGCGCAAGTAGATTGGTACGAAGCGTATGCGGATCTGGACGGTGAACGGATCAAGCTACAGGTCTTTTCGATGCGCTCGATGGGCAGCGGTGCAGCCTTTCATCGAGCATATCCATGTGCGACGCAACAGGCTTTTCTTGAAGCGCATGAACTTGCCTTCGAGTATTTTGAAGGCGTCTTCCGGCGGCTTCGCTACGATAACCTTTCGAGTGCGGTGAAGAAGATACTGCGCGGTCAGCAGCGAGAGTTGACGGCACGGTTCATCGCGTTCCGTTCGCACTGGCAGTATCAGGCCGAGTTCTGCACCCCGGGCGAAGGCCATGAGAAGGGCGGTGTGGAGGGTGAAGGAGGCTACTTCCGCCGCAATCACTGGGTTCCTGTACCGGTGGTCTCCGACCTTCAGGCGTTGAACCGGAAGTTGCTGGAGGACTGCCGAGCCGATGAGGGCCGGATCATGTCAGGCCAGACCGAGTGTGTCGGAGCCCGGCTGCTGACAGAGAAGGAGCATCTTCTGCCACTGGCCGCCGAGCCCTTCGATCTGGCCGAGGTTAGCTTCCCGCGCGTCGATCAGACAGGATGCGCGAAGGTGCGGACGAACTCCTACTCCGTGCCGTTGAGGCCGGGCTCGATCGTCGAAGCCCGCGTCTATTCCTGCACGGTCGAGTTCCGTCACCATGGCAGCCGGATCGCCAGCCACGAACGCTGTTACAGCCGATTGCAGAAGATCTTCGATCTGGAACACTACCTCGATGTGCTGGACCGGAAGCCTGGCGCGTTGCGCGGATCGACGCCGCTGGCGCAGTGGCGAGCGCAGGGCCGGTGGCCTGAGAGTTACGACCGGATCTGGCAGCAGATGATCGAGCGCCAAGGACGCCAGCCCGGCACCCGCGCCATGGTGACGCTCATCCGCATGGGCGGCGAGTTCGGCTATGAGAGGCTGACGGCTGCCGTCGAGCAGGCGCTCGATCTGGGCTGCGAAGACGTCGCCGCGATTCGCCATCTGCTCCTGTCCGATCAGTTGCGGCACACCGTTGGCGAGCCGATCGAGATCGGTGCGCTGTCCGCGTATGAACGCCCGCTGCCAACCATGATCGAGTACGACCGGCTGTTACAGGAGGTGCAGGCATGAGCCTCCAGATCGCAAGTATCGCTCAGAACTGCAAGGCGCTGCGACTGCCAGCCGTCGGGGCGCAGTTCGCCTCGCTCGCCGAAGAAGCCACCCAGCGCAAGCACTCGCATCTGCACTATCTCGAAGCCCTGCTCCAGGCGGAGATGGAAGATCGGGAACGACGCAGCATCGAGTTGAGGATGAAGGAAGCACACTTGCCCAGGATCAAGACGCTCGAAGAGTTCGACTTCGCTCAGTCGCCACACATCCCCGCCGCCCGCATCCGCGCCCTGGCCGAAGGCGGCTATCTCGAACGTGCCGAGCCGGTCCTGCTGGTCGGAGATCCCGGCACAGGCAAGAGTCATCTTGCCACCGGCCTGGCGATCGCTGCCTGCCGTCAACGCAAGCGAGTGCGCTTTACCACTGCCGCCGCGCTGGTCAACCAACTCGTCGAGGCGCAACGGGAACAGAGCCTGAGCCGGATGCTGGCACGCTGGTCCCGCGTGGAGCTGATCGTCATCGATGAACTCGGCTATGTCCCGCTTGCCGAAGTCGCTGCTGAACTGCTCTTCCAGGTGATCGCCGAGAGGGCTGAGAAGGCGGCCATCATCGTGACCACCAACCTCCCCTTCTCGGAGTGGCCCCAGGTCTTCACCAACGCCCGGCTCTGTAAGGCTGTGCTTGATCGGCTCACCGATCAGGCACACATCATCGAGACCGGCTCGGAGTCGTACCGCTTCCGTAGAACCCTGCGGAAGAAGACCAAAGAGTAAGCCTGGGAGTTAGGTTCTGCTTCCGCTACGCCCTCCGGGCTACGCTCAAGCAGAACCCAACCCCCTCAACATCAACGTCCCAAGGGGTGGGCCAAAACAAACCGCCGAAGTGGGCCAAGCCAAGTTGCCAAACTCAGCTCTAGCTGCGTCTGTACAGGGGGTGTATTCTGCGGCTATGGATACCAATCAGGCAGAACAACAGGGAAGGGTCGATAGCCTCAAGACGGCCATCAGAGAGACAGAGATTGAGCGCGACCGTGGCGATTTTCCAAGCTCGTCAGGCATTGGCAACGCTCTACCACCACTCTCCTATGAGGAACGTCTATCACTACTCCGTGCGAGGGGTTAGCAGAGGCAGAATCGAAGCTCGAATCGGCAGCCTAGCTCGTCACTTTGTTGGGCATGGATGTAGACAGAAGTTCTGACCCTCTAAGGCTCGGGTCTAACGGCGTGGCTGAAAGGGCAAGCGCGAGTAGAGGGACGAGCATGATTGCGATGGTACATCGCCCAGAATCCAGTTGACCATTTTGGAGAGTTGGAATACGGTCATAACGTAACACCTCTGCGCGGTAGCGCAGATTGCCCTTCGGCAATACCCTTCGGCAATACCTTTCGGCAATACCCTTCGGCAATACCCATAGTTCATCAAGACTTTAGCTTCAGAAGGAGCACCGCATGAGACGGAAACGTGTCTCAGATGGCGTGTATCTCTTGTGGCTGACGCTTGCGATTGAACTCGTCAAGCTCGTTCACGCATGGATAAAATAGGCTGCCCCAACAATCGGAATCCCCAGCCAAGGTCAAAGCCGAAAGCTGGGGGTTCCTACCTCATCACTCGTTATGTTGCGCGCTACGCCTCAGCAGCGACCGGCACGTCCCACGTTCCCACTACCAAAGTGTCTAGCCGATCCTGACGCGCCTTGACCCACTTCGCATAGTACCGCTCTGTGGTTTTTATGGACTCATGCCCTAGCAGCTTCGACACTTCCTCAAGCGGGACGCCCTTCTGCAAAAGCGACACCGCGAACGTGTCTCGCAACTGATGGGGATGACCGTCCGGCTGCTTTGCCGCTCTGAAGACTTGCCGTAAATCGTGTTGCCAGTTCGTCACCGCCGTTTGCGGCTTGCCTGTGCCAGTGTTCCAAAAGATGTACCGGGCATGGTCATTCAGCTTCATAGCCGCTAGGACTTCCTCTGCCACATCGGGCGGGATGGGAACCGATACATGCGTCCCCGTCTTCTGGCGACTCGTCACGATCCGATACAGGCCGCCCTTCTCATCCTTCACAAGCTCATCCCTCTCAAGCGTCACCGCATCACGGATCGCCAGTCCGCTAAACCGCATCAGTCGCACAAGGGCACGGACGCGCGTTGCCTTCGTAGCGGGGAACTCTTTGGGGATGACTTCTAGGAGCTTGGCGTATTGCCTGTCAGTCAGAGGCATCGTCGGCGGTTCATCCACCTTGATTGGAAAGAGAACCGGAACCCGGTCTATCATGCGCGCTTCGTAGCAGAATCGGACGAAGCCCCGCAGACGTTCCTGTACCTTCGCGCGTGTGGTAGACGAAGGGTAGACGGTTTCCCAGTCTTCGCGGAACCCCATGAGATGTTCGAGGGTGATTTCGTGCGGGAAGAACTTGCCACGCTTCGCCATGAAGTCAGAGAACCGGCCTAGCTCACGGTCGTATTTCTTCAGCACGTCAGCGTCTAGGCCCTGCGAACGCTTGCTCGATACGAAGAGCGTCACGGCCTGCTCTATTGTCTTGCGGGAGTCGCCTTCCACCGTCAGCGACGTTACAGGCTTCGTTGGATCAGCGGCCCGGAACTGATCCTCCACCTTCCGCTTCGCCACTTCAGCCTGTGCCCAGCTACGGGTGTGGGCAGACTGCATGACTTGCTTCCCGCCGATGTACCAGCGGAGCGACTTCCGGCACTTGCACGTCTTGCAGAAATTGCCCTTGGCAATCTGCGGGCAATCGACAGAGTGGCGTACGAAGATGGTGACTTGAGGGATAACCGGAACGGTGACGACGTGTGCGCTCATGGCGCAAATTTAGTGGACGCAGGGCAAAAAGTAAATGCAAAAGTAATGCAAAATCAGCGCCTTCGACTGCCGATTCTTTGTTTTCAATAAGATAGAAGTGGAGGCGCGGGTCGGGATCGAACCGACGCATAAAGGTTTTGCAGACCTCTCCCTTACCACTTGGGTACCGCGCCTCGCAGGCCCTGCGCTTTCACGCACACCCGGGGGGACGAGGAAGAGTGTATCGCAGGCAGACTGAAACTGGAGCGGGAGACCGGGGTCGAACCGGCGACATCTTCCTTGGCAAGGAAGCACTCTACCACTGAGCTACTCCCGCTCTCACATGTTGAAGTATAGCGGCCACAGATGCGCACGGTCAACGCGCGCCGCAGGGCCCAAGCGATGAGTTTCCCCGGCCGTCTCTAATTCATCGCCTGCACCTGCACCGGAATCCGCGGGCCCATCAACAGATCGGGCAGCCTTTGCACGATATGCGGCGTTACCACCACCACCAACTGGCTGTCATCTTTCTCCACATTGGCTTCAATCGGCATCTGGAAGCCCGGCAACTCGCTCAGTCCGGGGATCCCGGTCAGCGCGGCCGTCTCGGTCCTGCTGACGCTGCTCATCATCATCACGCTTTCGCCATCGCCCACCGTCAGGCTGGAGAGGAATTCGCGGTTGTTAAGGACCGGGTTGCCGTCGTTGGTGCTGCCCGAGAGCGCTTCGATCTTCAGGTCCAGGTTCAGGGCGATCCGCCCCGATCTCTGGATCGTCGGCGTCGTTTTCAGGGTCACGCCCAAATCTTCATAGGTCACCTGGGGAATGGTGGCGCTGGTTCCTCCCGCATACTGCTGCAGCAGGCTGGCCACGCTCACGCCGTTGATGGTTGCGTTGCCCAGCGCGGAGCCGACGGAGCCCGCCGTCGACAAGCCTGTGGTGTACGACGAGGTCACAATCGGGTAGCGAGTGCCCTCGCGGAAGGTCGCCGCTTCGCGGTCTCCCACCCGCTGCTGCACGTCGTCGAGGGCCCTTGAATCGCTCGAATTCAGGCCCAGGTTGAACATGAGGTTGGTCGGCCCCGATACCCCCGTCATAAACGCCCCGCCTCCGAAGACCCCAATCAGATTCGCTGCCAGGCTGTTCTTCACCAGTCCGAGGCCGATCAATGCCAGCGCGAGTTGCAGGTTGCTGGTGCCCGGCGGCACCAGGCCCTGCGCAATAGCCTGCTGCACTATCGCCTGGTTCGAGTTCACAATCTGGGTTGCGGCCTCATCCACATTAAAGACGCTGAACTGGGTCGGAATGGTCCCGCCGACGTTGGTCATGCGGGTCCGGTCGATCTCGTACAGCTTCACCTCGACCATTACCTGACCGCCGGAATCGATCAGGTTCTTGAGCGTCTGGTTCAATGGATCGAGCACGTCTTCCGGCGCGCGCACAACAATCGTCCCAAGATGCGTCTCGATCTGTTTCAAATTGAAGATGCTCTTGGCCATATTCACCAGATCGGTAAGCTGTGCTGCCGTGTACCCCGGCACAGAGATCGTTTCTTGCAACTGGCGTTCCAGGCGCTGGCGGTCCTGCGAATCTTCCCTGGCAACCACAATGCCCGTCGTATCCACCGGCACCGCGAAGGCATGCGTCATGCTCAGCAGCGCATCCATTGCCTGCCGGTAGGTCACATTCTCCAGGTCGAAGCGCAGGTTCTTCATTTCCAAGGAGTCATCCACGGCCGCGTCAATCCCGTAGGCTGCCGCCACTTCACGGAGCACGTCCGCGGAGGCTCCACGCAGATGGAAGCTCTTGACGCCTTCGGTTGGAGTCACGTGGATCGCGCCCGCCAGGGCCGGCGCCTGAGCGATCGGGGACCCATCCGCCTCGGCGCCGGCGATCAGCTTGGTCCGGTCCGCCAGCAAAGCCGCCGCAGCGTTCCCGGTCTCTTTGCCGGGTGCGGCCTGGCCCGGAGCCGCGGCGACCGGCTGCGGCGCGCTCGCGCTGCTGACGTAAACGCTGTGCTCAGCGACAATGGGATTCTGCGGATCGATGGCCCTTGCCTCTGCGAGCAGCGTCTCCGCCTTGCCCTGGTCCCCTGCCTGCCTGGCTTTGGTTGCCTGCTGCACCAACTCGGTCAGCCGGTGCTGGCGCGTGACTGAGATTGCGATGGCATAGTTGCGATTCGCAGGATCCAGCTTCAGCGCGCGCTGAAACTCGCTCTCCGCAGCGTTCAGGTCGTCGTGTTCCAGCTTCTTCGCGCCGGCTAGATACGCGTCTTCAGCTTCGCGCAGTTGGCGCTTTCCCGGTGTCGGCCCACTGGCATCCGTGCCCACAGCCACCACGGCGGTTCCCGCGGCCTGGTCTGGCGCGGCGGCAGCGTCTTGCGCCGGTTGCGGCGGAGCTGGCTGCGCCGCCCCATCCGCAGGCTGGTTCTGGGTTGCCTCCGTCTGTGCCCCCGTCTGGGCCTCCGTCTGGGCAAAGACCGCGGCGCTCGAAGTCAACACCACCAGACAGCTGAGCAGCCAGGTGGCAAGCCGTCGATCCTGCACAGCCGCGCGAAGATGGTTTGGGCGGATCATCCACTGCTATATTAGACGCGTCATGGGGGAGAATCGCGCAGCAAGAAGGAATCGCGCCCATCCCGCGACCCAATTCGCTCCCTCAGCTTAAGGCAATTAGAACCGCCGCGCATTTACCGCGACCGGTATTCGCGGCCGCTGGTCCGCGGCCGGGCGCTGGCCCAGCATCGGCCGTTCGCTCACCACTGGACGCCGCATGCCCTTGCGGATCTGCGCGGTGTCCAAATCAAGCTCCGCGAGGGTGCGGCTGAGCGTGTTGCGATGCATTCCCAGCTCAATCGCAGCCTTGCACTGGTTGCCCTTGTGGTGTGCCAGCACTTCCAGAATGTAGCGCTTCTTGAATTGCCGAACGGCATCGGCGTACGCAATGCCTGCACTGTGCATCTGGCTGATAAGGGCGTCCAATTCGCGCTTCAAGGGCTTCCTCGCTTGGTGTCGTTATTAGATGAATCCCTACTGTAGAACACTCAATGCCGATTGATCCAGTCCGGCGGAGCTTGTTTGAAATTAAATGCGCCGGCGGCCATCAGCTGCTGGAGGTACTGAGGTATGAGGAAGGATACATCATGCGCGACGGCAAAGAAATAGGGAGTTAAAACCGACGTGGTTACCATCCATGACTGCGGGGCGAAGTTGGTTGTGACCAATAGCACGGCTATGCCGAGTACCAGACCCCGGACAAAACCAAACACCACTCCGAGCACGCGATCGGCGAAGCCCAGCCCGGCTACGCGGAGCATCTTTTGCACCAGCAGGCCCGCCAGCTCGCACCCGGCTACCGTCAGCGCCACGATCAGCAGATACGCCAGTATCCGCGCTGTAGCCGCGACTGAGAGCAGGCGGATGTGAATGATCCAGTCGCCGAGCGCGACGTAGTACGCACTGGCGATCAGCAATCCGCCGAAGAACCCCGCCAGCCCGAACAGCGTGCGCACGATGCCGCGGCGAAACGCTATCCCTGTGGAGATCAGCAGAATTGACATCAACAGCCAGTCGAGCCCGTTCCAATCAGTCAGCCTCATCGTCTCGCCCTCGAGAGGTTCCACTCCCCGCTCAATTCCTCAAACGCCATCGAAACCACTTTGTCCCGTCAAGAGCCGAAATGCCTCCAGGTATTTCTGTCGAGTACGCGACACAACGTCATCCGGCAGCCCCGGTGCGGGCGCCTGTTTATTCCACGCGATCGACTCCAGGTAGTCGCGCACATACTGTTTGTCGAAGCTGAGCTGCGGCCCTCCCGGAGCATAGCTCTGCGCGGGCCAGTAGCGCGACGAATCCGGAGTCAGCACCTCGTCCGCCAACACCATCCCGACCCCATCGATCCATCCGAACTCAAACTTGGTGTCCGCCAGAATCACGCCCTTCGCGGCTGCATAGCTCGAGGCCTTCGCATAGATCTCCAGCGTCAGGCGCTTCAGCGTCGCTGCGGTCTCTATGCCCACCATCTCCTCCACCTGCGCGAACGCGATGTTCTGGTCGTGCCCGCCCGTGTTCACCTTGGCCGCCGGCGTAAAGATCGGCTCCGGCAGTTGCTCCGACTCGCGCAGTCCCGCCGGCAGCCGAATCCCGCACACGGCTCCGGTCGCACGGTAATCCTTCCACCCGGACCCCGAAAGGTAGCCTCGCACGACGCACTCCACAGGAAACATCCGCGCCCGCCGCACAATCATGCTACGGCCGGCAATCTGCTGCTCGAACTTCTGCTGCGTAACCATTCTGTCCGGAGCCAGGTACTCGCCGAAGATCCGCTCCGAGCAGGGCGCAAGCGCCTTAGCCATCTCCATCGGCTCGATTGCCAGAAGATGGTTTGCCACCGTGTCCTTCAGAAACGCAAACCAGAACGCCGAAATCTGGGTCAGGATCTTGCCTTTATCCGGGATGCCCGACCCGAGCACATGGTCGAATGCGGAGATCCTGTCCGTCGCGACAAACAACAACTCCTCTCCCAAGGTGTAAATGTCGCGAACTTTGCCTCGTGCGACCAGGGGCAGACTGCCGAGATCGGTTGTGAGCAGCGCTTTTGTCATACAAAAACGGTATCACCACCGCATCCGGCTGTTGCTTTGAATATGCACTCGCGCCGCCTTGCGACGGCATACAACTTTCGTTACACAGCGCAGCGAAAGTGGGCCGCAAGCGCTTCCACCAGCGCGGGAATTGTCGATTCTGCAGCCTCAACGTGGGGTGGCAGGCCGAGTTCGCGGAGCACGCGCGACGTAATCGGCCCGATGGATGCGCGGGCAACCGAGGCCGGCAGGGCCAGCCCTGCCGCATCCAGCAGAGCTGCCAGGTTGGCGGCTGTGGATGCGCTGGTAAAGGTCACGGCATCCGGATAGCCGGCCGCATCGCCGAAGAGGGAAGTGACCGCTGCCAGAGAAGTCTCGGGGATGCGGTTCCGGTACGCCGCGGCCACGGTCACATCGGCCCCGGCAGCCGCAAGCGCATCGCGGAGAATGGTCGGCGCGTCTTCGGCCAGCACCAGCAGGACGCGACAGCCGCGCATCTCCGGTGCCAGCGTCTGTCCCAGCGCCTCGGCGGTATACGTCGCCGGCATCACGTCGGCGTGCAGGCCGATCGCCTCCAGAGCGCGTGCGGTAGCCGGCCCAACCACGGCAATCCGCCTCGGCACCGCCGAGACGGAAAGAAACTCCGCCCGCCCGCGGTAGGCGTCGACAGCGTTCGCGCTGGTGAAGGCGGTCAGCTCAAAGCTCGAAAGCATCGCAAGCGCGGCGTCGAGCGTGGCGTAAGAACTGGGCGGGCCGATCTCGATCGTCGGGATCAGGATCGGAGTTGCCCCAAGGTCGCGCAGCCGGTCGGCCAGTTCCGAGGCCTGCCGCGGCGCGCGCGTGATCAGGATGCGCCTGCCCGCCAGCGGCGGTATTTCGGAAGCATCGGACCTCGAGTTGAACCTGTTGGTTATGGCTTCACCCTGCGCCCGGGTACGCCGCACATCTGCGTACGCTGGACGTGGCAAATTCTATCAGCCGCTCCGGAAGCGGGCCCCTCAGAATTAATCTCCCCACTAGACAGCCGGATCGTGCCGGCGGCGTCTAACCGAATGAGAGGCTGCTCGCGGAGATCGATTTTCGGCGAGCGGAGGCGTACCATGGCAGGGATGAGGCGCCTGATCGCGGTTGCGATAGTGGTTGCTGGAGTGGCTCTCCCCGTCTGCGCCCAGCGCGGCGGCGGGCATGGCGGCGGAGGCCACAGCGGCGGCGGCTTTGCCGGTCACAGCAGCAGTTTCGCCAGTCACAGCGGCGGATTTGCCGGCCACAGCGCGCCGGTGTTTCGCAGCAGTTCTGCCCCGATGAGCCGCCCAGGCTTCATGGGATCTCCGCAGCTCGGCACCAGCCGCTACGCCGCTGCTGCCAGGAGCCTGAGTGGTGGCCGCGGTCCAGTTGGCGGGTATCCCTACCGTCGTCCCAGTGCTCCCGACCGCCGTTCCGGCTATCGCGGCGACGATCGGTATCGCCGCCCCTACATACCGGCCTACGGGCTTGGATTCCCGTCCGGATTCAGCATATGGCCGGGCTCCCTGGACGACGGCTTTTACGACAATTCCGGCTACGACGATTCCAACTACGCGAATCCGGCGCCACCCCCCGACTACGGGCCTCCGCAGTACCCCGCGCCACCCGACGAGCAAACCGGCGTTGCACCGCCCGAAGCGTACCGTCCCGCTTACGCGCAGCCGCAGCCTCCACCCGAGCCGGAGAGCGCAGTCACGCTGGTGTTCAAAGACGGTCGTCCCAGTGAGCAGATTCACAACTACATGCTGACGCGGACGACACTCTACGTGCAGGACGAACACCGCCGCGTGATTTCCGTGGCCGACCTCGACCTTGCGGCCACGCAAAAGGTCAACAAAGACGCCGGCGTCGACTTCCAGCTTCCGGGCAGCGGCAGATAGCTTTGCTTAGGTTCCATCTCTGTTCCCTCATGCGGCCCTGACGGGCCGCACCGTTTGCAACATTCCTTTCATAATGGGACAGTAGGGTTGCGGTATCGGTGGAGATAACGCATATGAAGCGAAAATTTGCAGTGTGGGTGTGCGGCTGGACGCTGCTTTGGGCGTCCGTGGGGTTGCAGGCGCAGCCGATGGCGGCGGCCAGGCCGGCAGCAGCCGCGCCGAAGGTCGCGTACTACTTCGACCCGGTGGTGCTGGACCTGCCCGATCTGATTCCCAATCCGCCGGCGGTGGATTCAGCGGCGAACCAGGCCGAGCTGGCCGACCTGCATCGGATCGAGGCGGCGCGGACGCCCGCGCAGGTGGCGGCCGCGAAAGCCGACGAGGACGAAGAGGACATATTCGCCTTCAAAACCGTGCTCGGCGCGGGGTTCAATCCGGACGCGCTACCCATAACCGCGGAGCTTGGCGTACACGTGAAGAACGAACAGAGCGTTGCGGGCGGAGCCCTGAAGGCCGTCTTCGTGCGCCCGCGCCCATACCAGACAGACAAGACGCTCCATCCCGTCTGCGCGCTGACCGAGGCGGCGAACTCTTACCCCAGCGGCCATGCGCTCACCGGCTATCTCGAAGGCCTGACGCTGGCGGAGATCGTTCCCGAGAAGCGCCCGCAGATCCTGGCGCGCGCAGACGATTTCGCGCGCAACCGGCTGGTGTGCGGCGTGCACTATCCGAGCGACGTCGAGGCGAGCCGCCGCGTGGCGTATGCGGTCTTCGGCTACATGATGGCGACGCCGCGTTTCCAGCGCGACCTCGCCGCCGCCAAAGCGGAGGCGCGCGCCAAGCTGGGTCTGGCCGCGAAGTAGCCGGTTCCCGCCGCCGGCAGCGGTCAATCGAGAGCGATCGACCGAAGTTTCCGAAAATGCGTGCCGGCTCAACGTTGAAGGCACTATTTCGTCTCGGGAAGCCGAGGCTTGTTCCCCACCAGGCCAAGCAGGAGCCTTTGGCGCTGAACAAGTCGCTCAAAGAAGAGTGCAAAGCAAAAGAGAGTAGTGCAGACGAGAAGCCCTATGGAGAAAGTCCTAAGCGCATCCGCCATATCAGCGGCGACGGGGGCGAAGCTCTGTGTCTTCATCGTAGCCATTCCGGTCAGTATGTTGATTGCGGTCCACACCAAGACGATCATGGCCAGAAGGAACGTCAGAAGCGAGAGATTTCTAAACAACCGGGTCTTGGCGCGGCACTGGTCCCAGAAGTCTTGTGAACTCTGATCTAATGGCGAGTCAGACTGGTGCGCCTTCCGATACTTGCGTAGGGTCCATGCAAGGTTCACCGCGCGCACCGCCGTCATCACGAGCACCACAAGTGAATAGAGGACAAACAACCTTACAAACCACGGGTCATACCCTTCGTACATCGGTTGGAACCGAATCGTCGGATCGTCCTGCATACCCAACTCCATGCCAGTTCACGTTGCTTCGACGAGAAAAGCGTAGCACGTACCAAGGATTGGCAGTTTTGCCCACGTGCAGCTTGTTGAAGCCTTGGTCGGTTGAATTGCGGGAAAAACGGGGTTTTCGCCAACTTCGTTCGCCCTGCACTTCAGACTGCCATCGACCCGCCGCCTCACCCGGTTGACTCGGTCTCCGGCCTCCGGTAGCCTCATGCTTCCGTCCGCGCGCCGAAATGCTGGGGCTGTATGCATTTGTGGAGGGAGATTCAGGAGAGTCCGATGGCCATGGTCTGCACGAAGTGCGGCGCCGATATTCCACCTGCAACAACGCATTGCCCCTCCTGCGGGGCTCATGTCGGGACGCCGGAGGCATCGCCGCACCCAGCATCCTCAACGGCTGCTCCAGTCCCCCCTCCGGCGTATGGGCAGCCTGCTCCGCCGAAGAGTTCGGGCGGAGTGTTGAAGGTGGTGCTAATCGTGGTGGCTGCGGTGGTGGTGCTGGGCGTGCTGGGTGTGGGAGCTGCAGTCTATATGGGCTATCGCGCGCTCCATGCTCCCGGCAACTCGGTGTCGGTGGGCCCATCGGCGCAGGTCAGCGACACGGACCTCGGTGTCAGCATCTATCCGGGCGCGGTGGCCAAGCAAGGCATGGGCGCCAGGCTGAAGCTCGGCAACAACGTGATGGTGAGCGCAACCTACACCACCAGCGATCCGGTCAGCTCCGTGGAGGACTTCTACCGCAACCAGGTTGGCGGGCAGGCCATCGAGAGCAAGACCGTCCGCGGCACCTCGTTCGAATCGGTCACAACCAATGGCGCCCAGAAGAACAGCCTGGTGGTGACGATAAGCCCCAGCTCCACCAGCGGACTGACCCAGATCGTCATTCTGCACACAAAGTCGGTTGCGCCCTAGCGGTTGACGCGATGTTTGTGATTCGGGTAGGCTCATGGCTCTCCGGGCCATCTGAATTCCGTGCGCGCTCACGCGGATGGCCGGGCTGAACTCCAAAGGAGAATTCAAATGGCCGACTTCTGCACGAAATGTGGTGCTTCTGTTCCATCAGCAACAGGGTTCTGTCCGACTTGCGGTGCCCCCATCGGGTCTCCGCTCGCAACGCCTGCGTCACAACCTTCCGTGGCCGCAGCAGCGCCGCCGGTTGCGCCTCCTCCCACATACGGGCAGCCGCCAGCGGCGGGCGCATATGCTCCTCCGCCAAAGAGTGGCGGCGGCGCGCTGAAGATCATTCTGATTGTTATTGCTGTGGTGGTCGGGCTGGGTGTGATCGGGGCGGGCATCGTAGGGTATGGGATCTATAAAGTGGCGCACTCGGTCCAGACCGATAGCAAGGGCAATGGGACGATTTCGTTGCCTGGTGTAGGAGCGATTTCGGCGGGCAAGAACGTGGACGTAAGCGCGGCGGACCTGGGAGTGCCGCTCTATCCCGGGGCGATCGCCGGCTCGGTGATGACGGCCGTCTATGTGACCAGCGATCCGGTCAGCTCGGTGGTGGCTTTCTACAAGGGCACTCTGGGCGCGAATGAGTCGGACATCGATACCGCCAACGGCAGCGTGCTCACCTCGGGCAGCCAGGGCGCGAATGGCAAGAGCGGCATTGAGATCACGGTTGGGCCGGGCACAGGGAACAATAGCGGCAAGACCCAGTTCGTGGTCATGCACACGACTTCGACGCAGTGACGGTTCCGGATGGCGATCCTGCCCACGCAGACGAGGGAAGCCTTCGGGTTGCTACCGCTACCGAGTTTATGCCGGGAGATCGACAGACAGTAACTCAAGCGCGCCACGGGATTTGAGGTCTGCGGCGGCTTGCAGGCCGAGGGTGTGGGCGGCGATGCCGACGGGCACCTCTGTGGACAGGCAGATCATGCGTTCGCCGTCCGGCGCCAGCACCTGCGCGTGAAGGCGCCAGGCGATGGTCTCGCTGTCCTCGCGGATGGGCGAGCAATGGACGCCGATGGGGATCGAGCAGCCGCCGCCGAGCGCGTCGAGGACGGTGCGCTCGGCTTCGATTGCGAAGCGTGTCTCAGCGTGGTCGAGCGCAGCGACAGCGCTGCGGACGTAGTTGTCGCGGCCGGGCTCGGCAAAGACGGCGTAGCTGGCCGCGCGTGTCTCCAGCGCCAGAGCGCCCTGGCCGGGAGCGGGGCAGAGCTCGTCGACGGCGAAGCGCTGATGGACCCACTCGGCGCGGCTGAGGCGGTCGAGCCCGGCGGAGGCAAGCACCAGCGCGTCGCATTGGCCTTCGGCGAGCTTGCGCAGGCGGGTGTCGATGTTTCCCCTGGTCTCGACGAACGTAAGGTCGGGGCGCAGGGCAAGAAGCTGGGCGCGGCGGCGCGGGCTGGTGGTGCCGACGCGGGCACCCATGGGCAGGGTGTGCAGCGCCCAATACTGCTCGCAGACGAAGGCGTCGCGGGCATCGACGCGCGGCGGGATGGCGGCGAGCGTAAAGCGCGCGTCGAGCTCGGTGGGCAGGTCCTTCAGCGAGTGGACAGCAAGGTCGATGCGGCCCTCGGCGAGCGCCTCTTCAATCTCCTTGATGAAGATTCCCTTGCCGCCGGGCGGCGGCGCCAGGGCGGGCTGGCCGTCCGCATTTTCAGGCTGCTGCATTCTGTCGCCTGTAGTCCGGATGATCTCGATCTCGACGGCATGGCCGAGGCCGCGGAGCTGCGCGGCGATGTGGTTGGCCTGCCAGAGCGCCAGTTGCGAGCCCCGGGAGCCGATGCGGATGGTTTCGGTCATGTCAAGTTCAAGAATACCCGGTTCCGCTATTCCGGGCAGAGGACGGCAGATGCTAGTCTTTGAGGCAACTGGGGCAATCCCAGCAAGGAGCTTCGCTCGTGCTCATCGCCATTCGGAAGAGTTGCCCTCTGCTGGCCGTCACCGCGGTCACGATCGTTCTTGCCTCCTTCGACGCCGACGGCCAGACTGCGAAATCCGCGGCTGCTCCCGCCGCATCTCCCGCCATCCAACTCCAGCCCTACACTGCCTCCGACCAAAGCGCCTCCGCCGGCGTCCCCTCCGGCTGGACGGTCACCAGCGTCGCGCAGACACTGATTCAGATGACCGGCCCGCAGGGCGAAACTGTCGCGCTCGGGACTACCGTCGTGGCGAAGAACGCAGCCTTCCAGCTCGTCCAGAGTCCCGCGAACGGCATCGACCTGTCCATGCCCTACGATGCCACGCTTGCGCAAAGATTCACCATGATCCTTCAGAAGGGTGCAGCCGCGGCCGGCAAGCCTGCCCCGCAGATCACCATCGATTCGTCTACGCCCTTGCAGCTTCCCCCGACGGTCGGCCAGTGCGGCCGCTTCGTCGCCGACGCCTCCAGCCCGCAGGGCCCCATGAAGTTGCTCGCCGTCTTCTGTTCTTTGCCGCTCGACTCCGGGGGCACCTACAAGAACGTCATGCTGTTTGCACAGGCCCCCGCAGCCAGCGCAGCCCAGGCAGCCCCGGTGGCGCAGGCCATCTTCCAGAGCTACCGCATTCCCGCTATGTGGCTCGAGAAGAAGCTCGCGCCGTTCACCGCGCCGCCTCCGGCTGCCGCGACTGCTGCAGCGGCTACTGCCGCGGCCGCGGCGATCAACAAGGCCACCATGCAGGGCCTCGCAGGCGCCGACAACAGTGCCAATTGCTTCGACCTCAGTGTCCTGCGCGAGACGCCCACCTACGAGCTGCCCCGAAGCTGCGGCGGCACCAAGCCCGACTAGCATCAGTCCATCTCACTCGAAGGCCCGGCCTAAGCGAACTAACACCTCGGTTGTATCTGCTGACGCGTTGTGGGGATTATCTGCGGTTGCTTGTGGATTGTAAGCTTCGATTTTCGAGGTCCGCACGCGGGGGCACTTCTTCGAGGGGCTGCACCCGAAGTCCCCGCGCGGAAAGATCGGTCAAGCAGTTGGCTTTTGCGGGTCACAACCCATTTGCCATCGGGTGACCATACACCCTACTGGAACCAGCGGAAGACAAGTCTGTTAGATGGCACGAGGTTCAACCTACCGATGACTGAAACGGAAATTCCCGACTACTACGAATTCCTGGAGATCAGCCCTCAGGCTACTCAAGAGACGATTCATCGTGTCTACCGGTATCTGGCGTCTCGGTATCATCCTGACAGCTCGGGGACGGGCGATCTGGATAAGTTCACCCAATTATCGGCGGCCTACAAGGTTCTCTCGGACCCTGCTCGAAGAGCGGAATACAATGCCCAGCGAGCAACGCATCAACCTGCGATTCAAGACCCGCTGTCGAGCACAATTGATTTCATGGACCAGGTGGGGGGTGACCAAAACCGACGGCTCGCGGTTCTTGCCATCCTCTATTACCGTCGGCGTATGAATCCCAATGACCCGGAAGTGTCTCTCGTCGAAATCGAGCGTCGCATGGGGTTCCCACGCGATTATCTCGACTTTACGACCTGGTATCTGACGAAAAAGAGGTACATCACCAGGGCGGATGACTCGGATTTCACCCTGACGGTGGAAGGCGTTGACTTCATTGAAACGCAGCGTGCAACCGTGCCACTGCTCGACCGGCTCCTTACCACCGGAAGTCACACCGGCGATAAGGAAGAACGCAGCCATCTGCCTGCCTGGCTGCCCCCTCCGTCTAGCCCCAGCGACATGGACCTTCTGGCTGTAGTTTAGCCCCGCATCTGTGCCGCCGCGCAGCCTACCCTGATTCTTGCCTCCTTGGTCCGCTTGTCAAGCCCCCCAACCTCTGCAAAAGCCGTTTCAAATAGGTCGTGGCGGAGTTTGTGGTGCGGAGTTGCGAGTGGAGTCGGGTTTGGATCGTGCTATACAAGCCCGCCTTTATGTCGGGCGGCATCGCTGCTCCTCGCGCCCGCCGTGTATCTTCGTCAAGCACCTGCAAGCCAATTAGCAGCCTGGCGACCCGATCCATCATGTCCTGGTCCTCAGGGCCAACAGGGCTTAGCGTGAACTGAGAAACGAAGTTCCCGCAATCCCGGCGTTATCGGCGAGTTCGTTCGCCCGAATTCCGAACTGACCCACTGCGTGTGTCAAGAAGGAGCGAAAGCTTCATGCTGTATGAGAGATGGAGGTAGGTCCTCCGGAGCCGCTTTGTAAGAGGAGGCTTCAAACCGCCATAAGCTGCTCAGGTCGAAAGACTGCGGTGGTGAA
>Ga0224555_1002511_pt1 | contig 21287 bp, 14 predicted proteins | sample 714S23034metaG_FD_180687 | JGI IMG/M metagenome (GOLD analysis project Ga0224555, IMG submission 180687) | Peat soil microbial communities from Stordalen Mire, Sweden - 717 S2 30-34 | ecosystem: Environmental > Terrestrial > Soil > Wetlands > Peat | place: Sweden: Norrbotten County, Stordalen...
CCTCAGCAAATCCGAGATCGCCCGCCGTCTCAATATCGGCCGCACCTCCGTGCGCCGCATCCTCGCCGCTCCAGCCAAGAAGAAATAGGCCCGACTCTTCAGTTACGCAACTCTGCCGAAAACACACAGTGGTCTGGCGTCCACGATTTCGTCTCGTAGGCAGTAATCGCGGGTATCTGCCTTATTTGTCCTAGTATCACGTCTGTATCTTTTCTGCTGACGGACAGAATATAAATTATCCTCTCGAGTCCTTGGATCAGCTTCCTCTCGGCAGGCCCGGCAATTTCGTCATCACTAAAGGACATTTTATACGGAAACTGTCGCGCCACTGTCATGATTGATTCGACTTGCGGTTGGCCCATAGCTTTCTGCCAGAGGGTTTTCTCGCTTTCTGGTTCAATGATCTGCGCCCCCCCGGAAACAATGCACGGATCGTACAATCCCAACTTCCGGATAATTTCTTTTGAGTTGAACCATGCTCTGCCAGTGGCCGCGCATACCCTCATGTTCCTCTGGAGCTCCGTCACCACATTAACCAGATTCTCTGATGGCATACCATCAGGCCTGTTCGGGATGGCGGTACCATCCAAGTCGAAGATCAGTGCTTTGTACTTGGTGCAAAATGGGGTCTCATGCGATGCTTGGCTCTGACTCATGGTCAAGCGGCCGCGACAAATGGCTCGTCTAAGAGCGATTCAATCGCCGCCCAGCCCCCCTGTCCTCAATGAAGTAGCCCAATTCATGCAGCTGCATGATCGTTACAAGTGTAGGCGAAATCGTAGCGGTCAAAGCACTCTGAAGCAACTAAGCACAACAGCTTTCAATAGCACGGCCGCAAGGCTTTCATAATAAAGCAGTTATTTTCTATCAATTTCAACAGATTTCAATAAGCGGCAGAATCGGGTTCGGGACCAGGTTCTCTACCCAAAACTCCATCTATAGAATCAACAAGTTACAGCCGCAGGTTGTTGAACCTGGTGGATTCGGGAGGATTCCGCAACCACAAAATCGTCTACAGCGCCTTTGGAGCAACCCCGCGGATCTCACGTAAGTGATTGTTTTCATAAGGTTGGCCACGCTCGACGTCTCGGCCGACCCCCTGGGTTTGCAACAGGGGCTTACCAGAAGTCGACCCATCGAGGTGCCTCAGCAGCTCAGGAATCATTTCCGTACCATCACTCATTTCGATCTTGGGCAGTGTATCCCACATCCCCGCGCACTGCACGGTGCTGATCGCAGCGACGATAGCGGTTGCGATCAGCGGTCCCACGCCTTCGACGGCGGCAATGCGCTGGCAGTCTGGATTGCTCCGGAACGCAGCCTGAATCTGAGCATCGGCGCCGGCGATCCTCCCTTCCAGTTGCGCCAGTTCCTGATAGAAACTACGGAACAATTCACCGCCAAAGCTTGTGAGTTGGTTTTCGGCGTCCTCCAGCACGGCAGGCAAACCGTCGTAGACTGCTTGTGTAAGCAAGCTACTTCCCGCTTTGGATGTTGAGGGGGAACAGAAGGACGGAAGAAGAGTCTATGTTTGAGTTTATGGGAGTAACACGAAGGGAGTTTATTCGCAACTCGGCCGTGCTCGCGGCCGCCACGGCGACCGCTCGGGCGGCAAAACTGCCACACGGTAGCTTTTCATCCGGCGAAACAAACGAGGTAACAAAAGTAGAGCCGGCCGTTTTTCCATATGGAGCTGTCTACTTTCGCAAATCCAACCCTCCTGAACAAGATTGGGCACGAGACCATCAGACAGCAGCGCGCATAGGCATGAACACATTTCGGCATTGGTTCATGTGGTCAGCGATTGAGGTGGTGCCAGGAAAGTTCAATTGGGATGATTATGACCAAATGATGGACCTCGCCGATAAGAATGGCATCCAGGTAATTATCGCGGAAATGATTACATTTGCTCCGGAGTGGGCGTTTCGAAAGTATCCCCACGCGCGGTTTCTGGCAAGCGATGGCAATCTCATGCAGAGCGCTGTGTCGGCAAGTAGCGAGACTGGAGGTTATCCAGGACTGTGTCTCGACAATCCGGATGTCCGTGCGATCGCTGAGAACTTTCTCATTGCCCTGATCGAGCGCTATCGCGAGCACCCTGCTCTTCTCGGGTATGACCTTTGGAATGAGAACACATCGTTTGGCGGAATTCCGAGTAGAATGTACTGCTACTGTGACGCCACGAAGAGAAAATTCAGAGAGTGGCTGCGCGCCCGATACGGATCGCTTGAGCAAACTGGGAAGGTATGGCACCGTTACAGTTACGAATCGTGGGACGATCTACAACCTCCGCCATCGTTTAATGGATATGCCGAAGGTCTTGATTGGCTGCAATTTCGAATTGACGATGCCCACGATCTGTTTGATTGGCGAGTAAGACTATTCCGTAAACTGGATCCGCGGCATCAAATCACCGCTCATGGAGTCGCTGGAACGCTCGAGGATCTGCCTTCCGCCTCGCATAACGAATGGCGTTCAGCTGCCGAAGTAGATATTTATGGCCTGACCTGGGTAGCCTCGCAAGAGGGCGATGACCCGTGGAGGCAGTATCAGGCAATGGATCTCGTTCGGGGCGGATCCCGCGGTAAGCAGTTCTGGCACGCGGAGGCTGAGGCAGGCCCTCCTCCGATGAAGGCTGAAAAACCGGGCCTCGAACTTAAATATCGCCGTTCGCCTAATCCCGAGGATGTACGATTCTGGAACCTTGTGTCTTGCGCCTGCGGTGCAAGGGGGATTTTCTATCCTCGTTGGCGGCCTCTTCTGGATGGCCCACTTTTCGGGGCATTCGGACCGTTCGCGATGGATGGTTCTGTAACTTCTCGCGCTGAAATGGCTGGGCGTGTCGCACGATGGGCAAACGATCATCCTAATCTCTGGAAGTCCGCGCCCTTGAGAGGAGATCTCGGCTTGGTGTTCGTCCCTGAGTCTGAGATTTTCAATTATATGCAGCAGGGCGACACTGCCTTCTATTCTGAATCGATTCGTGGCGCGTATCAGGCATTTTTTGACTCCAATATCCAAGCCGATTTTGTTGCGGTTGACAACATCGGTGAATACAAGATGATCTACCTCCCTTATCCTGTCATGTTGAAGGAGGAGACAGTTGTCAAGCTGCGCGAGTATGTGGAGAAGGGGGGAACGCTGATCAGCGAGGGGCTGCCAGCTTATTTCGGGGATCATGGTCACGTGGGGACGGTTCAGCCTAACTACGGGCTTGACAAGGTGTTTGGCGCCTGCCAGAGCTACGTCGAATTCCTTCCAGACGTCTCGGAGGACTTAACGCTGACCATCAAAGACAGGCAGGTGAATGGTCGCTACTTCCGTCAGGAATACGAGTTGAGCGGCGGAGCTGCTGCAGGCCAATATACGAATGGGAAAACTGCAGCCGTGGAGCACAAGTTTGGGCAGGGCCGGACGCTTTTGATGGGCTCTTTCCCTGGCTCGGGCTACTATCTGAACCACTCCACAACGGCCAAAGCTCTGTTTGCGAGTTTCCTGGAGATTGCAGGAGTCGAGCAGCAGTTGAAGACCGACGATAGCAACGTTCAGGCAAGACTGCACAAGGGGCCTGGCGGTACGTATCTTTGGGTGACAAATCCAACACTGGTGGAGCGGCCGGTAAGAGTTTCATTCAGGTCTAGCGCAGAAAGTTTTAAATCTGGGGAGGATCAGTGGGGAAAGCAACGCGCTACCCTTAGCGGCCAAAATCTCGCGGTAGTTGTGCCGGCTAGAGACGCCGTGGTGTTGGTATTGCAATAGCGCGTGTTGTTTCCAAGGACCGCGCGCCGCATCAACATGACGGAATTGGACTTCTGGCTGCAGGCCTCGCTGAGCCGCACCAGGTTGGATTGCATCTCGCGGTCTTCCCAGACCATATGCGCGTCAATCCCTGCGCTTTCCCAACAAGCCCCGGCCCAGGTCCCGAGCCCCTTGGTCCCAGCCTTTACGCTTTTCCTGTCGGCGAAATCAGGAGCATCGCCATCGAGCCTACGGTGTTGCGCATGTGCGGCGTGCCGCGCGGGATCACCAGCATGTCGCCTTTCTGGAGCGTAACAGTTGCTGCTCCCTCTGACTCGGGTGCACGCCACTCACCTGGGACGATGCTGTGCGCGCCTTTCGGTGTTCCGCCCAGCTCGTAAACCGTAGTTCCATCCAGGATGACCAAGACGTGGTCGCGGCCCTCATGCCACTCGAACTGCTTGGCAGTGTGGGCCTTCTCCACGGTAAGGGCAACCAGGAACTCCTTCTGCCCCACCATTTTGTTGTCGCCCGGCGCGGCATCCAGCGCCTTGATGTCGTCGGCGATGGTCTGCGCGGTAAAGAGCAGGAAGCCGCCCGCCGGAATGGACGCTCCGGCCAGACCCGAAGCCTGCCCCGCGGCCTGTGCAGCAAGTATCATCAAATCGGTCAGAGCGAGACCGGCCACCGCTGCAGCCGGCGCCGTCCGCAAAAAATTGCGCCGACCAGGATTTTCAATGCAAGTATTCCGCATGGACTTCCTCCGAACATTTAGTTGACACATTGGTAGGTCCACTATACCATTGCTTTGTTTTTGCATTGGCCGGTAATCGCATTCAAATCGGCAAGGTAGTTCGTGAGAGGCAAGACAACGCGGCAAGGGTTCCGGGCGTTACCACCGGACTTGCGGCAGACACGAAAGCATCCGACGAAGCCGACGGAGGCCGGCCGCATTCGGCGTTGCGGGTTGCCCTCGGAGCTACTAACCATGATTAGGAGTAAAGAACACTTATGACCAGGCAATCACGCCGATCTTTCCTCATCGACTCCGCATTGGGATTGAGTTCCACTTGGGTGATGTCCAACTGGAGCGGAATCCTGGAGGCGAAGGCCTTTGCGGATCAGGCGGCTGCGGGGCAGCCGCCTGACTTCGCGTTCTTCACGAACGAAGAAGGCGCCGACATCGATGCGATGGCGTCTCAGGTCATTCCCACCGACGAGACTCCGGGGGCTCACGAGGCCCGCTGTGTCAACTTCATCGACTACGGGTTGACCACCTTCCTTCAAGAGAGCCAGCCGATCTACAGAGAAGGATTAAAGGCTTTGCAGGCGAAGACGAGGGAGCTTGCCCCTGACGCCGGCAGCTTCGCGGCACTATCTTCTGCGCAACAGATTCAGGTCCTCACGGCCATCGAGCAAAGCTCCTTCTTCACAACGGTCCGCACACACACGATCATCGGGATGTTTGCCAGTCCAGCGCATGGGGGGAATGCCGATAAGGTGGGTTGGAAACTGATCGGTTACGACGACACCCTGGAATTCAAACCGCCGTTTGGGTATTACGACGCCGTTAACGAGGCGAGCAAATGAGCTCGGCCTGGAGGAACCACAAGTGATTCAATACAAGCCAACGACCGAAGTTGACTTTGTCGTTATCGGGTCAGGAGCAGCCGGGGGCATCATGGCCAAGGAGTTGTCAGAGGCTGGGTTCTCGGTAGTGGTGCTGGAACGGGGCGGCGCAGGCGCGTATGGACACGAGCAGGACTATAGCAAAGACGAGTTGCTTAACATCTTCCCGACAGGCCCAGCAGACCGTTTTATGTCCGACATCAAATTACAGCCGAACACCTTCCGCCGAAACGACAAGGAGAAGGCTCTGCCTGCCAAGATGACATTGCCGTGTGTGCTGGGGGGCGGGACCGTAACCTATGGAGGCAGCAGTTGGCGCCATCTTCCGTACGAGTTCAATGAAGCCACGCACGAGGGGAGCATCGCAGGCACCGGCTTTGCGGACTGGCCCATCACTTATGAGGAGATGGAGCCCTATTATACAAAGGGCGAGTGGGAGTTAGGCATCGCGGGCCTCCGCGTCGATTCCCCATTCTTCGCGCCGATGTCGAAGCCCTACCCGGTCCCACCGCTGCCGTTTAAAGCTTCTGGCACTCTCTTAAAGCTTGCGGGCGCCAAGCTTGGCTTAACGGTCGTCCCCAACGTCGCTGCGATTCTCAGCCGGCCCTATCAGGGACGACCCGCGTGTATTGGCTGTGGGATGTGCTCGGGCTACGGGTGTCAAGTGAAAGCCCGGTCGAGCACGGCCGTCACCATGCTTCCCATTGCCGAAGCGACCGGCCGATGTGAGATTCGAACCCAGTGCCACGTCCACGAGATTGCGGTGAATGACATGGGCCGGGTGACGGGGGCCATTTATTTCGATACCAACAAAAATGAAGTATTTCAGAAGGCGAAGGCAGTGGTGTTGGCCGCTAACGGTATGGAGACGCCGCGTCTCCTGCTGCTGTCAAAGTCGGCTCGCTTTCCTGACGGCCTTGCCAACTCCAGCGGACTGGTCGGCAAGTTTCTGATGGGCGGAAATGTCACTCACGCCTACGCGCTGTTCGAGCACCCGCTCAACGAATACAAGGGCATCGTGTGCGGAGCTGCGGTTCTCGACTATGTCCCAACGGATACCAAGCGGGGTTTCTATGGCGGCGGGCGTATCACCGGCCGGGGACTGGAACTGGAGACGCCAATTCTATACGGGCTTCTCGGTCCGCACGGCGCGCCGAATTGGGGGGCGGGCTACAAAAAGGCTCTCAGGGAACAGGCCAATCACATGATGTATACAACCTGCTACATTACGCAGTTGCCGCTTGAGACCAATCGAGTGGACCTTGACCCTGAATTGAAGGACGCCTGGGGCATTCCGGCGATGCGCGTCACAACGACAAGCCATCCCAACGACCTCAAGTGCATGGAGTTCATCAGGCAGAAGTCGGTGGAGATTCTTCAAGCAGCCGGGGCCACCACCGTGTGGTCGAATCCCATCGAGGACGCTCGTGGGACCCCCCACGCCCGGGGCACCTGCCGCATGGGGAACGACCCTAAGAGCTCAGTGGTAGATAAATACCACAGCGCGCACGACGTACCCAACCTGTTCATCGTGGACGGCAGCAACTTTGTGACTGGTGGCCGGAATCATCCCGCATTCACCATTCAGGCTCTTGCATTCCGTGCGGCGGATCATCTGGTCAAAGCGGCCAGGAACGGAAGCGTCTGACAGGCCGCAGCCTGCGCGCCGCTTTATACTCATCGCTCCTGAGATCGAAATGTTTTGCTTGCGATCAAGTTTTGAGAGCGATACAGCACGGAACGGACGCGGAAACGAAGCGTATGGCTGGTCATGTGGAAGGTGACCGGCCGCGCTTTTACCGGGACGCAAGATGGAACGGGCCTGCGGCAAGGTCGTACTCGCAGGAAGATCGGGGAAGTCGGCCCTTTGCGAGAATCTGACAAAAGGTGCAGTTTACGCGGCTTTTTCCTGCCGTGCTTTTAACATGGCCATCGATACTCACCCCACCAGGCGTTCCTACCGGGCCTAACCTTCAACCTCCATTGCCCTTCGTTGTCTGTCGTCCTGGCCTTCAGCACAAGGATGCCAACCAATCTATCTAAACAGCATCGCGGCAGCTCCAAATCAAAAGCACAAAAAGGCCGCAACCTGCCGCAGGTCAGGGGTTGAAGATGGAAAGTTGTCGTTACCAAAAAGTGCTTGACAAAATGGTAAGACCTCTGTACCTTTTGTGACAGGTTTTCTGGACCGTTGTTGTGAACATCGGACTGAAGCCGAAAGACGCAGAGAAACCGCACCGGATTTCTCGACATGCGATGGCTAAGCGTCAGTCGGGATACCGGTGTGTGCTTATTCGCAATCAAGAAACCATTTGGAGGAGAGTCTGATGCACTTCACACGCTTTAATCCACGAAAGGCGGCCGCCCGCTGCATAGCCACTTTCTTTTGTATTGTTATATTCCTTTTTGCCGCAAAGGGAACCTCCCAACTTGCAGGCACTGGAAGCATTCAGGGTATCATCACTGACAACACAGAAGCTGTGATTCAAAACGCATCAGTCACAGTCACCAATACGGCTACCCTGGTACAACATATGGGAAATACGGACGCCAATGGTCTCTATAGCTTTCCGAACCTTCCCATCGGCATTTATACGATAGAAGTGGCGGCCCCTAGTTTCGAGCACTACCGCCAATCGAATGTTGTTCTCGAAGTCGGCAGCAGTATCTCTATTAACATAAAAATGACGGTCGGCGGAGCGGTACAGGAGGTTGAGGTCCACGCAAGCGATTTGGCCCTGCAGACTGAAGATAGTTCGTTTAAGCAGACCATTGACGAGAAAACCGCCTCCGAGTTGCCTCTAAACGGCCGGCAGATTACCTCGCTGATCACGCTCTCGGGTGCTTCTGCGAACGCAAACGAGAACAGTGACATGCAGGGGAGTAAGACTTTTTACAGTTCTGTTGTTATCTCAGTGGGCGGCGGACAGGGCGATCAAACCGACTACAGATTAGATGGCGGCGACCACAACGACTACATGACGAACCTCAATCTCCCTTTCCCATTCCCAGACGCAATAGCCGAGTTCAGCGTGGAAACCTCGGCTATGAGTGCTCAAAAGGGTCTGCATCCAGGCGGTCTGGTCAACGTGGTTACCCGCTCAGGCACGGACCAGTGGCACGGGTCAGCTTTTGAATTCATTCGCAACAACTACATCAATGCGACGAACTTTTTCTCCACCGCGAAGGACACCCTTCATCAAAATCAATATGGCGGCACGTTCGGTGGAAAAGTCATTCCGCGCAAGCTCTTCTTCTTCGCCGGATATCAGCGCACCGGAGCGGCTCAAAGCCAGGCTTTGACCAAGGCTTATGTACCCACGGCGGCGAATCTTGCTGGCGACTTTTCCGTCACGGATGGAGCCGGTTGCGTTTCGGGCGGCAAGGCTATTCAACTCCTGAACCCGCAGACCGGAGCGGTCTTGCCTAGTAACTATATAAATCCGAGTCTCTTCACCGCCAGTGCACTTGCTTTGCAAAAATACCTTCCCGCTACGACAGACCCATGCGGAGCCGTAAATTATGCGATTCCATCGAGAATAGCGGAAAACCAATTCATCAGCCGTGCCGACTGGACCATCAACTCGAAGCATAGTCTTTATGGCCGCTATATGGTCGATGGCTACCAATCTCCGGCGTTCTTTTCCCCAACCAACGTCCTCATCACCACGCAGGCAGGCCTCGCGGAGCGCGCGCAGGGGCTTACGCTTGGTGAAACCTACGTCCGCAGCTCTAATATGGTGAACTCATTCCACGCCACCGCAACAAGACGTGTTGATGACCGTGGCCTCGCAGCAAAGGGGATCAGCCCAACAACGATTGGTGTAAACATGTTTATTCCCAATCCTCTGGGCATCATAATTACAACAACTAATAAATGGAGCGCCTATTGCAGTACATGTATGCCGGCGAACTTCAACGTAAATACATTCTCTTTCGCAGACGATGTCAACTGGATCCATGGTAAGCATCAAATTGGGTTTGGGGGAGAGTTTGTTCGCTCTCAACTCAACGTCAACAATGCATTTGAAGAAAATGGTTTCTTCACTTTCTCTGGAGTCCACAGTCAAAAAGGTCCGGCCGGAACAAGTACCGGCGGTACCGGCGCGGATGCGAATCTTGATTTTCTGACCGGCTCGCTGCATTCCCTCATACAGACTGGCGCTCAACAACAAGCGGCGCGGGCGCCCATTCCGAGTCTTTACGTTTTAGATACGTATCACGCAACAAACAAAGTTGTAATCTCTGCCGGGATTCGCTGGAATCCTGAGTATTTTCCCCCGGACTATTTCGGTCGCGGTTCAACCTTTAACATGAACGCGTTCATGAATAACACCTTTAGTACGGTGTTTCCGAACGCGCCTGCCGGAAGCCTTTACTACGGGGACGCGGGTGTCCCAAAGGCAATGACCAGTAACTCATTATGGCAGTTTTCTCCTCGGCTGGGGGCCACTTGGGATCCTGCTGGAAATGGCAAGATGGTCATTCGCGCAGGTGCCGGGATTGTCTATGACCAACCAAATCTCTTTACGGCCCAGCACATAAACCAGAACCCACCCTTTTCTCCCTCTGTTACAAATACTGCAACGAATACTCCTTTAAACTTCGCTAGTCCATGGTCTAGCGGCACGATTACCACCGATCCGTTCCCACAGCCATGGCCGCCGAAGGCCAGCACAGTATTTCCAAACAATGAGAATTTTTATATTCTGCCCCTGCACTTTCACCCGCCCTACGCGGTGCAATATACAGCCAGCATACAGCGCAATTTCGGACTCGGCTGGCAGCTTCAGCTTGATTACGTAGGCAGCAAAACGACCCACTTGGTCTACATGGTCGATCTCGATCCCGCAGTCTATATCCCTGGGATGTGCGGTACGACTGCATGCTCCACAACTGGCAATTCGGCTTCGCGTTACGCACTAACCATCCTCAACCCGGCACAAGGTCCTAAGTATCAGGGCGGCGGAGGAAACACCGGGTCTAGTGGCTCGGCGCAGGCCATCACTGGAGCAAACGCTACCTATAACGGTCTGGTCATTAGCATTCAACATCGCATGTCGTCAAACTTCGTATTTCTCGCCAATTACACTTGGTCACATTGCATCGATATCAACGACGACTATGGGGATCTCGGTGGAAAAGATACTGTTGAGAATTCGGCCAATTATAAGGCAGATCGAGGAAACTGTGGATTTGACTACAGAGACGTCTTCAATAGCACCCTTGTGGCGTCGAGCCATTTCTCCTTATCGGGATGGAAGACTCTGGCGTTCAATAATTGGCAAATTTCCCCTCTAGTACGCGTGTTGGATGGGACCCCGTTCACTGTTGTATCGGGAGTGGACAACTCGCTCACAGCCCAGAACAACGATCGCCCAAATCTGACCAACGCGAGTGTCCTGTATACACATTCAAAAATCCTGAGCGGGGCATCGACCAACGCACAATATATCAATGCTGCCGCGTTTACACAGAACGCGACCGGTACGTTTGGAGATTCCGGGCGATTTGCCTATCGTGGCCCCAAGTTCTTACAGGTGGATAGTGCTTTGAGCCGAGCCATTCCGCTGCATGAGAGGCTGACGCTGAATCTTCGGATAGAGGCCTTCAACGTCTTGAATCATCCAAACTTTGCTGCTCCTGGCAGCAGCGGCTACAACGGATCGATCACTTCGCTGGTTTCTTCAACCTTCGGTCAGGTCACAGCTACTCCTGTTAATTCCGGAGCCAGAATCTTCCAGGGCGCCGTTAAGCTAACCTTCTAACTAGTCACCTCGCCCGCCCATGTAACAGGGACGGGCGAGGTCATCGAGCCACCTGCGTTGATCGCATAAGAATGCGCGATTCCTGGCGATTAGACAATCAAGCGGCACAAGCAAACCGAAAAGGTTAGAATTTTTATGGATCGCAGACAATTTCTAGAGAGTGCTGTGTGTGCCTCGGCGCTCTCTACGTCTCCACTCGCCAGACTTGGGGCATCGGTGCCCGCTGCACCTGTCGTGAAGGTTTGGGACGACCCCGAGTTCGAGGTTCGCGGGCTCGAGATCCATAGTCGCAGAATGTGGGAATGGAAGTCGGTTTCCACGGCTTTCGCCTTGATGGAAAAACTGAATCTAAACACACTGATCTTCCATCAAGACGACATTGTGGATACGATAGTCTGGCCAGATAAATATTTTCCGGTGGATGTCCGAAACGGCCAACGAACAATTCAAGGTGTTCACGCTCGGGCTGGTTTTGTCACCACTGCCCGTGAGTATTTGAGAAAAGTTGCATCGGATGCGAAGAAACGTCGCATTAGATTCTTTTTTGAGGTCTGTGAAATATGGTATCCAGACGGCCTGACTGAACTCTATCCTGAGATACTTGGCGCAAAGGGAACGGTCTGTCCCACTTGCCCTTTTTGGTGGGAGTTTCTGCGAGCGAAATACACCGAGCTTTTCGATATTATTCCCGATCTAGACGGTGTGATTGTCAGTCCGGGAACTTTCGAGAGCAAACTCTCTATCTCGATGCACACTTGTTTTTGCGAGAGCTGTTCGAGCACCACTCCACTTGATTGGTACACGAAGCTGATCAGCTCAGTGTACGTGCCTGTTGAAAGTCGCGGAAAAACGCTCGTTGTGCGAGACTTCGCCTACACAAAGACAGAGCAGAATTTGGTGATGGACGCGTGCTCTCGGGTGTCGCCAAATATCGTAGCTGGCATCAAGAACACACCTCACGACTTTTATCCAACCTTTCCTAACAATCCCCGTATTGGTCACGTGAGTGCAAAGCAGCAATGGATCGAGTTCGATTGCTGGGGACAATTCTATGGTTGCGGCCTTATCCCGTGCGGTATGGTGGAGGATATCCAGCGCAGGCTCTTGTACGCTCGCGCGAATGGGGCTACTGGAGCCTGGTTCCGAACCGACTTAGAATCGATGACCGATGAAAGCGTGTTTAATAGCTTTAACCTTTTGAATCTCGTCGCCGGGGCCTTACTAAGTCAAAGGACGACGCAAAATGTCGACGATCTCTACCGGGCCTGGATGCAGATCGGCCTCTTCGATGCGCTCGTCCCGGAATCTCTGGAGCCCACTCCTGTCTGCATACCGCCTGAGTACTTCCCGCGCCTTAGAGACTTTATGCGGGCATCGTGGGCCGTGATAGAAAAGGCATACTACGTTAGAGGCTTTTTCTTCTGCCAGGGTGGCCTATTCCCCCACAGTGTGGACTACGCGTTCTATATGGCGGAAGGCCGTTACGGACGCGAGGACTGGGAGCCGGGAGCTAATAAGCGGATCGAGCCCACGGAAGAAAACATCGCAGCGATTATTGAAGAAAAGGACGCGGCACTAGCAGAAGTCCAGAGGCTACCCGACATTCTTCAAGTCGCCTCGCTTCCCATCCCATCTGAGTTCAGGGAACATATCAGAATCATACTTTCTTTCTATCGCGAATCTGTACGAGGGATAAGACTGTGCGCGATCGGATGCTTTCGCACAAAACAGGCTATCCTAACCCAACGGTCTGAGCATGCTCAGCTGGCATTAGAAGTTGCCGATGGCCTTCAGAAGTATCGGAGCGAGATCGCTAGTTGTCTCGATGGCAGAGACTTTCCGCATTACGTCTATCGTGTCTTTAATCTCGATCGCCTTGATAGCCTTATTCGAGATATTCGCGATATTTGCTTACCGCTGTTAAGGGTAGAGCAAGGGTGAATCACTTGCATGAGAACGCCAAAGCCTATGGAGCGTGTAAGCTTACTTTCTCGCCCGTCCGTAACTTGGGCGGCCTGGTAGCCAGGGTAACAAATAGGACCCCATGGCGCTATTTAAACGCTTAAGCGTTCAAGCAGCGCCATCGGGTCGAATAAGGAGTGTTTTCTATGAATCGCAGGCAATTTTTGGAGAGTGCAGCATGCAGTTCGGTGCTTTCCGCGCTTCCAGTCGCCACACTTGCACAATCGGCGTTGGCACCCGCTGCATCCAATGCCCAGGTAATCTGGGATAAGCCCGAGTTTGAAGTTCGCGGTCTTGAGATTCATTGCCGCAGAATGTGGGGATGGAAGTCAGTTATGACGGCCTTCTCCCTGATGGAGAAGATGAATCTGAACATGCTGATCTTCCATCAGAATAATTTGGTGGATGCAGTAGTGTGGCCAGATAAATACTTTCCGGAGGATGTCCGGAACTACGAGCGGATAATTCAAGGTCTTCACGAACGCAGAGTGTTTCTCGAAACTGCTCGTGATTACATGAGAGATGTCTCATTGGAAGCGAAGAAGCGCAATATTAAATTCTTTTTTGAGGTCACCGAAATCGAGTATGGAAATGGGCTGACCGAGCTCTATCCAGAGATTCTGGGTGCAAAGGGCACGATCTGCCCCACTACTCCCTTCTGGTGGGATTTTCTTCGCGCCAAGTACACCGACCTTTTCGATGTCATTCCCGATTTAGACGGAGTGATTGTCAGTCCGGGAACGCATGAAAGCAAACTCTCGATCACGATGGGCACGTGCGATTGCCCGAGTTGCTCGACCACCACACCCATGGAGTGGTATACGAAGTTGATCGGCGCGATGTACGAGCCTATCGAGAAGCGCGGCAAGACGCTTGTAGTGCGGGATTTCTCCTACTCGAAGGCCAACCAGAGTCTGGTGATGGATGCGGTTCAGAGCGTGTCGCCAAAGATCGTGACCGCCCTCAAGACCACGCCGCATGACTTCTATATGACCTTTCCCAACAACCCCAGTATCGGCCACGTGGGTAGCAATCCGCAATGGATCGAATTCGATGCCTGGGGACAATACTCTGGCTGCGGCCTCTTCCCCTGCGGGGTCGTGGAAGATATGCAGAAGAAGCTGACCTACGACCGCGCGCATGGAGCTGTTGGCGCCTGGTTCCGCACCGATCTCGAAGGAATGACCGACGAGAGCGTATTTAACAGCTTCAACCTTCTGAATCTGGTCGCCGGGGCCCTGCTGAGCCAGAACATAAACCAGGATCTCGACAATGTTTACCGGGCATGGCTGCAGACGGGCCTTTTCGATGCACTCATTCCAGAATCCTTGGAGCCGCCTCCTGTCCCCATACCGCCGGAGTATCTCGGACGCTTAAAAGACTTTATGAAGGCGTGCTACTCAATCTCGATAAAGGCATATTACGTCAGGGGTTTCCTCTTTTACCTCAAAGATGGCCGTTTCTTCAATGACGTGGAGAACGCGTTCTTTCGAATGAAAGTGCGCGAAGGACTTGAAGACTGGGAGCCTGGCGCCAATAAGCGCATCGACCTGACGGAGGAGAACTTCGCGGCGATCATCGCGGAAAAGGATGAGGCGTTGGCGGAAGTGCAGAAGCTCCCCGGCATTCTTCAGGTCGAGACGCTTCCGATCTCAGATGGGTTTAAGGCGCATATCGCAACCATGCTTTCTCTGTATCGCGAATATGTATTAGGGTTTAAGCTTTGCGCGATCGGCATCTTCCGCGCGAATCAAGCGGAATTGACCAAACAGTCCGATCATGCTCAGCAGGCTTTAAGAGCTGCCGACGACCTTCAGCAGTACCGGACCAGGATTGTTAAGATCCTCGGCAATACATACTTTCCGCAAAACGTGCATCGGGCTCTCGATCCGATTGCTCTCGATAGCCTTATTCAAAATATCCGTAATACTTGCTTACCGCTGTCAAAGGTGTAGAAGTTAGCTGCAGGAGTGGAGTAAAAAGAGGGCCATTGCCGGACCGCTTTGCTCCTGGCCTCCATGGAGGCCAGGAGCAAAACAACCCAACCCCAACAACCTTCCTGAGTTCCAAGAAAGAACGAAAGTGCGAAAAACTCTGGACGCTAACCATTTTGCACAAGCTATCTGATCGGCCTATTGGACTAACTGAGACCTTTGACTGTTTGATAGGATTGGTAATACCAGTGTACCATTGTCTATTGAAGTGATTTCGAGAGATCCATAATGAATGAGACGACCTCAATCTGGCACCAGACATACTCGCTCTTTGGCCTTGGCATCGGGCTTTCGGCCTTGATCGCCGCCTTACCGATCTTCACTCTGTTGTTTCTCTTGGGTGTCCTAAGGAAGCAGGCGTGGTTCGCTGGCGTCTGCGGCCTGGCGGCGGCTTTGCTCCTGGCTACCTTGGGCTACGGAATGCCGGTGAAGGCTGCGATCAGCGCGTCGGTATACGGTGGTGCATTCGGGCTTTTTCCAATCTGCTGGATTATTTTTTGGGCGATCGCGCTTTTTCGTGTGACCGTCGAAACGGGCAAATTCGAGATCATTCGCAATTCCATCGAGCGTGTGAGTCCCGACCCGAGAATGCAGGCTCTCCTGGTCGCATTCTGCTTCGGCGCATTTCTTGAAGGCGGCGCCGGCTTCGGAACGCCTGTCGCAGTTGCGGCTACGATGCTGGCTGGGATGGGATTCCCCGCCTTTACTGCTGCTGCGATCTGCTTGCTTGCCAACACTGCTCCTGTGGCGTTTGGCGCCATGGGCATTCCGGTGATTACGCTTGCTGGAACCACTGGACTCCCTCTCGACAAACTTAGCCGGGACGTTGCTCTACTGTGTTCGCCCTTCTCTTTGATTCTTCCCGTCTATCTCCTCGTCGCTGTCGGTGGCTTTGGCGCGATGTCCGGAGTATGGGTCCCGGCATTGACCGCTGGATTCACCTTTACCGCAATCCAATTGCTCTTATCGATCTTGATGGGCCCCCAGCTCTCCGCAATTCTGGCTGCACTTGCATCTCTTGTTGCATTGATCGTGGTTCTTAGATTGCGAAAAAACAAGACCGCTGCTTCCGACAACCCGGCACTCCTGGCTTTTTCCCGACGTTGCGGATTTAGCGTGCCCGATGCGGCTCCGGTCGGCTCCACTCTTTCGGAGTATTCTTTCGGCCAAATCCTCTATGCCTGGATCCCATACGTGCTGTTGGTCGTCTGTGTCCTTTTGTGGAGCTTTGGGCCCGTGCAGAGAGTCTTAAACCGGGGCAGTATCAGTTTCCAGTGGCCTTGGCTTCATGATGTTGTGCAGCGAATGCCCCCAATCACCTCTGCCCCTGCGCCGTACCATGCATTGTTCTCCTTCAACTTCCTGCCTGCGGCCGGCACAGCCTGTATGACCGCTACGTTTCTTACGGCCATTTGTCTCAAAGTTAGGCCTTCACGATTTTTGAGGATTCTGGCTGCTGTTTTGCACCAGCTTGCTCTTCCCATTGCCACCGTCGTTGTCGTATTGGGGGTCGGATTCCTGATGAATTATTGTGGCGGAACCGCGACTCTTGGCCTGGCTTTCGCCTCGACGCGGGCGTGGTTTCCCTTCTTCAGCCCGTTTCTTGGCCTTCTGGGAGTGTTTCTCACCGGATCCGATACATCTTCGAACGCATTGTTCGGGGGCCTGCAAACGATCACTGCCGGTCGGCTGGGACTCGATCCCGTCCTGATGGCAGCGGCCAACGCGGCGGGAGGCGTAATGGGAAAGATGATCAGCGTGCAAACCATCGCTGTAGCGGCTGCGGCAACTGGACTGGCGGTCCCAGCACAGGCCTCTCTTTTCCGCTTTACTTTGAAGCACAGCATTCTGCTGGGACTTTTCGTCGCAGGTCTTGTGGTCTTCTACTCGTATGTATTACGCATTTGATTGATGTTATGCCTGAGGAACGCTGTTCCTTGGTGTTGCCCAAGGAGCAGATCACTCGCTAGTGAGAGAAAGGAGATGGGAACAGATGCCAAAATTCGCCGCGAATCTTTCCATGATGTTTACTGAGGTGCCTTTTTTAGACCGCTTTGCTGCCGCATCGGACGCAGGATTTTCCGCGGTAGAGTTTCTGTTCCCTTATGAACATTCACCGGAGGTTATCGAGAGACGGTGCCGGGCTGCGGGCGTCGAGGTTGTGCTTTTCAACATGCCGGCTGGCGATTGGACGGTCGGTGAGCGCGGAATCACCTGCATCCCGGGACGGATGGAAGAGTTCCGCGCCGGCGTTGGCAAGGCTCTAGAGTATGCCGCGGTTCTCGGAACCCCGTGCCTGCACGCCATGGCCGGCATTGTTCCAAAGGGCGCTGACTGCGCAGACTGCCGCCAGACCCTCATTGAGAATCTCGCCTACGCTGCAGAAGAACTCGCCGCCAGGCAGATCACGCTCCTGCTCGAAGCTATCAACACAAGAGATATGCCCGGCTTTCTCATCTCCACTCAGAGCGATTCGTATTCGGTTTGCAAAACCGTAAATGCGGACAATCTGAAAATGCAGATGGACCTATATCACATGCAAGTGATGGAAGGTGACATTGCCACAAAGCTCCGGCACTACGCGCCGCATTGTGGTCACATCCAGATCGCCGGTTGCCCAGAGCGGAACGAGCCGGATACCGGCGAGATTCGCTACGAATATCTTTTCCGGTTGCTGGATGAGATGGGATACGCCGGCTGGGTTGGATGTGAGTATCGACCAGCCCGCGATACAGTTAACGGACTCGGATGGCTGGAATCCTTTTTGCCCAGCAAGATCACCTAGAAGCAGGCTTCGTACGAAAGAGAGGAAGGATTGTCATGAAGATCGGGTTTATTGGTCTCGGCATTATGGGAAAACCCATGCTTCGCAACCTGCGGAAAGCTGGCCACGAGTTGGTGGCATACGACATCGTCCCATCGCTTCTTGACGCGGTCACGGACGATGGGGTTCAACGCGGCGAAAGCTCCAGCGATGTAGCCAGCCGCGTCGATGTCGTGATCACCATGCTCCCGGATGGCCCTGAAGTTGAGCGCGCTGTTCTTGGGCCCGGGGGTGTGCTCGAAGGCGCGCATCCGGGCCTCGTCCTTGTCGATATGAGCTCCATCAGTCCGGTGGTTTCGCAAAGGGTGGGAACCGCCTGCGCCGAAAAGAGTGTCGGATTCCTCGACGCGCCCGTCAGTGGTGGCGAACCCAAGGCGATCGACGCCACACTCGCCGTCATGGTCGGTGGCGATCAGGCGCTCTTTGACCGCATTGCTCCGCTGCTTCAGTGCATGGGGTCGAGCGTTACCCGCACGGGTGGAGTAGGTGCCGGTAACGTAACCAAGCTCGCCAATCAAATCATTGTGGCGTGTAACATTGCCGCAATGTCGGAGGCTCTCGTTTTTGCTGACCGGTGCGGGGTCGATTCGGAAGCTGTGTTCCATGCCATCAAGGGTGGCTTGGCCGGAAGCACGGTGCTAAACGCAAAGGCTCCCATGGTCATCGCCCGCAACTTTAAGCCGGGCTTTCGCATTCGCCTTCATCAGAAAGACCTTCGAAACGCCCTGCTGACTGCCGAAGCAAACAGGGTCGCGCTGCCATTGACCAGCATGGTGCAGCAAATGCTGATTGCGCTGATGAATCGAGGCTGCGGAGATCTCGATCACTCGGCGATTATCCAGTTCATCGAAGACATGGCTCCGCAAACGGCTGCTGTTCACTGATCGATGGTGAAGGAATTGCGCCGGCGGGCATCCGCAATTGTCACCTCGCCCTCATGACGACCACGCGGGGACCGGTTTCTGGCAAGGAGGAAATGAATTGGACACCTCTTGAAAACGGATTTCCGCGTCACTATAATCGCGTTGTTGGTACCAATCGACTATCGGCCAACCGGCAATTCGCCAAAACCCTTCACCTGCCGTCCCGATCTTGAACCCAATCACGATATAAAGGAGCGTAGTACGATGGCGCGAACTCCCAAGGTCGTTACACCGGTTGAACGAACCAAGCTTGCTGTTTCCGTTTTTGAGCAGCTGCTTTCATACGTCGTCAGAGGAGACTGGAGGGCAGGGGATCGGATTCCTCCTGAGCGTGACTTATGCAAGCAGCTCGGCATCGCCCGCACTTCTCTTCGTGAGTCTCTCAAGGCGATGGAACTCGTGGGGATGCTCGACAGCCGTGTCGGGGACGGAACCTTCGTGTGCCCGCGCTCGGAGTTTTTCAGCCGGCCCTTACTCTGGGCATTTACCGGGATGGATCACGAAGAACTGCATGAGCTCATGGAAGCCCGCACGATCATCGAAGAGAATCTCGCCGGGCTGGCTGCGGAGCGTGGCACCGAAGAGCAGATTGAAGAAATAGGTCGAGCTGTGCAGCTCATGCGCGACAGCATTGCCCGCGGAGATTCTATTCTCGAGGCCGACATGGCCTTTCACCTGGCTATTTCCGCTGCCGCTCAGAATCAAGTTTTACGCAATGCAGTGCGGTTGCTGCGAAATCTGATGCGCCAATGGATCCTGTTCAAGCTCCTGATGCCCGACGTTCCGGAGAACGTCCTAAAGTGCCATGTGGCCATTTATAAGGCTATTGCTGCCCGAAAGCCAAACGCGGCGCGCAATGCCATGCGCTTCCATCTCGAAGAAACGATGCGACTCGTCTCCCGCGTTGTCGAGCAGCACAAAGTCGGCAATAGTGTCGTCGCCAGACAATAACAATCTGTTTGATTTCTTCTATCGTGGTCATTTTGTATTTCTTTGCTATTGTGCCTCGCTAGAATTCCATCCGGGACCTGTGCTTCGCCAAAATGCCACCTGGACGAAAAACGGCCTTGCATTCCGCTTGGAGGAGTTTCCGAAAGAGTGAATTTTCACTCCAGCAATGCTGAGCCACCCTACGACTACTGACACACTTCTCCAATTTTCCGCCGCACAACATGGCCGGTAAATTCGTCTGGACTGACCCCACGAAGTGAGACACGGGTGTAGTCGAAATTGTAGCTGCCAAAGCCTCCAAGAACAGCACGGATCCACAGCTTTCAATAGCGAGGCTGCAAAGCATTCAATATAAAACAGTTGAAAACAGGTAATTTCAATAGATTTCAATAACTAGCTGAATCTGGTTCGGGACCAGGGGGTCGGAGGTTCAAATCCTCTCTCCCCGACCATTAAAATCAATAACTTATAGCGGCACTAATATACTTGACAGACAGTATAATTGAAATTGCCGTGACAGGGCTACAATAGCCACAAATAGAAAAGCCCGCTGGCAGGCGGGCTTTGGTCTTGCGGTTTGGCTCACTTCCAAATCATGCCATGGAGGTGTGCCTTGTTGCAAGAGTTGCTGTCGCCTATTCGGTCTACCTCCGCCGCAGAGGAGGAATTGCGAATGACATTTCAACTGGGGTTAGTAGGCAAGGATTGTTTGCTTCTTGGGAGCGACCGGAAGCAAAGAGTAACTCCCACTATTTTCCGGGGCGAAGAGCAATATAGCGAGTTCATAGGGCAACAGAAAATCAAGATGAATCCTGAGCGAACCATCGCAGTGGCTTGCTCGGGAAGCGATGTCGTGTGGGAATCCGCCGAGAAAGTGCTGGGCGCCGAGGGAGCCGCCTCAAGTTCCGCCGAGTGGCTAGAAAAAATGATCAAGATTGGCGAATCGCGCCCCGCCACCTCATGGAGAGACAAGATCCTGGTCGTGCGTTCTGGGCATACCGGGGAATTTATCAGAATCGATATGGGAGAACGCACGCTAGAAATAAAGGATAAGATCACGAGTGGTTTACCACTTGCAGCTGCATACTTCCTGAAGCGGTACTATCGCCAATCTCTGAGATTTGAGGCGGTGCGAAAGTTGGCACTCCTCGTGCTGGACTGCGGGGCGCAAGAATCTCCAGAAAACGTCGGATATGGATATGATCTTTTAGCTATTCGCGATGGAGCGATTCAGTCCGTGGAGACTGTCCAAGAGGATGGCCACGAAATTATAGAAATTCGTTCTCGCATGGAATCAGCGATCAGAGATATTCTCTTACGGGGGCAATAATAACCTCGCAAAGTGGAGGGGGCGCGAGACAATTGAACGCATGCGTATTCCGGTCGATGTGGGCCGGTGATTCCATTCGATGTGGGCCACTGATTCCGGTGTGATGTGGGCCGGGATTCCGTTCTGATGTGGGTCGCATTTTTTGTTTCACCGTAATCATGGCCCACA
>Ga0224555_1002516_pt1 | contig 21257 bp, 23 predicted proteins | sample 714S23034metaG_FD_180687 | JGI IMG/M metagenome (GOLD analysis project Ga0224555, IMG submission 180687) | Peat soil microbial communities from Stordalen Mire, Sweden - 717 S2 30-34 | ecosystem: Environmental > Terrestrial > Soil > Wetlands > Peat | place: Sweden: Norrbotten County, Stordalen...
ACTTGGCGCGATTGCAAGGTTGGCTCTCGCCGCTGCCGGAGTGTCCGATCCGGCTGGATGCGCGGAAGATCCCGGAGAATTTCCTGGACAGTTTTCGCAACCGCGACTGCGCCTCCCTGGACTGCCAAGCTTGCGGCTATTGCGAGCGGATTGCCGCGCAGGCAGTTTCGATCTCGCCCGGGTATCGCACCGAGGTATTGAAAAAATACGCGGAAATGGACGAGACCATGGCAACTGGAAGGCTCTGGGGCGGTTGACTCTAACCTAACCACTCTTGCATCTGGATCTCGCGCGATTGATTCGGATAACCGCCGCCCCATAGGGATTTTGTATTCAAACCATGGCGTGGGAAGGGGGGCGGGGGTATAGCAGATTCAGAGTTGCTGTCAGGAGAACCGATATGTACAGGGAATGTCGCTTTATCAAGGCCAATGGGCTCAAGTGCCAGTCCCCTGCTCTTCGGGGCGCGCAATTCTGCTACCTCCACGCTCGCACGCGCGTCGTCGTGCCGCGCCGCAGATGCTTCGCTGACCGGCCGTTGGAGCTCCCTCAACTGGAGAATGCCGACGCCATCCACGCCGCGCTCGGCGAGATTCTCAACGCGCTCGCCTCCTCAGGCATCAGTCCCAAACGCGCCGGCACCCTCCTCAACGGCCTTCAGCTCGCCCAGACAAGCATTGAATGTCAACCCGTTGCTCAGGACGACAGGTCGTTTTGATGCGAATCTCAGAGACAGGAAACTACGGCCTCACGATCATCTTTCCAACGCCGTCGCGGTATTGGCTGGCGATCTGGAACGCCTCATCAATGCGTTCGATCTGTCGCGTGTGCGTAAGCAACGGCGCAAACCACGCGGCGTGCGCGCCCAGCAGCTCCAGAGCCTCTTCCGTCTCGTGGTTCGACCGGCGCACGTTGAAGAGCGTCAGCTCCCTGCGCCTCATCGCCGACGCATCCACCTGCACGATCGTTCTGGTAGGAATTCCGGTCAGCACCACGCGGCCTGCATTGCGCGTGATTTGCGCTGCCTGGCTGGTGGTTTCTTCTCCGGCGGCGCAGTCAATCGCGCAATCCACGCCGCGCTGCCCCGTCGCACGGAGAATCTCGCCGATGGCTTCGCCCGGCTCGAGTACGACGTCGGCGCCAATTCCGCGAGCCAGCTCGCGGCGATGCGCCAGTGGCTCCACGGCCCAGATGTGTCCTGCCTCTGTGGCTCGCAGCGCGGCAATCGTCAACAGCCCAATCGGTCCCGCGCCGATCACCGCAACCGTTTCGTCCGGGCCGATCGACGCCAGGTGCAGCGAATGGATCGCAACCCCCAGAGGCTCGGCCAGAGCCGCTTCGCCGTACGACATCGCGCCGGGGATGGGTTGAAAGTTGGCCACCGGCAGGTTCACCAGCTCGCGGAAAAATCCCGGATGGTTGGGGTTGCTGAGGAAGCGAATGTTCGCGCACACGTTGTGGCGCCCGCTCAAACAGAACTCGCAGTGGTAGCAATAGAGCGCGGGCTCCAGCGCCCCACGGTCGCCCGCGGCGAGGCCCGTCACGCCGGCGCCCGTCTTCACGATCCTTCCCGCCGGCTCATGCCCGAGCAGCATTGGGTACGCGTTGGGAGTGCCGCCGACAGCGCCCTCTGTGTAGGCATGAATGTCCGACCCGCACACGCCCACGGCCTCAATCCGAACCTGCACTTCACCCGGTCCAGGATCGTCGATGTCCATGTCGGTCAACCGGAATGTCAGGGGAGCAATCAGTTCCGCAGCGCGCATCGTAACCTCTTACCCAAAAACAATACTTCATCCGCGAGCGGTGCCGAAGACGAAAGTGGCGAAGCCGGTATGCTCCGCCGCTTGTTGTACAAACTGCCGCCTCGTTCTGCAACTAAGAATTTGCGCCGTCCACCGCCGCCGCATATGTATCAAATTGAACAGTCTTTTCTGGCGCTACGTAGAAAACTACGAGTGTAAGGCTTGCGGGCCCCCGCCGAAAACAGGAGAAGACGATGACGCTGAATTCGGACTCGCATCTAACAGAACTCCACACCCAGGCGGCTTACGCACATGAAGCCGCTGCCCATGTACATAGCACCGGCGATCACCAGTCCGCCCAGGAGCTTGCCCGGAAGGCCTTGGGGTACTCCGTCGAAGCCTTGAAGCACACGGAAGAGATCGCGCAGACCGCGCCCAAAACCATCCAGACTTAGTCCGCACGCCTACGGCGAATCGTCGAGCGAGCGGCGCTTGGCGTAACCGAACGAATGTCACAACCCGGGGAGATACCCGGAGCAAAGGGAGATGCAAAATGCTGATCATTCTCATTATTGTTCTGTTGCTTGTTTTCGGCGGCGGCGGAGGGTACTTCGGCTACAGCAGATGGGGCGCCGGCGGAGGCGCAGGCATAGGGCTTGGCACAATTCTTGTGATCTTGCTGGTGTGCTACCTGTTGGGCGCGTTCCGCTAGACCGATTAGACCGATCCTCTCGAAGTTTGGCTTGCTGCCCTGCGATGGGCGGCGGGGCGGAATCGATTTTCAGGCGCGCGATGGTAGCAATGAGACGCGTGCGCGGAGGAAAGCCATGCATATCGCGATGAGCAATGCGCTGGCCCTGATGAGTTGGCGCGATCTTCGGCTATTCCTTGGCGATTTCGCGGACGGTGGCTTTGTTTTGTTGCTGATCGGGTTTTCATTGGCCATCGTAGCGCTCTCCGCATTTGCTGCGGAGGCGGCGCTGGTTATGCATACCGCGCATCGACGCTGGTCTAGCGCCAGATGGCCCTTAGACCACCCCGAATCTACGATCCCAAAGGCGCCAGTTGAGGCCATGATGAAATGAACGTCGCAGGCGCGCAGGTCCAGATGGGCTTATTCCTGGGCTAGCAGCGCTTTTTTCGCTTCCCGCCTTCCTGCCCCCCACTTGCCCACCAAACCGGGTTCCGCGAAATCTTTCAAAAGTGAGCAAAAGAGAACATACTATGCCTGTGATCGACGGTGAAACTGGTGAAGGCGTTGGTGTAGCAGGCTTGGAGTGCGGGAGATCCGCCCCGAAAGCTGCGGCCTCTACCCATGTCAGCGACTCGGTCCTGTGTTGCCGGCCACGCTGTGCGGCATGTACCGCTTTTCCATTCTGAAGCACTTCCTCCTTGGCCTTTGATCCGCCTGTCGCAGTTCGCTGCGCGTTTCCGGGCCGCCCCAAAAGGAGGCTCCATGCCGATCACCAATCAAGACAACTACCCATTCGACCCTGCCGAATTTCTTGCGCACGCCGGCCTTGGCCGAAAAATCGTCGACGTGAAGCCGGACCAGACTTTTTTTGCCCAGGGAAATCCGGCAGACTCCGTTTTCTATCTTCAGAGCGGCCGGGCAAGACTTAGCGTCGTTGCGCACAACGGCAAAGAGGCTATCATCACGATTCTCTCCGCGAGGGATTTTGTCGGAGAGGAGTCGCTCGCGGCGGTACCTGGCCTGCGATTATCCTCGGCCACCGCCATTACCGCTTGCATAGCGCTCAAGATTGGACGGGATGAGATGATCCGCGTGATGCATGACGAACCTGCATTCGCTGAGATATTCCTCAAATTCCTGCTGACCCGCAGCATGCGCACCCAGGCCGATCTTGTCGATCAGCTCTTCAACTCCAGCGAAAAGCGCCTGGCGCGGATTCTCCTGTTGATGGCGGAGTTTGCCAAGCCGGGGGAACCGGAAACCTTCATTCCCCCCGTTACGCAGGAGGCCCTCGCGGAGATGATCGGCACCACGCGATCCCGTGTCAGCTTCTTTATGAACCGCTTTCGCAAGCTCGGTTTTATCAGCTACAACGGCCGCATCCAGGTACACAAGTCGTTGCTCAATGTAGTCCTGCTCGATCAATTGCCCGAGCACAACTCCGAGAAGCCGCCTGTCTTCCCCAGCGCAGAAAGTTTGCCTGATCGGTCAATATTGGACAGTCCGCGTGCCCCGGATAGCGCGAAACTAACTCCAGCCCGCTGGCAAGGCTATCGGACGCAAGAGTCTGCATGATGGCGAGGTGATTGAGATGGAAGATCCCCGGTGCAGGATCGCGGCGATTGCGATGGAAGACCCTCGGTGCAACGGAATGCTCAGGGGCGTGGTGATTGAGATGGAAGACCCTCGGTGCAAGGGCCTGCTCCAAGGCGTACTGCTTAAGCGCGTGGCAATCGAGATGGACGATCCTCGGTGCAAGCATGTGGGGATTGAGATGGAAGACCCTCGGTGCGGGAACCTCGGCATTTGGTGATTCAGGCTTCAAGTGAGCCACCGGTATCGAAAGCCATCCAGGGGTTCCGCCTCGATCGGCGTTTCAATGAATCTGGGAATCTGGCACGTTTGGGCTTTCCGGAAAATAAGCGAAAGGAGATGCTTCATCATGGATGAGGATACTAAGGGACAGGGTTTGGCGTGGTTGCTGGCTGGACTCGGCATCGGTGCACTGCTGGGGGTTCTTTATGCCCCAAAGAGTGGTCGCGAAACCAGAGAGGACATTGCTCGTGGTGCTCGAGAGGGAACGGAGTACTTGAGCACTCGTACAAAGCGGGCTGCCGAGCATGTGGGCACGCTGGTGGACAAGGGCAAAGAGCAGGTCGGTGAGTATGTGGAGCGTGGCCGGAGCTTCGCGGGTGACCAATCGAAGCGGGTTGTCGCGGCAGTCGCGGCCGGCCGCGAGGCGTATCGGACCACCGAGTCAAGTGGGGAATAAAAGCGTCGTCGCAGATTCAACTGGGGCGATCCCACAGCACCATTGAGAGCCCGCGGTTACAGACTGGAGACGCGATGTTGCACAGGGAACTTGGGAGAAAACGAGGCGCTGATTCGGCCGCAATGCACATAGCGGCGCAGAGCCACCCGCGCGCTCCAACTCCTTGCGCTGCTTTCATGTGTGCACTTTTGACCACAACGAAAAGCAACTCACGGCACGCGTACTCTTCTAAGCGTATCCTTGGATTAGCAGGCTGTTTTCCCCTTCTCGCCTCTGGCATTCCAGGCTTCGCTCCAGACGAGCATCTTTCAGGCACGCAACAGAACGATCGGAGCCGCCATGAGCCTCATCAGGCAAAGTGATGTGAAGAACCACCTGTCTCCGCGCTTCCGCACGGGAATACACCTGAGCCAGCCCGAAAGCCAGCCCGATGCAACCGGTTTTTCCGCGGCCGAGCTGGACGCAATCAACGCAACGGCATCGAGTTTTACCGAGGATTTTGTTGCGGAACACTCGGCTCCTGACGCAGCGGCCGCGCCCGGCGGTCATTTGCCCGGTTCTTTCCGGCAAGAGTCAGAGACGCCCAAAGTAGCGAAAAGCGCGCGAGCGTGAAGCCGCATTCTATTTTCCTTCGCAAGGATTGCGTTCTTCCGGAACCTCTGGATCCACTCACCGAGCCGGTTGGCGAAAACTGGATGCGCGTAGAAGAGATCGCGGCAGCGGTTTTCGACACGATGATTCGCCAGAAGGGCTGGCACTTCATGCAGGTCGACGGCCCGTGCAAGCGAAAAGGCCTGGGGCTGACGGAGAAAGGCGCCGCGAAGCGCGCATTGGCCCGAGCCCTGAACGGAGTGGAGAGGCGATTCAATGCCGCCGAGCTGACTGACGTTCAGGCCACGAAATTTCTGGGCTTTTACGTCGCCAGCGTTACCGTGCAACCGCGCCAGATCCAGCAATATACGTGGCTGGAAATCGCAGGAGACTGGCATCAACTCGCGGTGCCCGTTCGATAAGGCGAGCGGACCGGAGTACGAGGTAGAAGCACTGAACCATCTGGTTGTTATCCGCGTTGAAGTCGTGCAGCGGATTTCAAGCGAGGATCGAATCACGACAGAAAAGAGGTTAGGATGACTTTCTCCGAGATCATAGATTCTGAAACCAAAGCAGAAAGAAACGGCGCATCACATTCTTTGCCAGTCGCGCCTTCTTTGCCAGTCGCGCCTTCTTTGCCAGTCGCGCCTTCTTTGCCAGTCGCTTCTTCTTTGCCAGTCGCGTCGAAAGCCAGCCACCTGCCATTGCCCACGCGCATCGCATTTGTGGGGAACTATCTGCCGCGCGAGTGCGGCATCGCCACTTTCACCACCGACCTGTGCACCGCGCTCGCAGGAGAATACGGCAAAGAGCGCCTGTTTGCCATTCCCGTCAACGATCCCGATTCGAGCTACGACTATCCGGAACAGGTGCGCCTGGAGCTGACGCAGGAGGACATTGCCTCCTATGAGCGGGCCGCCGATTTCCTCAACTTCAACAGCAACGATCTGGTCTGCCTGCAACATGAATACGGAATCTACGGCGGCGCCGCCGGCCGCTACATTCTGGCCTTGCTGCGCCGGTTGAAGATGCCGCTGGTCACTACCCTGCACACGGTCCTGCGCGAGCCGGACCCGAATCAACGCATCGTGCTCGAAGAGATCGCGCAGCTCTCCGATCGCCTGATTGTGATGAGCGAGCTTGCGGCCCAACTGTTGCGCGAAGTGTATGGGGTCCCCGGCGGAAAGATCGATGTCATCCCGCACGGCGTGCCCGACATGCCCTTCATGGACCCCAACTATTTCAAGGACAAATTCGGCACGGAAGGCAAGTCGGTCCTGCTTACCTTCGGCTTGCTCTCCCCAAACAAGGGAATTGAAAACGTGATTCGCGCGCTGCCGGCGATTCTGGCGCGGCAACCGAACGTGGTGTATATCGTCTCCGGAGTGACGCATCCTCATATCCGGAAGCGCGATGGCGAGCGCTATCGCGAAGAGTTGCAGGCTCTGGCCGCCGAGCTTGGTGTTTCTTCCCATTTGATTCTGAATAATCGCTTCGTAAGCACCGAAGAACTGATTGAGCACGTCGGAGCCGCGGATATCTACATCACGCCCTACCGGCAGGAGGCGCAGATTGTCTCCGGCACGCTGGCCATTGCGCTTGGAGCCGGCAAGGCGATCATTTCCACGCCGTACCTGCACGCCAAGGAACTGCTCGCCGACAAAAGAGGCGTGATTGTCCCGTTCGACAATCCGGACGCCATCGCGGAATCGGTTATCGCATTGCTCGAGAACGACGCGGAGCGCCACGCGATGCGCAAGCGAGCCTATCTGCATTCGCGTGGAACCACCTGGCCGACGACCGCGCGCGCCTACATGGCGACTTTCCAGCGGGCGCGCTTCGAGCGCTCGTTGAAGCCGCGCGCCGCCCAACCGGACGAAATCGCGGCGGCCCTGATCGACCAGACGGAACACCTGCCGGCCCTGAACACCAATCATCTGTTCACCATGACCGACGACACGGGCATGTTGCAGCACTCCATCTTCTCCGTGCCCAACACGCGCGAAGGCTATACCACCGACGACAACGCACGGGCGCTGATCGTGTCCACTCTTCTGAATGAGAGCGTCGGGTTCCCGCACGGTGAGGACCATCTCAACCTCTCTCGCCGCTACTTGGCTTTTCTCTGGCTTGCATTTCATTCCGATACCGGGCGTTTCAGGAATTTTCTCGGCTACAACCGCAAATGGCTTGAGGACGTTGGCTCGGAAGACAGCCATGGACGCGCATTGTGGGCTTTGGGTTCGGTGCTCGGCCAATCGCAGAATGCGGGAATGCGCGGAGCGGCAGGAAGGCTTTTTGAAGCTGCCGTGCCCGCCGTTTTGAAGTTCTCGAGCCCCCGCGCGTGGGCCTTCAGCGTTCTCGGTTTGCAGGCCTATCTCGACTGGTTTCCCGACGACCGGGCCATGCAAAACATTCGCAACGCGCTCGCCAATCGCCTGCTCGATATTTACGAGCGCAGCCGTTCCGATCAATGGCATTGGTTTGAGAAGAGTCTTGCGTACTCCAATGCGCGGCTGCCGCAGGCGCTCATCCTGGCCGGCGGGCGCAGCAAGAACAAGAAAATGCTCGCCGCGGGAATCGAGTCCCTGGAATGGCTCGTCGCCGCGCAGCATTGCGGTGACCCGGAGATCTTTGTGCCCATTGGCTCCAGCACATGCTTCACCGAGGGCGGCGAGAAGCCGCGATTCGATCAGCAGCCCGTCGAAGCCTGCGCCACCATCTCTGCTTGTCTTGAGGCATACCGGCTCACGCGCGAAGAGCGCTGGTCCGAGGAAGCCCATTGCGTCTTCAATTGGTTCCTGGGCAAGAACGACCTGCAGGCGCCCCTCTACGACGCAACCACGGGCGGATGCAAAGATGGACTTCATCCCGACCGCGTGAATGAAAATCAGGGAGCGGAATCAACGCTCTCCTTCCTGATGGCGCTCCTGGAAATGCAGCGAGCGAAGGTGTCCCACGCTGAAACCACGTACCAGGAAATGAGCATTTCCCTTTGACTCCACTTATTCATCCGCCGGACTTGCCGGAGGCCCCTGCTGTGGAAGAGCCGCAACCGGGAGCATGTACAGACCTTCCATTGCTCACGCGCTACTCCGACAATCCGATTCTGAGCGGGCACGATTGGCCCTATGCCGTGAACAGCGTCTTCAACGCGGGAGCAGTGCGATTGCCCGACGGAGACACGCTCTTGCTTTGCCGCGTGGAAGACCGCAGCGGCCTGTCGCACTTGTGCGCGGCACGTTCTCAGAATGGAATCAATGGATGGCGCATCGATGCCCAACCGACGCTGATGGCGAATCCACGCGACTACCCTGAAGAAATCTGGGGCATCGAAGATCCGCGCATCACCTACGTCCCCGAGCTCGAGCAATTTGCGGTGGCGTACACGTCATTTGCCCGCGGCGGCCCGGGAGTTTCCCTCGCGCTCACCAAAGACTTCCGCAGCTTTGAGCGATTCGGCGTAATCATGTCGCCTGAGGATAAGGACGCCGCTCTGCTGCCGCGAAGATTCAACGGCTACTGGGCCTTGATCCACCGGCCGATGACGACGACCGGCGCGCATATGTGGATCTCCTACTCTCCCGATCTGCGCCATTGGGGCAGCCACAAAGTCATTCTGGTTGCGCGGCGCGGCGGATGGTGGGATGCGAACAAGATTGGCCTGTGCTCTCCGCCCATCGAAACGCCGAAAGGCTGGCTGGTGATTTACCACGGCGTGCGGGTGACCGCCTCGGGAAGCATCTATCGTCTGGGCCTCGCGCTCTTTGACATCGACCAGCCGGAGATCTGCCTGCAGCGCGGGGACAAATGGATCTTCGGCGCCGAAGCCCCCTACGAGCGCGTCGGAGACGTGCACGACGTAGTGTTTCCCTGTGGCCAGACCATCGGCACGGATGGCGACACCATCAACCTCTATTACGGAGCCGCCGATTCGAGCATCGCTTTAGCCACAACGAGCATTCGTTGTCTTCTCACATGGCTGGATGCAAATTCCGGCGCGGGAGACGGAAGCGAGCAGTGATCGATGCCATCCTCACGCTGAAAGTCCGATCGCGACGAAGATCGCGCGGAATGTAGTTCTGAACCAAGGTCACATGAAGGGAAGTTTTCCATGAGTGTCGCAACGCTGACCTGGCCGGATTGGCTGCCCAAAGTGCTTTTCTTTCGGCGCAGGTGCCCTCGCTGCAAATCCGTTCAATTCAAGCCAGGCGAGTTGCGCCCTTACGATGGCCTGCTTGCCCTATTCTTTCTCCGCCCGGTTCGCTGCAAGTTTTGCTGGCGCCGGTTTTACTGGATTACCCTGAAGGGCGCTGAATGAGCATCGAGCAACACGATTCCGGTCCCACGTCGAACGATCTTCTCGAAAGCCTGATCGCGGAACGCGCCCCTGCGGCCCTGTCCGATCTGGCAGCCTCGCCCGATCGCATCGTTGCCGAAAGCGCCGAGTTCGCACAGAACGGCGTCGAGAACATCGAAATTGCGCCGGTCGCCGAAGGCAGCAGCGACCTGCCAGAGCGGCTCTCCTGATTCCCGCTCACTGAATCTCCATAAATACGATTGCTTTTCGAAACCCCAGATGACCTATCTTTCCTCTCCGTTTGGGCGTACTGTTGGTCTCACAGACAATTGAACACACAATTGAGTGGGTCGGATCGCAGGTTTTCGCCTGCAAACGACGCCTTCTCACCGGGTTCCGCAGGACTGAGCCGCCATGTCTTATGTAGGCATCAACATCGGCGCACTGACGGTCAAGGTGGTTACGGTCCGGCTCAACGACAAAAATTCTGACCCAAAAAATGCAGACGACAAAAATGCAAAGGTAATCGCCCATCAGGGACGTCCGCTGGACGTGCTCGAACAGTTGCTGGCTGCGCCGGAGTTTGAGGACGCCGAATATTTCGGCGTATCCGGTCATCTCGGCCACATCTCCGAGTTTGCCGCAATCCAACGCGCTCTGGGCGAGGCGCGCAAGTGCGGCGAGGGCGAGTTTGACGCCGTGGCATCGCTGGGCGGCGAATCTTTTCTGGTCTATACGCTCGCCGGCGGAAGAGTCACCAATGTCTTGTCGCACAACAAATGCGCGGCGGGCAGCGGCGAATTCTTCGTGCAATTGATCGGCAGGATGGGACTGGACATCGATACCGCGATCGGCCTCTCGTCTTCCGGAAGCGTCGTGCCGCTGGCCTCGCGCTGCACCGTGCATTGCAAGTCCGACGTAACGCATAAGCTGAATCGCCACGAGGCCACGCCCGCCGACATTCTGAAGACGCTGCACGAAAGCATGGCCGGCAAGGTTGTCGCGCTCCTCGAGAAAGGACAAACCACGCTCGGGCGCGTGCTGCTGATCGGAGGCGTGACGCGCAACGCGGCCTTCCTTGAAGCGCTCGGCGAGAAACTTCCAGCCACCGAGCTTGTGGTGCTGTCGGAGAGCGAGTGGTTCGAAGCGTGGGGCAGCGCATTGCTCACTCGCGAGAATCCCCAGTACAAATCCCCGCACCTCTCACATCCGCCGGTCTTCGATACGCTTCCGCCGCTCGATCGATTTGAGGACCAGGTGCACGTGATGGCCGCGCCACCGCTGCAGTTGCCGCCCAACGGTCCCATGGTGCTGGGTGTGGATGCGGGCTCGACGACGACCAAGGCGGTGCTGCTCGATCCCGCGACGCGAGCCATCGTGGCTTCGCATTACGCGCGCACGCACGACGATCCCGTGGCCGCGGTTCGTGAGTGCATCCTGGCCCTCGTTGCCTTGGTTGGCAATCGCCCAGTGGGCCTGGTGGGCGCAACGGGCTCGGCGCGGGAACTGGTTGGCGCGTTCCTGGGATCCGAGCGAGTGTACAACGAGATTTCCGCCCACGCCGCCGGAGCTACACACTTTGCCGCGGACGTGGACACCATCTTTGAGATCGGCGGCCAGGACGCCAAGTACATCTACCTGCGCAACGGCGTGCCCATTGGCTATGCCATGAACAACGCCTGCTCCGCGGGCACGGGGTCGTTCCTCGAGGAAAGCGCGCAGAGCGACCTGGGGGCCGGCGTCACCGAAATTGCGGACATCGCGATTGCCGCGCCCTCGCCGGTGAAATTCAAGGCCACCTGCGCTGCGTTCATCAACTCCGACATCCGCATCGCGCAGCAACAGGGCCAGAAGCGCGACAACATTCTAGCCGGGCTGGTTTATGCCATCGCCGACAACTACCTGACCAAAGTGAAAGGGCAGCGGCCGGTCGGCGAGAAGGTGCTGCTGCAAGGCGGAGTGGCGCTGAACCGCGCGGTTGGATATGCATTCGCCCAGCGCGTGGGTCGGCCGATCGTGATCCCCGCCAATCCGGAGTTGCTCGGCGCCCTGGGCGTGGCGCTGCTGGCGCTTGACCGCGCGGGATGCGAGGCAGGCACGGCCATCGATCTCGAGTCTCTTGCCGCGGCAGAGATGAAACTGATGGGCCGATTCACTTGCCGGGCGTGCAAGATGTATTGCGGCATCGAGCGCTTCGAAGTGGCTGGGCGAAAATTTCCCTTTGGCGGCCGCTGCAGCCTCTACGAAAACGTGTGGAAGAGAAAGACCCGCATTGCGCCTGCCCCGGACCTGGTGGAGCAGCGCGCCGCAATCGTCTACGGTGTTCAAAAACATTCCGGCGCGGAACCGGTTCTGGAACCGAAAGCGCGCGATTACTGGGATGTCGGCCCCGCATTTGAAGCCGCGCGGTCGTTTCTTGAGGAGTCGTTCGGCCAGCCGAGCGCAAAGCCGCGCATCACGGAGACACGCATTGGCATTCCTCGCGCGCTGACCACGCATTCCTTGTTCCCGCTCTATTCTTCATTCTTCTCCGCCCTGGGGATGGAAGTCGTGTTGTCGGGATTGGACCTGCGGGGCGATCTAAAGTCGAATTCCGGCTTCTGCCTGCCGGCGGAGATTGCGCACGGCGCGGTTTTCGATCTGGCGCGGAAGGACGTGCGCGTGGTCTTCCTTCCGCAATTAGCGCGCATGACTCAAAACGGCTCTCCCAAGGATTCGTACCTCTGCCCGATCACGCAAGCCGGCCCCTATTTCCTGGCCAAGGCATTTCCCGATACGCAATTTCTGGCGCCCATTCTGGACTTCTCCCTGGGATACGCGAACAACACGGCGATGACGGAGATGGCCGTGCGCGAGATGGGAATCTCACGGGAGCGGGCCTTCGATGCCTGGGCCGCCGCAGTGCGCGATCAGACGGATGCCGAGCGCGCTCTGATGCGAATGGGCCGCGAGGCTCTCGACCAGGCATTGGCAACCGGTAGCCCGGCGATCTTATTGGCCGGCCACAGTTATAACGCCTACACGCCGGAGGCCTCGCAATCGGTGGGCAAGAAGCTTTCCAGCATGGGAGTTCCCGTGATTCCCGCCGACTGCCTTGAGCCGGTCGGGGCAGGGCCAACGGCCTGGCACTTCGCAAATCAGATATTGAACGCGGCATCGCTCGCGAAACAGCATCCCAACCTCTTTCTTCTGGTTGTCAGCAACTTCAGTTGCACCATCGATGCATTCACGCACTCGGTGCTCGCGTCGCAATTGGGATCGAAGCCCTATCTGATTTTGGAAATCGATGCTCACACTGCCGACGCAGGCGTGCAAACGCGCCTCGAAGCTTTTCTCGACGTGGTGCAGAATTACCGCGCGTCTCAACGCGCGCCTGCCCGGGCGTTTACTCCTTGCACGCTGCTCACGGGCGGGGTCGTTCTCGCTTCCAGCGGCGAGCGCGTGCCGCTCACTGACCCGCGCGTCAAATTGCATATGCTTAACTTCTCGCAGTACCACGAGCAGTCCGCGGCCATGGCCCTCGGTTGGCTTGGTTTGCACGCCGGCCAGGAGGTCCCCATCGATCGCGGCCAGCTCGACCTGGGCCTGCAATTCACCTCCGGCCGCGAGTGTCTTCCGCTGCCTCTGGCCGTCGGACAACTGCTCAAAATCCATCGCGATCGCAAGCCCGGCGAGATCGCCGGCTTCTTCATGATGCGCGGTGGCGCTCCCTGCGCGTCTGAAGCTTACATGGAATATTTCGAAAGGTTCATCGTCGAGCATCGGTTGGCCGACGTCTTCATGGTGAGCCCCGGATCGGAAGACGGCTATCTCGGCTTCGGCCCCGGCATTCTCATGGACCATGTGTCCCCCGCTATTTTGCTCGCCGACATTCTCGTCGAGATCGACAATGTTCTGCGCGTAGCGGGCGCTCCCGGATGCACCGAGCAGCTTCAGCGCGAGTGGAATCGATTCCGGCTGAAGGCAAGAACGCTCGATGAGTTTTCGTCCCAACTGCCCGCATTTGTTGAGCGGTTGACCGAGCTGCCGCTGACGCGGGATCCCGCGGCCTGTCCCAAGGTGGTCGTCACAGGCGACTTCTTCGCACGCTTCAGTCCGTTCTTCATGGATGGGGTTCGCGACCTTTATGCCGCGCGCGGAATCATCCTCAAGCCCGTCGATCTCACCGAGTTATTCCTCTATGTCACTTATGACGGCATGAGGGAAATGGCCAATAACTGGGGACTCAAGCCGGGAGGTTTCGCACTGGCCAAAGCCTGCACAAGGATGCTGGAACCCGATGGACAGGAGTATCTGCAGCGCTGGTGGGGCTATCAGTCCGGAAGAAAAGCCGAGCAACGCTACCGCGAGATATTCTCGAAGACCCAACTTCTCATTTCCAGGTCCAACGACGTTGAAGCCTTAATTGATAAGAGCTCCGAACACATCTCGCCGCGAATCTTCGGCGAGGTCACGCCCACAGTCGGCAGGAGCTTGAACGCGGAGTTCGAGGGTTACGACGGCATCATTTTGATCGGGCCGTTCAACTGCCTTCCCTTCAGAATCTCCGAGGCGATTCTCAAGCCTGTCAGCATTCAACACAGCATGCCGCTTCTCTGCTACGAGACCGACGGTTGCGCCGTCTCGCCTGCCGTGCTCAGGCAAGTGGACGTGCACATCCAGCAGGTCCTCGAACACTCGGCCAGAATCCATTTCGAGCAGCCCGAGCCGCTGGTTCGCTGATTTGCTGATTCGAAGGAAGGTCCGCAGCCTGCAAGGCTGAGCATTTCGCCTGATCGGCACATGTGCCGCGGCAAGCGCTCGCGGGGATCAGCCTCCCGCCTCATCCTCACGGCTCCAATCCTGAAAACAGCCGAATGGAGACCTGCTGTTGCCCCTTCGCTCTGCCCGCCCTTGCTCTAACTCTCGAAAGAACTCTACAACAGCGAGGATGCCCTATCTTCTTCGATCGCATCGATCCAGAGTTGTAGGGTCAGGTCTTCGCGTTGCGGGTTACCCAGGTACGGACGGAGTTCTGTCGTATAACGCCCGCGCAGGAGTTTCAGGTCAAACGGAATGGTTTTCGCTAGGTAGCGAACGTCGTTGCGGTCGCGCTCGATATTTCGTTCGAGTTTCGTAAGAGCCAGGTCGTACGGGTCCAACGCCATGAGACGAAGATGCTGAAAGGTCCCCGGAAACATTTCCTGGAGGCGGCTTTCGTATTCATACGGCGGCTGCGTAACCGTCACGCGGTCCAGATAAATCCCTTATTTCCGATACAACGCTCCGCCAAGAAGGGCCACTTCGGCAAACGCATCGGCCGCCGAACGCGGCGCAATTTCCAGTACATCGATATCGCCTGTGGGACGGTCCAGACCATAGAGCATCGTGACAACAAAACCACCGATGCAATCCAGCCTCGCGGTCGAGATCGCAATGTTGTCCAGTTCAGTTAGAAAGGAGAACCATGGCTCGGGAATCACGTCACGAGGTGGCATGGGTCAAGTGTTTCACTTCCAGGTCCGTGAGCAGATTCCAGTGACGGGCTTCGGGAGGGCGATTCTTCTGGAGCCACTTACGCTCGGCCTGGGTCATCGAGTCATGGCACAGCGTGTCCTCCTGCACCAGGCGCGAGCGGTCCAGCGAGCCTCGATGTTTGGCCAACGATTGGGAACGCTGTCGGTCGCCCGCCTTGTTTGCCAGTTCTCCGGCCAGCGCCACAACAAATCCAAGCCGGTTCTGCCGGTCGTTGAGCTTGGCTTGGCGCGTCAGCCACTCCCAATCCATGTTTGGGTAGGCCGAAGCCAGCCACGGCAGTGCTTCTACAACGCGGGGTTCCAGGTCAGGCTGGTCGAGCGCATGAAAGAGGAGTTGCGCCGGATTGCGAGTTGGCTTCTTGGCGAGATAGGCAAAGCCGGGATATCCGAGGGCGCCCAGATCTGACTTCAGTTCGCGCTCGTTCCATTGCAAAGAATTGTCAGACTCAAGCGGCAGTGCTGTCGGGGGAAGATCGAACACCTTCATCGCCCGCGCGGCCAGCCTTGGGGTTACCGGACGACGGCCCTGTTCAACCATGGAGAGATACGCCTGCGTCAGGCCGAATCTGGACGCGGCTTTCTGTTGCGTCCAAAGCGCGCTCAGCCGTCCGGTTTTTAGATCGCTCCCCGTCATGCCAATTTCCTATCGGATTGAATATAACATAGTTTGTTATACTCTTCAAGCTGTCTATGACAATCTTCCTCCTTGTCACCGTCCGCGCGGCGCCGCTCCCGATACACGCCATCTTAGCGAAGAGTCACTTGCTCCGAGGTTCCTTCAGGCACAAAGCAAGGCTGCTTGCCGGCCGGGCTGGGATTGGCGATGGTCCCCTGAGCAGTGCGACGGGATCCGGGGTGGGCCGCCCCAGCAGGTAACCTTGCGCTTCATCTCCGCCTATGTCTTTCGCCAGTTTCAATTGCTCCGGTGTCTCGATTCCCTCGGCGATCACTCTCAGCCCTGGGTATAGTCCATGCCGTCCAGGTCGGCGATCAGGCCCGGGCCGATTGGCTTCCAGTTCAGCTTCTTTTGCGTGATGGCGCTGGACGACGGCATGTCGTGCGGCGCAAAGGCAGCGAGCCATCCGAAGTGTCCTGCGGTCTCCTCGGGCGTAATGCTGACCACCGCCACCTTCAACCCGCGGCCGAGAGCTTCGGCGATGGCCTTCATTGAAACGCCTTCTTCGCCAACCGCGTGATAGATGGCGCCCGGCTCCGCCTTTTCAAGCGCCAGACGGTACAGCCGCGCAGCGTCGGATACGTGCGCCGCGGGCCAGCGATTGGCGCCATCGCCAATGTAGGCCGAGACACGCTTCTCGCGCGCTACTGCTGTGATGTAAGGCACCAGCCCCTGCTTGTGCGTGTCGTGAATCTGCGCCAAACGAACGATGGAAGTTTTCACTCCGCGTTCTGTAAACTCCTTCACCACCGTCTCCAAACCTGCGCGAGGATTCCAGGACGCGGTCGGGCCGTCCTCAGTTGATGGCTTGCCGTCGACATTGGCTGCCATTGCCGTACCTGAGGTGACCACCATCGGCCGGTCGGAACCCTCAAGCACCTCTCCCAGCGCAGTGATTGCCCTGCGTTCATCTGCGGCGTTCTTCTCAAACTGCGAGAAGTCATGGCTGAAGGCCAGATGAATCACGCCTTCCGAATCGGCTGCTCCCTTGCGCAGGCTGTCGAGGTCTTCGAGGTTGCCATGAAGCACCTCGGCTCCCGCTGCTCGTAGCTTCTCGGCGCCTGCCTCTGAACGCGTCATCCCGAGCACCTGATGCCCTGCCTTGATTAAGTCCGGAACGAGCGCCGAACCGATGAATCCTGTTGATCCGGTCACGAAGATACGCATGATGACACCCCCTTGTGGTTTTGAAGATATGCGGCCAATTTGCACCGTCGACTACTAGATGGGATTCAGCCCCCGGACGATCTATACTAAGAGTCCGTATGATTGGTTCATTCGTCCTGCAAAAACAAAAATCCGGCACTCGGAGCCTTGAAACGCCGTTCGTGCCTCTCGTAGTCGGATCGAGTCGGCGTATGGATCCGCTTTCTGAGGTTCTTGCTCTGCTCAAGCCCCAGAGCTTGTCCTCCGGCGGCTTTATGGTGCCCGACGATATGGCCATCTACTTCCCCAGGCACCAGGGCATCAAGTGCTATGCCATGCTCGCCGGACAGTGCTGGCTGGTCGTCGAAGGCGTGCCCGAGCCCGTCCGGCTGGAAGCTGGGGACTGTTTTGTCTTGCCGCGCGGGCTGCCGTTTCGGCTCGCCACCGATCTTTCGCTCGAACCGGTCCATTACACGCTCGCGTGGGATCGCCTCAGCAAGACCGCCGGGTTACCGGAGATTCCCGAAGGTGTTCGGCACATGGCCGGCGGTTTTTTTGGGTTCTCGGGTGGCCATGCCGAGTTGCTGCTGAACTCGCTTCCGCCGATCGTCCATATCCGGCGCGAGTCAGACAGGGCCGCTATGCGCTGGTCGCTCGAGCGCCTGCGCGAGGAGCTTCGCGATCCACAACCAGGTGGCTCGCTGATTGCGCAGCAGCTCGCCTACATGATGCTCATTCAAGCGCTTCGTTTGCACTTGGCTGACGCCACTGCCGCTGGTCGCGGCTGGCTTTCTGCGCTGTCGGATAAGCATATGAGTCTCGCCATCACAAGTATGCACAGCGACCCGGGATATCGCTGGACGCTGCAGTCGCTGGCCGGACGTGTCGGCATGTCGCGCTCCGTTTTCGCTCTTCGCTTCCGCGAAACTGTTGGCGCCACGCCTATGGAGTACCTCACCCGCTGGCGCATGCTTCTGGCTGCCGACCGCCTGAAGAACTCAGGCGATGGCCTCTCGGCCATCGCGCAGTCGTTGGGCTACAAGTCCGAAAGCGCCTTCGGTAAGGCCTTCCGTCGCGTGATAGGCCACTCTCCGAGGCAGTACACGCGCTCTACCGTGCCGTTTGCCATGTCTGTAGCGCACACCGCTGAAGGCCGCGAGCGCGACCAAGAGCTAGTTGTAGCCGGGTAAAAAGATGTGTAGGTTGCGCAGGCTGATAAACGCCGATGTCGCCGGAAAAGGCCCCGGCCAACCCCGCAAGCCCCTCCCAGTCAACTTTCCCCGCAAACCGCTGAAAACACGCCGCAAAAACAGGTAATAATATACTTGACAGACTACGCCGTTTGTTCTAATATCTCTTCATGGATGCCTCAATCAAGACCTTACAGCAAGCGATTCAACACTTTACGGACTCTGAGAATTGCCGTAAATTCATGGTTTTCGTGCGCTGGCCGGACGGGACGCCAAAATGCCCGTATTGCGGCGCAACCAAGCTAACTTGGCTGGCAAAGGCGAACGTGTATCGCTGCTATGGGGATCACAAGAAACAGAAGTTCTCGCTCAAGGTCGGTACCGTCTTTGAGGATTCACCCATCGGCCTAGACAAGTGGCTCCCTGCGCTCTGGCTGCTCTGTAACGCGAAGAATGGCATCTCCAGCTATGAGCTACACCGTGCGCTTGGAGTGACCCAGAAAACGGCATGGTTCATGCTGCATCGGATCAGGCTTGCGATGGAGACTAAGAGCTTCGTCAAGTTCGGCGGACCTGATAGCGCCCCCGTAGAGGCCGATGAAACCTTCGTTGGGGGCAAGGTGGGCAATATGCACCGCGCCGTAGTTCGCAAGAGGTTCAAGGGGATGGCATCTCAGGCCCACAACCAGACCAAAGCAATCGTGATGGGAATACGGGACCGCGAGACTCGCCAAGTTCGCGCAAGGGTGATTCCCGATGTGAACCGCGAGACTTTGCAAAACGAGATTCTTGCGAATGTAGAGAAGAAGTCCACGGTCTACACCGATGCGGCGCAAGGCTACTACAATCTGGCGCGGCGCGATTTCATCCATGACACCGTGAACCACTTGGAAGAGTATGTGCGCGGACAGGTTCACACTCAGGGAATCGAGAATTTCTGGTCTTTGCTCAAGAGGGGATTGAAGGGAACCTACGTTGCGGTAGAACCGTTCCACTTGGACCGCTACGTTACAGAGCAAGTGTTCCGCTACAATAACCGTGCAACGAAAGACAATCCGTTGACAGACGGGGATAGGTTTACGCTGGCAGCATCGCAGATTTCAGGGAAGAGACTGACCTATGCAGAACTGACCGGCAAGGTGGGAGGGGCGCAAGTATTCTAGGTGGCCCTCTTGGATGAGACGCCAGAAACGCGGGAAGAGGTCTTAGACACTTGCTTCGCCGCTTTCTCTGCGTCCAGTTTCGCTTTGATTTCGGAGTGCGGCACACTCGTAATGCGCCGTACAAAATCTGTAAAATTCGCGTTCGGTTTCGCGCTAGAGTTCCCGCTCATGACGCCACAAACCTCCGCCTAGGCGGAGTGTAGCATATCCGCCGGAAAGGCGGATGTGACATTAACGAAATGCCTCTTCAAACTTCGTGATGACGTACTTGACGACACCCAAGAGCATTTGCAACTGTTCTCCCGTGTTCACCCCCTCAAAAGGCTCAATGTCTTCGAGAAGTATCTCGAAGGTAAGATCAGTCTTGAGTCTCGCCTTTTCGGGATTTATCCCCTCCCTGGTTTCGATTCGGAACCTCAGGAACTCATACTGACCGCCCAGAAGGTCACAGGAGTCGATTCTTTCTCGGGCAACGACTTTACATGGCGGATCGGTGATAACCCCAAATTTCAATCCAGTGGGAACAACAGCAATGACACGCAACCTCCTGTGCCTGTCGAATCGAGCCAAGTCATGAATGTCTCCCAAGCAGGTGCTCAGGCCTCTATCAGGATCGTCGAGCGGTTTCATAGCTTTGTAAGGCTGTATAGTCTCAAGCCAATCCTTAAGCTTTTTAGGGAATGGGAACTTGAGGAAACCGCAGTCTTGGAATTTTGCGACTTTCCCGTTAAGAATGGGAAACTCCAATCTATTTGCATCGGGGGAGGCTCGGTTCCCTGAGTGAGAGTAATTGCATCCCAAATCAATCCATCGAGAGCCGCACGAAGTTGATAAGCGTACTCGCCCAATTCGAGCGACAATCTGTTATCACCGATACGCTTGATGGTAGAATCGGAAAGCGCAATGGCAGCAATGTCCCACCCGCTGTCTTTGTCGTATCGAGTGACCGTAGTGAAGGCATTATCTGCAAAAATAGCGTCCAGTTCAGCCTTGAATGCGACGAGGTGATCTGCCGCCCTATTTAATCGAATCCAACTGTTTTTAAACTTAGTCACAGGCACGATATCTAGATCATATCTGGCCTTTACGGAACTATAATTTCGGCCATCATGACATCCGACAATGAAGCGTACCTGAAGTCAAAAATTGATCTTTTGCGTTTGCTATTAAAACAGAGCCACAAGGAACTTAATGCCTTTCGATATTTGGTCCTTCTTCTCTCGCGGCAGCGGCCCCAGCTTGACATTGAGAAGTTGCTGCAAGGGTGTCGGGAGAACAAGGCTCTTCAAGAGGATTCCGACAAGCAATTTGCCCGTCTGGAAAGTCTGCTAGATAAATACGATTCAACACCTCTGGACGAGGTGTTAGAAGCTTTCGATAAATGGAATCCGCCAGACGCTCCACCAAACTAGCTTCTTCTGGATTTTGCTGCCCTGTCACGGCCATTTCATCCTCCTCTTTCCCTGTTAGTCAGTCAAGTATGTTATTGCCCAAAAACATTCCCCAAGTTTGCCGATCATTTCCACCGTTTGGCGCACAATGGTTCCATGATTTGCGAACAGATGCTCGACGAGCAGACCGGCGAAGCAGCTACCGGCTACTGGCTGTGCATTGTCCCTGCTTTCTCGGTCCTTACGTCCCTATGTCCCTACGTCCCTGCTTTTCCGATCCCTGCCTTTCTACTCCCCGCTCCCAAGTCCCGGATTCAATTCTTCACTCATTCACTCGCTCACCTCGTCACTCGTTCACCTCATCACTTCTTCACCCGCTCCCTTGCTCTCCCGGTCCCCGCTTTTCTGGTCCCTGTTCCCTTGTTCCCTTGGTCTCTTGTTCCCTGCTTTTCCCCCAGCCCCCATGCCTCCGGCACCCCACCCCCGTCTCTCTACCCCACCCCTCCCCCTTCCTACCCCCACCCCTCCCCCCGGCCTCTCCGTTTCCTGCTTTTCTGCTCCCTTTTCCCTGGT
>Ga0224555_1002519_pt1 | contig 21217 bp, 23 predicted proteins | sample 714S23034metaG_FD_180687 | JGI IMG/M metagenome (GOLD analysis project Ga0224555, IMG submission 180687) | Peat soil microbial communities from Stordalen Mire, Sweden - 717 S2 30-34 | ecosystem: Environmental > Terrestrial > Soil > Wetlands > Peat | place: Sweden: Norrbotten County, Stordalen...
TCCACCAAACTATACCCAAAGGCTTCGAAAATGTCCAGCGGTTCACCCCAAAAACTCAAAAAGCGCGCCACCCGGCAGCCAATACCGAAGCAAAGTAAGCGGCATTGGGTTGCCAACCTGCCCCGCAGAGCAGCATTGCCGCAACCAAAAGAGGCGGCCTGAGAGGCCGCCGCAGGCCGGGGGCCTGCCCCACAAAGAATCCGCGCAAGCTGCGAAGATTCCGACCAGTTGTAGTACAGACCCACGGCGACGGGGCTCATGAACCACCCTTGGCAACCGGCTCCAGCACCACCGCCGCGGAGAGATCCGGCAACAGGTGCGGATCGCTCTTGTCCAGCCGGAAGCGCGCCGAGAAGGTCTTGATGGGGCTGCCCAGCGCGGACGAAGCCACCGGGCTGGCCGAAACCATATGCGCCTCAAAGACGAGGTCCGGATAGGCGTCCAAACGCACGGTGGCCCGGCAGCCCGGAATCAACGCCAAGTCGTCCGGCTCGCCGACCTGGGCGCGCACCTCCATTTCCGACGGGTTGAACAGCCGGATCAGCGGCTGGCCCGGCCAAAGCTGGTCGCCCTCCTGCGGCTTGCCCATGCTATTGTTGCGCCACACGTTCTCCAGGGCCACCATGCCATCGAGCGGGGCATGGATCTGGAGCTTATCCGCGTTGCTGAGCGCGCGATCCAGGCTGACCTTCTGCCGGTCGCGCTGCAATTCGAGAATGCGCACGGCGGCCGCATCGGCCTGGTCGTGAAATCCGCTGGATTTCTTGAGGCTGGCAACGTGCTCGCGCGCGGCTTCCGCCTTCACCTCGTTCTTCAGCCGGTCGATCTCGCTGAGCAGCGGCCCTTTGCGCAGCTCCAATTCAGCCTTGGCCAGATCCGCTTCGGCGGCCTGCAGGTCGGAGGCGCGCTTGGCGGCGTCCGCCCGGTTCTGCGCCTGGCGCTGCTCCACCTGATGCGCCAAGTCGTCGAACTTGGCCTTGGCATCGCGCGCATTGTCCTGCTCCTTGGTGCGGTCGAATTCGGCGAGCACGTCGCCGGTCTTTACACGCATGCCGCTCGAGATGATCCTGGTCAGGGTGACGCGGCCGTCCTGCCCCCCGATTTGCGGCGTCGCCACCGTAAAGAAGTGGACCGCCTGGATGGTTCCGGTCAAGTGTACTTCATGGCGGGCTGGGGGGCGGGGGCCGGCGTCCGCCGCATGCACCACTTGCGCCACGGGGGCCGGGCTGCGTCCACAGGACGTAGAAAAGGCGAACAGCGCACACCACAACACCGTCTTGCCGGACAATTGCATAGCGCGGCCTTTCGTAAACTGGTTAGACGGCGCAACCGGGCAAAATGTTTATAACCGGTTCAGCCCTTCCGTCAACTCGATATAGGTCCCCCAGGGATCGGTCAGGAAAGCGATGGAGAGTCCCAGCGCCGGTATCTTCCGGTAGGGCATGTCGAACTTCACTCCGGCCGCCTCCAGCTTTTTGCAAAACGCTTCCAGGTCCTTGACTTCAAAGCCTATGTGATCGAGCGCGCGTCCCTTGGTGGGCGCCACCGGGCCCGTCGCCTGCGAAAAAGTGAGGTTCACGCCCGGCAGGTCGGCCGCCTCAAACGGTCCGCGCTTGCCCGGTTTGGCGCCGAACATCTTTACGTACCAAGCCTTGGTGTCGTCCACGGAACTGGTATAGAAGTGGATGTGGTGGTTGGCGATGGGGACCTCCATGGAGGTGTCCTCGGTCATCTCCACGCGGACCTCATCGGGCGCGATCACGAATGCCTGGTGCGGACTGGCGCCGGGCACGATCTTCAACCCGGCGGCGCGCCACTTTTCGAGCGACGCGTGCAGGTCTTTGACGCGAAATCCGATGTGTCCGACCACGCTGCCTTCGGTCCCGCCGGTGGGCTCGCCTTTGCGGTAGAGGACCAGGACGTCCGGGAACTTGATCACTTCCATGTCGCCGAGCTTGACCGGAGTGCCGCCCAGGGTGGTCCAGAAGATGCGGTGGGCTTCCGGATCGCGCACGTTCAGGTGCAGATGACTCCGGCGGCGTTGGGGGCGGGCAACTGGCCCCACGCGGAGGAGGCTAGGGTGAGGAGGGAGATAGCGGCGGTGAGGGTTCGCATTTTCGTTGAATCTCTAGTGTGTCATCTTTTTGGGGTGGGCGGTGCGAGGGCATTCAGCCCCGCTGAGGGCCAAAGCGGCCAACATCCTCGCTAAGACTGGAGAAGGCTTCGTCAACGGTCGTTCTGATTTGATCTGCCGCGAATCCCTGACAACGGCGATAAAGCGAGTCGACCGTCTGCCTCAGACAAGTCCTGGCGCTGCCACTCCACTGCAGGGATACGGGATACTGGCTGCGAAAAGCCGAAATCTTCTGCCGAGCGTTTTTCATGTTTTCCGCTCGTTCCGTTGGGTCCGGCCAAACCATTCCCCAATAACGGCAGCTATTGCAGGCCGCCGCACAACGCGTTGAGTCGTGCGAAAGAAAAGACTGCCAGCCGCATTCCGCCAGCGTCAGTCGATCTAGCTGGTCGTCGCGACGCTTCTCTCCGTTGCATCGTCTGCACGCGACAATCACATTCCCCGGAATATGCAGTCCCAAACGGAACCGGTTCATGCCTTCAAGATGTTCCACTGAGATCCGGTCTTTCTCGAGTGGCTGGCAGCAGTAACAGCAATTATCCCCAAATGCGGCCTGTACAGCGTCGGCGTACCGTGGGTCCGTAACGCTGAGTTCGAGTGACGCGCATATCTTGCGGCTGAGATCGTGAAGGAACATGCTGACGAGCTTATTAGCCACATCGGACTTGGCTCGCGAAGTAGCCGCCCGCAGACACGCTGACGCCGAGAAGCTCATGTGCGCGCCTTACCACGCTGCGGTGTTCTGTCGCCACGTGGCGCCGTGCGCACATCGACTCCCAGCAGCCAATTGGCATCCACCCCCAGGACCGCGGCCAAACCCTTCACTTCAAAATCGAACGCGCAACGCAGGCCACCCTCGACTTTTGCCAAGGCCACCCTGTCGAGTTGGACTCCCTCCGCCGCCAACCTTCCAGCCAACTGATCTTGGGTCAGCGGTGGCTCAAACCGATGACGGGCTTCTCTGACCCGCTTCCCGATGATGTTTCGCGATGAGCGCTTCTTGGATTTGGCCGCCACCCCATTCTGTGTAGCAGAAGGAGCAGCGATCGAGTGTTCCTTAAAAGAACATCTTGACGAGGTGGACTGTGCCGGTTATGCTTGGAGTGTGGGCCGGACTCTCTTCGCTTGGGTAGGGATCTCATGATGGCTGCAGCGCAGAAGCGTATTCTGGACCATCGTTTTCGCGAGGCCGCCGACCAACAGCCAGACCTCAAGGTACTGAGGGGGTTGCTGCTCGGACTTGGAGGTACACATCTGGTCGCGCCTCCGGATCTCGACGCAGACGTGCCGCGCTTGATTGATGCTGGCTTTGTCATGGCTGGGCCAGTGCTGCGGAGAAGCATGAGAAGGAGTGACGCTCACAGAAATGTGGCTGAAATATGGGCGGCGAGGCAGCGCGAGCTCGTCGGAATCGGTACTGGATACGCCCTCAGTGTTGATGGTCTCTGGCATCAGCATTCGTGGGGTCTTCGGCGCGAAGGGATTCTGGAAACGACCGTGCCGCGAGTCAAGTACTTCGGCGTCCTGCTTCAGCACCGAATCGCCGATTCGTTCGCAAGCGCAAACTTGGCCTTTGGCCCGTATATCGTGTGAGCGCGCGCCAGGAAAAGACGAAGTGAATCTGGACGAGCGCAATCTCCTCTCCGAGGCGGCCCGCGTTATTGAGGGTGCCGCGGCAGCCAGTATGGGCTTGGGGCGGATATGATCTATTGAGAATAGATCATAAACACGCTACGATGTAAGATATGCCCAACGTCACGATTTCCTTACCCGAGCCGCTGAGGGACTTCGTCGATCAGCAAATGACTTCCAGGGGCTTCGGCAACGTCAGCGAGTATTTCCGGACGCTGCTGCGCGAGGCGCAGGAGAAAGAGCGCGAGACGAGGCTTGAGGAGTTGCTGCTGGAAGGCCTGAACTCCGGCGAAGACATTCCCCTCGACGGCAAGTTTTGGAAGGATCTCCGGGCAGAAGCGCTCGAGATGATCGAGAAACGAAAAACGCGCAGGCGGCGCAAGTGAAGCGATTCGTCCGGCCAGCCGCGCGCGAAGACATGCAGCGCCAGTTCCGCTACTACCTGGTCGAATTGGACGTGCCTGATCTGGATTCGGTCGAAGACGCCATCCGCGTCATCATTCGCAATCCTGGCATTGGTTCCCAACGGCCCTTTCCCAACTTGCCCGGCCTTCGCTCATGGCCAGTTCCGGGGTTCGAAGATATCCGTGTTTACTACGTGCAGACTCCAGGCGTCCTTCGGATTGTGCGGGTTCTGCACGGCAGCCGCGATCTGGGGCGCATTCTCAAGAAAGAAGAGAACCCGATCGATTGAGCCGGTGGCCCGCGATGCGTGGACTGCATCCCGCTAAGCCCAATACTGTTCACTTTGGTGGGGCACACCATCGCACTTTGTGGTCTGCCGCCTGCGGGGAGCGTTGGCAGGCGACATAAAACGATCGCCTGCCCCACCGAAACATCATTAAGTGAACAGCATTGCCGCTAAGCCAGAAAAACAATAATCGCCGGTGTGCCCACGGGGGTGTATTGACCGGTGAACGTGAGGGCGCCCGTTTTCCGATTGACTCGAAAGCAGGCAATCGCGTCGCCTCGCTGATTGCAGGTGTAGAGGAAGCCGCCGGTGGGATCGATGGTGAAGCTGCGCGGATAGTCGCCGCGCGTCCATTCCTCTCCGGCGAACGTCAGGCCTCCCGCGTCGCCGATGGAAAACCACGCGATGGTATCGTGCAGGCGGTTGGCGGCGTACACGAATCGCGCGTCCGGGGAAACGCGCACCTCCGACGTGAAGCTCGTGCCGGCGAAACCCTTCGGCAGGGTGGAGACGGTCAGCATGGGCGTCAGCCGTCCGCGCGCGGCGTCGTAATCGAAAGCCGCCAGCGTGGAGGCCTCTTCCTGCAGCGAATACAGCCAGCGGCCATTCGGATGGAAGGTGAAGTGGCGTGGACCATCTCCGGGCGGCAGCGCCACCCAGGGGGGATCGTTGGCCGAGAGCTTGCCGAGCGCCGCATCGAATTTCCAGATCAGGATGCGATCCAGGGCCAGGTCGGCCGCCAGGACGAAGCGGCCCGCGGGATGGGCCTGGATCATGTGCGCATGCACACTGTCGTGGCCACTGATGGCGAAGCTTCCCGGCGGTGCGCTGGCCGCATGCGCAGGGCCGACTGGCCCTTGGTCGTGTTTGACGTCGGTGGCCGGACCCAGTTCACCGCGTGAGAGGATGGGCAGGACCGCCACCGTGCCGCCGGCGTAGTTGGCGACCAGCACCCATTTGCCGGAAGGGTGGACGCTCAAATGCGCCGGACCCGCGCCTTCGGAGCCTACGGCGTTGAGCAGCGCAAGCTGCCCGTTCGCGCGATCCACCGAGTAAGCACTGACGGAGCCATCGGCCGTCTCGTTGGCGGCGTACAGGTGCGTCCCGTTGGCGTCGAATGCCAGCCACGAAGGGTTCGCGCCATTGGGGAAGACCTCGCGCTGAGTGAGCGTCCCTGTCTCCGGGTTCATCTGAAACAGGTAGATTCCCTGTCCATTCCCGTGGCTGCCTTCCGGACCTTGCGGGGAACTATAGCTGCCTACATAGGCTAGAATCGGTTGGCGCGGCGGCAGCGCCAGGACCGTAGCGCTGGAGAGCGCGCCCGCGATCAAACCGCGCCGCGAGATCATTTGCTCCTCATAGTCCCCGGCAGGCGCCGCTTCCATGGCGCACTCGTGTAATCGATACGAGACGCCGCTCGGAGAAGGGACGAAAAACGATGCAGTCATGGTTGCCGAAGAATCTTATGCTGTAGTAGTCGTTGCCGGATAGCTTCTTCACTCCACGCCATGTGGGATCAAGTTGGAGAAATTGAACCTTTTCCAATGCCCTGATTTCATTGCTTGCTCCCTCTCTGAGAATACCCCATTACGCCACCAAGCCGGAGCTTACCGGCTGCCAGGCCTGCCTGCCTCACACTGCCTTAGTCCGCCGTTCGCGCTTCTTAGCCACCGGCTCGGCGGGCGCTTCCCCCTCCGCTTCTCCGGCCGCAGCCGTAGCCACCTGCACCGGCTTCTTCTTCTCCGCCAGGCTGCGCTTCAGCGCTTCCATGATGTCGATCACCGGTGCGAAGTGCGGCTCCGGCGTCTCCACCACCGCCTGCCCTTCCTTCTTCGCCTCGATCATCGCCATCAGGTTGTCGCGATAGGTATCGTGGTATTTCTCGGGCTCGAACTCCGCCTTCAGCGTCTCGATCAGCATGTTGGCCATGGCCAACTCGTTGGGCTTCACCAGGTCCGTGTCGGTGCGGAATTCGTCCACCTGCCGGATTTCGTCGGCATAGTACATGGTGTGCAGCAGAATGCCCTTCTTGCCCGGCCGCAGCACCACGATGTGCTCGCGATTGTGCATGGCGATCTTCGCCAGCGCATAATAATTCGACTGCCCCATGGCCGCGAACAGCAGCGCGTAGGGCTTCTCGCCGCCTTCGTCCGGCGCCATGTAATAGGAGCTTTCCAGGTAGATGGCGTCCACCGCGTCGCCCTTCACGAATTCCAGAATCTCCATCACCTTGGCGGTCTTGGGGGCGACCTTCTTGATGTCCTCCTCCTCGATCACCACGTAGTGGTCCTTCTCGTATTCGTAGCCTTTCACCAGTTCGCTGCGCGGCACCGGCTGGTCTTCGGCCTGGCAATAGGTGACCTGTTTGATGCGCGAATTGTCCTTGGCGTGCAGCAAGTTGAAACTCACGGTCTCGCCGCGCGCGGCGCTGTACAAGCGCACCGGCAGCGAAACCAGTCCAAACGTCAGATGTCCCTTCCAAACGGTGCTGGCCATGATGGATCGCCTCCCTTTGGCAATCGACTTTTCCGAAGATATCATGTAAATGGAGGAGGGGCAAGGCTTTATGGCACTGGAAGAGTACGTCCGCAAACGCAAATTCGAAAAGACTCCGGAACCGCCTCCCGCAACCAAAGCGGCCCAGGCGCCGGATGCGGGCGCGCCGCGCTTCTACGTGCAGCGCCACGATGCCACGCGCCTGCACTACGATTTCCGCCTGGAGATCGGCGGCGTGCTGGTTTCGTGGGCGGTTCCCAAAGGCCCTTCGCTCGAGCCGCTCTCCAAATTCCTGGCCGCCAAAGTGGAAGATCACCCGCTCGAATACGGCGAATTCGAGGGCAACATTCCTGCCGGGAATTACGGCGCGGGCAGCGTGATGTTGTGGGACCGCGGCACGTGGGAATTGCTGGGCGACGCGCCCGTCGAAGAGCAACTCGCGCGCGGCGACCTGAAGTTCCGCCTGCACGGCGAAAAGCTGAAGGGCGAGTTCGCCATCGTGCACATGAAGAATCGCGGCAAGGGCAACGAGTGGCTGCTGATCAAGAAACGCGACGCCGACGCCGTGCCGGGTTGGGACATCGAGCAATACGCCTGGAGCGTGCTCTCCGGCCGCACGCAGCAAGAGATCGCGCAAGGCCTGCCTGCGCGCAAAACTAAGCAGGAGACGGCGGGCGATCCCCAGCGCGAATGGAAGAGCCATCCCGCGCGCCGCGCATCTAAGGTCGCCGCGAAGCACGCAAGGGTTACAGAGCCGGGCCCAGAGGGCACCCCGTCAGCAAGCGGTGCATCGCTGAAAGGCGCAGTGAAGGCCGCCATGCCCACCGCCATCACGCCGATGAAAGCAGCGTTGGCCACGACTCCGCCGCGCGGCGACGAGTGGCTCTTCGAAGTCAAGTGGGACGGCGTGCGGGCGATCTGCTTCATCGACCAGGAATCCCTCCGCTTGGTCTCCCGCACCGGCCACTCGTGCGAGAAGCAGTATCCCGAACTCAGCGTGATCCCGCACTACATCGCCGCGCAACAGGCCATCCTCGATGGCGAAATCGCCGCGCTCGACGAAAAAGGCGCGGCCCGCTTCGAGCTGATTCAACCGCGCATCGCCCAGTCCGATGCCAATGCCGTGTCGCATATGGCGCGCTCGCGCCCGGTGGTCTACTTCGCTTTCGACCTGCTGTATCTGAATGGCTACGACCTCCGGCAGGTGGCGCTGATTGAGCGCAAGCAGTTGCTGGAATCCATCCTCACGCCCACCGCCGTGCTGCGCTATTCCGAGCATTTTCCTGGCGCGGGCGATGCCATGCTGCAAGCCGCGCGCGAAACAGGCATCGAGGGGCTGGTCGCCAAGCGCGCCGGCAGCCGCTACGAATCGCGCCGCTCGAACGAGTGGATCAAACTGAAAATCGTCGAGCGGCAGGAGTTCCTGATCTGTGGCTTCACCGCCGGCGAGCGCGACCACTTCGGCGCGCTGGTCCTGGGGCTGTACGACAATGGCAAGCTGGTTTGGGCCGGCAACGTCGGCACGGGCTTCGATCAGAAGGCGCTCGCTGCTCTGCGCCAGAAACTCGACCCGATCGTCACTCCGCAATCGCCTTTTCCCGATTCGCCCAAAGTGGGAAAAGACGTCACCTGGGTGAGACCCGAACTGGTAGCGGAAGTGAAGTTCGCCAACTGGACGGGCGAGGGTAGGCTGCGCGCCCCTGTTTATCTGGGCCTGCGCGCCGATGTCAGTCCACGCGACTGCGTCCGCGAAACGGCAGGACAGGCCTCCAGCCTTTCTAAAGACCCCCTGCTCGCCCCAACCGGCAACGAAGTCACCCTCACCATCGACCACCATCCCCTGAAATTTACCAACCTCAACAAGGTCTTCTACCCGGCCGAAGGCATCGTCAAACGCGACCTGCTCAACTACTACGACGCCGTCGCGCCCCTCATCCTGCCGCATCTCAAAGACCGGCCGCTGTCGCTGAAGCGTTATCCCAACGGCATCGAGCAGCAGTTCTTCTTCCAGAAAGATGCCCCGGTCACTTTCGCGCCGTGGCTGCGCGCCGAGGAGATCTACTCCGATCACAACGAAGCGCCCATCCGCTATGTCTTCGCCCAAGATCGCGCCAGCCTGCTGTATCTGGTCAACCTGGGCTGCATCGACCACAACCCCTGGATGAGCCGTGCGCCCACGCTCGATAATCCCGATTTCGTGCTGATCGACCTGGACCCGCAGGAGTGCTCCTACGACCTCATCGTGGAGGCCGCCCTGCTGGTGCGCGAAAAGCTGGACGCCATCGGGCTGAAAGGCTATGCCAAGACCACCGGCGGCGATGGCATGCACATTTACATTCCGCTGGAGCCGATTTACAGCTACGAAGAGAGCCGCACTTTTGCCGAGATCCTGGCGCACCTGGTACAGCGCGACCGTCCCGAACTGTTCACCGTGCCGCGCGTGGTTTCGAAGCGCCAGAAAGGCCGCGTCTATTTCGACTGGATGCAGAACGGCAAGTCGAAAACCATCGCCGCGCCGTATGTCTTGCGCGCTTACCCCGGAGCGCCGGTGGCCACGCCGCTCGACTGGAACGAAGTGCAGCCGGGCCTCACGCCGGGCCAGTTCAATATCTACAACGCTCCGGAGCGCTTCGCCAAGGCCGGCGATCTGTTTGCCGGCGTGCTGAAGAATTTGCAGCGGCTGGAGGAACCGCTGCAAAAACTCGATAGGCTGCTCCGGGCACCTGCCGCGAAGAAACGTTGACGCCGCCCCTCTGTTAATATGAGTGAAGTGTTTCCGGAACCAACTGGCTTGCCAGAGACCTCTCAAATGCCGGCATCCGACCAAGCTCGCGCAGACGCTTGGCGGCGCGTGCAACTGGCGCGGCATCCCAAGCGCCCCCATGCGCTCGACTACATCGAGCGTGTCTTCACGGATTTCCAGGAGATGCACGGCGACCGGCTGTTCGGAGACGATCCCGCCATCGTTTGCGGCGCGGCGTTCCTGGGCGGCCGTCCGGTGATGGTGGTGGGCGAACAGAAGGGCCGCGACACCAAGCAGAAGCTCTATCGCAATTTCGGCATGCCCAAGCCGGAAGGTTATCGCAAGGCGCTACGCGTCATGCAACTGGCTTCCAAGTTCGGCCGGCCCGTGGTAACCCTGCTGGATACGCCCGGAGCGTATCCGGGCATCGATGCCGAGGAACGCGGCCAGGCCGAAGCGATCGCCCGCAATCTGCGGGAAATGTCCCGCCTGGCGGTGCCCGTGATCGTGGCTTGCATCGGCGAAGGCGGCAGCGGCGGCGCGCTGGCGTTGGGCGTCGGCAACCGGGTGCTCATGCTGGAAAACGCCATCTACAGCGTGATTTCGCCGGAAAGCTGCGCGGCTATCATCTGGCGCGATTCGACCAAGGCGGAACTGGCGGCGGCGGCCCTCAAGCTGACCGCCGAGGAATTGCTCAAACTGGGGCTGATCGACACCGTGGTGGGCGAGCCGGCCGGCGGCGCTCACGAAGATATGGACGCGGCGGCGCGTTTCCTGAGCGACAGCCTGCTCCAGGCGCTCGAAAGTCTCTCCGACCTGGGACCCGATCAACTCGTAGAGCAGCGGTACGTCAAGTTCCGCCACATGGGCAATTTCTTCGCGTGAAAAAGAGCGTTTGGTTGGGCATTCTGTTCGTGGCCATGGTGGTCGGTTTCGTCGTTTATTCGACGGTGAACACCGGACGTAATCGTATCCGCTGTGAGGTCTGTATTACATTCCGCGGAAACCAGGCCTGCCGGACGGCTTCGGCGAGCACCCGGGAACTGGCGCTGCGGACGGCTACCGAGAATGCCTGCGCCCTGATCTCCTCCGGCGTAACCGATTCCAACCAGTGCCACAACACGCCGCCCGACAGCGTCCGCTGGCCGTAGCGGGCCGTAGGCACAACCACCAGCCACTAACCACCAGCCACGGCGCGCGAAGCGCGCCCCCATCGGGTGTTAATATGTTTATTGAACTCTCCCGTTAAGAATTGCGTCTAATTATCGTCGGCAAACTAGGAGTCCGCATTCGTGAAGAGCAAATGGAAAACCATCATCATCGTCTTGGTTGTGCTTGCGCTGGGCATCGGCGTTTATGCCAGTACGGTCCTCAGCAAGCGCGGCGTGGTGGCCGTCCAGACCGGAAAGGTGGTACGCCAGGACCTGACTAGTCTGGTGACCGCCTCGGGCGAGATCAAGCCCAAGAATTACATCAATATTGGCGCCAACGCCATCGGCCTGCTCACCAGGATTCTGGTCAAGGAAGGCGACCGCGTCAGCAAGGGGCAACTGGTGGCGCGCGTGGAAAATATCCAGCCAGAGGCGCAGGTGGCCTCCCAAAAAGCCCAGGTGAGTTCGGCCGAGGCGGATTCCAATGCGGCCGAAGCCGCGCTTAAGGCAGCCGACGATAGCCTGCACACCCAGCAGGCCGTCATCGACCATTCCCAGTCCGATCTGGACCACGCCAAGCTGGACTACGACCGCGCCCAGGAACTGTTCAAGGACCAACTCCTGGCCAAGCAGGATTTCGACGCCAAGAAGGCGGCCTATGATGCAGCCGCTGCCTCCTTAAAAGCAGACCAGACGCGCCTGGTGCAAGCCCGCTCGCAGCGCGAGCAGACGGCGGCGCAACTGTCATCCTCCCAGCGCCACGTGGCTCAGGCCAATGCCGTGCTGGCGCAGTACACCGACATGCTCCACAAGTTCGATTCCTATGCGCCGCTCGATGGAGTGGTCACCAACCTGCCCGTGCGCGAGGGCGAAACCGTTGTACCCGGCCAGACGAATCTGGCGGGCAGCAACATCATGACCATCGCCGACATGTCCCTGATCACCGCCGAGGTGAAGGTGGACGAAACCGATATCGTCAGCGTGGCCCTGAATCAGAAGGCGGACATCACCATTGACGCCATCCCCAACAAGACCTTCAAGGGCCACGTGATCGAAATTGGCAATACCGCCATTCTGCGCTCGACCGGTCTGGCCGCTTCCCAAAGCGCGGTCTCCAGCCAGGAAGCCAAGGACTTCAAGGTTGTGGTAGCCATGGACGACCCGCCCGAAGAGATCCGTCCGGGCCTGTCCTGCACCGCCAAGATCACCACTGCCACGCGCCAGAAGGCGCTGACCATTCCGATCCAGGCGCTCACCATCCGGCAGAAGGGCGACCTGGAAGTGAAGCCCAAGACCGGCGGCGGCGCGATGGCCGCCATCAAGCTCACTCCGGCCGAGGAGAAGGCCCGCAAGGAAGAGGTCCAGGGCGTCTTCGTCATCGCCGGCGGCAAGGCTCAATTCCGCAAAGTCGAGACCGGCATCACCGGCTCCACCGACATAGAAGTCGTCACCGGCCTCAAAGAGGGCGACGAGATCGTTACCGGCAGCTACCAGATCATCCGCACGCTGCGCAACGAAGCTCAGGTAAAGGTGGACAACAAGTCGCCGATGCCGCAGAAAGCGTAACCCATGGCACAAGCACTCGCAGAGAGGGAACTGATCGAACGCGGCGAGCAACTGAAGCGCGACGGCATCGTCATCCGCACGTACGATCTGTGGAAGACGTACGTGATGGGCGACCAGGAGATCCACGCGGTTTCCGGTGTGGACATCACCATCAAGCGCGGCGAGTATGTCGCCATCATGGGCCCGTCCGGGTCCGGCAAGTCCACGCTGATGAATCTGATCGGCTGCCTGGACACGCCCACCAAGGGGCAGTATTACATCAATGGCCGGCTGGTCAGCGAGATGACCGACGACGAACTGGCGCGCATCCGCAATAAAGAGATCGGCTTCGTTTTCCAGACGTTCAACCTGCTGCCGCGCGCCACCTCGCTGCACAACGTGGAGCTGCCGCTGATCTATAGCGGCACCCCTTCGGACCAGCGCACCGAGCGCGCCAAGGCCGCTCTGCGCAACGTGGACTTGGAATCCCGCATGATGCACAAGCCCAACGAGCTATCCGGCGGCCAGCGCCAGCGCGTCGCGGTCGCCCGCGCACTGGTGAACAATCCTTCCATTCTGCTGGCCGACGAGCCTACCGGGAACCTGGACAGCGTCACCGGCAACGACATCATGGCTCTGTTCAGGCGGCTCCACGAGCAGGGCAACACCATCGTGCTGGTCACCCACGAGCACGACATCGCCGTGCACGCCAACCGCGTCATCCATATTCGGGACGGCAAGGTGGAGAAGGACGAGCAAGTCCGATAACTTCCATCAGTCTTGTCCTCGCCCACCCGCCCACCCTCCCAGGCGTGACAAAGGCGCCCCGTGGCCCACAATGAAGGGAGGCTCTGTAACGTCTGCCAGCAAAGCGCGGGGCGTATCGAGCAAGCCTGCTCGGGCGGTAGCATAAGAAGCGCTCGGAAGAGGCATAACGCTTGATTGATTGATAAACACCATGTGGCCTGCCGGCACAAATCCGGCTGCTCGCTAGGCTGCCAGGAATTTGTCAGCCTGGCTCCAGCCGCAAAAGCTGTCAGCTCTGAGCACGCGATAGATTTGAGCAAAGGCGGGCGCCAGCCAGCCTGCGCGGTCACAATTCATGATGAGTTATTATAGTCGCGGTGGGCAACGCGGACTGGGTTTATTTCTTGGGGTGGGGGATGAGCTTTAGGATGTGGTACGTGTCATTGACAATAGTGAAGTAAAAGCGCCAGTCCTTGTTGACCCGAGCCTGCCAGCGATCCTGGGCTTCGTCGTATTTCTTGGCGCGCAACGAGGGATGCCGGAGGTTCTGCTCCAGCAGTTTAACTTGTTTGAAGAAAGCTTTCTTGACGCTGTCAGGAGCCTTTTCCAGAGCCTCGGTGACAGCGTCGCTGTATTTAACTGTCATCGAGATCGTTTGGTCTTCTTAGCAGCGGCTCGCTTCTTCAGCTCGCCTTTCATGTGGGCGATCATTTCCTCGGCGGCGTTGAAGGGGCCATGGAAGGGACCTTTCGCGGCTTCGTCGAGCTGGGCATCGATGATACGGCGCTGAGCCGGTGTGTAGTCGTCATCGGCATTGGGGAATCCGGAGCGGTCGATCGCCAACCGGTGCTGGGGGGTGATGACAATTTTCTTGCCAACAGCACGGACTTCCACTAGGTCGCCGTCAACCAGACCCACGGCAGAGCGAACTCTGCGGGGAATGGTCATCTGGCCTTTGAGTTGGACTTTAACAAGCGTGTTCATAGGGTTTTGGGCTTACGGAAATCTGGAAAATGCGGAGACTCCTTCTTCGGTGAAATTGATGCATGGGGGGGGCGCTGGCAGATTTTCCTTGGCCAGGCTTTCGAGATAGCGGCGGATGGCGTCTTTCACCATCTCCCGCGCTTCCTCCAGGGTGTCGCCCTCGGTCGCCACGCCGGGCAGGACCGGGCACGTGGCCACAAAGCCGTCTTCCTCAGCAGGTTCGAGGCGCACGGTATAGCGGCGTTCGGTCATGGGCTGCCTGTTTTGATTATAGGATGGCTTGCGTATAGAGAAAAGTCGCGTTAATGCTCCATGCTCACACGGGCACTATACGCTGACGGGCTGGGTGCGTCAATGCTGGTGCCTGCTTGGCCTGAATGGGAGACTGGATCGCGGTTACCGCCACTCAGGACCTTGCCCACGAAAAGGCGACGGCTTTGACGCGGTCCGCGCCCCCAGGGCAGGGCACGATCTTCACCACCGATGAGGTATTGGCCGAGTATCTGAACTACTTTGCGGCATGGGGGCCGCATTTTCGGTGCAAAGCGGCGGCCAATGTTCAGATCAGAACACGCGCAAAACCGGATGGTTCGGATTGTTCCGCAGCATCCGGCGTCGTTTCTGGAACTCTATCGCTCGCGTCTGGACAATGGTTACAGCATTGAGGGATTGCATCTCCGTGTAGAGGATGCCAAATCTCGGACGCTGTTGCGGGCGTCCTGAGTTCTCCAATCGCCAGGCACCGCGCCAAGGCACGCGCTATCATCGCACCACCGTGACCTTCGTAAACCCCTCACCCACATCCGCTGCCACCAGCTTCGCCGCCATGCGCGCCATGACGTCCTCCGGCACCACGCGGTCACGCCGCACGTTCCGCGCGCGGCAAACCTCCAGCGGCACGTCGAAGTACACCGCCTCCACGTCGCAGCCGTGCCATCGCCCGATCTGGATATAAGGCCGCCGCTCTTCCGGCGTCAGGTGCGTCGCATCCACATAAGACACCGACCGTCCGATCGCCAGCCGGTGACGCAGCAGATACCGCATGGTCAGGAACACGCGCGCGTGAATGGTCTGATCGGTGGCATCGTCGGCCAGCACCTGGCGGATCCGGTCCGATGAAATTCCCACGATCCCCTGCCGCTCCAGCCAGGTCGATTTGCCGGACCCCGGCAAGCCCACCAGCACCACGATGCGTTGTCGCGACTTGGCCAATCAGGACCAATATCGCATGAACCGCTCCGAAATGCTGTTATCGTGGGAGGTTGGAGCTGGAATGATGCGCAAAGTCCGTTGGGGCGTGCTGGGCGCAGCCCAAATCGCCGTGAAGAAAGTCATACCCGCCATGCAGCGCGGCGCATGGTGCGAAATCGCCGCCATCGCCTCGCGCGACTTGGCGAAGGCCCAGTTGGCCGCTGGCGACCTCGGGATTCCGAAAGCCTACGGTTCCTACGAGGAACTGTTGGCCGACCCCGAAATCGAAGCGGTATACAACCCGCTGCCCAATCACCTGCACGTGCCCTGGTCGGTGCGTTCGGCCGAAGCCGGAAAGCACGTACTCTGCGAGAAGCCGCTGGCTCTCGACGCCGCCGAAGCCCGCGAGTTGCTCGAAGCGCAGTCCCGCACCGGCGTGAAGATCGGCGAAGCCTTCATGGTGCGCACGCATCCGCAATGGCAGCGCGCCCGCGAGTTGGTCCGCGCCGGCCGCATCGGCGAGTTGCGCGCCATCATGGGCTTCTTCAGCTATTTCAATCGCGACCCGGCCAACATCCGTAATGTGCGTGCGTGGGGCGGCGGCGGGCTGTTCGATATCGGCAGCTATCCCATCAACACCTCCCGCTTCATCTTCGGCGAGGAGCCGCGCCGCGCGATGGCCCTGCTGGAGCGCGACCCCGATATGCATACGGACCGCCTGACTTCCGCCATGCTCGATTTCCCCTCCGGCCAGGCGGTCTTCACCTGCTCCACCCAACTGGTTCCTTATCAGCGCATGCAGTTGTTCGGGACCGATGGCCGGATCGAGATCGAGATTCCGTTCAACGCGCCGCCCGACCAGCCTTGCCGCATCTTCCTGGACGACGGCTCCGACCTGTTCGGCGCCGGCATCCAAACCGAAACGTTCCCGGTCTGCGACCAGTACACCATCCAGGGCGACCTGTTCTCGCAGGCCGTGCGTGGCGAGGGCGAAGTGCCGGTGCCACTCAAGGACGCTGTGCTCAACATGGCCGTCATCGACGCACTATTCCGCTCGGCGCAATCGGGACGCTGGGAGACGCCGTAATGACGTCTATAGCCCCCATGCTCTCCGTTCGACGCGGGGCGCAGGCCATCGAGTTCTATAAGGCGGCCTTCGGAGCTGGCGAGTTGTTCCGCATTGACAGCGACGATGGAGCGATGGTCGCCCGGCTTTCCGTCGGGGCAGCCGAATTCTGGCTCGCCGACGAGTCTCCGGAACACCTCAACTTCAGCCCTGAGTCTCTGGGCGGCGGCACCGTGCGGATGGTCATGATCGTGGACGATCCGGATGCCGCTTTCGAACGGGCCGCCGCCGCGGGAGCCACCGTAGTCTGGCCCGTCGCCAACCAGCATGGCTGGCGCATAGGACGAATTGTCGATCCGTTCGGACACCATTGGGAAATAGGCAAACCCTTGCCGGAAGGCTCTTGAGGATCATATGAAGCGAACATTGCAGATATTTCAAGCGATGGCCATTGTTTTGGTCTGCTCGGTTGCGGGCGGCATCGGGCGCGCGCAAGAGGCGCGGCCCCAGACCGCCCCGCCGCCTGCCCCGGCGCCGGGTATGCAGCAGGGCCCCCGGGTGGTTTCACCCGAAGTCTCGGCGGACCGCCGGATCGTGTTTCGCATCCTGGCGCCGCAGGCGAAGACGGTCGGGCTGCGCGCCAGCGACATACAGGGTCTGCCGCGCGAAGGCCCGGCATTTTCGAAGGATGAAGACGGCGTGTGGTCGGCGACTGTCGGCCCGGTCGAGCCCGGCGCGTACCGCTACACCTTCGCGGTGGATGGCGTTCCCACCATGGACCCGCACAATCCCGCGGTGAGCGAGTCGAACACCAATGACTGGAGTCTGGTCTACGTGCCCGGCGCCGAATTCATGGACACGGCCAACGTACCGCACGGCGCGGTGGCATCCGTGACTTACTACTCGACCGCGCTCGCGCGGTTCCGGCGCATGCACGTCTATACGCCGCCGGGATACGAGATGGGAGGAGGCAAGTATCCGATCTTCTATCTGCTGCACGGCTCCAGCGACTCCGACGATTCATGGACGTCGGAGGGCCGCGCGGGATTCATCATGGATAATCTCATTGCGGCGCACAAGGCGCAGCCCATGATCGTAGTGATGCCGGCCGGTCATACCACGACCAATCCTCCCATGCCGGGTGCGGCACGCCCCACGCGCGACGAGTTCGCCGAGGATTTCGTGAACGACATCATGCCCTATGTTGAGCAGCACTACCGCACGCTGACCGACCGTACCCACATGGCCATCGCCGGTCTTTCCATGGGCGGCGGACAAACGCTGAATATCTCGATGTCGCACCTGGACAGGTTCGGCTACGTCGGCGTATTCAGCGCCGGTGTCTTCTCTTTCGGGCGTGGAGGACCGCCGTCGCCCGCGCCTCCGCCCGAGTGGGAGCAGCAGCGTGCGGCCATGCTGGACGACGCCTCGCTGAAACCGGGCCTGAAGCTGCTGTGGTTCGGCACGGGGACTGAGGACCGCCTGATCGCCACCACCAAAGCGACCATGGAGATGCTGAAGAAGCACGGCTTCGCGCCGTTCTTCCGCGAGAGCCCCGGCGGGCATACGTGGATCAACTGGCGGAACTACCTGTATGAGTTCGTCCCCCAACTGTTTCAGTAAGTGGCCGGCCATTAGCGTCACGCTCTGGCTTACCGGCTTGTGGCTGCTGGCGCCCTCCGCCGTGCTGGCAGCCACGGATCCCGCCGGAGTGTGGGAAGGCGCACTCAAGGGGCCCGCTGGAGAATTGAGCATCGTCTTCAACTTGCATCGCGACGGTGGTAAATGGGCCGCGGAAATGGATTTTCCGGCACAGGGAGTTTCCGGACTGTCGCTCCCCAACGTTAGAGTGGATGGCGCGGTGATCGGCTTTACGCTCCCCGGTCCTGGCAACCCGCACTACGCCGGGAAGCTCTCCGAGGATGGCAAAGGCATCTCCGGCACCTTCACCCAAAGCGGCATATCGCTTCCGCTGGACCTGAAATGGAAATCGGAGCCCAGGGCCGTGGAATCAGCGCCGCCGGCCCAAAACACCGGCGACGTACAAGTGCTGGAAGGCGTCTGGGAAGGCGTGCTGGCGGAAGGCGGCAACCAACTGCGCGCGCGGTTCACCTTCACCCGGAACGCCGGCGGCAGTATTACCGGCACGTTCGACAGCATGGACCAAGGGGCCAGCCAACTGCCCGTCACCAGCATTACCCGCACGGGCGACACCGTGACGCTGGCTTTAAAAGTGCTCGCCGCGTCCTACCAAGGCAGACTCAACAAAGACGCTTCCGCGATGACGGGGTCATGGAACCAAGCCGGGGTCAGCCAGCCCCTTACGATGCAGCGCAGATTGCGGAGCGCCCCGCCGCCCACTCCCCCGGTAGCTATGCAGCGGGGATCGAGTGTAGTTTCCCCCGAAGTCTCTCCGGATCGCCGCATCGTGTTCCGCATTCTGGCACCGCAGGCGAAAACGCTTGGACTGCGCACCAGCGACATACCGGGCCTGCCGCGCGCCGGCCCGGCATTCGCGAAGGATGAAGACGGTGTGTGGTCGGCGACTATTGGCCCGGTCGAGCCGGGCGCGTACCGCTACACATTCACGGTGGACGGCGTCTCCACCCTGGACCCGCGAAATTCTGCGGCCGCCGAGTGCAACGCCTGGAGCCTGGTCTACGTACCCGGTGCCGAATTCATGGAAACGGCGAACGTCCCGCATGGCAAGGTGGCATCCGTCACTTACTACTCGACGGCGCTCTCGCACTTCCAGCGCATGCATGTCTACACGCCGCCCGGATATGAGACCGGACGCGGCAAATATCCGGTCTTCTATCTGCTGCATGGCTCCGGCCACTGCGACGATTCGTGGACGGCCGTGGGCCGCGCGGGGTTTATCCTGGATAATCTGATTGCGGCGAAGAAGGCGCAACCCATGATCGTGGTGACGCCCGCCAGTTATACGGATGCGTTCGCCGAGGATTTCGTGACCGGCATCATGCCCTATGTCGAAAAGAACTATCGCGCGCTGACCGATCGGGCGCATCGGGCTATCGCCGGCCTTTCCATGGGTGGCGGGCAAACGCTGGACATTTCGATGTCCCACCTGGACAGGTTCGCTTACGTAGGCGTATTCAGCGCCGGTGTCTTCTCCTACGGACCGTGGCCCATGCCTTCGCCGGAGTGGGTCAAGCAGCACGCGAACATGCTGGACGACGCCGCTCTGAAACCTGGCCTGAAGCTGCTGTGGTTCGGCACGGGCACTGACGACAGCACGATCCCAACCACAAAGGCGACCATCGAGATGCTGAGGAAGCACGGCTTCGCGCCGGTGTTCCGCGAGAGCCCGGGCGGGCATACCTGGATCAACTGGCGAAACTACCTGAACGAGTTCGCCCCCCAACTCTTCCAGTAAGTGGGCACGATTGGGGCTGTGGCACGGCGGGGCTTAAGCCCCGCGCGGGGTGAAGCCCGCCCTCCAGCCACTTGCAACGGCCTCCGATTGGAGTTCAAATCGGCAAATGAAGCGAAGAGCATTCCTACAATCGACTCTAGCAGGGTCCGCCGCGGCCCTCGCAGCACCCACGCAAGGCATTCCCAAGCGGACCTATAAGGGCGACGTGAAAGTGTCCATGATCGCCTTCGGCGGCATCGTGGTGGTGGGGCTGGAACAAAAGGATGCCGGCCGCGCGGTGGCCGAAGCCTTCGACCGGGGCGTCAACTACTTCGACGTCGCGCCGAGCTACTTCAACGGCGAAGCGGAGATGAAACTCGGCCCGGCTCTGGCGCCCTACCGTGCGAAGTCTTTCCTGGCTTGCAAAACCACGGAACGCGGTGCGGCCGGCGCTCGCAAAGAACTGGAGCAAAGCCTCGGCCGGCTCCAGACCGATCACTTCGACCTATATCAGTTCCATGCCGTCTCCAGCGTCGCCGAGGTGGACCAGATCCTGGCTGCCGGCGGCGCAGCGGAGACGTTCGTCAAGGCGCGCGAAGAGGGCAAGGTTCGGTTCCTGGGCGCTTCCGTGCATAACGCCGAGGCGGCCATCGCCCTGATGGACCGTTTCCCGCTGGATTCCGTGATGCTTCCCCTGAACTTCGTGCTGGTTCACGAAGGCAACTTCGGGCCGCAGATCCTGGCCAAAGCCAAGGAGAAGGGTGTGGCGCGAATCGCGCTGAAGTCGATGGCCCATACCACCTGGCCCAGCCGTGAGCACGATACTTGGCGCAAGTGCTGGTACCAGCCGATCGACGATCCCGAACTGGCGGAGAAAGCCGTGCGTTTCACGCTGAGCGAAGACATCACCGCCGCCATTCCGCCGGGCGAGATCGAACTCTTCCGCATGGCGCTGAACTTCGCCGGACGATTTCGTCCATTGGAGCCGAAGGAACGCGAGGAGTTGTTCGCGAAGGCGCGCGGCGTCACGCCCCTGTTCCACGCGTGAGTTGCAAATCATATGAACCGACGGACCTTTTTCTCTCTCGCCGGAGGCGCGGTGGCCGCCGCGTCTGCCGCCAAAGCCGCGACCAACGTCACCGCCAAAACGACCTATGGACAAGTGCGCGGCGCCTCCACCGACGGCGTCATCCTGTTCAAGGGCATCCCCTACTCCGGCTCGCCCGAGGGAGAGAATCGCTTCAAGGCGCCGCCCAAGTTGAAGCCTTGGACGGGCGTGCGGGATGCGCTGGTCTACGGCGCGCAAGCCATTCAACCGCCGGACCCCGGCTGGCCTAAGGGTAGCCGGAACAATAATATGGACAAACGTTGCGCGAGGGAGGCTTCAAGTGCGAGGTTCGATGCTGTAGTTCCAGTCAGGATGAGTCTTGTGGGGCCGTACGCGGAGATCTTCCATTTGGG
>Ga0224555_1002520_pt1 | contig 21206 bp, 15 predicted proteins | sample 714S23034metaG_FD_180687 | JGI IMG/M metagenome (GOLD analysis project Ga0224555, IMG submission 180687) | Peat soil microbial communities from Stordalen Mire, Sweden - 717 S2 30-34 | ecosystem: Environmental > Terrestrial > Soil > Wetlands > Peat | place: Sweden: Norrbotten County, Stordalen...
CTCCAGCTTCCGCCGGACGTCTTCACTCAGATCAATGGGGGGCGCCACACGCATATCGAGGTCTCCTCATCATAAGATGACCCTCGATGTATAACTGATTCTATTAATGAGACACTACACTAGGTGCATGGCCCAACTGATCCACAAGAAGCTTAGAATCCAATCATTCTCATCAAACCATTCAATCCGCTCAATCCATTCAATGTTGTTGAAGATAAAGAACATATTTATTAGTCCATGATTGACTGGATTGAATGGGTTGAGTGTGCCGAAGCAGTCCAAGGGAGCCAACCCATGCGGCGCAAAAAAGACGACTCCTGGACCGCAGTAATCCCTGAAGACCTGGTATTTGCATACAGCGCACGGATTCGAAGGCTACGTCCAGAGATTCCGAGGGCGGCGGTTCTAGGTTCCGCCGCCCAACTCGAACCTAGGTCTAGCATTTCGCTCGTCCGCTTCGTTCTGCCGCAAATCTCAAAAACCCGAAGTCAATGATGGAAAATCAATCGGATTCGCTGCCGAACATCCCGTTCGATTCAGCGCAAACAGGAACCGGTACGCCGACCAACGAGGTAGTCGGTAACGCCGCGAAGCATGGAACCTCACAGACAATGTTCAGCCCCCTGTCCTCCCGGGCGGCTCAGGCTGCGAAGAAAGGCGGCACCTCTAACAGCCGCACTGGTCGCGCAAAGCAGGTCACGTATGAGTTCGCCAAGCCACCCAAGGGAATCTACGTTACCGTTCACCCCTCGCCTTCCTATCACGTATACAGCCTTCCGGTCTTCGTGAACGAGAACGAGGGGACGTTCCACTACATCAGCCCGGAGCTGTTCGAGTCGGGTAACCTGCCGGCGCGCTTTCAGGCCGCCTGCAAGGTCATGGATGTTCACACGGCAGCACTGGCCGACGGAACCTACATCCTTTGGTATGTCTTCGTCTCGGCCTCGAAGTGGCGCAAGGCGGCCGTGAAGGCAGTGGACGCCGCGCGCCGTGCGTGGGTCATTGTCACGAGCATCAAGGCGCGTCAGACCTATGCCATCGAAGCCGCAATCGAGGCGATTCCTGCACCGAAGTGGGAGTCCTTGCCGGCCTTCGAACAGATGTTGCTGGACGCGTTCGACTCGTCGGTAACAGTAGCTGATGACAAGGTGGTCAACGACTACATGAGCGGTGGTGTGGCTGCCGCCGAAGACGGGGAGGGCTATGGTGAGTAGCTTGTCCCCTGAACGTTTCCGGTACGTCTACGCGCTGGACACGGAATTCGTGGCAACGCCGGGCGAGCAACAGCGCCCGGTGTGCCTCGTAGCTCGGGGTTTCAACCAGGGCCGGGATGTCGAGATGTTCTTCGACAGGCCGGCCCCAAGCCCTTTCCGCGATCCTGGCAACACCCTCTTTCTGGGTTACAACCTCAGCGCCGAGTACCAGACGATGCTGTCTCTTGGCTGGACGCTCCCTGAACACTGTGTCGACCTTTACGTCGAGTTCCTCAACATCATCAACGGCGTCTGGCGCGGGGCACAAAGCCTTCGGGAACTTGGGACAGGTCTACCAGACGCGATCGCACACTTTGGCGGCAACCCGCTTGAATTCTGGAAAGCGGACAAGGACGCGGAGCGCCAGTACATCATCCAGAACGGGATCGCAGCACCGGCCGGCGTGACGTTTGAAGCGCACCGACGCAGGATACTCGACTACTGCCGCGAAGATGTCGAGGCAACGGTCTGGCTCGGCCAGCGGATGCTGGGTGAGTTCGACCTTGACCAGGCCCTTTGGAGGGGCCGGTATACGAAAGCCAACGCCTGGTTCCAACACAACGGTCTCCCAGTGGATCTCGGCAGGTTCCGTGCGGTGGAGCAGCAGGCTGACAAGTTGAAGATCAGCATCGCAAACGAGATCGAATGCGCGCATGGCTATGGGGTCTACATTATCGAAGGTGCCGAGGGAAAGAAGGAGAAGCCGCACCCGGTGTTCAAGATTGGAAAGTTCCAGGGCCTGCTTTCGTCAAAGGGCATCATTGTTGGCGGCCGGCGTGGAACGTGGAGGGCCACACCAACCGGCTCTCCGGTTCTGGAAGACGACTATTTTGGCGACATGTGTAAGGTCTACCCTGAACTGGAGCCTCTTCGCCAGTGCCGGAAGTCAATCAACAATCTCAGCCGGTTCGGGACGGTCCTCGGTCAGGACGGATTCAACAGGGCGCCGCTTTGGATGTTTGGCACTGTGACCAGCCGGAACAACCCCAAGGCCAAATCCTTCATGCTGTCCAGGCCGCACTGGGTGCGCAACCTGATCACGCCTCGGGAGGGCATGGCGCTGGTTTCCTGTGACGTTACGGGTGCGGAAGATTGGCTGGCGGCTGGATTCAGCGGCGATCCGGAACTCATGCGGATCTACGCGAGCGGTGCGGACAGCTACATGGAGTTTGCGGCCGTGACTGGCGCTGTCGCACCTGGCACTCGCCGTGACAAAACCAACCGCGCCTTGGAGACTGTGCGTGCGATGCACAAGACCGCGAAACTTGCCATTCAGTACGGCGTTGGCCCGTCCACGCTGGCCGAGTACCTGGGTGTCCCTGAGTGGAAGGCGGGGCAGATCATCAACGCCCACAAGGAAGGGTACGGCGTCTACTGGCAGTGGGTGGAAGACCAAGCCAAGCTGGCCGAGGACCGCGGATTTGTTGAAACGGATTTCGGCTGGCAAGAATCGACGCAACACATGAGCCAGCGGAGGATCCTGAACTTTCCACAGCAGGCCGGCTGTGCGGAGCTTCTCCGGTGCGCTTGCAACCTCCTGGTCGATTCAGGTTGGGGCTACGCTCTTGCGGCGCCGCACCACGACGCGCTGTACATGCACTGTGAAGCCGAGCGGGCCGAGGAGTGCAAGGAAGTTGTCGAGCAGGCGTTCATCCAGGCCGGCCACATGGTCATGGGTCTTCCGCAGTTCCCACTCCGGGTCCACGCAGACATTACTTGCTACCCTGACCGCTACCAGGATGGTGACGGCAAGGAGATTTGGGACATCGTCTGTCGGTACTTCGGCTGGGATGATCATGCGAGTGGGGAAGGCCATGATCAAGTCGCGCCGGCCCTTCGGTGTGACCAGGGCTGAAGTCTACTTCCTGGCCCTCTTCGGAGGGCGCGGCTTCGCAGCTTTCTCTTTCGCTTCCTGCGTCCTGCTGCCGCACCACCTTGGTCCCACAGGTGCTGCGGCAGGACTTTCGCCAGCACAATTGGAGGATCGATCCTCAACTTCAAGTATCGACCGTTCCTTCAATCGAAACCCCGTAACGCCTCCCCGACACACCGGTCAAATGTATTTGAACTTCAAAATTCTTCTGTGTAGCCGTTCATGCTCGCGGCGCGCAATTCAGAATGAAGTTCAACATGAAAGATGTAAACGCTATCCCGCCAACCTTCCCCAATCCCGACGGTCTCAACCCATTCCCAACGACGGTGACTGATGAGTTTCTTTGCGGCCAAATCGTCTTCCTCTGGCAGGCAAGGGAGCACGCCAAGTATTTGATGAATATCAACAAGGCCGACATGCTGAACTCGGATTCAACCCTTGCAGAGTTGTTCTTCAGGCAGAAGCGTAGACTCTGCTGTCTTGGCCGTCGTGGTGGCTGGCTCCAATGGCTAAAGGAAAATGGCATTTCTCGCTCGACAGCAGACAGGCTCGCTTTGGAGCACGCCGAGTTCTACGGTCTGGCGGATGAACTGGCGCACCGGGTAATCGCAGCCCCAATTGAAGGTCGCGTTTGCCAAGCCGCACACAGAACTGCCGACCGCCTCAACAAGTTCCTTTCATCGCCGAACTCCCGGATGACGTTCGTGCAGGTACTCGCCGACTTGTTGGATTTGCGAGTGGAATGGGAAGGCGACACAGTGCGGCTGAGCATCTCGCCGCCGGAGAACGAGGAGAAGTGGAAGAATGTGGTCGTGCCCAACATTATGGTGATTCGGGAGGATGGCGTTCCGATGCCGGTCAACTACGAATTGAAGAACGCCGACGAAACCGATTCGCCGCTCTAACATCTGTTGGATGATTGGTTCCATGGCCGCTCCACCAGGAAAGAGAAAGGAAATGCCGCATGCTTACGCCAGAACAGAACGCTGACTTAAAACTGTTCATCAAGCTCATCAAAGGAGGCGGCCAACCCAGCGATGAATTCCTACGGGACTCTGTCGATGAGATTGCTGCCCATGAGTTGCAGGGCACGCTGTCGCAGCAGCGTGATAAGGCAGTAGCCTTGTATTACCACCGGCTGCGGATGATGGCTGTGCGAGAGCAAAGCAAGAAATAGACTTTCACGCCGGTCGCGCTGTTCATGAGTGGCGCCGGTGTTGTCTGGCTTGGGTAGGCTGCCGTGCCCCGAGCGCCTAATCTTGGGATTGTCCTGGTGCGGGCCTCCCTCACACTCACGTTCCGCGGACCTCTGCCATACCCGCCGGCAATTGGAGCTGCACGGCCCCCTGAAGGAGCGCTAACCGCCCTTGCGGGGTTCAGGCCCCGAACCCCGCCGGCGCTTCTTTCCAGCCTTCTCTTTCGCCGCTCTTGTCCTGCCATCAACCCCGCCCCGGTTCCACAAGGTGCTGCGGCACGACTTGCGGGGACACAACGGTGGGTCAGCAACCTCCGGTATCCACCGGTGGCCGCACACGTCGCAGACGGCGACCCGCGTCATCTTCCAGCCCATGGCTTCTGATTATAGCTATTTGACCTTAGGTCAGAAAGCTCCTTTCTTCGGCGCCGTATCTGACTATAATTGGACCTAAGGTCAAAATGTCTTGTATGTTCGAAAGAGCGGTCAGGTTTTGGGCTCCATAACGAGCGGGTACTCCGACAACTCAAGCACGGTTCGCGATTCGGGTGGACGCATTCTCGGGCACGCTTCCGACCGATTCAGCACGACACGGGATTCAAACGGGAGGCTGGTCTCAACCAACACAGCGAGTCCCGGTTTACTCATTCGTAAGAAGTAGCCACTGACCGCGTGCTTGTTCACTACGACAGATGCCGCACCAACAAAGCAGGTGAATCAGATGATGGTGGTTTACAAGCGTGGCGGTTCCTACTGGGCGGATTTCACCGTGAACGGACAGCGGTTCCGCTTGCCGCTGAAGGTCACGAACAAACAAGAAGCCGCCAACCTTGAAAAACTCAAAATCGCCGAGGCGCAGAGCCACGGTGGTCTCTTGCCGTCTCAGACTGCAAAGCTAACAGTGGCTGATGCTGGCGTTGTGTATTTCTCAGGACGAGCGGTAGAGGTTTCCCCGTCCACCATCCGCTTGGAAACCTCTGCCTTCAAACAGGTCAAGCGGCACCTTGGCTCCGCCAAACTGGGCTCAGTCAGCCTCAAGACACTCGGCGATTACGTTCAGCAGCGGAAGGCGGAAGGCATCGGCAACCGCACAATAAACATGGAGGTCGGTGTTCTCCGGCGTGTGCTGAAAAAGTTCAGACTCTGGACGCGGTTTGCGGAGGATTACAAGCGACTGCCGGAACCGAAGAACATTGGACGTGCCCTGTCGCCAGAAGAGGAACTCAAACTCTTCGAGACAGCAAGTTCCCGCCAAGAGTGGGAGGTCGTCTTTTGGATTTCGCTCGTCACGGCGAACACGACTGCCGGTGGTATGGAATTGCGGAACATTCGGCTTGCAGACATCGACTTGAAGGCTCAGACCTTGACGGTGCGTGTCGGGAAGAACCGATTCCGCACTCGAATCCTCCCGCTCAATCAGTCCGCGATGTGGGCGGTCGAACGGCTCCTCGAACGCGCAAAGGAACTCGGAGCGGTGAACCCTGAGCACTATCTCATCCCGGGTCGAGTCTCCGGCAAGAAGTACGACCCAACGCAACCGCCGAGCCGTTGGGGGTGGAGGACTGCGTTTCGGAAGCTAACCAAAGAAGCTGGCCTTATTAGATTGCGACCGCACGACCTGAGGCACACGGCAATCACCAAATTGGCGGAGTCTCCAGATGCGTCAGAACAAACCGTCATGTCCATCGCTGGACACGTCTCGGTCGAGATGCTCCGCCACTACTCGCACATCCGCCAAGAGGCAAAGCGCAAAGCTGTGGCGTCCTTGGACAACGTCACAATCACGTCACGTTTGGCAGGATGGAAGACCGAAGCGGAAAACTGGAAGAAGCGGAATCCCAATAAAATCGATAAGAAAATGGTCGGGACGGGCAGATTTGAACTGCCGACCCCTCGCACCCCAAGCGAGTGCTCTACCAGGCTGAGCCACGTCCCGACATAACGCAGCCGGTCCGCCATGGCGAACCGGCTTCTAGGGTCTCTGCTAGTTTACACCGTTGCGCGTCTGGAGCCGAATCAGGGCTCGAACGCATCTCGCGCGAAATCCAGAATCGCGTCTGCGATCGAAAGCGCCGCCGTCGCCGCCGGGCTCGGCGCGTTCAGAACGTGCAGCGCGCCCTCCCTGCGCACAAAATAAAAGTCCTGCATTAGCTCGCCCGAGGGCGAAAGCGCCTGCGCGCGCACACCCGACCCTCCCTGCGCCAGATCCTCCATCGTGAGTTCCGGCACCAGCCGCTGTAGCGACTGGCAAAAAAGCCTCTTGCTGTATGACCGCTTGAACTCGTCCCAGCACATGCGCGGGTAGCGCACAAAGAATCTCCAGAACCCGGGGTAGGTGAGCGTCTCCAGCGTGTCGCGCAGTGAGAAATCCGTGTGCCGGTACCCCTCGCGCGCAAAGGCCAGCACCGCATTCGGCCCGCACTCCACCCCGCCCAGAATCAGCCGCGTGAAGTGCACTCCGAGAAATGGAAACTTCGGCTCCGGCACGGGGTAGATCAAGTTCCTCACCAGATGCTGCCGCTCCGGCCGGAGCTTGTAGTATTCACCGCGAAACGGCACAATCCGCGTCGCATCGCCGCTCCCCGCACGCCGGCCTACCCGATCGCACTGCAATCCGGCGCAATTGATCAGGAAGTCCGCCTCGAAGTCCCCGGTCCTGGTGTGGATCGTCCAGTTTCCGCGCCTCTTGAGCCGCGTCACCTCCGACGAGAACCTGAGCTCGCCGCCTCTGGCGCCAATCTCCTTCACCATCTCCGCGCAGACCGCGCCGTAGTCCACAATCCCTTCCTGGGGAACGCGGATTCCCGCCAATCCCGCAGCGTGCGGCTCGTATTCGCGAATCTGTTCGGGGCCGAGCAGTTCGAGCCCTTCCACGCCATTGGCTTTGCCACGCTCCATCAACGCGTGCAGCCGCGGAATCTCCTCAGGCTCCGTGGCCACAACGGTCTTGCCGCAAAGCTCGTAGGGCACGCCGTGCTGCTCGCAGAACGCCGTCATCCGGCGCAGTCCCTCCACCGCCAACCGGGCCTTCGTCGACCCCGGCTTGTAATAGAGGCCGCAGTGCAGGACACCGCTGTTGTGTCCGGTCTGGTGACGGCCGGGGCCGCTTTCCTTCTCCAGCAGAAGCACCTTGAGCGACGGGCACCGCTCCAGAAGCTGGTGCGCCGTCGCCAGCCCCACAATGCCGCCGCCAATAATTGCCACTTTCACGGTTTCGATAAAAATACTACTCGCCGAGACTCCGCGCGCATCCCGGCCATTCTCTATTCACAGTCCACGATTCGCCAGCCTACGGATTTGCCTTCAACTCCGCGCAGGTGGTCTCATCGCCGCCATCGCAGGCTTTGTGATAAAAGCTCAGTGCCGTCATTTCATCCAGCGCAACGCCCAGGCCGTTCCGATAAAGCCAGCCAACAGCCCGGCAACCCGTCGGCTCGCCGCCGTCGCAGGACTTGCGGTAGAAATCAGCGGCTTGCACGGCGTCGATCGGCGCGCCAATGCCATTCTGGTAGAAGAATCCAACGTAGACGCAACCCGCCATCGCGCCGCCGTCGCACGCCTTGCGCTCGTAGGTCAACGCCTGTGCAAGGTCCTGCTTCACGCCGTCGCCGGCGTACAGGATTGCGCCGTACCCCACGCAGGAGATCATCACGCCGCCTTCACAGGCTTTTTGCGCCAGGTCATTGGCGGCGCCAAGATCCCTCGTCGCGCCCAGGCCGTTGCGAACCATGAAAGCCACAGCCGCGCAGCCCTTCATGTCGCCGCTGTCGCAAGCCTTGCGATAGTTGGTCAACTGGTCGCCGTAATTCTTTGCCGAGTCGAATCCCTCTTGATCCATGAAGCCAAAAGCCGCGATGCCGGCGCAGCCTCTCGGTTCGCCGCCATCGCAGGCTTGGCGGTCCAGCGTCATCGCCTTGGGTTCGTCCTTCGCGATTCCCACCCCTAAGTAATACGTAGCCGCCAGATTGGAGCAAGCCAGCATCACGCCGTCGTCGCAGGATTTCTGCGTCAGTTGAAACACCTTGGTCTGGTCTTTGGCCACGCCAATCCCGTTGTAATACAAGTAGCCGAGCTGCGTGCAGCTCCGCAGGTCGCCCGCGTCGCAGTTCTTCTGGAACAGTTGCGCCGCCTGCGCTTCGTCCTTGGCCACGCCCTGGCCCGATTCATAGGCCAACGCGTAGTTCACGCAGCCGTTCATATCGCCGCCGTCGCAGCCCTTCTTGTAAAGCGCAAAACCTGCCGCCTCGTCCTTGGCCACACCGCGGCCACTCACCGTCAGGTTGCCCAGATCGGTGCAGCCCGCAAAGTTTCCTGCATCGCAGGCGTTGCCATACAACTTCGCCGCTTGCGCTTCGTCCTTGGCCACGCCCTGGCCGCTTTCAAACATGGCGCCAAGTCCAAGGCAGCCCCTCAAGTCGCCGCCGTCGCAAGCCTTGCGGAAAAGCCCGATCGCCTGCGGCTCATTCTTCGTCGCGCCCACTCCACTCTCCAGCATGAGGCCGAGCTGGACGCACCCCGCCAGGTAGTTTCCATCGCACGAGGTGCGGAACATGTGTACCGCCTCTCCCTCGTCCTTCGACGTCCCGCGCCCATTCACATACATGTTGCCCGCGTTGGTGCAGGCAATCATCTGGCCGGCATCGCACGCCTTGCGATACAACCGCAGTGCCTCGGTCACGTCCTGCGCTACGCCCTGCCCACGCTCGTACAGCAACCCCAGGTTGTTGCAACCCCAAACGCCGGCGCTGGCGTCGCAGGCCTTGCGAAAATTCATCGCCGCCAGCGCCAAATCCTTGGTCAGCCCGTCGCCAAGCTGGTAGTGGTTGCCCAGCTCGTTGCAGCCTGTCGCCGATTCGCCGTCGCAGGACTGTTTGTAGAGCGTCAGCGCCTGCGGTTGATCCTTGCTGACTCCTTGTCCGTTTTCGTACATCCATCCCAACTCCGCGCAGCTTTCCATTTCTCCGCCTGAGCAACCTTTGCGGTAAAAATTCGCTGCTTGCGCGGGGTCCTTGCTGACGCTTTTTCCAAACCAGTACAACTGGCCAATGTTTTCGCAGGCCCTACCAATGCCGCCGTCGCACGCCTTCTGCCAGTAGCTCATCGCCTGCGCGTAATCCCGGGTCACTCCGTCGCCGAAGCTGTAGAGCGCGCCCAGGCCATTGCAGCCCGTCATCTCGCCGCCGTCGCACACTTTGGTGAACAGCGTCTTCGCTTGCGCGTAATCCTTGGCGACGCCGTGGCCATCCATATACAGCCTGCCCAGGCCAAAGCAGCCGCGCAGGTTCCCTTTGTTGCATGAATCCTGGAAGAGTCTCACCGCGCTTTCGAGATCGGCCTCGATGCTCTCTCCTGTTTGGTAGAGAGATGCCAGCAACACGCACGCGTCGGTATCTTTGCCGTCGCAAGCATGTTGCGACAGGCTCGCCGCTTGCGCGTAGTCCGTGCCTCCGCCAAGCCCGCTGCGGAAACTCCGCGCGGCCTGCTCGCATCCCCAGTATTTGACGCTGTCGTCGCCGGCATCGCACAGTTTGAGCGCCACGCTTCGCGCCGCTGGAAAATTCTTCAGTGGATCGTCATTTTGCCAATAGCGCTTCCCATCTTTCTTTAGCCGGTCCAGCTCAAGCGCTTCGTACTTCGTAAAAGTGGTCGCCGGGTTTGCTCCGTCCGCCGCGGCCGGTTGGGCTCCAGAGCCCATGTGGATCACCAGCTCGCCTCCCTGGTCATCGTCGAATGCACCAAACAGCGGAGTCTGCTTCGACCCCGCCGCAACCGCGACCTCGTGTTGCGCAAATGCGCCCAGTTGGCTCGAGGTAACAAAGCCCTCCCCGAAGCTGTCCGCCTTTCCGTTCGTCAATCCCTGGATCATCAGCCCGGTAAACAGAGAGTGATTCGGCAGCGGCCCGCTATCGGCGGCAAGCTGGTCGCCCTGCGCGCTGGCGATCACCTTCCGGCTCACTTTTACCAGCATGTCGCGCTCGAACCGCGTATCGGCGCGGCTCGTCATGAACTTGCTCCCCAGCGCCATGCCGCTGTGGCAACTGTCCAGGATCACCAGGATGTGCGAGGCGGGCAGCGAGTCGATGGTGTGCAACAGCTCCTCGATCTTCAGGTAGTCGCTCCAGTGCTCGTCCTTTCCAGGCGCGCGCGCATCCACCGGAACAATGAATCCGTCCGATCGTGATTCATCGCCGATCTTGTAGGGGTGTGTGGTCCCGTGGCCGGCGAAGAAGATCACCAGCGAGTCTTCAGGTTTCAAGCGTGTGGGCAGATCGTCTTCAAGCAACGAGATGATCGCCTCGCGCGTGGCGTTCTTTTCCGTCAGCGGCTCCGCTGCATACTCAAATCCGAATTTGCTTGTCAGCAGCTTGGCGAACTCCGTTGCGTCGCTCACGGCCGTGCTCAGGATGGGCCAGTTCTCGTAGTGATCGATGCCAATGGCCACGATGTACTGGTGGCCGTTCTTCGCCGCCGGCTCGTCGCTGCTTTCCGGCTGGATGCCGCGCTGCGCCCCGCCGCTTTGTGCCCTGACTTGTTGCGCGCACGCCGCCATGGCCGTTGCCGCCGCCAGCAACACGACGCCTGCCGTTCTGCTGAGAATCGACATGGGCAAATCCTTAATTCGAATTTTGGGCCGGGGGAAAAGTACCGTCGTCACCCTACCAACGGCTGGCCCCATTCTAGCCCTCAGGTCGGTTGACTTCCCACATCTAGTTTTCAACCCCTGCGCCGCACAGTTTGTTCCGTCTCTTTGCTCCGTCTGCTTGTCACGTCTCCATGCGCCTTCTTCCGCCCCGCCCGTTGCGCTCCATTCAAGATCGGCCTATCGTGGATACAGACTTACCTTTAATCGATTGACCGTTGCAGCGGATCTGCGATTGCGGATGCGCCGCATCTGCGGAAGGTGTGCGTCCAGCCACGGCTTCATGCCGGATCTGGCGGCTTCTCGCTTGCGGCGCGGAGTTGAGAGGTGGACCTATGGCGCAAGAAAGCGCCCTTTACCAAGCCATCGTGAATGGCAATGACAAGCAGGCGCGCGCCGCTACCGAGGAAGCCCTCGCCGCCGGCGTCGCGCCCATGGACCTGATCCAGCAGTCCATGGTCCCGGCCATGGATGAAGTCGGCCGGCTTTTTGAGGCTCAGGATTACTTTGTTCCCGAGCTTTTGCTCGCCGCCCGCGCCATGAAAGGCTCCCTCGAGCTGATTAAGCCGCTCCTCTCCGCTTCCGGCCAGAAAATGGCGATCCGCGTCGTCATCGGCACGGTCAAGGGCGACCTGCACGACATTGGCAAGAACATCGTCGCGTCCATGCTCGAGGGCGGCGGCTTCGAAGTCATCGACCTCGGCACCGACGTCTCGCCGCAGAGCTTCGTAGCCGCGGTCGAAAAACGCCAGCCGCAAATCGTTTGCATGTCGGCGCTGCTCACCGTCACCATGCCCGCCATGAAGCTCGTCATCGACGCGCTCAAGACCGCGGGCCTGCGCACGCAAGTCAAAGTGCTCATCGGCGGCGCGCCCGTCACCATGCAATATGCCCAGGAGATCGGCGCCGACGCATATTGCGACAACGCGGGAGCCGCCGTGGGTCTCGTGAAAAGTCTCCTCGCGAAAGAGGCAGCCTGACGGAACGCAGTTTCTATCTCGACCTTGCCGCGCGCGGTTTGCGCATGCCCATCGGCGCTGATCTCGTTCTCCACGAAGAGCCCGATCCCGAACAAGCCCGCAACGACGGCGCCGCTCTCGGCCGTGTCATCGAAAAAACAGCGCGCCGCTGGGCCACGCCCCTCGCCATTCCGCTCATGGATCTGCGCCTGGAGAAAGCCGACCTCCTCGCCTGCGCCGGCGTCCCGGCCTCCGACGCGGAAAAGTATCACTTCACCTCGCCGCTTCATGAATGCACAATCGCCGCGCTCTGCGCCGGCCAATCCGCGACCCTCTGCCGCGGCAGCATCGCTCGCGATCAGGCGCTCAGTTACATCGCCTCGCTTCCCGACCTCGTCCCCGTCGGAATGGCCATCGGCCCGTTCTCGCTGGGCTCGCGCCTCATGCCCGATCCCATCACCGCCGCGGCCATGGCCGGTTCCGGCGTCGCGCCTGAAGACTCCGACGAAGTGCGCCTGCTGTGGCAGTGCCTTCGCATCGCTGAAGCAGCCGTCCAGCGCTCCGTACGCAGCCAGATCGCCCACGGCGCGCGTGCCATCATGATCTGCGAGCCCGCCGCCTGCACCGCGTTCCTCTCTCCGCGCCAGCTCAAAGCCGGCTCCAGGCTCTTCGAGCAACTGGTCATGGAACCCAATCTCCGCCTCAAGGCCGTTCTCGACGCCGCCGGCTGCGACCTCATCTTCCACGATTGCGGCGAGCTCATCGATCTCATGGTTGAAGCCTTCGCGAATCGCCTTCACCCCGTCATCCTCTCGCTGGGCGGCTCGCGCAAGCTCTGGGAAGACGCTCGCCTCGTCCCCAGCGACGTCGTTCTCTATGGCAACCTTCCCACCAGGTCTTTCTATTCTGACGGCGCCATGCCTGTCGACGAAGTTCTTCGCCGCACCGCCGAGCTCGTCGCCAACATGAAGGCCTGCGGCCATCCCCACATCCTCGGCTCCGAATGCGACGTGCTCTTCGTTCCTGAAGCGCGCGAAGCGATCCTGGCAAAAGTCGACGCGATGATGGCCGTCGCTGCCCAGCCAATTTTGTCTTAAGAGCTACCGGCTACCGGCTAACGTACCTGAGGCAGGTTCTCTCCAAACTGCGCCGCACCCCGTGCGCTCTCCCCGCTCCGCCTGTTATTGTTTTCATTTGCTTCGCAAGTTGCACCGAAAACCAACCATGCCCGATTCCGTCATCAAATTCGGCACCGACGGCTGGCGCGGCGTTATCGCCGACGACTTCACCTTCTCCAACGTCCGCATCGCCGCTGAAGCCATCGCCGCCTACATCCATTCCCGCAAAGGCTCCGCACAGGAAGATCCCGCAAAGGGCCTCTGCATCGGCTACGACACGCGCTTCGGATCGAAGGCTTTCGCCCAGGCCTGCGCTGAAGTCGTCTCCGCCACCGGCATTCCCGTCATGCTGGCAAACGCCATCACTCCCACGCCGGCCTTGAGTTTCGGAGTGCGCGAGCGCGGCGCTGCCGGCGGCATCATGATCACCTCTTCGCACAACCCCGCGGAGTGGAACGGCGTCAAGTACAAGGGCTGGTACGGCGGCTCGGGCCAGCCTGCCATGATCGCGGCCATCGAGTCGTATCTCGGCAAGCCCGTCCCGCGCGCCGCCCAGTCCGCCCCTATTACTGAAGTCGATTTCCTGCCCACCTATCTCAAATCCATTGAGGACTTCGCCGACCTCGACCTCATCGCCAAATCAGGCATGAAGTTCTGCATCGATTCCATGTACGGCGCGGGCGCCACCATCCTCGCCGACATCTTTGCGCGCATCGGCGTGGCCCATGTGCAGATCCGCTCCAACCCAGACCCGCTTTTTCCCGGCATTAATCCCGAGCCGATCGAACCCAACATCCGCGCCCTCGGCGAAGCCGTCGTGGCCAATGGCTGCCAGGCCGGCCTATGCACTGACGGCGACGCCGACCGCATTGGCGCAATCGACGAGCATGGCAACTTCGTCGACCCGCACAAAATCTATTCCGTCCTCCTCAGTTGGGTGCTCAAGTACAAGGACTGGCCCGGCGCTGTCACCCGCGCCTTCAACACCACCAAGATGCTCGACCGCATCGCCATGAAACATGGCCGCGAGCTCATCGAGCACGGCATCGGCTTCAAGTATGTCGTCGACCTCATGCTCGAGCGCGAAATCGTGATGGGCGGCGAGGAGTCGGGCGGCATCGGCTTCCAGCGCCACCTGCCCGAGCGCGACGGCCTGCTCAACTGCCTGCTGCTCGCCAACGTCATGGCCCAGGAAGGTAGGAGTCTCGGCCAACTCGTCGCCGATCTTCAGGCCGAGTACGGCGAGCACCAGTTTGGCCGCATCGACCTGCATCTTCCCGAAGCGCAGAAGAACTTGGCCATCGCCCGCGCCCACGCCCTCAAGCCCGGCGACCCCGTCTTCGCCGGCATGGCAATCTATTCGGAGGAAAATCTCGACGGCGTGAAGTTCTACCTCGACAACCCCGAAGCGACAACCAAGCCTAAGGCCGCCGAAACCTGGCTGCTCCTGCGCGCCAGCGGCACCGAGCCCCTCCTGCGCATCTACGCCGAGTCCTGCTCGAAAGAATCCGTCGCCAAACTCCTCGACTCCGCCCACGCCTTCGCGCTCGGCGACTCGGCGACTCGGAAATAACGCACAAAGGGGTGCTGCCCCAAAAGCGCTGTAGAATAACTGGCTAGCCCACCAGGGAGAGCATGAATGCCGTCTATTCGAGGGGGAAGACATGGACTCCAATTCGGATCCAACAAAAGCCCCGGGCGCGTCAACTAATAAGGCGAGTGAGCCGGCGGCGGAGCTTGAGATTCAGAAACTTCTGTTTGAGAAGGAAAAATTGGAGTTTGAAAGGATCAAGTTCGCAGCAGAGCAATCGAAGCGAAACAAGGAAACCGAAAAACTCGACGAAGAGATCAAAGAATTCAGACGTCCCATCTGGAGGAAATCGTCTTCCATCGGAGCAGTTGCTACGATTTGCGTAGCGATATTAGCCGGCATCCTCACCTTCGGAACAAATATTTTTAAAAGCAATATACGTGCGCTACTCGCCGACCGGTCAAACCTGCGAAAGGCCGTTGCGGGACTCACCCTCGAAGAAGACCAGCTGAAAGGAAACACAATTAGACTCCAACAACAGAAGAGCGAACTCGATCAAGAAAACGACCTACTCACAAAAGGCGAGGCTAAGCTTCAGCGGCAGACTGGCGAGTTGAGAGGAAACTTAGACTCCCTCAACTCGCAAAAGAAAGAGCTCGAACAACAAGTCCAGCTGTCACCAATCCAGACCAGAATATCCCTGCTGGAGCCTAATAGCCCCTTTGGCCTCTTACAGCCTGGCGGACCGAGCGACGAATCCCTCAAATATCTGACGGATTTCGCGATCGCCCATCGTGCCGATCCAAAGGTAATCGCAGTTTTTCGGGAGTCATTCGACAAATCTCAGCTGAACACGACAAAAGCTGCTCTTGCCCTAATCCTGTTTAGCTCAACGGGGGAACCGCGGTGGAAGGAATCGATAAAGGAGGCGACGTATGAGGACATGGGCGTCCGGGGAACGTTGGGTCTGCCGTGGTTATCGCTCAATCTCTCCTACTACCTCCGCTTACTAAACACCGCCGGAGTCTTCTCGGGCGAAGAAAGGACAGAGATTCTTCGGACCCTCTACTCGAAGTTAACTGAGGAACGGGGGTACGAGGAACAGAAACTCACGGATAATTCGGCAGACAGCCAACTTTCGGAGGAAAAGAAAGAACTAAGGCGCCTTATTAGAGAAAACCTTACATCCGATCTTTGCGAATTGGCCAAATGGGACAAAAGCGCCAGCGTGGCCTTTAGGGAGCCTTGGTTTGCATGCCGCAAAAGCCTACTTGAAGAGCTACCAAGCGAACTGCAAGCCCAGGGGGGCGACAGATCCGTTAGCAACCGACTCTACTATTTTTCTCCGGAAATCTACGCCGTGGCCCTTTTGCGGGAGACCCAAGTGCTTGGTACTGCTTTCTTCAGGGACGGTGAAGTCGTATTACCAATGATCGCCGGAGTCCACGAAGGCAAATGCGCCGGCTTTGATGAGTCGTTCCCCTTTTGCATCGACATGGCCGCTCACCAAAGCACAATCGAGAATGATCCATACCTTTCTATTCGAATTTGGCACAGCAGCTTCCCAGCCTACGGCCAATGGCTATTTGAGAATCGCGAGCTCGCCGACGCCTTAATAGACCCCAACCACGAAGTTCTGACCAAAGCGAACGTCGACACGATGGGTAAGCTTCTCGATGGGACCTGGATAACGAGCGCCGATCTGCGCGGGAAATGAAAACTTCAGCCGGAGGAAAGGGAAACCCATCGCCATTGCCCGTCGCTGTCGGGCTATTCGGGCATTAGCGCGAATAGCCTTCGGCGCCTCAACGCACCACCGCCGTCTTCGCCCGCTTGCCCAGCCGAACCACCATCCGGGCCGGCAACGCTCCCACCGAAATCACTGCGCCGCTCGCCACTTCGCCGCCCACCTTCACGGCCTTCTCCGCAATCTTCCGATTCGCCTCCGTGCCGCTCGCGGCGAGGCCCATCGCCACCAACAGCTTCGGCAGCCGAATCTGATTCGCTTCTGCGCCAGCCACATCGGCAAATGCAACCGCAACCTCTTCGAGATCCTCGCCCTCGCCCTTCTGCTGAAACATCCGCGCCCAGTTCTCGTTCGCGCTCTCGGCCGCTGCCTCGCCGTGGAACCCCGCAGTAATCGTCCGCGCCAGTTTTTTCTTCGTCTCCATCGGATGCAGCTTTCCCGCCGCCACATCCGCCCGCATCGCCTCAACCTCTGAGCCGCGAAGGTCCGTCAACAAGAAAAAGTACTTCCACATCAACTCGTCGCTGATGCTCATCAGCTTGCCGTACATCTCGCTCGCCGGCTCGTTGATCCCGATCGCGTTATTGAGAGACTTGCTCATCTTCTGAACGCCGTCGAGGCCTTCCAGAATCGGCGTCATCAGCACGATCTGCGGTTTCTGCCCATAGTGCCGCTGCAGTTCGCGCCCGCACAGCAGATTGAACTTCTGGTCCGTCCCGCCCAGCTCCACGTCGCACTCCAGGCACACGGAGTCGTATCCCTGCATTACCGGGTACAGCAGCTCGTGCAGGCTGATCGGCTGCTCTTCCTGAAATCGCTTATGAAACTCGTCGCGCTCCAGCATCTGGCTCACCGTAAAATGCGCCGTCAGCCGGATCGTCTCCTCGTACCCCAGCTTGCCCAGCCACTCCGAGTTGTAGCGCACCTCGGTCGCCTTCTCGTCGAGGATCCGGAACACCTGCTGCTTATACGTCTCGGCGTTTTTGTCGATCTCGGCGCGCGTCAGCGGCTTCCGTGTCACGTTACGTCCCGTCGGGTCGCCGATCAGCGACGTAAAATCGCCCACCAGAAAAATCACCGTATGCCCCAGCTGCTGAAAGTGCCGCAGCTTGCGCATCAGCACGGTGTGGCCCAGGTGCAAATCGGGCGCCGTCGGGTCGAACCCCGCCTTCACCCTCAGCGGCCGTCCGGTTTTGCGGCTTTCTTCCAGGCGCTCCCTCAGGTCGGCCACGCGGATAATCTCCGCCGCGCCCTTCTGGAGCAGGTCCATTTGTTCATCGACTGGTAGGAATGCTTGCATGTCCCAACAAGTATAAAGTTTGTGGCCCGCCGCTATCTGCGCTCGTTGCGACTCCGCATCCACATCAACAATTCACATTCCCACAACCATCTCCTTGCATCCTGCCGCCAGCGCCGGTCATCTCACCAACCACAAGGAGAAGTTCCCCATGCCCACAGTCACTGGCCGGTCCATGCAGGTTCCCGCCGCCGGCGGAGCGTTTCAACTCGTCACAAAAGAATTTCCCGAGCCCAGCCCCGGCCATGTTCGTATTCGCGTTCAGGCCTGCGGTGTTTGCCACAGCGATTTGCTCACCAAGCTTGGCTATTGGCCCGGCATCCAATATCCCCGCGTTCCCGGCCATGAAGTCGCAGGTGTCGTCGATGCCGTCGGCCCCGATGTGCCGCTCTTCAAGGTTGGACAGCGCGTGGGCCTCGGCTGGCACGGCGGCCACTGCAACTTCTGCGAGCCCTGCCGCCGCGGCGATTTCGTGCTCTGCCAGAACGGTCAGATCTCCGGCATCACCTTCGACGGCGGCTATGCCGACTACGTCATCGCCCCGGCCAACGCCCTCGCGTACATTCCAGAAAGCCTCTCCGACGTCGACGCCGCGCCCCTTCTCTGCGCCGGCATCACGACTTACAACAGCCTGCGCAACAGCGGCGCCCGTCCCGGTGACACCGTCGCCATCCTCGGCATCGGCGGCCTCGGCCACCTTGGCGTGCAGTACGCCGCCAAGAGCGGCTACCGCACCGTCGCAATCGCGCGCGGCGCCGACAAAGGCCCGCTCGCCAAGCAGCTCGGCGCAAGCATTTATATCGATAGCACCACGCAGGACCCTGCGGCCGAATTGCAAAAACTCGGCGGCGCCAAAGTCATCCTGTCCACCCTCACCAGCGCTGAGGCGCTCACCTCCGCGGTCGGCGGACTCGGCCCGGGCGGCAAACTCATCATCAACGGCGTTCCCGACAAGCCATTCGAGGTGAATGCCGGCGCGCTCATCGGCGGCCGCCGCTCCATCGTCGGCTGGCCCTCCGGCACTGGCATGGACTCTGAAGATACGCTCAACTTCAGCGCCCTCACCGGCATCAAGCCCATGATCGAAACCTATCCGCTGGAAAAGGCCGAGGAAGCCTTCAACCGTATGATGAGCGGCAAGGCGCGTTTTCGCGTCGTGCTCACCACCGAAGCTTGATCAACAGGAATCTACTCAGCCGATCTGGCTGTCTCGGCGAGCAGTTCGTGTTCCGCTTTCGCAGCCTTCGTCGCCTTATCCATTGCCTTGCCGAGCTTCCGCGTCATCACCTGGAAGTGATATCCCATCACTGCCAGCGTCATGGCCGTACCAAAGCAGCGGCGGTATTTCGTCGCCGCGGACGCAAGGAACTTCCAGTAGCTCCACTGGTGCCGCCCAAACACTCCCTGCCGCACAATCGAATTCGCCAGCGCACGCATATTGTCCCGCGTCAGAAATGGAGGACTCGCCTGCTTCTTCACCCGCTCGCCCTTCGCCGGCTTCGGATGCGCCCGGTTCAGGTAGAGCTTCACGCGCTCGTAGTAGGCCTCGCAGTTATAAATTCTCTTCATCACGTCGCGATAGCCTTCCACCAGCTTCGCCGAATCCATGCGCGGCAAAAAGTTCAGCCGGTCGCAAAACGTGTTGTTGCCGCCGCCCGCGTCGACAATTCGGTCCTCTCGCCGCAGGCGCCGGAACAGTTGCGTCCCCGGCATCGCCTGCAGCAGCCCGACCATCGCAATCGGAATCCCGCTCTTCTGGATGAACTCCACCATGCGGTCGAAGATGTCTTCCTTATCCGTGTCGAAACCCAGGATGAAACCGCCCATCACCTGCAGCCCGTAGCTCTGGATCGTCGCCACGCTGTCAAGCAAACTCCGCCGCGTGTTCTGCAGCTTGTTGCTCGCAATCAGCCCCGACTCATCCGGCGTCTCCACGCCAAGAAACACCGATCTGAATCCCGCGTCCTTCATCAGCTGCATCAACTCCACATCGTCAGCCAGGTTCAGTGACGCTTCCGTAATGAAGTCGAATCGCGCGCCTGTCTCCTCGCGCCACTCGGCCATCGCCCGCAGCAGTTCCTTCGCCCGCGCCTTGTTGCCGATAAAGTTGTCGTCCACGATAAACACTGTCTCGCGCCAGCCTGCCGCGAGCAGCTGGTCCAGCTCCGCCAGCACCTGCGCCACGGCCTTGGTCCGCGGCCGCCGCCCGTAAATCTCGATAATGTCGCAGAACTCGCAGTTGAACGGGCACCCGCGCGAGTACTGCACCGTCATGGTCGAGTAGCGCCTCATTTTGATCAGGCTCAGGTCGGGCAGCGGGCTCGACGCCATCTCCGGCCGTTCCGCCGCCTGATAAACGGGCCGCGCCGTTCCCGCTTCCAGCTCCCGCGCCAGTTCGCCGATCAGGCTCTCCGCCTCGCCGATCACCACATGGTCCGCCTTCAGCTCCGCCGCCGCCACGCTGCTCGCAATCGGCCCGCCCGCCACCGTGCGAAGCCCCCGCGCGCGGCATCGCTCCACAATCTCCACCAGCGACTCGCGCTGGATGTGCATCCCGCTCACGAACACCACTTCGGCCCACTTCAGGTCGCGGTCCCGCAGCCGCTCCACATTGGTATCCACCAGCCGCTTCTTCCATGTGCCCGGCAGCAGCGCCGCCACAGTCATCAGGCCCAGCGGGGGCTGCGCCGCCCGCTTGCCCAAAAACTTGAGTGCATGTCTGAAGCTCCAAAATGTCTCAGGGAATTCCGGATAGATCAGCAGCGCATTCATAAGCCATCTCTCAGCAGAATCAGCAGGAAGAGTGGCTGCGCGGGCGCGATCAACGGATTCAGGCCGTGCTTCCCCGATGAAAGCAGTGCGGCCCCGCTCGGTGCGGCGAACTGATCCCGCATCCATTTTCCCACCGAATCGTTGAAAAACTGGTCAAATGTGAACAGTTTCGCAGGCAGCCCTGCCCCCGCGCGCCGAAACCGCCGCCAAGTCCATTCGCGGTGTCATCCTGAGAGAGCGCAGCGAGTCGAAGGATCTGCGGTTGTTCTTCGCTTGTTTTTGAGGAGCACGACCGGGGAACCCGCCCAGTGGGCGGGTCGCGTGCCGTAAATCGCGCCAATTGAATCAGGGCTTCAGCCACTGAGGGGCATCTTCTTCAAATCAAGCCACTACCGCCAACTCCGCCAGCACCGCCAACTCCGCTACCTCGCTAGCTCCGCTGCCTTTTCGCCCCTTCGATATAATGGAGCCCATGCAGCACCTCGCCACTCGCCGCGCCCTCATGATCGCCACCCGCGCGGCCGCGGCTGCGGCGGCTCCGGCCGCCTAGACTCCCGCCCCACCTCATCCCAAATCTCAGTTCTTAGTTCGCAGTTCAGAGTCAGAGCGTTCGCGCTACGGACTTGTCGCTTCGTCCCTCCGTCGCTCGGTTCCAGACCACTGTCCACTGTTCACCGTCCACTGTCCACTGTTCACTGTCCACTGCCTTTACACTGGAGTCATCATGGACGAGTTTTCCCGCATTCAGCGCCTTCCCGCCTACGTCTTCAACATCACCGGCGAGATGAAGTCCGCCGCGCGCCGCCGTGGCGAAGACATCA
>Ga0224555_1002521_pt1 | contig 21196 bp, 10 predicted proteins | sample 714S23034metaG_FD_180687 | JGI IMG/M metagenome (GOLD analysis project Ga0224555, IMG submission 180687) | Peat soil microbial communities from Stordalen Mire, Sweden - 717 S2 30-34 | ecosystem: Environmental > Terrestrial > Soil > Wetlands > Peat | place: Sweden: Norrbotten County, Stordalen...
GATACGAGTGGTTACCAGACGATCCTTCGGCTTTCGAACCTATAAAGCCATGCAAATGGCCCTGTTTCACACGCTTGGACGACTCCCCGAACCGGAGTCCGCCCACAAATTCTGCTGAGGAGGCGAAGTAATGACTCGATCTACGTCCTCGCACGCGAGATACTTCGGTATCGATGATAGTTTTCGAGAAGCATAAGCAGGCAGGGCGTACTCCAGCCCACTCTTGCATCGCCCTGTAGCCCCGAGGAATCGAAGATAGCTTCGCACGGCAGTAGCTCCCAGCTTCGCGTAGGAGGAGCCGTGGCGTGCCCCTCGGTTCAGAACAAACTCACGCAACGACTGAGGACTGTAAGCATGTGGATCGCTACCAACCGTTGCGATGAACTCCTCCAGCACTCTGTGATAAACATCCAATGTCACCTGCGTCACGCCCCTTTGCTCCAGCATCCATGAATGGAACTCTTGGAGCAGTGGAGCGGAGCAGGCGAGGGAATCAGCACCGGTAATTTGTGGGAGAAGGCCCCGCTCCCCTAGAAACCGAAGGAAGAGCCGCGCGACACTGAGAGATTCACGCCTAGGGCCGCGTTCATACGGGATATGAGGAGCTGACGTGAAATGCTTTGTGCATTCTTGTAGCCCTTCTGCGAAGTCTTCAGCAGTTCTTCCAGTCTTGGTCAGCCAATCGGTCCACCCCGCAAAGGATTGAAGCATTCGAAAGAGCGATCGCTTCTGGTAGCCTCGGGCATGCAACCAATCTGAGAAATCATCGACATGGTTAGCGGCAGGACCCGACTTGAGTCGTTTCCGGGTGATTCTTGCACTTACATGGTCTTCGAGCATGTTGTCTCCTTTGCTATCGAGGAGACATGATCTCGCCACATTTTTCACTTCCGGATGGGCGACGACACGACCGAAACCCGCGAGACCGGGCCGAGTCGGATCTGGAAACGCGCGTTGGCTGATGGCGGCAGTCGAGGAAAAGACTCGTCATTCGGTCGAGCATGAAAATCGCCTGAGACTGCATTCAACGGAGCGATAATGTCATCGATCGAAAGTCGATCTCCACCCCGTGAGCCTGATTCAACAGATCCATTCCTAAGTTTCCTGCGAAGCGATTGGAGGTGGAGTTGTTGTCATGGAGAAGTATATGCGCCGGCTTTAGAGCAACGTGGCGACCGCCCACAGTAAATGTCAACGAGGGGATGGCAACGGAATCTATATTGGCCGAGCCGCCTACGCCGGTGACTTGATGATTCTCGCGTAAACCTGCCGCCTTGACTGCCGGGAAGCTCTGGCCGAATGAGGGATAAAGAACAGTATTTTGTGCTCCCAAATCGAGACTGAAGTCTAGCGCCCCAGCGTATTTTGGTCCCCATAGCCGCCTGAGGAACGTCGTTAACGGAGAATCTGTTGGGCGGCGAAACTGTGAAATTGCGAGTGGCTGATCCTTCTTATTGCAATGCAATGGTAGTAGGCGTTTTGGCCCCTGCGGGAATCCGTAGCAGTACCACCGGACCGAACCGATCGAGCTTGCGCTCCCAATGTGCGCCATTTGCGGTGAATTCTCCGGTTCCAGTCTGCGCGGTCAAAACCTTTCCGTTCACAGTGATCCTACTTGCTGTGGTATGAATTCTCAGAAAGTATGTGCGGAGTTGGCTGGAGTAGCTGCCAGTTCCACCTTCGACTTTTACCTGGGTTGCGCCTCCCGTCTTTTGCACACTGATCTCTTGCCGGAGAAATGCGCCTTTTTCGTAGCCATACGTCGTGCCATCATCATCGTACACAGTAAAGCTCGCGGGGACCTCTGATGGGAAGATATCAAGCGTGAATTCTGAAACGGGGCGCTCGTTCACAAACTGCTCGACTGGCTGAGTAGCCAAAATCAAACCTTTCCGAACAAAGAGTGGAATATCGCTCCATGTTTTTGAATCTGTCTTCACGGTAATGTTTTGCTCGCCAGAATAGCATTGCCCGCTGGCGAAATCGAACCATTCACCAGATGGCAAGTAAACGCTTCTGGAAGTTGCTCCCTGGGATAAAACCGGCGCCACGAGCAGCGCGTCGCCAAACATCCATTCGTCTTCCTGCGCAGCGGCAGTGCGATCCTCCGGGAACTCCCAGAAAAGTGGCCGAACCAGGCCAACTCCGCCCTCAGTATTTATTCGTCCATATGAGTAGATATATGGAAGCAGCTCATAACGGAGATCGAGTGCATGTCGTGCAGCCGCTTCCGCAATTGGTCCATAGACCCATGGCTGTCGTTTCTCGTCTGAGCCGCCGTGAACTCGCATGATTGGCACGAACCCAGCAAATTCAAACCATCGGGTGTAGTTCTCCGGGCTTGGATGCCCGTGGAATCCTCCCGTGTCCATGCTCCAATAGAACTCGCCCGTATCGAGCGCGGCAAGCATGCGCTTCGGCTGCAGCGCCATGCTTTCAAAGCCGGATTGAATGTCACCGGACCAACCTGCATATCCATACCGGCTTGCGCCGAGATAAAAATTGCGGTTGATGGACCAGACGCGCAGGTTCGAATCAGCGCGTTGCCCTTCGTAAAGCATCCGTCCCATGTTCATGAACTGGAAGTTGTTGAAAGTCGTTGTTCCTATGGTATCGGCTTCATCATTCCACCATCCCACCATGCCGGAGCGAAACGCGGGCTTCAGGTACTCCCAGTACCAGGTACGCGCATCCGGATTATTAAAGTCGATGTCGCGTGTCAGACGATGGGAAAAGTAATCTTCTGATGCCGTTTCGCCCGGATACCAAAAGCCGTGCTCCGTCGCATAGGCAGCCGCCATCGTCGGCTGATTCGGATGGCCGGCAACCGTTGTCAGAATGCGCGGCTTGAGAATGCCGGCAAGCTTCACGCCCTCCGCCCCCAGGTACTGCGCAAAAGCTCCACTTGCGCCGACAGGAAACTTATCGGGCGCCACGTTTCCTGCGCCGGACGTACTGTTCCATCGCCACTCGCCGTAGTTATCCTCACCCCACGCTTTCCAATCAAAGTCGAGGATGAAGGCGTCGATGGGAAGATGCTCACTGCGATACTTCGCGACGATTTTTTCCACTTCGTCTTCAGTAGCGCCCCACTGGCTGTTGAGAAAGCCGAACGTCCATTTAGGCGGCAGCGGTGGGGGCCCGGTGAGACGTGTCAGTGATGCCATAGTCTCCAGCGGTGTGCCTATGAAGACGAAGTACTCAACGTCAGGCCGGGAGCTGCCCCGGAATGAAATGCTTCCCGGCGCATTGATAAACTCCCCGCCGTCTGAATCCACCAACAGACCATAGCGAACAGAGAAAACAAAAGGAGCACCGCTGTCACCCTGCACACCCGCTGCAACCTTAGCGCCGTTGTTGCGTGTAAGGTTTGCGTCTGCGTCCTCCATTTTGGAACCATGAATTCCATAGAGCGCGTCATCGGCTATGTGCTTCATCCTCACGCTGCCGGTGGCGGCGTCGGCAATCGGATCATCGCTGCTCAGGATCTGTTCTCCTGCAGCGTCGAAGAAAGTGATGTGATAGGGTCTTGATTCTTCGATGCGGACCGAAACGTCCGCCGTCGAAAGCGTATAGAGGCCGTCCTTCTCGTTGCACGAAAATTGTGAAGGCGCGCGCAACGACGGATGCGGATCGATCACCAGTGTTCGTGGTGTCTCTTTGCCGTTGAGGCGCACATGTACACTGACAAGGCGATTCTCGAGAATGCGCACATCGAGCACCGATGGTCCATTAACCAACTCAACTCCCTCGGGCAGCAGAGAGATCTTTGCGCGTGGCGTAAAGGGAATCTGTTCCGCAGCAACTGAAAGCCCGCCCCCAAAAACTCCAAAGCACAGTACCAGAAAAGCAATTCCATTCCCGATTGTCGTTCCCCGACTCACGCCTGAAATCCTCCCTGTATCTCGCGTCCACATGTCAGAACTCATCTCACCTCGTACACTGTCATTGACTCAGCCGGCTCTTCAATGCGCAGTTTTCCGTTGCTGAGTTGCGGTTGTTCGCCAGGCGCAGCTGGAGCTGCCTCCAAGCGCGTGCACCCGGCAAGGGCCGTATCGCTAACCGGCAAATCTACAGTCTTATGTTGCAGAGCCTTATTCACTACGATCAGCAATCGCTCGCTGCCACTTCTCGAATCGCATCCGGCGTTATCCGTTGCGCGAACGAATATGAATAAATTGGCATCGGCGTAGAGATTCTGCTCGATTCCGGTTTTGAATTCACTGTGCGCCGAGCGATAAGCAAGCAGCCCCGACGTCCATCGGAAAACATCTTCCTCGGCAAGAGTACGGCCATCCTCTGTAAATGCGTTGTGCGAATCGCCGGCAAAGCCGCCAGGGAAATCGCGCCGATCGTCCGGATCCTTGCCGCCCGCCATCCCGATTTCGTCGCCGCTGTAGATTTGCGGAAGCCCGCGCAGGGTAAGCACGAGTCCAAGTGACAATTTCAACCTGGCCACCGAATCGCCAGCCTCAGTAAAAAACCGCGTCGTGTCGTGATTGCCGATAAATGTGACCAGCCGCTCTGGGTGGGGATAAAGCGCATCCTGGCGCAGAACACGGGCCAGCTCAGTCATCGGTTGATCATGAGCCAGCACATCGCGCAATGCGAAATAGAGGGGAAAATCAAAAGGCGTATCAAGTCCGGTATCGATACCGCCGTGCACAACTCCTCCGGCAAAGTAGGAAGTCACTTCGGCGTCGGGACGAAAGATTTCGCCGACTGTGGTCAAGTTTGGGTAGACACCGTGCAACTCATTGTGAAATTGCTGCCAGAAAGCGCGATCCACATACGGGAACGTGTCAAGCCGGATACCATCGATGTTCGCTCTCTCCACCCACCAGAGAGCATTCTGGATGAGGTAACGCTCCACCAGCGGATTGCTCTGGTTCAGGTCGGGCATGCTATCGGCGAACCAGCCCTCGGTAATGTCGCGCCACGCTGCAGGCGGAGCGTGCGGATCGATTAGCTGATAAAAGTCGTGCTGTGCCGCCCTATGGTGTTCCAGTGTTCCATGCAACCAGTCGGACGTGGGCGGATCATTCACCCACGGGTGCTCCACGCCGATATGGTTGGGCACCAAATCGATCACGAGTTTCATGCCACGCGCGTGAAGCGCATCGGAAAGATGGCGGTACTCCGCCAGCGTGCCGAAATGCGAATCGACTGCGTAGAGATCGGTTGCCGCGTAGCCGTGGTAAGACTCTGGCATGGCGCCATTGGAAGTAACTGGCGTCGTCCACACTGTAGTGACGCCAAGCTGCTGCAGGTAGTCCAGATGTTTCTCGATGCCGACAAGATCTCCGCCATGCCAGCCGCGCGGTGCGGCTCGATCGTCACTGGAAGGGTTGTTTGTCGTATCTCCATCCGAAAAACGGTCCGGCATTATGAGGTAGATCGCATCGGCCGGAGAAAACCCCGCGTGCATGTGCGGATCGTGAGAGCGCTCTGCCAGAGCATACGAACAATGCGCCTCACCTGCGTTGCTGGTGGCGGTGATGGCTAGCGTCTGCGCGGCAGCCGATTTTGTATCGAGCCATAGAAAGGCCCAGTGCCCGTTCTCCGAAGTTTGCGTTCTTTCAAGCGTTACTTTGCTGCCGGTTACCGAAAACCTCGCTTCGCGTAATCCCTCGCCATGCACCAACAACATGGGCGAAGGAAACTGCGCCCACCAACCGGGCGGATCAATTTTGTCGATTCTCGGCTTGCCGATAGGAACCTGATGCGTAGTCGATGCCCCAGCCAAACTCGACAATATAATAAGAAGAAGCGTGCACAAAAAGCTGGCCGGCGGTTTCATAGGTGTCTCCAGGAAATCACTTGCATTTCTCCGTCCGACACGACGGCTCATCCAGGATCAGAACATCGTGTCCTATATCGGGCCCGTAGGCCCTCAAAAACTGGGGAGCCGACCGAATGAGAAGGCTCCCACTAACAGCCCAGGAGTTTATAGACGCACCCGAGCCGCAATGAGCCAAAACTGAAGATCAAGTTCGTGTCAGGCGCTAATTGGTGTTTTCACTGAGATATGTCCACATTTGACCGATAGTCTCGCTCTTCGGCGGACCTATCAAGGCCGCATGCGCGGCGGCTGAATAAGTCGCCGCGCAGCATTTACAGAGCGCCCGTAGTTAGAAGGTGAAGCGAGCCGCCAACTGGATCTGGCGATTGGTGTACACCTGGGTACCCTCAATCTGCCCGAACTGCGACGATGTCAAGCCGCCGTTCGGGTTGGTGAACGCCGGCGTATTGAGCAGGTTGAACGCATCGCCGTGCAGTTCCAGCGAGTATCCCTCGGCCAGTTGCAGGGTCTTCTGCAGGCTGAGGTTAACCGCTTTGAAACCGGGTCCGAATATCTGATTGCGGCCCAGCGTGCCCAGGCGTGTGTAGACCGTACAGTTGCAGGCTGCGGAGTTCACGACCGGCGGATTCGCGAATGCCTTCGGATTGAACCAGAAATCGCCGGGGTTGCCTCCAGTAGACTTCGGGTAGGAGATCTTGCCCACCAGGTCGGGCCGGTTGCCCGGCGCGTCCTCGCCCGTGGAGAGATCCACCGGCGTGCCGGTTTGCAGCAGCGCGATAACACTGGTCTGCCATCCGCCCACCATCCAATCCATGGGACGCGAGACGCTGTTCGCAAACCTTTGTCCTCGGCCAAAGGGCAACGGGTAAAGGATCGATGTGCTGAATACTTGCCTTTGATCCTGGTTCGAATTGCCGTATCCGGCCATTGGGTCATAGTACAGTGCGGTCGTCTGGCCCTGGAAGGCGCCAGTCGAGTCATCCAGGGTGTGCCCCCATGCGTAGGACGCGGTGCCGACTAGCCCGCCGGAGGCGCGGTGGACCGCGTTTATCTGCAGGCCGTTGTAATTCGAGATGCCGTTGTAGTCGTTGTAATTGATGCCGCCTAGTCCCGGGAAGTTTTGGATGCCGGTTTTGAACTGGTTGATGTTGTACGGATAGTAGGAGGACAGGTTGGATCCGCTCGTTCCCACGTAGGCGACATTCAGAACGTTGTTCGATCCAAACTGATGCTCCACCTGCAGGTTCCACTCTTCCACCGTGCTGGTTTTGCTCTGGGGGTTTACGGCGATCATGCTGGTTCCGGGCGGCGGGTTCGCGGGGTTGAAGTTCGGATAGCCACGCGCCGGCAGCGGAATGCCGGAGTCGCCGCTGGCGCTGTATGCAACCGTTGACGGACTGGTGTAGCCGGTACAGTTGTATGCGTTGCCGGTGTTGACAGGTGTCTGATTCAGCTGTCCGGTGAAGGTGATGCAGTATCCGTTGCTGGCGTAGTAGTCGTTACTACCGCCAAAGGGCGGCTGTTCGGCGAGCTGGTTACTGCCGCCACCGAAGTCCAGGAAGTAGAAAATCCCGAATCCGCCGCGGAGCACGGTTCTCCCGTTGCCGGTGGGGTCATAGGCAAATCCCAGGCGCGGAGCGAAGTCGCGATAGTCCTGGGCGATGATGCTGTCCGATACACCGTTCTTGCCCGCGATCATCACCGTGCCGGTATCCACGTTGAAGGCGGACTGCTGATTGTGGGACTCATACGGATGCGAGAGGAAGTCCCAGCGCAGGCCGTAGTTCAGCGTCAGGTTGCGGCTCACGCGCCAAACGTCCTCGCCGAAAAGGCCATCTTCCTGGAGGATGTTGGAAAAGTAGCCCTGCTCCGAACCGATCTGGTACTGATCCATACCGCCGGCCATCAGCTCGGAAACCTCGTAGCCGGTGAAGTCGACGGTGCCCTGGTCGATCTGGAAGTAGCCCTTGCCCTCCTCGGCATTAAAGTACTCCACCTGCCGGCGGATGAACTCGCCGCCGAACTTGAAGGAGTGGTGGCCCTTGTTCCAGCTCACCGCATCGTTCACCTCGTAGGTGTTCTGCGGCACGGCGTAGATGCCGTAGTCGCCGGTGTACTCCAGGTTGCCCTTCCAGCCGCCGATCAGCGCGCCGCCAGAGGTCTCCTGGTTGATGTTGGCGTTCACGATGCCCAAGTTCTTGGAGACATAGTCGCCGTACAAGGGCGGCGTGTAGCCGTAGTTGTCGCGGTTGTAGGCAATGTGCGCCTCGTTCACCACGTTGGCCGAGAAGATGTGAGTGTAGCCCAGGTCGTAGCCACGTGCGTGGGTCGGGTTGATGCCGGTTCCGCCGCCGGCGGGCAGTTTCTCGAATTCAGAGGTCTTGGTGTTCACCGAGTTGTCGTAGCTGAAGCGGATGAACGCCCGGTCGTTGGGGGCCGGGTTCCAGTCGAAGCGAATATCGAAGGTGTTGTACTTGTTGGCCTCGCTCTGTGTATCGAGGTAGTTGTTCAGGTAGCGGTCGGTGCGCGTGGGCATGGGATACGCATTGAGATAATTGACCGCCGCTGGATTCAGCCGTGCGGACGGTATCACGTTCGGCTGCCCGTTATAGCCGAACTGTGAGGGACCGCCAGCCTGCCCGCAAGTGGTCGGATCGAAGATCCAGCCGCCCTGGGCGCCGAAGGTCGTTGCGCCCGCATAGGGATCCTGGTTGCCATTGGAGTCTGTGTAGGTGCCTGGATAGCAGCGCGGATACTGGGTCTCGAATTGGTTCGATCCCGAGCCCGCCTGGCTCAGCAATTCCGTAAAGTTGCCCTGGCGCATGAGCGCGGTGGGAACCGTGAGGTAGTGCGGCGAGACCGCGAGGGTCTCGCGCAGCGCCTGGTAGTCGCCGAAGCCAAAGAGCTTGTTCCTGAAGATCGGCCCGCCGATGGAGAAGCCGGGCTGGTTACGGATGAAGCCGCCTGGCTGCGTGGCCGGGGCGCCGTCAAATTGGTAGTTGGGGTTGGAGTCGAAGTTCTTGTCGCGGTAAAACCAGAAAGCCGAGCCGTGGTACTGGTTGGTGCCGCTCTTCGTCGAACTGATCACGATGGCGCCACCGGCGCGTCCGTACTCGGCCGAGGCGATGTTCGTGACGATTTTGAATTCCTGCGTGGCGTCGATGTTGGGAAAGAACAGAATCGTGTTCACGAAGCCGTCGTTGTTATCCACGCCGTCCAGGATGTAATTATCCGCCTGCGGACGAAGGCCGTTGACAGAGAGAGCCGCCGAGCCGCTCTCGTTGTTGCGTATGGTCTCAGTCGTGTTGGAGCTTCCGCCGCCCGAAGCTTGATCGCCATACGCGCCGCGGGTGACGCCGGGCGACAAGAGGGCCAACTGGGAGAAGTTGCGGCCGTTCAGCGGCAGTTGCGTCACCTGCTTGCCCTGAATGGTCTCCCCGATCGTGGCGTCGGAAGTATTGATCAGTGGCGTGACTTCGGTCACCTGAACAGTTGCCAAGGCTCCCGCCGGCCGTAACTGGAAGGCCACGGTCTGGGTCTCCGTCACGGTGACAACCACCTTTACCGATGAGGTCTCAAAGCCGTTTGCGCTGGCTTGCACAGCATAGTTGCCGCGCGGAACCGCCAGAATTGAGAATTGACCTACGCTATCCGAAACTGCGGTCAGTCTTAATCCGTTGTCTGTGTCGGTTGCCGTTACCGTTGAACCGGGTATCATTGCTCCAGTGGGGTCCGTCACCGTTCCGGCAATACTGCCTGTATCTGTCTGCGCTTGGACCCTGAACGGTAGCAGCATCAGCAGCAAAGCTGCGACTGAGACCGGCAGGAAAGCCCAGCTGCGCCTGTTGGATTGGAAAATCCGTTGCATCGTTATCACCATGTCCTCCCAAATGTCTTGTTAAGGAACATTTGCTTATCTGTGCTTGATTGGAGCTCCAGACATCACCCCGCAAACATCGATGAGAAAACGCCATTGAAGGACGAGCGTCAATTCACGGAGTCGCAATTTGTAATCTATTGAGCCTTAACAGCTAAGTCGCTAGTAATAAATACACTTACTTGCGCATCTCTTCAGGCATTGAGGCCGCGCCCAGCCATCCCTCGTAGAAGCTGCGTTCGATCATCTCACCGCGCCGTCCGAGTAAGCCCTTGCCATATCAACTCCTCTAGAACTATCTTGAGCAGCCGCCGATAGACTGCGTTCAGCTCCGCACATGCACCAAGAGCATCGCACAAATGTGACGGGGTGGCGCGCAGACGCCGATCAGCCAACGCGGCAGGCGTCGCGGGATCGGTTTCTCCCTCCGCCATCGCACTTAGCATTCGCCGTGCGCCGGTACCCAGCAGATCCGAGACCAGACTGGACAGCTTGAGGTGGGCTCTTTTAACGGACACTCCAGCCGGTTCTGCAACTGGACGCAGATGCGGATCAATTCGTACTTGCTGCGAGTGACGGTCCGCCACAAACGCTGGAGGCTGGGCTGGAAAGCGCTCGAGCGGTTCTGGAAACCCGCTGGCCAGGAACCGGAGGAGGGAGCGCCGAGGTCTGGCCTGTGGGAAGATGGGCCGTCCGGGTCTGGTGCCTGGAGTCTATTTTCGCTCGTTGCTGATCGGCTATTTCGCGTGGCTCGGGCTTGCAAGGACTACGGCGTCAGGGTGCAGCAATCTGTCTTCGAGTGTCAGGTGTGCCGGGAAGAGTGGGCCGGCTCCGCGATAGGTTGCTGACTGAGTATAAGGAGGATGCGGATTCCTTGCGCTCCTACTTTCTTGACGAAATTGCCCTGCGACGCACAGAACACCACGGTGTAACCAAACCCGTGGATTTGACGGAGCCCCTCATATTGTGATTCCGCGAACCACCAGCGCCGACTTGATGACGGGAGTTCCGCGAATCATTGCAGCACCTGTGCTAACTACAGCGATTCCTTGCCGATTCCTCGAACCGGCGGCGGCCCGCAATTGCCAAATCGGCGGAAAAGGTGTAGTAAACCCCTGTGGCCGCATAGGTTGGTGCGGCCGCAGTCGCCCTGATTGCTGTGTCGAGGCGGCCGCGGCGGAGCGTGCATGCCTTCCGCAATCCCTACTGCTCGAGAATCGCGCCGTAGTGTCCTTCGACGGTTACGGTGAGGTGGCCGCTGGTGACCTGATAGGTGGTGTTCGTGAGCAGATCCGTCACCCACGATCCATTGACCATGCTCAACTGCCACGCGGGGATCGTCACGGTTTCCGTATTGGAAGTGTTATTGAGCACCACTGCGATCCGGTGATTGGCGTCCCATCGTCCGAACGCGTAGATGTGGTTGGTCGTGTCAACCAACAGAGTCTTGATTGAGCCCGTCCGCAGCTGGGTATACTGGTTGCGGATCGAGATCAGCTTCTGCGTCAGCGCCACGGCCGTATTGCCGGTATTCGCCTGCGTCCAGTCGAAGGTGCGGCGGTTGTCCGGGTCGTTGCCGCCCTGCTCGCCGTACTCGTCCCCATAGTAAATGGTGGGCGTGCCGATGTAGGTGAACTGGAAGATGAGCCCGAGGTAAGTATTCCATATATTGCCACCACAGCGCGTCGCAAACCGCTCCGTGTCGTGCGAACCTAGTTCAAGGGTCGAGGTCTCCTGCGCATTGATCGGAATGTCCGCGCGGGCACCAAGCAGCCAGCTATCGAGCGAGCTCTCGTTGATCGAGGCGCTTTTGCCGTGGTAGTCCACGCCGCAGATCCATTCCGATACCGGCTGGGTGAAGCCGTTGTAGTTCATGACGTTGTCCCACTCCGTGCCGTCATTGAGCCAGGGTGAGGCGTCACCCCAGTACTCGCCGAGAATGTCGGCATTGGGGTTGACAGATTTCACCGCCGAGCGCATCTCCTGCATGATCTGGTGGTTGGTGGCGTCGTTGCCGCCGTTGCCACCCGAATCGAGCGCCTCCGCAACATCCAGTCGCCAGCCGTCGATGTTGTAGGGAGAAGAGAGGTAGGTCTTCACGACCGAAGAGGAGCTGCCGTAGACCTGATTGCGCATCGCCGAGCCGCTCGCGCCGTAATCGAGCTTCGGCATGCCGCCGAAGCCGAAGAAGGCGGAGTACTGGTTGGGCCACGTCTGGAAGGTGTAGTAACCGTCGTAGGGGCTCGACTGCGACTGGTAGGCACCCTGGTAGGAACAGGTAATGTTGTCGTAGAGCTGCTTTTGGAACCAGCAGTTACTGTCGCCGCTGTGGTTGAACACGCCGTCGAGGATGATGTAGCCCTTCGGACCGTTGGTGCTGCTGTGAATGTCGCCGATCAGCTTCTCCAGGGTCGAACTGGTGCCGAAGGCGGGATCAATTTCGTAGTAGTTCTGTGTGTCGTACTTGTGGACGGTGGGGGAGTTGAAGATGGGATTGAGATAAATGATGTCCGCACCCAACGTCTGCTTGATGTAGCTCAGCTTCTGGTCGATGCCTGCCAGATCACCGCCGAAGAATACCTCGTGGTTGCAGTTGGTGGGGTCGACGGTGGAGAATACGCTCGTGCCCCACGCGTGTTGCTCGGTCGCGCAACCGCCGTACGTGTACTTGCCGTTGGTGACGTCGTTGGACTTGTTTCCATTGTAGAAGCGATCGGGGAAGATCTGGTACACCACCCCGTTCTTCATCCAATCCGGCGTCTTGAAGCCCGGGATGACGAAGAAGTCGCCCGAGGAGGGCTCGCTCGATGTGATGCCGGCGGCGTTGAGCCATGCAACGGCCGAGCCATCCTTGATCTGGAAGCGGTAGTACTTCTCGGATCTGCTGGCGGGAATGGTTCCCTGCCAGTAATCGAACGTACCTGCAGGATCGTTGGATACCCAGACCATCGATACCCAATGGTAGGAGCTGTCCCCCGTATCGTAGTACTTGACGTTCGCGCTGGTGATGTCTTCCTTGCAGGTGCGCAGTGTGACAGTTACCGAAGTCGTTGCGGTCGGCTCCGGATTGCTGTCGAACAGCGGTCCCTGGTCCGAGAACAGGTAGTTCCACTCCACGTTGTTGTCGTTTGAGCAAGCATGCGCACGGCTGGCGCCACACAGCAGCGCTCCGCTCAGCAGGATACAAATGATCAAGGGCGTTCGGCGCAGCCAGCGGCTGCGTTGATGTCGATATTCATGATTGCTCGGCCCATCGTGGGCCTCGTCCCCGCGGTCGCGGAGGCCGCGCTGACGCGTGCCATAAATTGTTCCTGACAATAATTGATTCACCGGTCAAGTTCTCCCGTTCGCCTATCCTGAGTTTCCTCGGCTCTGAGCGAGGTGTTAGCTAATCTCCCCCGACCACCGATGAGAAAACCCCTTTGAAAGGACGAGCGTCAATTCACGGAGTCATAATTTGTAATCTATTGAGCCTTAACAGCTAAGTCGCTCGTAATAAAGGAACTTATTTGCGCATCTCTTCAGGCTTTGAGGTCGCGCCCAGCCATCCCTCGAAGACTCTTTCCAATCGTGTCCTTATTCCCTTACAATACCGACTATCCCGGATGGACACCAAAAGCAGGGCGGAAGGTCTACGGCGTGCTCAATTCGGCGTCTTTGAGGCCGACCTGGAGGCAGAGGAACTGTACCGATCAGGCGTCCGTGTACACATTCAAAGTCAACCCTTCAAACTGCTCGCCGTTTTTCTCGAGCATCCCGGGCAAGTCGTCTCCCGAGAAACCCTCCAACAGGAGCTTTGGGGGGCCGACACAACCGTGGATTTCGACCACGGCCTCTTCATCGCCGTGAACAAGCTTCGGGAATCGCTCGGGGATTCTGCCGATAGTCCCCGCTTCATTGAGACTCTGGCCAAGCGGGGATATCGCTTCATCGCTCCCGTCACAGTGCTCGATCCCCCGCCTGCCGCAGCAGCGCCGCCTGCTTCTCACGTCGTTTCTGTAGAACCTCGCAGCCAACTCGCCTGGTGGATCGCCGGCGGGTTTGCCGCCGGCTGTTTGGTCCTCCTCACCTTTCTCCTGCTGCGTCAGCCACCGCGCAAGCCCTATCGCATCTCACAGATCACCTTCACCGATCATGTTGTTTCCAACGATCTCGATGTGGAGAGCTTTTCCAGCTCGGCCAGTGACGGAACGCGCATCTATTTCTCGGACATGGAAAATGGCAATCCCGTACTGGCGGTTGCCCTGATCGCGAACAGCGAATTCAGCCACCTCAATCTGCCCTCGGAGATCGGAGGACCTCTCATTGGCTCTCTTTCACCGGATGGCTCGCGCCTCGTAGTACGCAGCCATTTGCATCCGGAGCCCGAACAGTCTCTCTGGATTGTGCCCACGCTAGGCGGTGATGCGCACCGCGTTCCGAACGTACTGGCACACGATGCAACCTGGATGCCGGACGGAAACCGTCTTCTCGTAGCGTCCGGCAATCAATTGATCGTGATGGGAGCGGACGGGAGAGATCAAAACCCGTTTCTCACCACAGCCGGCCTTGCCTTCTGGTTGCGCTGGTCGCCCGATGGAAGCCGACTCCGCTTCACGCTTCTGAATCCCGCAAAACATACCTCCGAGCTTTGGGAAGTCTCCTCCCACGGATCGAACCCGCATCCGCTTCTGCCCGGTTGGAGCGAGCCAACCTCAGATTGTTGTGGTAGCTGGACACCGGACGGCGATTACTTCGTCTTCCAATCCTGGCACGACGGCCACAGCGAAATATGGATGCGCCGCGAAAAGCCGTGGTATCAAGCCGAGAACGAGCCTCACCCAATCACCAGCGGCCCTCTTGAATTCCAGGCGCCCGGCACGACTCCAGGCAGCGACCGTGTCGATTTCATCGGCGCCCACGTACAATACGAGCTGTTGCGCGCCATGCCCCACTCCGCGGCGCCTCGCGCTAATGGCGAGAGCGCGATGGGAGGACCAGACTTTACTTCGCTCGACCAGAACCTGAGAGCCGCGGCGTGGGCGCAGTACTCAAACGACGGCCAATGGGTGGCGTGGCTTAATGCAGCCGACAATTCTCTGTGGCGGAGCCGCGTTGATGGCAGCGAGCGCATCGAGCTGACCACTCCTCCGCTGCCGGTACGTATTTTTATGATGAGTTGGTCGCGCGACGATCGCAGACTGGCCTTGATGGCAGAGGAGCCGGGCAAACCCTGGAAGATCTATCTGATCGACGCAGAGGGTGGAAAACTCACGCCAATCCTCAACGAGGACCGCAATCAGGCTGATCCTGCATGGACGTCCGATGGTCAGTCGATCGTTTTCGGCCGCCTCCCCAATCGCATGGGCAACGACCAACCCACAGCCATCTATCTCTTGAACCTCCACACACACCGGATAGCCGAGATCCCGGGCTCGCAGGGGCTCTTCAGTCCACGCCTCTCATCGGATGGTCGCTACATGGTAGCAATGCCTTTAGACCAGCACGCACTGCTTCTTTTCAATCGAACTTCGGAGCGATGGACCACCTTGACCACACACGGCGTTGGCGATCCGGCTTGGTCCCACGATGGGCGGTTTGTCTACTTTCAGGACTTCCTTGAGAAAGGCAAGCCAATCTACCGCATCGCCGTGCCCGACGGAAAGCCGGAAGTAGTTGCGACCATCGACAACCTGCGTCCTGTGTCTGCTACGGACTATCGGCTCATCGGGCTCGCGCCGGGCGACCTGCCGCTGGTGCAGGCTGGTACTCCGGTCGTGAACCTCTACCAAATCAATCTGAACGAGCATTGACCATTGGCCGACACCAGGAAGAGTTTCTTTGGTTCTCCCTAGTACTCCTTCGAGTGGCACCATTGCTGAGCATGTTCGTCGTCCTCGAAACGAATGGCTCCCAGGTTATAGAAATCCGGTTCCCACGTTCCCATGAAGCGCTCCGCCGACCGGCCGCGATCGATGAATTCGCCGCCATACTGAGCCAGCGTCGGGGCAGGGTTTCCATCAGATACCGGCGCAGAACGGTGCATACATCTCCACCGTCTCCGTCCCTCCGGTATCCCACAGGAAAACACGCCTTGCCGTATTTTTTCCTATCGTTCCTGCTTTCTGCGCCGCTCAGCACCGCAGCTATCGCGGTCAGCAGAATCTCCACCAACAGTTGCTCCCAGTTCTTCTCCACCCGCGGGTCCGACGAAGCGAAATACTGCTGGGGATTGTCCATATCCCCTTTTGCCTCTTTCAGCCCCTCGCATTTAGCAATTACCGAAATGGCCGGCCTTTGATTGCTCCTTCGCCCTCGCGTAGTGTGAGGAGTTGATCGGCCGACGTCCCACGCACGTGCTCGACGAGCCCAGACGGCCAGCGGATCTCAAGGTCCACAGCAGTTGCCGCGCCCAGGCCGAAGTGCAGGCGCGGATCGTTGGAGGAGAGAAAGCTGCATCCGCTCAAGACTTCCTGGACCTGCTGCTTTCCGCCATAGCGCGCCACCACGCGCGCCCCGATGGCGCTGCGGTTGCTCTTGGTACCTTCAAGGCGGACCTTGATCCAGTGGTTGCCAGGCGGAGCGTCGTTGCGCAGCAGGGAGGGCGGCTCGTTCACGTTCATGATGAGCACGTCCATATCGCCATCGTTGTCGAAGTCGCCAAAGGCGGCGCCGCGGCTGCAATGCGCCGCTTCGATGCCCGGGCCGGCGTCGGCGCCCATCTCCACAAACGTGCCGTCGCCCTGGTTGCGAAACAGAATGCGCGGGCTGCGCTCCGGAAAACGCGGCGACACCTTCGCCACCTCCGGATAAACAGTGCCCGAGGTGAGCAAAATATCGGGATGGCCGTCGTTATCGAAGTCCACAATGCCGGCGCCGAAGCACACAAATCGAGTTTCCTTGTTCAGCCCGGCTTCTACTGTCACATCTTCGAAGTTGCCCTTGCCGTCGTTGCGATAAAGCCCCGGAGCCTGGTTGTAATAGTGCGTCTTCACCACGTCGGTATGACCGTCGAGGTTGTAGTCGCCCACGCCCGCGCCCATGCCGCCCATTTCCCGCCCTTCGCCGCTCAGCGCGATGCCGCGGAACAAGGCCTCCTCGCGAAAGGTGCCGTCATGGTTGTTCATCAGCAGGAACGAAGGCGTCATGTCGCAGGCCACGAAGATGTCGGGCCATCCGTCCTCGTCGGCGTCGAAGCTCACCGCCGTCAGCCCGTACGATCCGTGCAGCGCGCCCACGCCGGATTCACGGGAAACGTCGGTAAACGTGCCATCTCCGTTGTTGCGGTAGAGATATTGATGCGCTTTAGGCAGGCCCAGCGGCCCGCACATCGTGGCCACGCCCTCGTAGTTGCAGTTGGGCACGTCGAGCGATGGCTTGGGCGCGGTCGCGAGGTCGATCTCCAGATAATTCGAGACAAACAAATCCAGATGCCCATCGCGGTTGTAGTCCACAAAGGTGCATCCGGTGTTGTAGCGGTTCGTGGGATAAAGCAGCCCAGCCTCGCCGGTCACGTTGGCGAAGGTGCCGTCGCCGTTGTTCCGGTAGAGACGGTTCTGCCCGTAATAGGTCAGAAACAGGTCCTCCCAGCCGTCGTTGTTGTAGTCGCCCACGCACACGCCCTGCGCCCAACCCGGATCGCCGAGTCCCGATCGTGCCGTCACGTCGCTGAACGTGCCGTCGCGATTGTTGTGGTAGAGCCGGTTTCCAGACCCCGGCGGCGTTCCCGCGAGCGTGCGCCCGCCCAGAATGAAGATGTCCATCCAGCCGTCGTTGTCGTAATCGAAAAAGGCGCAGCCCGTGGCCATCGACTCGATGATGTAGGTAAAGCTGTGGGGTTCGCCGTAAATGATCGTCGAGGTAAGCCCGGCGGCCGCGGCCACATCCACAAAACGCGAGAAAGGAGCTCTTTGCGCTGCGCCCGCGGCCCGCAATCCGCCCGGAAGCAGTGCGGGAGCCATTGCCGCGGAAACGGTCTTCAGCAGCCGGCGCCGCGTCCAAACGCCAGCTTTCCTGTTTTTCATCGTCCTCTCCCGCGCCCCAACTTCGCTTCAGTGTCGATTCTGGCTGGCGGCCAGTTTCCGGCTCAGGTCGAGAGCCGCCGCATTGTTCGGATCGAGCTTGAGAGCGTGACCCACCGCCTGCTGCGCATCGCCGAATCGCGACTCCGCGCCCAGCGCAGCAGCCAGCGAAATCCACGCCTGGGTATTGTCAGGAACCTCCTCGACCGTCAGCCGGAACTGCCGCTCGGCCCCGGCGTTGTCCCCGGCCTGGAAGTCCATGTAGCCCAGTTGGTATTGCGCCAGAACAAAATGAGGATTGGCTTCGATTGCCTGCTCCAGCGCGGCGCGCTCACCTGCGCGATCGCCCAGATTATCCAGAACCATCGCCAGTTGGTAAGCCATTCCGGCGTCCTTGGGCTCGGCGGCGCAGGCCTGCCGATACAGCTCGGCGGCTTTCTGGTTGTCGCCCGCCTTCACGGCTTGTGCGGCCTCAGCCGCTTTCGAAACCGCAAAGGTCCGGTCCGAATCCTGCTTGAGCTTCTGCTGGTAGAGCGCGAGCTGCTGCTGCGCCGCCGCTGTCTCGCCCAGCGTGCGCAGCACTTTGGCCAGCTCGAAATGAACCTGCGGCTCCTCCGTGCCCAGCGCCAGCGCTTTTTCCAGTTGCACTTTCGCTCCGGCGGGATCGTTCAGCGCGGCCAGAACCACGCCCAAATTCACTCGCGGGTTATAGTCCCTGGGATTGAGCGCGACCGCCTCCTCAAGATGCTTGCGCGCAGCCTGGTAATCTCCCGCCTTCTTTTCGAGCAGGCCGTTCAGGTTCAGCAGATCGGCGTCGTGCGGAGCCAGCGCCAGCAGCTTGCGTCCCAACGGAACAGCGCGATCGCTGTCGCCGGTAATCACCAGGGTCCGAAAATAGATCCGCTGCGCTTCCCGGTCGTCCGGCTTCTGGCTGGCGATCTTTTCCGCCAGCGTGGTCGCAGCCTCGTAGTGCGATTCGTCCACGTAGAGTGCGACCAGCGCCGCGGTCAGCGCGTCGGAGCCGGGATCGGCGGCCAGCCCTTGCTTGAGCGTCTGCTCGTCCTCATCCAGCATGCCCGACTTCCGGTACGCGATGGCCAGGTCGAGATTCAGGTTCTCGTCGCGCGTCGCGCTGCGCAGGCTGCGGATTACGGCCTCGTAATCGCCGCTGGCAATCAGGCATTTGGCCTGTCCATCCAGCGCCGCCTTCGAGTAGGGATCGATGGCGAGCGCCGCGCTCCACTCCGGCACAGCTTCCTGGTTGCGGCCGAGTTGGGCCAGCGCCGCGGCTAGCAGCAGATGCGCCTTCAAGTTCTGTGGATCAAGCTGCACGCCCTTTTGGAGCGGGCCAACGGCCTCTCCGGCGTGACCGGCTGCATAGAGACTTCGGCCTAGGAGTTCGTTGAGCCGCGAGGAGTCGGGTGCCAGCTTGACCGCTGAGCGGTAGGCGCCAATTGCGCACTGCGCCCGGTGGTTCTGGTCGAACCAGCCGCCCAGTTCTGCGTAGGCGGCAGCATCGGGTTGCGTCTGAATGCGCGCCTCGAGCCCGGCGGGGGCTTTGCAGTCGGCCCATCCGCAGGGACACAGAACCATTCTGTTCGCGCCGGCCAGAGTTGCGAGCGCGAATCCGAGGCTGACGAAAGTACGAGGCATAGACATGTTTCAGCCCCTGCTGCGTGCCGCAACCACCTTGAGCTCAGCGTCGAGAATAATCAAATGCTATCCGGGCAGGCAAGCTGACCGGGCGGTATCCCCTAGGGAACCCTCCAGTTTTGACTCCTCGCTGTCCGCCTAACCCGACAGGTTGGCATAAGGGACCCGAGAGCGACGCACACAAGGCGCTCAAACACGGGGGCGTTCGGCCAACTCCATGGTTGTTGGGGTCTGGCGGAGGGAGGATCGGCTACTTTTCCAGTCTGGCGGCGTAGGCGGCAGGAGTGAGTTCGGACAGCCCTAATAGATCGAGTTGTTCTGAATCTTCTTGTTCGAAAGGACGCCCCATGAAACCGGTGGTCTTACTTTTAGGGCTTGCTTTGGTCGTGGGGCCTACGTCGCTGACCGCTGAACGGCCTACGGAAAATTCCAACCCTCTTTCAGTGGACATCTCGTTCGGCGACGGATCGGCTGTCACCTTATCGCGGACAAATCGTCCGGAAGCTGTTCTTCACCCATTCACTCTCGGTGCATCAATGGAATCCGCATCGTGATTGGGGGGCGGTTCCAGATCGCAACCAACCTCAATCGCCACATGAATCTGCGGACCAGCTTCCCTTCGAAAAGGAGACGGCAGAGCGTTCCGGTGCCATAGAAGGCAATATTCGCTTTCGACTCCGGGGCGCCTTCTGAGAGGGGCAGAACCGTAAACGTATGATCTCTTGCGCTCCATTTGACGTGTCCAAGCGCCAGGATCACAGGTAGTCCAAGAATTCCTCGCCGTCCGGCTGGGAGTTGATCGAAGCGAGGTTGGTTGTCCGGCAACACATAAAAAGCCACATTGTGCAGATGAACGCCCGCGATGACAAGGTTGTCAGAGACCGGAACGCGTATTTTCACCTGAGCACCGCTCATGGAATCGATGTTCGTGGCGACGTCGTGCACATCGAGTTTCAGGCGTTGTGCCTCAGACTCGCTGATTTCGGACAAGCTGAATCCGTTGTCAAATGTGTAATGGCCAGAAATGCCGTTCATTTCGACAGGCAAAACCAGGTCCTGATCTTCGACGTCGATTTCACCGTACCGGGATGTCTCTCCACAACCGACTGATTTTCATGTGTAGATAACACTTGCAGGGTGGGAAGGATATTGACGATGTCCGCCGCGGAGGGCTTTTGTGTCAAGAGGGCCGTTGCGTCTGCAAGTGCCTCATGGTAGTTCCCAGTCCGGTAGAACAGAGCGATCGGAAGCTCCCTTGCTTCCAGCCCAAGATCGCCCGATGGATCATCGGCGATGATGGCATGGAGATCCGTTTCCGCTTCCGGCAGTTGATTGAAAGCTGCTGCAACGGCGCCTTTATAGAACCCTGGGGCATGTGTCTTCGCTACCTCATCGCGAAGTTCAAACCAACGATGCGAATCGTAAAGAGACTTGAGCTCCGTACTCGAATCCTGCGCGTGGACAGGCTGCAACAAGACCGCAAAAGCCAACAATCCAATGGTCATTATGCGCATGACGAGATTATAGGGGCCATTTCCAATTTTGCCAGACGCTCCTAGTACTACTGTGTTATAAAATAGATACCTTCACTTTGATTTTGCTGGCGCTGGCGGCCGTGAGGCGGTAGGTTGAGGGCCATGAGCCGCCACCAACCGGATTTCTCTCGCCAGCCAGAGCGTCTGCAAGCCTATCTGGACGGTTTAACCCAGGCAGCCGGGCATGCCGATCGCGTTGTACCCATCGAGAACTACACCAAGGGCCTCATGCTGCCGATCGAGCGTAAGAGCGTCGAGCCGATGGCAGCGCGCCTGGCTCCCGGCAACGTCCGCCAGATGCACCAGTCGCTGCATCATATCGTGGCCG
>Ga0224555_1002523_pt1 | contig 21189 bp, 11 predicted proteins | sample 714S23034metaG_FD_180687 | JGI IMG/M metagenome (GOLD analysis project Ga0224555, IMG submission 180687) | Peat soil microbial communities from Stordalen Mire, Sweden - 717 S2 30-34 | ecosystem: Environmental > Terrestrial > Soil > Wetlands > Peat | place: Sweden: Norrbotten County, Stordalen...
GTACCTTTCCTATCATCGCCGATGGCGGCGAGTTGCCGCAGCTGGAGCAGCTAGGTAAGAGAACGAAAAACTCAATTGTCCGCGTGGGAATTGCGAGCGAATAGCGAGCGGCTGCTGCATGCAATGCCTGCTGCATGCAATGCATGGCAGTGAGGGACTCACATCGCCACGCAAGTTGCTAATTTTAATGTAGATAAGTTTCCAGTCGACGAGAGTATCCCCAAATATACCCCCAAAGAACAGGGGTTGGTGCTCTTCGCTCCAGATTTTGACCGCCAGATCACCGATGGGTTCCGGGGGCATTCCCCAGCGCTAGTGAAACGCGAAGCTGGGCACGGCGCTTGGGGAGATTGCTTGATACAGAGGTTGCGCCGGCCTCTGGCGGCTGCCGGTGTGGCTCGTCTGATCATATTACGTTTTCGGGTAGGACTCGAATCATCAGTCAAGCGCAGTTTCAACAACGTGCAGGTCAGCGGATGACACTTAAGACCACGCAAAGCAGCCTAAAGCAGACAAACGGAGCGCAGATGGAGCGCGTCTTCACGGTTCCTGTACTGTACGGACAGCGGTTGAAGAGGCCACAGCCGGAGCGACGAAATCGTTCGGGCTATCCCAGAGCAGATCCGCACTGGGCGGCTTCAATCATTGCGAGAATGTTTTCGAGCGGCGTGCCGGCTTGAACGTTGTGGCAAGAGCAGCAAATATAACCCGCTCCATCGGCGCCCAAGGTGTTAAGGCAATGGCGAACTTCACGACGGACGTCTTCCGGCGTTCCGCGTGGTAGTGCAAACTGATTGTCAACGCCACCGTGAAACGTGACGCGATGGCCGAATTCACGCTTCAATTCCTCCAGGTCCATTCCCGGACAGGCGTGCTGAATCGGATTGAGAACGTCTACGCCGCAGTCGAGAATCGGCTGGAGCAGGCGGCGAGCCGCTCCGTCGGTGTGGTAAAAAACCCGCAAACCGTGGGAATGAATGAGATCGCACCAGCGCTTGAGCCGCGGCTGCAGATACCGTTTCCATAATGCAGGCGACATCAAGAGCGATCTTTGGCCCGCAATGTCGTCGCTGATGAACACGAGGTCGAGGGATTTGCCGGCGCGGGCAAAGAAGCACTGCATCATCTCCGTTTGAATCGATTCCACGCGGTCGAGAATCGCATCGACGAGTTCCGGAGTCTCCACCAGATCCATCAGCGACTGCTCCAAGCCGCGCAACTGGCAATAAATCTCAAAATGCGAGACCCACGGCCCGATCACGGCAAAGTGTCGTGCCGCCTCTTGCGCCTTCGCCACCGCGGAGTCGTAATCGAAGCGCTCCGCCCGGGGCCACCATGAATAGTGGGCAAGCGATTCCACGGTGTTGTAACCGGCCAGCGGCGCGGAGCCAAATTCGGCATAGTGGGCTTCCCCTGCCTGAATCTGCTTCAGTGGCACGCCCCACATGGTGCGATCGCCGCCCTCTTCAGCGCCGGCGCCGCTTTGCGCGCCCGCGCGGTCGCCTGCGGCAGTCTGGTAATCCATGAACACCCAGACAATCTTGTCGAGGTTGAGAGCCCGATACATTGCAAGGTCATCTGCCACGCCACAATGCTGCCGCAGAACTTCGCCGACTTCGGGCGTATGCCAAAGATCGACCGGCAGACGGTCAACCGGCTTGCGGTTCAAGACAGCCAGGATGCGCTCACGCGGAGTCATGGTGCCAGACATTCTGTGCCCCACCTTTCATTTCAATGCCCAATCGGGCGAAACCAGCCGGCTCCCAATTACCCGATCATCCCGCTTTGATTCATAGTTCCATTACAACAGCAGCGGATCGGGCGGGAATCTTCAGCGTGCCGTCGGTCGCTTCGGCATCCGGCCGCTCCGGCGTGGCCATAACGAGTTTGCCTGCATTCGGCAGGTTCACCTTGGCGGTGATCGCAGAATCGGAGCCTGGGTTGACGACCACCACTGCCCGCTTACCGCCGGCAGCGACATAAACGGAATAGCGGTGGGCCGCATCGGCGCTCACATCCGCGCCGAGCGTGTCACGAAAATCGGCGTCCCAAAGGTAGGCTTTGTATTTGCGGCGCAGGTCATCGATCTTCTGCCCGTACGCCATCGTGAGCGGAAAATCGTGCAGGTGCCCCTTGTAGAGAAACGGCTCGTATTGGATCACGCAACGGTTCAGCAAGATCATGTTCAGCTGTTCGCGATCGTCGAAGCCGCTGACCCCTGCCAGCATCAAAGAATTCCTGGTGTCGAGGTACTGGCAAACCGGCGTCGCGCTCACGCCGCATTCGTTCACCGGGAAGTACTGCATCAGCCAGTCCTGCGGCCCTTCACCGGCGAAGACGAAATCGGGACTCGCTTTGTCGGCAGCGGCCCGGAGCGCAGCGGAAAGCGGCAGGTCGCCACCGTAGATGTAACCAGGCGGATTGTAACCATGGCCCGGCGCAAAGTTGTAGATTGCTCCCGAGTGATGGCAAATCTCGTCCCACAACCAGCCGGTTGATCCAAGCGCCAGGATCTTCTGGAATTCCTTTAACGCAATCTCCCGATAACCAGGGTCAGCGAAGTCCATCACCGCGCGACGCCGCGTGTTGATGCCGGCTAACTGCGTGGGAGTCACATAATCGTAACCGCCTTGCTCGTAGCGGATGCCATACGGATCCTTGGCCTCATATTTGTGTAGCTCGTCTTTGTACCATTTCGACGTCAGATCGGCCCAATTCAATTTGCCAAACAGGATCACGTTCACGCCCAGCGATTGCACCTTGGCAATCGCGTCATGAAACTCCTGCCATGTGCCCAGGTTCGGGTCGGTGTCCTGCGAGGGATCGTCGCGATCCTGGCCGCCGATGTTCCATCCGATGAGTTGCACCGCTTTCACGCCGTACCTGGCATACTCCTCGCCGTACTCCACAAACTTTTTGTACGAGATGGTGTAGTCCTCTTCAGGCGTGTTCATGCGCAGCATGGTCCAGGAATGCACGTCCCTCGCCCACGCGGGCAGGTGCGGCGTTTTGAACCACGTGTTGCGCCACTGCTTGTACACGTCCACGCCAGCATGCCAGTCGCCCTGGTAGCCGCGAAACACGATCGGAGCAAACTTCTTTGTCGAATTGGGATCGGCGAAGACGAAGTGACAGATGCGGAACTCCTGATGTACCGGGAATCCGGAAATCTCATCGGTCTTCGGTACCACCGCTGCGTGCACCACGCCGGGATGCTGCTCAAAAGTAAATTCCATGTAATAGGGCAGCGTGGGATCGGACAACTCCACATAGAGCCCCTCAGTCTGGGCTTGAATCAGGCAAAACTTGCTGCGATGCGATCCGAAAGTCTTGATTGGGAAATCAACTCCCCAATACCCCTTCTCGTTGCCAAAGGTCGGATAGATCTCATCGGAGCCGAGATTGCCGTACCACATGGTTCGCGCGGCCATCGACGAATTTGTCGAAGGAGGATTGAGGTCGCCGAAATACGGATAGTCGACGGTCTCTACCGTGAATGTGGACTTGTTCTCGAGCGTAGTGTCGAAGGTGAGTTTGCCGTTCTTCAGAGTGACGATGGCGGTGAGGGTAATGGGAAGCACGCCTCCGTGCTCGCTGACCAGATCCTTCCACACAATGCGCACCTGGCTATCTGAAATCTTCTCGACGTTCGCAGCCTTCTGCTTCTGCCCAAGCACGAAGTTGGCCCGGCGACCGGGAATGGGAACAAGCATCCGGAAAGAGGCGCCGAATGCGGGCCGACGTTCCACGATCCAACTCGTCGGCCTGTGCTCCATGCGCGTGAGAGCGCCCGTGGCGGGATCGAACGCCACCAGGAATTCGCTATCCTGCAAGACGACTTCTCCCGCAATGTCCGCAGCATGCGCCGTGCTCAACTCCATCTCGGCCGTCAGTGCTCCCATTGCGGCAAGTCCCGCCAGCTTATTGAAAGTTCTCCGGTTCATCGCTCTCCTGAGTCCTTTCCCTGCGCGCGGTGCGGAGTGGGCCGCTCCACCACTGCCGCCAACGCTATAAAACAATCCGTAAGCAATCCCTCATATCCCTTTGAAGTGCCGTCCCAGCCGCCAGATTTGTAGCTCTCCAGCATCGGAAACAGAATTCGGTCGCCGTCCGTTTGTTACAAATACTCATTGCTCCTTTGGGGCACTAGCACAAAATGGGTGGGCACCTCGCGATAAGACACTCTGAGACATTCAAGACCGGTCAAGCGGAAATTTTCAAGCGCTTGCCTTTAAGGTCACAACAAGTCAGTCCATCACCTTGATCTGTACTGGACCGATGAGGCCGGAAGACATCAGCCCCGATGGATTCTCCACCGGGCCAGGATGAAACGCCCGCGGATCGCGCAATGTCATGGCATTGTAAAGCGTGTTGGTCACCGCGATCTCCAGTGCGTTCTCTCCCGTCTGCGCGAAGTCAGTAATGTCCACCTGATACGGACGCAGCAGCAACGTCGCGGCATGCTTGCCGTTCACCGTCACCTCGGCCACCTCGCGCACAGTGCCCAGGTCGAGAATCAACCGGCTGCTCGCATCCGCCGCCACGGTAAACGTCGTCGTATACACTCCGCGCCCTGAAAATCCGCGCAACTCGCCGTCGAGCGACCAGTCAATCAGCATCGGCAGTTCGCGCCGAATCTCCGCCGTCTTTCCCGAAGGCACCAGGCCCGTCGCCGTCAGCTTCCATCCGCCCGCGCCAATCGGCTCCATCCGCTTCAACTTGCCCGGCTTTATCGTCGTTGCAAGAACCGCCCTGGCACCCTCGGGATCAAAGACAATCAGCGCCGAGCCGAACGGCTCCAGATCAAGTTCGACCTCAGTCCAATTTCCTTCGCGCCGAGTCCCTCCAATCTCCGCCGGAATCCCGGTCCAAGGATCCCACCACTCCGCCGCGCCCTCCGCTTCAAACTCTGCATGCAGGTGCCGCGCCGCATCCGTTTCGTTGCGCAGAAAGTACGCCTTCATCTTTCCAATGCGTTTCTGAATAAACGGCAGTGCCTCGCCATGGAACCTGACATTCGGCTCCGCAAGTCGCCCCAGCATCGTCACCAGTCCTGCGCGATCGGCGGCCACAAACACATTCGGCAAACCGCGCATCGCCACCATCGCCGCCTGCACCCGTTGCGTATTCTCCGCATTCTCCTCGAGCCCATCGGCGCGCGTGGGCATCTGCCCTGCAAACAGAATTGGCAATCCCGCGCTCGCCCAACTCTGCATTTTCTCCGCCAGCGCCGGATCGATCGCGTTGAGCGCCGGAAGCACCAGCGCCCGATACTCCGCCCCGCCCCGCGTCACCAGCATCTTGTCGCGCCCCTCGTCGCGCATCGTACAGCGCAGCAGCGAGTCCGCATTCAGGTGGTCGTAGTTGTAGCCCGCGTCCATCAGCGCCTGGTTCAACTTCGGCGCCGGCGGTGCCTCTTCCGCGCCATGCATCAGGTCATTCCGGTAGAGAGCCACCGCAGCCACATTCGTTCCCGCCTGCGAAAGGTACTGCACGCGCGTCATGTAATCGTTCAACGGCGCAAAGTACGGCCACAGCGGATTCAGCTCGTTGAACTGCGATGAGTAGTTTCCCTCGCCGAACCTTCCTGAGAATGGGTGCCATCCCGGCGCGGGAACTTCCGGCATGATGTACCCAAAGCCGTGATACACAATCGCGTTCACGCCCGCCGTCAGCAGCTCGTCCGCAGCCACCTTCACCTTCTCGGGCGTGGTTTCGTACAACGAGTTTGACCATACAAACGATTCGCTGCCCACGATGGCACGGCCATACACATGCGCCGCCGACCCCGCCATCTTCAAAAAGTCGTAACCGCCCCAAGCGAACAGGTCCTCGGTTTCCGGAATGTCCGCCTCGCCGTAAATGCGCAGAACATCCGTGGGCGAGCCGTGCGCCTGCGTGCGCGAGAGCAGCTTGTGTTCGTGCGCCCACCGATTGAACTGCCCATAAAATCTCTCCGCCATCAAATCGGAAACGGTCTGCCGGTAATCGTGCCGCACCGCGTCGCCAATCTCCGCCATTTCATAAACGGGCCGATCCACAAACATGCCATACGGCTCCTCATAACTCTGAACTTTCAGGATCGGCAGGTACGGCAGCAAATCGTATCCGCGCCGCCGCTTGAACTCGGCAAGAAAATCGTCGCTCCAGAAAAGATTCGCGCCCACCTCAAGGCTGTCGCAAAAAACCGCGCGCAAGCCGTTGCCGAAATACTTCCCGATATACGGAACCGCATCGTCGCCCACGCGTTTTGCGTGCGCCGCAAACGCCTCAGCGCTTAAGTGATCCATTACGAACTGCGGACCTTCTCCCGCGCCCGCATTCACGCGCTGTCCCGTCGGCGCCTGCGAAAACACAAAAACCTGCCACGTTCCTGGCGGCACATCCCAGCTCAGCGTTCCATCGGGCTCGAGGTGCGCCGTCAAATCGACCGAAGTGCCTGCTTCCAGCTCGCCCGATTTCGCCGCGCTCCGCTGCCGCCCTCCGCTCTGGTTCCACTCCCACCGCGCATCGATTCCGCGCACCGCCACCACAGCAACCACCTTCGTGCGCTTCTTCATACGCTCGGCCCATCCCTCCGGCAATCCCTTCAGCCAGCCGGGCGGATTCGCAGGGTCGCCATCATCGATCGAAGGAACCTCTACGCGCTGATGAAACTTCGCCGGCCCCGCGACGAAAAGATGCGTCCACCGCAGCTCAATCGAAGCCAGCTCCGGCGTAATATCGTACCCGCCGCCAAAAGGCCATCCCGATCCGAACGTGTAATCGATAAACATGCCGTGCTTGCGCGCTTCGTCAATCGCCGCGCCCACGTGCTCAAAAAATTCAGGCGTAGCAAAACCGTTCACTCGCATGCGCTCCGCTTCCGGCATGTCCTCGATCGCAAAACCCTTATTGAACGCCTGGATTTCGGCGCCGCCAAACCCTGCCTTATCCAGCACGTCGATCTCGCGCCGCAGTTCTTCCTCCGTCACATCGTTCCCCGGCCACCACCACCGCGCAATCGGCCGGTACTTCATTTCCGGCGAAAGAAACTGCTGCCGAATCGAAGCGCCGCTGCCGCCACCCTCGGCCACCTGGTTTTCCGGGGATGAAAGGGCGCCTGCCAGAGCGTGGCCCCTGCCGGTGACTTTCGTCAGCGCTGCTGCTGCGCTGGCCAACGCGCTATTGCGTAGAAATGTTCTGCGATTCTGTCTCATGCGAACCGTGCCCTGTCCCTCTCAAGAGAGGCTCTCCTGCTAGAAATCCTATTCGGACCTACGTCCGAATACTCACTGTTCCTTTGGGGCACTACCACTAAAACCGCGCGCCCTCAATTTTCCGCGGACCGGCAACAACTAACATACGGGATCACTCTTCCCATGTAAGGCATTTCCAACTTGATTCTCCGTTCCTTCAGCGGCGACCACGGCTCGAGAAAATAGCCGTGCTCATCGAAGCCGATGCCGAAGTGCCCGGTAAACAGCGCGTCCAATCCCTGCCAGTCCTCCGGCAGATACCCTTCGCCCCGCCCCCGCGATCCATCCCATTGGTAAAACGCGCTGCCCACCGGGTTCCGCTGCTTCTGTCCCGGCAATTCGATCCCCGCATTCAATGTGCCCTTCTCATAGGACCCCATCAGCGGCCACAGCAGCCGTTCCGCATCCTCGCGCAAACCGTTCTGGTAAAGCGCCTGGATGAAGTAGTACTCATACGGCTGCGTTGCACCCCCATTCATGTAGACCTGCCACGTGTCCTTCCCATCGGCCTGTTTCGGCGCGCCGCTCGTATGGGGAATATAATCCGCCGGGCTCATCGGGATAAGATTCGTCGGCAGGCCGTACTCAAAAGAGTGAAATCCGATGCTCTGCATCTTTGCCAGCATGGTTTGCAGAATTGCCTTTGCATGCTCGGCTGGCACCAGCCCCTGGTAGATCGCAAAGCCATTCACCCACGGAAACATGTAATCGTGAAGCTTGCCATCCGGGGACTTCCATCCTGCCAGCACTCCCGTCGCAGAATTGAAGAACGTCTTGAAGTACACGGCCTTGATGCGCGCTGCATCGTCGCGATAGCGTTTGGACTGCGCAGGCCGCCCCGCCAGCGCTTCCACATCGGCCATGCACAGGAAGGCGCGGTAATCGGCAGCATTCGAAAACGCATCCGGTCCCTCGAAATCGTAAACGTCGAACCACTCCTTGCCCGGCTCATCCACAAGCCCGTCGCCGCCGAAGTGCGCTTCGATCCGATCCGCCACCGCTTCCATCGGCTTCAGCCACTCATGCGCCTGCGGCACGCCCCCGATCGTACGGATCACGTACCACGCGGAGATCACCAGGTACGCCGGTGTCTCCCGCGACGACTTCCACTGCGGTGAAAACACATTCAGGTTGGGCATCATGTACCCGCGCGCGCCCTTGAAATACTGGTCCACCGACGCGCCCACCAGCGCCATAAGCGAAATCCCGTCCTCCAGGTGCGGCGCCCACACTGCCTGCTCTGCATAGAACAGCATTGCCAGCCCGCAGTTGATGCTCATCACGCTGTTGCTCACCACGCCCGTATCCGGACGCCACTGCGTCATGTCCAGCGAGTACTTGGGAAAACGCTCCAGTCGCGGATCCCGGCTCAACAGCTCCGGCAGCGGTTCAACGGCCAGCACTCCGAAATGCAGCGTCGTATGCCATGCCCGCGGCCCGATCTCATTCAATCCGTCTTCGCTTGCCGGCTGTTGCGGCGTGACATCCACAGCGTACGAAGTTGCCGGAAACAGCGACGAGGGCTTGCGATAAAACGCCGCCGCGTCATCCGTGCGTGTGATGTAGACGGTTCCAAAATCAGGCGCAGCCAGGTACGTCGGCACATCCACATAATTCATCAGCCTCGATGGATGACCAACGAACGTCGTCGGCGTCTGATTCGCAGCAAACTCGAATCGGAACAATCCGCCGCGCAGCAGCAACGTGTGCTTCGCCGCGGCCGCAAGCGACAGGTCGAACCCCTTCGCGCCTGCGCGAATGACCACTTGCTCATACGCGCCTGGCGCAACCTCCACCGGCGCATACCGGAAGACGTTCCCTGTTCGCGTCAGTGCGCCCGCTCCCAGCGGCATCGCCTCCTCGAACGGCTGGTCCAATACCGGGTACGCCCCGCTGGCCTGCAGCAAGTTCACACCCAACTCGCCTTTGCCCAGCGAATCCAGCGCGAGCGACACAATGCGCGGCTGCCGCTTGTCCAGCACCAGCCGGTACCACGGCGTGCTGATGGCGAGCGCTTGTCCCAAGTCCTCCACCTTCGGAGAAAACTGCGTGGGAGCCAAGGCCGCATACACCCCACCATTCTTCGATGCGCCGATAGAGCCGGCAGCAACACCGGCCGCCGCATCCGTCCCGAATACTTCGAGCTGCGCCAGTTCGGCCCACCACGACTGCGGCGTTTCCGTCGCCGGTGTTCGCTCGATCACCAGTCTAAAGTTGTCCGTAACCACCGGCGCAAAGGGCACCGTATAAGTAAGGGTTTTGGCATCGAATTGGGCCCGTTGCACGTGAAAAACCGTATGGAACGTCGCGCCACGATCCCGATATTGCCCCGAAAACTCAACCGGCATCGTCGCCAGGCTCGCGGCATGCAACACCAACTTATCGATCCGCCGCGGTCCCGCAAAATGCACCCATACCCACTGCGGCAGATGCTGGAAAACGTTGCTCTGCCAATGGCACGGTCCCAGGGCGTCGGCCGCATCCATCCCGCGATTCACCGGGCACGGAATCTGTTCCTCTGCCTTCTTGCTGCGAAATAGAAACGAGCTGTACTCTACCTTCACGCCCGGCTCCTGCCAGAACGCTACGTCCCGGTAGCCGCTCGTTGACTCGCTTCTTCCTGCTTGACACGGCATGATGATTGCGAGGGCAACTGCCGCATATCCCGACATCTTTCGGAGAATTCCTGCGATGAACACTTCGTACCTCTTCAATTCTTGTCGAATCCGGCGCCCTGGGCGCGCTCCTCATGATTCGTGAACACCATCCAGCGTACCGGATGTGACCGGGCAGCGGCTTACCGGCCAGGGGCGTGAATCCTCAGGATCACGGCGGTGGTGCTTTCGACGGTGAGCGCGAATTTGTCGTTGCGCACACGGCCCAGGGGCGTCCACTTGCCTGACCAGGGCGCATGATTGGTGATCGCGGCGCCGCCGAGTGTGGCAGTGGTGAGTGCGGCATTTCCGGGCTCGCCATCGGTCAGCACCATAGACTCCACTCTGGCGCCGTCGAAGCCCGCGGCTTCAATCACAATCGCAGCACCCATGGCATCGTGCGTCGTGGAATGCGTCTTGTTGACGATGGTGACGTAGAGATCGTGCGATGTTCCGACCGCGTAGGCCGTCAAGTTGATTTTCTGTCGATTAGCGATAGCAACCGGCTCAACATAGCCGTGGCTACCGAGATCGAAGGCTTTGATGCCGTAAGCCTTGGGCGTAACGCGGTAGTTTACGCAGCCTTGAGCAGTGCAGGGCGCGGGATCGGGAACGATGGTATCGGTGGCGAGCCAGGGGTTGTTGTGGAAGTTGACCCCGGCCATGTGATGCGCGGCCCACCAGTGCATGTAGTCGAGAACCCAGAGAGCGGAGGCAAATCCATTGCTTGCGCCGGGTACGCCGTGCAGACAGTCGTTGGCCTCCGTCATCCGGTAGGGCACACCGAGAGAAACCAGCGGGGCCAGAACCTTTTCGTACACGAACGGGTAGGGATGGAACTCCGCCGTGCCTTCGCCGTGCGCGGGCTGCGAGCCGACCGCCGTAGCGTCGTCCCAGGCGCTCGACAACATGTCGTCGATGGCCTCTTCGGCCGGCGTGTCTCCCGGCAGGCCCCACACGTAATGATGTTGCAGCGCTGCGACGAGCATGCCGGAGGTTTTCAGATCCCAGGCAAACTGCACGGTCCAGGAATCGCCGTGAGTGGGATCGGGAGTGAAGCTGCTGGTGTCGGATACGGCCGTGTCAGGGCCGGAAAATCTTGCTCCCGGAGCGGCTTTGCGGATGACCTTTGCGAACTTCAGCCATTGTGCGAGGTAGGAAGCGTACGCCGATCCGGAAACGCCGGGCACGGACTCGTAGATGGCTGGGTCGACCACGTGACCGGGCCGCGAATGGAAGCCGTGCACGTCGGGTTCGTTGCCGATGGAGAAGCTGTCGAGCTGGGCGCGATATTTCTGCCAGATGTAGCGCACGATTTTGGCGTCGTCTTCAGCGAGATGTGGAATTGCGCAGGCGCTGACGTTCAAGAGGCGCACCGAGTAAATCACCTTGACATCGGCGGCGCGGGCAAAAGCGAAGAGATTGTCGATGTCGGCAAACGACGGCGTAGGCGTGACACAGTGCTCGTCGCCGCCGGAGCCATCGACCGTACCGCCGCCCACACGGAGGTTGCGAATGCCGGTATTGCGAAACAGGGTGATGAGCTCAATGTTGGCGGGAGAGAAAAAATTGCCGGAAACGCCGTAGGTACTCGCGACCACGCTTTTGGTTTCAAAGCCGAGACCGGCGAAATCGTCGGGAATGCGAAACTGCGGTGCCGCCGTATCGACGGTCAACGTAATAGGAGCCTGTGCCAGCACGGCGCCGGCCAAAATGCACAAGGAGGAGACCACACTCCACGTTCGAACCTTCATGATCTAACTCCTGTTTCGCCTTCAACTTTCCGCAATACATCTTGTTCGAATCGCCTGCGTATGGCGGCCGTGCAGACACTCAGCCGCTTGCAGTTACCACCCACTTGGGTATGAATTCATTCCTTGCCGCCTCCTGCTCAATGATGAGGCGGGCCTCAAGCACATGCTGGCGGGCAAACTGTTCCGCTTCATCCGGCATATTCCGGCTGATGGCGTCGATGATGCGCAGATGTTCGTCGTACACCGCGCGCGGATCGCGCGAGGCGCGGACGGCCATGCCCAGCGTCCTGTATCCCTCCGCCAGACGAACGAGTACGCTGTTGCGGGACAGATGCACAATTTGGAGATGAAATGCCCGATCCGCGGCGCCCATCTCTTCCACATCGCCCTCTTCAGATAAACTCCAAATGCGATCGGCCATGGCTCGCAGGGCGGTCACGTCAGACTGCGAAACATGTCCACAGGCGCGGCGCGCGGCAAGACCCTCGAGATATTCCCGCACTTCGTAGGCCTCGACGAGGCGCGAGGCGTCCGGCTTTCCGACAAAAACGCCGAGTCCGTCAACAGAATCGACGAGGCCGAGCTACTCCAGTTCCAACAGCGATTCCCGAACCGTCCCCTGGCCGACACCCAGTTTTCTGGCCAGGCTTTGCTGGGCCAGTCGCTCGCCGGGAAGGCTCTCTCCCGACAGAATCCGGCGCTGAATCTCATCCCGCACGTGCCTGCGAAGAGGCGGTGATTGCGTTGTCCTGTCGCGCATGGTTTTCGCCCCTAAAGCGGCTGATATTGCGGCGGCTGATTTGGTCCATTTTTTAGACAAATAGTTCTTGTGTTGCGGTATTGGATGACTAGCCGGAAGCTCCTAAAAGAAGAACTTCCCGACGAACTGCCAGACGCGGCCCGAGCCGTTATTTGCCGTATCACTGGTGATGGTGCCGAAACCGCTGGTCAGCGTTTCCGCCGGTTTAACGTAGCTGCTTGTTCCAGGGTTGTTGAGGTGCACATGGTTGAGGACATCGGTGGCAAGCGCCGTGACCTCAAATTGCGTCTCCTTGTATAAGTTGAAGCGCTTGTGGATGGAAAGGTCGACGTCGTACCAGCCGGGTCCGTAGATCTGGTTGCCTCTGACGCCGAAAGGAGTAAAGTCCTGCGAGCCTACACTGGTCACCGCATATGCCGGGGCGGTAAAGGCTGCAGAGTTGAAGTAGCCGGTGACTTTGGTGCGTGCCAGATCCGCCGTGCCCGGTGTGTACGGATTGGCGCCTGCCGCCAATGGCGCGTAGCAGTTCCAGCTCGTGCTGCCGGTCTGGAACCATGGGCCGGTAAATCCACCGGTGGATGTGTTGCCTCCAATAGTGCCCTGGCAGGTGACGTTCACCAGAGTGCCGCTTTCGGCGATCCAGATCGGATCCAGCTTCCAGCCGCCGATAAGGCCGTCTTCAAGCGCATTGGCATGGGAGGCCAAGAGGGCGCCCTTGCCGAACGGCAGGCCATATTCACCCGACAGCTTGAAAACATGAGCCGCCGTGGCTGAGCAATGATCGTAGTCGGCGCGATAACCGCCAAAACCGACGATCCAGGGCGCGCGGCCGTTGCCCGGGCCGGACGTGTTCTCATTGCCGCCTTGCCCATCGGACCAGCAGCGGGCAAACGTGTAGTTCGCGTCCATGTTGAAACCGCCGAAGAACTGGTGGATGTACTCCGTTTCGCCGGACTCGTAGTTGCTTATCTCCTCGGTGTCCTGCATCGCGGAGCTGGCAGCCAGGTTCGGGAACGGAACGGTGGTAGTGCCGTCGGGCATGGCGGGCGAGTTTTCGCAGTAGGGGTTGGCCGCGAGTTGCCCCGCGGTACACGGCGTAACAGCGGCTACGCTCGTAGGCAACGCTTGCCTGGCGGCGTTGTGGTAGGTGCCGAGATTTTCAAGTTGCTTGCCCAGCACGCCCACGTAGCGAACTTCGACCGAGTCGTGGTTGGTGAACTGCCACTGCACAGCTGCGTTGAGCGTTTCAGTGTACGGTATTTTGTAGTTATACCGCTTGCCGAACATATATACCGAGCCGATCGGCTGATAAGCGTTAAGCGCGCTGGTCATGTCGATCAGGCCGAAGGTATTCTCCATGGTTGCTGTTTGCGGCGTGGGGTTAGCGGCGTTTTGCGCCGTCAGAGGCCTGTAGGAGTATTGTGGGCCTTGCTGAACAGAAACCCGGAAGGGGTAGTTGGTGCCCAGCGTATTGCCGTACCCGACCGAGTCGAATGCTCCGTAGGCAACGCCGGCGCCCGCCCGCACCACAATCCTGGGCGTAACGCGATAGTCGAAGCTAAGGCGCGGCGCCCAGTTGAACTTTGGCGTCTTGTTCACCGCGTTGTTCGGTGAGCAGATAATCGGGATGTTGTCGGAAGCCAGCAACGCCTTGAAGTAGGTAGAGGTCGTCGTGGCGCAGCCGGCGCTGTTCATGTAATAGGCGCTGCCGCTGGCAGTGTTGCCGGCGCTGCCACCCATCCAGAAGTTACCTTCGCCCGAGCTACCACCGCCGGCGTCGTAGGGTCCGAAGTAATCGTCGCGGATGCCAAGGTTGAGGGTCAGCTGCGGTGTCACCTTCCAGTTGTCCACCGCGTAGAAGGCGATGTAAGGTGCGTGATTAACAGACTTGTTCCAGTTGACGCCGTTGTAGCTGTTCACGCCGCCAAGCGGCGGTGGGGTTCCGCCAGTGCCCGTGCCGCTCTGCGAATAGGCGTTTACGTACGCGCCACTTGCGGCAGTTGGCGTCAACAGGAAATCGGCCATGCCGGGACCGCCGTCACCCGAGGCGGGCACGTTGGAGTACTGGCCGTAGCCGAAGTTCCCTCTTGAATAGGGCAGTTGGGCGATGTTGCCGTAGATCCACCAGTACTCGGCGCCAAACTTCCACTCGTTCTTGCCGATGATCTTGGTCAGGTTGTCGGAGAACTGCCAGGCTCCGACCTTCTGCCAGGTGACATTGACGCGGGAGCCGAATTGAGAAATGCTGCTGCCGACGGTGTTGAAAGTCGGAAGGCCGCCGTTGTTCTTGGTCTGCGGAATACCCTGAATGCCGTACTTCGCGGGAATCCCGAAGGTGTTATCGATATTCCCGGCATCCATACGGGTATTCCAGTTGTGCTCGTCCGACATCCTGTATTCATTGATGAGATGGGGGTTGAAGACATGGGTTTCCGTTATCACCACCATGTAGGTCGGGTTGGTTGTCCAGAACGGCGCGCTGCCACCACCCTCAAGAGGCCCCGCAAACGGGGGTACTTGCTGCTGGGTCTGGTTGTATTTGCTCCACGTCAGGTAGGCAGAGTCCTTATCGCTGAAGGTATGGTCGAGCCGAACATCGTATTGCTTAGTAACGACCGGCTGCGGCAGAAGCTCGAAGAAGTTGTTGACGTAGCTATTGGGTGCGGTCGTGTTTAATCCGGTCGTAGCGTTAATTCCAACATTGTTGTACGGATACCCCTTGAAGAGTTGCAGCAGGGCGAGGGCATTCGGATCGATGCGGGTGCTCGGAAGATGATTGAAGCAGGCAGCTGGTACAGGGCCGCCAGCCACCGACGATGTCCAGTTTGTCGTTCCTGCAAGGCTCGGGCAACCCGCAGGCTGACCCAGTTCCTGGAAATACGGGTCGCGGACCACGGCGCTTTTGACGCCGCTATTGATCGTGCTGTCCGTGATGATTCCCTGTTGACCGCTGGCGCAGCCTGCCGTCAACCCGGTGATGGGATCGACCGATCCGCATGGAATCGTGCGGGTGGTAGCCGGATCGAGAACCGTGCCCTGCTGGAAGGTACGGCCAAGTCCGTCGATCTTTGTGTTCGTGCTCAGGTTGAGGGTGTCCACCAGGTTCGTAAAGTTGCTGCTCTGCATGGTGGCCGTCGGCAGCGTTCCGGTGTAGCTGGGCGCGCCGGTGTAATAGGTGTACTGGAAGTCGGCGGTGAAGAAGGTCTTGTTGTGGCCGTCGTAGAGGTGCGGAATAACGACCGGACCGCCGAAGACCGCGCCGAATGAGTTCTCCTTCAACCTTCCCGGCCGGTTCGGCAGGGGCGTCGGAGTGTGCAGCAACTGGCTTCTCTTGTTGAAGTAATCGTTGGCGCTGAACATGTCGTTCTCGTTATATTCCCAGGCGGAGCCCCTGAATTGATTGGTGCCCGTCTTGGTAACCACATTCACCACCGCGCCGTAGGAATGGCCGAGAGAGGCATCGTTGTTGCCGGTCTCAACTTTCATCTCCTGGATAGCGTCGGGAATGGGCGGAATGGTGATTCCGCCGAAGACTTCCGCGTTGTCGTCCGCGCCGTTCACGCGCACGTCGACGGCGCCGTTTTGTTGTCCATGGATGAAGAACGTTCCCGCGCTGCTGTTGTTGCCTGAAAACTGCACGCCTGCCGTGGTCGTAATCAGGGTCATGAAGCTGCGGCCGCCGCTGCCGCCGAAGAGCGGCAGCTCTGTAGCCGCCGTGCTGTCAATGGTTGTGCCCAGCGAGGCATCCTGAGCCTGCAGGAGCGGCGCGGCCGAGGTGACCGTGACCGAGGCACTCGCAGCGCCCACATGCAGCGAGACGTCTTCCGTGACGGTGTTGCCGAGGTGGACCACGATGCCGTTAATCACAGAAGCTTCGAATCCCTGCGTCGCAACACTCAGTGTGTAGATCCCAACCTGAACCTGTGGAAAGCTGTACGCGCCGGCCGAAGTGGAGATGGCTTTTTGCGTGGTGCCGGTATTCACGTTTGTCAACGTGCACTGCGCCTTCTGCACGATGGCTCCAGTCTGATCCGTGACCGTACCGGTCACGCTGCCCATATCGATGCCCGCTTGGGCAAAGACCTGGACGCTGAACACCATCATGAGAACGACACAGGCGATTGCCAGGAAACTCTGTGGAATTGCCCATTCCTTATGTTTCATTGAACATGCCTCCTTAAGCATGGTTCGAATTGCCCGGTGGCGTACCTTACTCGGTCCTGACCGGCTGATCCCTTTTGAACAAGAAACGACTGGTTGCTCGGTTAATTTGCGAGATGGTCGAAGCGCGATCTCCCGTGCCAGGACATCACACAGACAATGGGCTTGGTCCACAGCTTGGCGCGCGGCGCGAGAACTGTGCCGAGGGAGCGGAGAATCAATCTGATTTGAGGTCTCATTGTCCGCCCACAAGACTCTTCCGCGCATGGGGGCCTTGTGAAGTGAAGTAACGGTAAAATAATCGATTAAGATTGCTTAGCCGATTTGTGAAGCGTTGTTAAGGCGTTGCGGAGACCGCTCTCTGGAGTTAAGTAAACGGCGCCCGGGCTGCGCGGCTGCGGTTTTTTTCCCCCCATGCAGAGGCGGCGCGCAGGAACGGCGGCGGCCAGGTGCGCAGTGGGCCATCCTCTCGAGGCAAGGCGACGCACCATGGCTCCGGCAACCGAGGCGGCCGCTCACCGGACCATTTCCCCTTGAGAATCATAAAGATCCGAGCTTTTTGAGAACCGGAGAGCTGGCCCGGGAGCGCATACGCCTGGAGGAACTTCAAAGAAGCTGGGGCGGCGTGGTGCGCTTGCCATGAACCCTAATGCTCTCTTCCGAAAATGGAATTTACCCGAAAAAACCGGGGTACGCGGGCAGATTTCAGACAGCAGTTGATTGGTTTGCTTTGCAGAAGTAAAAACTTTACCGTAAAATGGCTGCTCGTGCAGGAAATTGCTCCATCTCCGGTCGCACAACGCCAGGAAGCTCACGGGGGCTTGTCGCCGGAAGAGAAGCGCGAGCTGGTCCAGCGCGTGGTGAACAGCGAAGTGTTTCGCCGCTCGCCAGCTTTGCGCGCCTTTCTGCTCTACATTTCGGAACGGGTCATTTCGGGCCGCGCCGATGAGCTGAAAGAGCAATCGATTGGCGCCGAAGTGCTGGGGCGCAAGCCGAATTACAATCCCGCCGATGACAATATTGTCCGTGTACGGGCCCACGAGTTGCGCGGGCGGCTGGAGCGGTATTTTACCTCCGAGGGCGCCAACGAAGCGGTAGTGATTACGATGCCGCGAGGCGCCTACGCCCCGGAGTTCGTGCCACGAAAGTCCGCCCATCTGCCAGACGCCAGGCTGAAGCCGCAGACAGAGGAGGAAGCGCAGCCGAACGCGCAGGAAGAAGAAGCCACCGCGGAGGTCGAGATCATCCAGAAGCCGGCGCTTCGGCATTGGCTGGCCTTCGCAGCCGTAGTGCTGGTGGCGATTGCCGCTTCCGTTGCGGTCACCCGATACGTGTTGCAGAGCAAGACTCCTTTCAACTCAGCCCGGCCGGCCGGCGCGGTTGCCGACTTTTGGGGCCAGTTCTTCGAGAAACCGAATGAAGAGTTGAAAGTCGTCTATGCCGACACCAGTTTTGCCTTGTGGCAGGATCTGAATGGCAAGACCCTCGATCTGGGCGACTATCTGAATCGCAAATACTACGACGAGAAGGGCAACAAGGTTTTCAACGTAGTGATGCGGCGCGTGACCAGCCCTGCCGACATGGCGTTATCGGTGCATCTGGCCACGCTGGCGGAACAATTTGGTGGCCAGGAGAATCCTCAGTTTGCCCGCGATGTTGAAGCCGCATTTTTCCACCAGGGAAATGTGGTGCTCATCGGAAGCCATCGCTCCAATCCCTGGGTCGCGGTGTATGAGCCGAACCTTAACTTCACCCTGGATCAGGATCCGCATTCGGGCGCGCCCTTGTTCCGCAACCGCACTCCCCAGGCTCACGAAGATGCAACCTACGGCATCCCGGATATGTACGACACGCAGAGGTCCGAGGAAAAAACCTATCCCAGCTACGGAGTGGTCGCGCTTTTGAAAGGGTGCGGTGACCGTGGACTGACCGTGATTGTGGAAGGATTGAATACGCAAGCCACCCAGGCAGCCGGAGATCTGGTGTTCGATCCGCAGCGGCTGGATATGCTGCTGCGTAGTATCGGGCACAAATCGGGAACAAGCGTGGCTCCCTTCGAAGCCCTGTTCCAGGTCATTTCGCTGCCCGGCGGGTACGACAATCCCAGAGTGATTGCCTATCGGCTGCGTCCATCCGAAGCGTGCGTGGGCGGATAGACCTCTTTGTCAACGCCTCACTGCTCGCATCGCCGGTTTAAGGAAAGCACTCTACCCTGTCCCTCGTAATCAAAATTGTTGTGCCTCGCTAAAATGCTGTCCCTTGCAAAAAGTCCATCCATCTGCAATGGGGGACGACTAATAACGGTCAAGACGGGCAGAGATTTCAGATAAGGAGCGGCCTCTCGCCAAAATTCCATCTGGCCTATAACTGAGCACGTGCTTAACCGCTGTGTTTGGCAAGTTTTCTTGGCCCATGGGAAGTGTTTAAGTTGAGATTTTGGCTCTGATGCGCTACGCCGCCTCCGGCCGGTTCTCTTTTCCCCATCCCTCTCACGGTTCGACCTGCTGTAGTCCATTCGGCTTGAATCCCTCGCCTCCTCATGCAATAAACCCACAAATGCCCCGACGCTCCCTCCACGGGAACTCCTTTGGGCACAATCACTTAGTACATCGCCTTCCAATGTATTACATGAATGCTGTAAGATACACCACGACAAGGAAACCACATGCCCGCTGCGAAGAAGTCCGCAACCCGACCGAAGCGCAGAGTCGTTTCTCCCGCAGAGAAGCGCACTCAACTCCGGCTTACCGTCGATTCCAGATTCACCGTGAGGCATTTCAATCAACTCTTCGCCGTGCTCAAAATCCGGAAAAAGAACGCCCTCGCAGAGCACATCATCATGAGTTTCAAAAGCAAAGCCGCGCAGGCGCAGCTTGTTGCGTTCTACAACAACCAGTGGCTGAACATTCCATTTCAGAGTATCGACACCGCATTTGTGTTTCCTTTGACGCACGAGATTGCCGATGAACTGGAGAGGGTGGGCGGAGAGGTTCTCTGCGGAGTGAACCGGTCCAAGGCATTTCGCGTGATGGTGGCTTATTTTGCCTTCGTGCATAGGCTCAAGAATCCAACACAGACCGCAGTGGCATAGCCCTTTCAAAACACTGCCAAGCAGCAGGCGAGCGAACACGGGATGATTGTGAAGAGTCTGCTGCAGATCTGCAGCAGCACGTGGTTTACTCTTCCGTGGTGGATGATAACGGTGTTGTTCGATCATCGCCTACCTGCCCTCCCTTTCATTGCTGTGCGTTCTGAGATTACTGCGCATCAGCCGATATGCATTTTGGCGGGCTTGGACGACCAAATCGATGATGTCTTGCCGCTTCCCCTCGTGAATCGATACTTTGAAAGCCGGTTGGCCCGTGGAAGACTGGACAAGCGCGATTGTCAGGTCGCCGCCTACATCCTCCTTCGGCTCTGGTTGTTGCGATGCTTTCAAGGTTTCGATAAGTTCTCGGGACTGGGTGGCAGGCTGGAGGCTTGAGAGGAGCAGGTGCGCATCCGTTTCGTCGGTGAAGATCAAATCCTCGGTTTCCTCAGTTCTGAGTCTGGTTTCGATGGAATGCAGTCGCACAGCTCGGAGTTGGAGAGGATTCGCGAGGAGTTGTTCCTGGAAGAAGGCGCCTTGCATCTCCGGGTCCGTGAATTGGGCGAAGATGCCGTGCTTGATTGCGCACCAGGTGACCATCCGCTTCCACTTTTCGCTTCCAGTGCATGCGATCCGCGATCCGTATTTCTGGACGGCCATCTCCAACCCGAAGACAATTGTCGCCTCGTCCTGATTGAGTACGGTCACAAGGCGCCCGCGGTCGATGACGGAAACCCTGCCGTTCAGCATGTATGACACGTCGCCGGTTTTCCGATTGATCGTCCAGATTCGTGTCGCAGCGATCTGATTGGCAAGAGCCTGTTGCTTCTGTTGAGCCAAGAGCCTTTGCTGGATAAAGTCTGCCCAGTCGAATTTCTGATTATCCTCTGGCGGCGGCCCGATATGCAGTGCGTTTGGTTCCAGGGTCGCGTCGAGGCGTCGCAAGTTTCGTTGGTCCGCATAGCGCCAGCCGCGCAATTGCGCCGCTGCCCGCGCGTCGCCCTCGGCGGCGCGCTCAGCAACCCACGTGCGCAGGCTCTTCGGAAACTGTGCCTGGCGCGTCTTCTGCGTGGACGTTTTGAGGGTTCGCAGCTCGATGACCAACGCGGCAACAGCCTCCGACAGTAGGATCTTCTTGGCGGGCCACGGTTGCGCCAATGCGCGGATTTCCTTTTTGCGTTGCTTCAGCCGGATGAGGATTTGTTGCCGGTCCTCTCTGCTCTTCGCCGTAATGCCTTTGCAGACTGCCCTTTGCTGGTTACGGTACTGATTGTACTCGTCCATGAGAGCGTTTCTGTCCCGGAGTCGTTGCTCCCTTCGTTCGTCCCGTAGCGTGTGATTACGAACGGTAGTACGTCCAGTATCTGCGGGAGGAGGGTGAAACGATGTCGAGGGTTCTCTCCAGGACCCGAGAAGCTGTTCGGTCGCCTTACGATTCTCTTTACCAGCAAAGTTATGACGAAATACATCGGATGCTTTTACGCGGATGGCGTGGTCGATGGCGAGGACTGTGTACCCGCCTGCTTCCCCTTTT
>Ga0224555_1002525_pt1 | contig 21177 bp, 12 predicted proteins | sample 714S23034metaG_FD_180687 | JGI IMG/M metagenome (GOLD analysis project Ga0224555, IMG submission 180687) | Peat soil microbial communities from Stordalen Mire, Sweden - 717 S2 30-34 | ecosystem: Environmental > Terrestrial > Soil > Wetlands > Peat | place: Sweden: Norrbotten County, Stordalen...
TCTGTGCGCTCGGTTGGCTGCTGTTGCCGTTGGTCTGTGTGCTGGATAGCCGGACCGGCGTGAGCGCGCTCAGCCGCGGTATCATGACGCTCAGTACTGGCTGGCAGGCCTTCCATGCGATGTTCTTCATCGTGACCCTGGCGACGACCACGCTGGTGTGCGCGCGCAACATTGTGATGAACGGAAACTTTCGATTTGCCAGCCAGCCGCCGGTGCGGCTCTATAAGTGGATGACCTCGTGCGAGCCGCGCACTCTATGGACCGTGCTTGCGGTAGCCCAGATACCCGCCTTCATCACGCTGTGGTACGTGGCCTCCACCACCATTAGCGAACAGGTGGGATTCCCGGACCGCGATGCGGGTACGTGGCCGTACGGGGGATGGCACTTAGGCCTTTGGGGCTGGTACGCCGGAGGCCTGGTGGCTGCGTTCGCATTCTGGTACCTGGTAACGCTGTTCTACCTGTGGACGCACGAATGGACTCCGGGCGATGGCCCGCGCGCGCTGATCTTCCCTCCGCTTCTGCCGAGTGTGGAGGAAGCCATGCAGGGATCGAGCAAGCCGCAGCTGGCCGAATGGCTGGAGTGCACGCTGCGCTTGCCGCTCAAGTTCACGCACGTGGGCTACGCGCCAGATAGCCAAGGGCCGCTATGGGAGTTGCACTTTCTGGCTACGGTTTCGCTGATCGCGTTTGTGCTGCTCTATCTGTTTCTGTATCCAATCGTGGCCCCAGTGGTGACGACGACGCAGCCGGCGGCGGAGATCGTCTTCGCCACGGCGATCTGCATCTCCGTCCTGCTCGGAGCGAGGCGGAAAGGAAGCCGCTGGAAGATAGAGAAGGTGGGCGCCTTATTCTCTTCCCTGTTCCTGGCGCTGCTGGGTTTCTTTGTATATTTGCTGGTCAGCGACATCGGGAATAAGAATGTGAAACTGGAACGAAGCTTTCCGGTGCTGGCATCGGTGACCGTGATCCTGATTTTTATGCAGTGGGCGATCAATGGGGCGAGCTTCCTGTTCGACCGTTATCGTGTGCCGGTGCTGACGTCTGCCATTATCTTGATGTTCTTGCCGAAGCTGGCGCTCAGTTATGTCCCGGCGGCCTCCGGCGACTCTTGGATACAGTGGGCGCAGACGCATGTCCTTGACTGGGATGCGGACCATTACTTCGAAACCCGGCAGACTCCCCCGGTGATTGTGCTGCCTACTCCGACCGATGCGGTGGACAAAACGTTCCAACGCCTGAAGGCCGCCGAATCTCTGAATGCTGAAGATCAGCCTCTGGTAGTAGTTACGGCCACGGGCGGAGGCATCCAAGCCGCAGAGTGGACGGCGCAGGTGATGGCGCTGCTGGAGAAGGAGTTTCGCGAGGACAAGCGCAAGCAACTCAACGGATATCTCCTGCATGACCACTTATTGCTGGCGAGCGGCGTCTCCGGCGGCAGCGTGGGGCTGATGCCGTTTCTGCTGGAGTACACGGCGCCGCAAGGGACAGCGTTCCCCGCGAATGACGACTTGCGGAAAAGGCTGACCGTTGGGCCCGGTTGTTCCAGCCTTGAGGCGGTGGCATGGGGGTTGGAGTACTACGATCTGCAGCGGCTAGCGCTAACCTTCCGCTTTCCCATTCTGCAATCGGCACAGGTGTCGCCCGAGGACAAAACGACATTGGTCGCGCCGGACCGCACGTGGGCGTTGAGCCGGGCATTAAACCGCAACCTGAAAGACCCACAGTGCGGGGTCTCGCCGAAAACGCCGAAGGTGCTGGACGGCGAGGAGATCACGCTCGGTCAGGCCGCCACGAATCTCAACAACGGGACGATGCCGGCGTTTACGCTCAACACCACTGTGGCCGAGAGCGGCGGACGGTTTCTGTTGTCGAATTATATGGTGCCCTCCGCGACGAAGACGATTCCGCGCAACACAGAGTTTCTGCCTGCCGAATCGTTCCTGCAGGCGTATGCGCAAGACCCTTGCTGCGCCAACGGTCCACACGGCGAGAAGCTTTACGCCGACCTTCCGCTCTCCACCGCAGCCCGGATGAGCGCGACGTTCCCGGTTGTTTCGTCGGCGACGCGCGTTCCACAGCAGTACGCGAGGGCTGCGTCACATTTTCTGGATGGCGGCTACTTCGACAATGACGGGACGGCCTCTGCGGTTGAATTTCTATATTCCGTGATGAACCAGCGAGTGACGGGCTCACCCCAACCGGCTGCGAAGCCGCTTAAAGTGCTACTGGTGGAGATCCGCGACGGCGATGATCTGGACCCAAACTTTGAGCCGGACGACTTGCAGCACCAGTCCGGCGGCGGCAACCCGCCCGCCGCCTGGTGGACGCTGGATCAACTGCTCGGGCCGCTGGAGGGGCTATGGAACGCCGGCCACGTAAGCGTGACGCGCCGCAATCGCCGTGAACTGTGCGTGCTGGAGACGGCGTATGATGGAAAGTTGATCATCCATCACGTGGTGTTCGGGATACCACAGCAGTTCGACGATAGGAACAAGGCGAAGCCCGCGCCGCTGAGTTGGAAGTTGACGGCGAGCCAGCTCGCTTATATCTCTTCGGTGGCGCATGGGGAGCAGTCGGATGCAACGAACCAGGCGGTGAAGGATGCGCTGGACTGGGTGGCAAAGGCAGAGACGTCCACGCCCTCGTCAGAGGTGTGTAACGTCACCAATGCGCCTACGCAGTGATGGGCCCAACTCTCGTGTCTTGCGTGAAGATGTTCTTACAGTAACTTCTCGCTGGATTAAATCCTCGGGGCAAGCCACAATGAGCATCTTTTCAACTGAAAGCAACCTCGATCCCCGATGCCGAAGCGTCCGCCGTCAATCCATCTTCCCGGCTTCGCCATCGATGAGGACGGCGTCTGGCCGGGGCTTGCGGTTGACCTTGAGAACCGGGACGAATCGCCATCTGCCATCGATCGCGATATACTTCTTCAGGTTCGGTCTTGTCGCATGCTTACTATCCAAGCCGCTTCTCGACCAGCGCTCCGCTGCGTCGATCGAGTTTAGCAAGATAGAGCGCAAGGACAGAGTGAATCCGTAGATTATTGATCATATTGAGCGGGAGTAGTTCAGTGGTAGAACGTCAGCTTCCCAAGCTGAATGTCGCCGGTTCGATCCCGGTCTCCCGCTCCAGGCTTCTTGCTTTGTTTCGCCCGCTCTGCGCCAGCGGAGCCTTGCCCGACTAAGACAACTTCGCCGGCAGAACGAGCCCGCAGCGAGCGAAGGCCGCAACGCACTCCGCGCAGGGGCTGCACGGCGCGGTCACACTTGACCGAATGGGATCAGTGGGCCACGCTGGCGGTGTTCTGTGTCCCTTTGCTGCGATCTTCCAGCGCCAGCGCCTCCGGCATAAAGGTCAAGGCCTTGCTGATCTCCGGGTCCGTCTGGGTGCGGACCTTGAGTCCCTCAAGCTGACCGAACTGTGCGGTAAAGAGCTCGGCCTTGATGTTGGACTTGATCCAATCCAGATTGGCGGCGATGTCGGCGTCCGTTGATTCCACCTGATTCGCCTTCAGGAAATCCTTGAACTCACGCAAAACCTCGTCGTCGACGACCAAGTCGCGACCGACCGTATGGGTCGCCAGGTAATGCTTGGAGAAATTTCCCACACCCGCGCTGACGAAGATGTACTGCTGGTAGAGCGACTCCTGAAAGCGGTTCAGGTCGGGAACATCGATCTTTTCGTCGGGAGTGATGCCGCCGCCGCCGTAGACGGTGCGGCCGGAATCGGTCAGCTTGACCTCAAGGTTGGATTGATCCGGCTTCTTGGCGTCGTTGCGAACGTAAAAGTAGTCGTAGAGCGACAGGTGATCGTAGGGGCGCTGGATCAGCCGTCCCGACGGCGTGTAGTAGTGGTAGGTGGTGAGCGCGAGTCCGGTGTTCTCGGAGATCTGGAATACCGTCTGCACCAGGCCCTTGCCGAAGGTAGTCTCGCCGACGATCAGCGCGCGATCATGATCCTGCAGCGCGCCGGAGACGATCTCGGCGGCTGAGGCGGTATTGCGATTGACAACGACGACGATGGGATACCTGTAGGTCCCGTCTTCGCCGTGGGTGGCCTTGTAGACCTGCTCGGGGAAGGCGCGGCCACGCTGAGAAACCACGACCTGGCCCTTCTGCAGGAGCTTGTCGGCCACATCTACCGCCTCATTCAGCAGTCCGCCGGGATTGCCGCGGAGGTCGATAACCAGGCCACGCATATCGCCGTTGGCTGCCTGGAACTTGTCGAGCGCGTCGCTGAACTCGCGGCCGGTGGTCTCGGACGAGAAGTTGAGGATATGAACATAGCCGATCCCCGGCTTGATCATGAACGAGAAGTCGACGGACGGGTGGGGAATCTCGTCGCGGACCAGATCGAAGGTCAGCGGCTGGTCCTTGCCCTCGCGAACCATCACCACGGAGACGTGCGTCCCCTTGGGCCCTTTGAGCATCGAGGCTACCTCGGCGGAGTCGCCGGGCGCGGGCTTGCCGTCAATCGACATGATGACGTCGCCGGAGCGTATGCCCGCCTTGAAGGCCGGTGTCCCTTCAAAGGTCGTGAGCACCACCACGTGGACGATGCCGTTCTTGTCCGGCTGCGGCTGGATGGACATGCCAACGCCGTAGTAGTTTCCGTGCTGATCTTCGCGCATCTGGGCGAAGGCCTTGGGATCGTAGAAATTGGAGTGCGGGTCCAGCACATGCAACATGCCGGGGATGGCGCCGTCGTAGATGGCCTTGTCAATCTTGTCCTGGTCCAGCGGCTGGGCATAGTTCTGCTCGACAATGGAGTAGACGTCGGTGAACTGGCGCAGCGAATCGCGCAGGGCGGACTCGTCGGAGGCGGACTGCGCCGCAACTTTCTCGCTGATCAATGAGCCGACGATGGCGCAAGTGGCGAGGAACAGGGTGACGGAAAAGAGTGCGCGACGTGTGCGGGGAGCCATCTGGTCGGATTACCTCAAAAAAAAGGACTGCGGAAGGATGCGGCGCGCCGCGTTGGGAAGCCGGTTTGCCTGATTGAAGGCCCCGTCCAGTGTTGGACGAGTATAACATTGCCGGGGTGAGCGATGCGCGCCCAGGAGAACCTCGGCGCTCACTCCCGGCCTGCTCTTTGCGGGGTACCCCCCTCCCCTATAAAATCCATAAGCTCTTCTAACCAAACAGCTTACACGCGCGTATACACCCGTTGATCTAACTATGCGCCGTGATCTCAAACCCAAACACCCGCCCCAGGGTATGGGCGAGTTGTTCGAGGTGAACCCTGCCCTTGCTTCTATTTTATCAGGGCTGTCAAGCGCCGTGGACGCCGGGGAGTGTCTCAGTCTGACGTGAATCCCCGAAGTTTCCGAAGATGCGACCTATAGGGAGGCTCTCAGCTCCTAGGTCGGAGTTGGCCCGCCAGTTAGTGCTCAACTGGGATTACACGTCGCCGGTGGGAGCATCGTTTTCACCGGTGGCCTTGGCCCTTGTTCCGCACCACTGCAACACCGGCTCCTTTACGCACCCCAGTGGAGCGCATCATAATGGTTCTCCGATCCAATCGCATCTCTGAGCGTCGCAATCGGGCAACTTCATCTCTGCTTCTTTTCTCGATTGAACCTTATGAAGATCCGCACCGCCGTTGCTCTTCTTCTCGCTTCCTCCACCTCCATTCTTCTCGCGCAGGGGCCGGTTCCCGCAAGGGACCCAGCGCAGCCGGCCCCGACCGAGCCCCTCATCGTCGATGTGCACTCCGCGCCTTACAGCCCTAAGATCGTGTACAAAACCAACATCAGCAATCAGCGGTTCGACATGCGTAACGCGACGGTCTTCGACATGATCGAGTTCGCCTACGGACTGGGAGAACAGGACGACGACCGCGAGAATGCGGCCATCGTCGGCGGTCCGACCTGGATTGACTTCGACCGCTTCGACATCAGCGCAAAGATTCCGTCACTGAAGCCTCCAGCCTGGCGTGCCGGCCCTACGGATCCTGCGAATCCCCCAGGAAATCCGAATGACCAGATGCGTCCAGTGGTGCGGCGGGTTCTCGCGGAGCGCTTTCATCTGAAGTACCATACGGGCGACCGGCCGCTGCCCGGCTACGTCGTTACCGTCGCGAAGGAGGGGCCCAAGCTGGCTGAGGCGAAGAACCCAACTGCTGCGAACCAATGCCACGGTGAGCGGGACAAGGCCAATCCGGTGCAGTACACCCTCAGCTGTACCTCCGAGACCGTGGGGCAGTTTGTGTCTACCCTTGACCAGGCGTTTCCTCATCCGATCATGGACCGCACGGGCCTTACGAAGGCATACGATTTCACGCTGAAGCTCGTGCTGGGGCCGGAGGTGCATACGCGAGACGATCTCGCCCGCATCTACACCGATGCGTTCATCAAGCAGCTTGGCCTCGCGGTTGTGCGCGGAGACGTACCGCAGCCCGCCTTCGTCGTCGATGCGGTGGACCGCACCCCGACCGCGAACTCACCGGATATTGCAAAGCTCCTTCCCGCACTGGCGGACCTTGAGTTTGAGGTCGCCAGCATCCGGCCCTCCGCCGACAATGAACCGCAAATGCAGATTCGCGCTACCGGCTCCCAAATTACCTTCTCCAGCTTCTCTTTGCAGGACCTCATTACGCGGGCGTGGCAGTTGCCCACCGGCCAAATGCTGGGCGATGCGCTTCCGCTGCTTCCGCGTACGCGATTCACCATCCTCGTCAAACTGCCGCCGGATATCGATGGCAGGACTGTCAACCAGGACCAGGATGAGATTGCCAACATGCTACAGAAGCTTCTCGTCGACCGGTTCCAGGTGAAATACCACTGGGGCCAGTGGACGCAGCCGGACGCATACGTTCTGCTCGCTGGCTCTCCAAAGATGAAGAAGGCCGATCCCAACTCTCGGAGCTTCTGCAAATTCGGCCCGGCCGATGGAGAGAAGCCTGCCCGCTATGCGAACTCTCCTTTCGATGTTGAGTTTCACTGCCAGAACGTAACCATGGCGCAGTTCGCCGACAGGGTGCAGGCCATGGCAGGGTCTGAGGTCAAGAATCGCGTTGCCGATAAGACCGGCCTCGCCGGCTCCTATGACTTCACGGTGTTCTTCACCGCCGGCCGCACGCTTCGGGCACAGATCGCTGCTTCTGCCGAAGAGGCGAAGCAGGCCGGCGATGCTATGCCGGCACCGGTCGCCGGCCTCAGCGTGGAGGATGCCTTTCGCAAGGAACTCGGCTTGAAGCTCGTGAAGCAGCCGCTGGTGCTGCCCTCCCTCGTCCTCGACCATTTTGACCAGACTCCGACCGCGAATTGATGCTTACTGGCAGTGGGCCACTTCAATCTCGGTGGGTTCCGGAATTGGTGTGCGCGGCGCGGGGCAGCTAGAATAGGAAGATTGGATTTCGAGCGGCGAGTTGCGCGAGTCCAAGGTGAAGGCACGGCGGCGGGACGCAGGTTTCGGCGCCAGGAAGATTGGCGGTTTCGGCAATGGAAGTGAGAGAGACCCTTTGAGGTTGACGATCTTGAGCTCTGGGAACACGATGCGAAGCTGGTGGAGGAATGCCGCGCGGCGGCGGGTGGTTAGCGGAAGTGGAGTCGCGTCGCTGTTGCTGGCGGTCGCGGCGATTTCCGGCAGCTGGGCGCTTGGCCAGGTGCAGGTACCGAGATACCGGAGCCCGGTCGAAGCGCCTATGCCCCAGCCACTGACGCCCCTGCCTGCACCGGCGGCGGTAAGCCCGGGCGCCACGGTAGTGGAGTATCCCATCGCACGCGTGAACGACCAGATCATCGACAACAGCGATTACCAGCGCGCGCGCGAGGAGTTGCTGCAGGAATCGCAGCAGGACAAGCTGAGCGCGGCCGACCTGGAGCAGCGCAAGAACGACCTGCTGCGCGACATGATCGATCGGCAACTGCTGCTGTCGCGGGGCAAGGAACTGGAGATCAACGCCGACGCGGAGGTGATCCGACGGCTGGATGAGATTCGCAAGGAACACAACCTGGACTCGATGGACGCACTGGACAAGGCGGTGCGCGACTCCGGCATGTCGGTGGAGGATTTCAAGCAGAAGATCAAGGAGGACGTGATCACGCAGGAAGTAGTGCGTGACGAGGTGGCGCGGAATCTGCGGTTGACGGCCAAGGAAGAGCAGGCCTACTACGATGCGCACAAGCAGGACTTCCAGTCGCCGGAACAGGTGCGTTTGAGCGAGATTCTGGTCCCCACGCCGGACAACGCGACCCAGGCGCAGATCGATCAGGCGCAGGCCAAGGCAAATGATGTGGTCGCCAAACTGAAGGCGGGCGCCAAGTTTGAGGACCTGGCGAAGCAGTATTCGGGCGGTCCGAACGCCGACGCCGGCGGAGACCTGGGAGAGTTCAAGCGCGGACAACTGGCGAAGGTCCTGGAGGACCAGACGTTTTCGCTGCAGCCTGGCGATTCGACCGCGCCGATCCGGACGCGGCAAGGTTTTGTGGTGCTGAAGGTGGTCGAGCACCAGGCCGCGGGAATCCAGCCGATGAGCGCGGTGGACCAGCAGGTGCAGCAGGCAATATACGAAACCGCCATCCAGCCGGCGCTGCGAACCTATCTGACCGATCTGCGGGAGAAGGCGTACATCGAGATTGCGCCGGGTTTTGTGGATACGGGCGCGAGCGCCAAGCAGACCAAGCCGGTGTTTTCCGGGGCCACGCCTCCGCCGGCGAAGAAGGTTACGCAGAAGGAACGGATGAATGCTCTGCGCGCCGCGTCGACGACGGCGCCTGCTCCGGCGGTCAGTTCCGAGAAGGCGGCTGCACCGCCCAGCGCGACCAGCGCAGCGACGCCGCAGACAGATTCGGCCGCGTCTGCAAAGACGGTGGCCATGGTGACGGGCAAGAAGCGGAAGAAGATCAAGCGGGAAAAGATCCGGTACGGACAGATGCCGCGCAACGCGCTTCCGGCCTCGCCCGAGGAGGCGCTGAGCAGTGCCGCGGACCAGGGCCCGGGAGCGCCGGACAATGGAGCGGCGACGCCGGTTGGCGCAATGATGACGCCCGCCGCCGACCAGTCGACCAACCTGGCTGCGAATGCCGAGCCGGTGGAGCCGCCTGTTCCCGAGCGCAAGAAGACCCGCTATAGCGACCGCGCGCCGACCGAGGCCCAGACCAAGGCCAAGGCGAAGGCGGTGAAGGCGAAGGAGAAGGTCATTGCGACTCCCGCTGGACCGACCGCGGAAGAGAAGGCAGTGGAGCAGGCGCAGAGCGCGCCGCTGGGATTGAACGGAGACACCGCAACCAAGAAGAAACCAAAGAAGGTGAAGGGCGCGCCGAAGGAGCGAATCCAGGAGGCGCCGCCGACGCCGCCAGCGCCTAAGCCCGACATGACGCCGATTCCGCCGAAGAGCGTGCGCGACAATGGCGAGCCCGCGGTAGCTCCGCCGCCGTCGAATCTTCCGCCGGTAGCCGCTCCTGCCGACTCGGATTCCGGCGCCACCGCAAGTCCCGCGCCTTCAAAGTAGTTGCAGGGCGCAGGCCGGTCCGCCGGAGCTTGAGCCGCCTGCCACCGCTGGCATGGCGAGTTGCGCCGCACCCGGCTCAATTCCCTCTCGAATGTGTGGCTGGGATTGCAGCGGGGACGTATGCTTGGCAGCATGAAAGATTTCTTCGTAGCAGATGCGGCAAAGTTCGATGGCGCGGAGGTGACCACCTTCTTTGCTGTGTCGTCGCTGTCAGTCCGCGAGAAGAAGACGGGCGGCGGCCAGTATGTGGCGCTGACGCTCAGCGACAAAACCGGGACCATGGATGCGCGCATGTGGGAGAACTTCGCTTCCGCTGTGGCCACCTGCGCGGAGGGCTGCTACGTCAAGGTGCACGGGCAGGTTTCCAAGTACCAGGGCAAATATCAGATCACGCTGTCGAAGATGCGGCTGGCCGCGGCTTCGGAGGTGGACACCGCGGACTTTGTGCCGACATCAAAGTTCAACATCGATGAGATGTGGACGGAACTGCGCGGCTATGTGGACGAGTTTGAGAATGCGGACCTGCGGCGATTGGTCTTCGCGTTCCTCGGCGACCCCGCGATTGGCGCGGCCTATCGCGAAGCCCCAGCGGCGAAGGTGCTGCACCATGCGTGGATCGGCGGACTGCTGGAACATGTGGTGACGCTGGCGCGAGTGTGCCGGGCCGCCGCGCCGTTCTACCCCGAAGTGAACCGCGACCTGCTGGTGACCGGAGCAATCCTGCACGACATCGGCAAGGTGCGTGAGTTGAGTTGGGGAACGACGTTCAGCTACACGCTGGAAGGGCAGATGATCGGACACATCTCGATTGCGCAGGGAATGCTGCGCGAGAAGATTGCGGCGTTGCCGGGGTTTCCGGATAGGCTGCGGGTGCTGGTGGAGCACATGATCCTGAGCCACCACGGCAAGTATGAGTTCGGCTCGCCCAAACTGCCGATGACTCCGGAGGCGGTACTGCTGAGCGCGCTGGACGACGTCGAGGCCAAGATGCAGGCCATGCGCAACGAGTTTGGCAGGGACACGGTGGCGGGCAAGAGCGGCGCGGAGATGACGGAGTGGGTGCGCAGCATGGAGCGTCCACTGCTGAACTCGAAGGCATACCTGGACGAGGAGCCGGAAAAATGATGCGAATGAATTGGCGGGGAATGCTGCTTGCCTCTGCGCTGGCCGCGGGCGCGGCGAAGGTTGGTGTGGCGCAACAGGCAGGTGGGCGTCCGGTTTTCGATGTGACCGCGTACGGCGCGAAGCGCGATGGCAGCGCGCCGGCGACCGAGGCGTTCGCGCGGGCGATTGCCGCGGCCAAGGCGGCCGGCGGTGGAACCGTGTATGTGCCCGCGGGACACTATCAATCCGGGCCGATTGAGCTGGTGAGTCACCTGCGGCTGGAGTTCGATGCGGGCGCCGTGGTTGCGTTTCCGGCGCAGATGCTTCCGCTGACCAGGGGGCGGCAGCAGGGAGTGGAGACGCTGACGCCGGTGCCGCTGATCGGCGGGCACGACCTGGAAGACGTGCAGGTGGTGGGCCCGGGAACGCTGATTACGAGCCAGGCGGACTGGATTAAGCTGCATGGGCGCAAGCAGGCGACGGCAACCGATCTGGGCAGCGCGAACGGAGACAACTGGGAGAAGCTGCTGCTCGACCTGGAAGCCCACAAGACGATTCCGGAGGCGGAGTACAGGGCGGCGGCGGAAGAGCTGCGGCCATCGTTCCTGCGCTTCATGAATGCCAGGGATGTGCTGGTGGATGGGCTCCACTTTGAGGGCTCGCCCATGTGGACCGTGCACCTGCTGTACAGCGAGAACGTGGTGGTGCGAAACGTGGTGATTGAAACCTACCCGGGCGTGCAGACGGATGGGATCGTGGTGGATTCGAGCCGGTTTGTGCATCTGACCGACGACTATATCGACACGGGCGATGACGGCATCGTGATAAAGAGCGGCAAGGATGCGGATGGGTTGCGAGTGAACCGGCCCACCGAGGATGTGACCATCACCGGGTGCACGGTGCATCACGCGCACGGCGCGGTGACGATCGGGTCGGAGATTTCGGGCGGCGTGCGCAATATCGTCGCGAGCAATATTACGGCGGTGGATACCGAGGCCGGGATTCGCATCAAGAGCCGGCGCGGGCGGGGCGGCGTGGTCAGCAATCTGCGGTTTTCAAACTGGACGATGCGGAACGTGGGCACGGCGATCGACGTGACCAACTTCTACATGATGGAGGGCGAGACCAAGGAGTCGCGCGTGGCAATGCCAAAGTCGGCGACAACTCCCGCGTTCGAAAACATCGCGATCGACGGGGTTACGGTCGACGGCGCGAAGATTCTGATCGATGTGGACGGGCTGCCGGAGAGCCCGATCGACGGGCTGCGCATCTCCGACATGATTGGGACGGGAACCTTGGGCGCGCACCTGGTGCATGCCTCGGGGCTGGAGCTGCACGACGTGCAATTGAATGTCGACAAGGGGCCGGCGTTTCTGGTGGAGGACTGCCCGGAGGCTGAGTTCGACCACATTGCATCGCGACGCCTGGCGAAGGACGAGCCGGTGCTGCGGATGGAGCGGTCGGAGGGGGCGATCGTGCGCGACAGCCGCACGTTTGCCGGTGTGGGCAGCGGAGTGCTGGTCTCGGCGGGGTCGCAGAAACCCGGATCGATCACGACCGAGGGTCTGATCGCGGCTGCGGGAAAAGCTGTGGTCTACGACGGCGCCCAGGCGAAGTAGACCGCCATCGGGCTAGCGAAAGCCCTTGCGTCAGGCGAAGCTGAAGCCGCTGCGCTCAAGCGGGAGCGTGCGGATGCGTTTGCCGGTCGCATCGAAGACTGCGTTCGCGATCGCGGGCAGCGCCGGCGGCAGAGAAGGCTCGCCCAGGCCGGTGGGGCCGAACTCGCTCATGCTCCAGAAGAGTTCGATCTCCGGCTGTTGATCGAAGCGGATGAGCGGATGCGAGTCATAGTTGGTCTGCTGAACCTGGCCGCCGGTCAGCGTGATCTCCTGCTGCATCTGGCTCATGGCTTCCAGAATGGCGCCCTGCACCTGAGCTTCGGCGCCGGATGGGTTGACGATCTGATTGCCGACGTCGCCGGCGGCCCAGATCTTGTGTACCGTGATCTGGTTCTTGGCGTCGACAGATACCTCGGCAACTTCCGCGAAGTAGCCGGCGTGGCAGTAGTGGCAGGCGAAACCCATGCCCCTTCCAGGAACTTTCTTGCGATTTGCCCAGCCGGACTTTTCGGCAACCAGTTTGATGACGCCCTTCATCCGATCGGCGTTGAGCGTGTCGTTGCCGCCGCGCCTGCCGTTTGCGGCTGGAGCCATGGGAATCGGGGTCGCATTCAGCAACTCGAGATTGAACTCGATCGGGTCGCGGCCGGCCGCGGTCGCCAGTTCGTCGATGAAGCCTTTCAGGACGAATGCATAGCCGTTATGGCCGGGCGCGCGCAATGCCCCGGTGCGCAGCAGCAGCGGCTGCGCGGAGGTGTAGGAGGCAAAGTTGGGCACGCGTCCGGAAGGAAATTCGGTGGCATCAACCGCCCCGGCGACTCGTCCACCCTCGCCAAAGGCGGCCAGGTGCTGCCGCCAGGCGATGAGCTTGCCCTGAGCATCCAGTCCACCTTTGAGCGAGTGATACCCCGCAGGCCTGTAGTCATCGTGAGTGATATCGTCCTCGCGCGACCAGAGCAGCTTAACTGGTGCGCCGACTGACTTTGCGATCCAGGCGGCTTCCAACATGTAATCGGTGTTCAGGCGGCGGCCAAATCCGCCACCGACTCGGGTGAGGTGGACCGTGATATTGGCGGGAGGAATGTTGAGCGCGCGGGCGATCTGACTCTTGCCGGCGGCGGGCGACTGGCTGGCCGTCCACATTTCCATCTTGCCGTCCTTGTAGGAGGCAGTCGTGTTCATTGGCTCGAGGGTGCCGTGGGCGAGGAACGGATAGCTGTAATCGGCTTCCACTACCTTAGCGGCGGTCTTGAGGGCTCCATCGACATCGCCATAGGCGCGCAAAATGTCAGTGGGGGGCGCCTTGAGCTGTTCGGCGGCACGCGCGGCAAACTTCTCGCTGCTTTGGGTCGCGCCGGGGCCAAAGTCCCAGTCGACTTTGAGTTTGCTGCGCGCGGACTGCGCCTGCCACCAGAGGTCGGCCACGATGACAACGCCCGGCTCGACGCCGGTGGCCACGATGACGATACCGGGCTCAATCTGCGAATCGGGGGTACCCGCGGAATTCGCCGGGGTGTCTGTGACAACCAGAACGTGGCGTACGCCGGGCAACTTCTTGATCTCGTCGATGTTGGCGCTCTTCACCTTGCCGCCGTAGACGGGGCTCTTGGCAAACACGGCGTGCAGCATGCCGGGCACCTTGACGTCGATTCCGAACAGCGGCTTGCCGGTGACGATGGAATGATTGTCGACGTTGGCGTGCGGCTTGCCGATGATCCGGAAGTCTTTCGGGTCCTTCAGCTTGATGGAATCCATGCTGGGCGGAGTCAACGCGCAGGCGTCGCCGGCCAGTTCGCCGTAGCTGAAGGAGCGCTCCGAGGCTGCATGCAGGACGCGACCCGGCGTAGTGGTGCACTCGGCAGCGGGAACGCCCCACCGGGTTGCCGCTGCGGAGATCAGCATCTGGCGGCAGGCAGCGCCGACGCGGCGCAGAGGCAGATAGTTCGATTGCGTGGAGGTGCTTCCGCCGGCGGACTGGCCGCCGTATTTGTCGTCCAGGTCGGCCTGCTCGACCCTTACCTTGTTCCAGTCGACGTCGAGCTCCTCGGCAATCATCATGGGCAGCATGGTTTTCACGCCCTGGCCGATCTCCGGAGCCTTGGCCATGAGCGTAATAGTGCCGTCGGTCGCGATATGGATGAACGCGGTGGGAGAAAGGGCGGCCTGCGGATCGAATTGCGCGGAGGCGAAGGGAAGGTCGAAGAAACCGAGTGCCAGACCTCCGCCGGTCAGGGCAGTTATCTGCAGAAAGGATCGCCGATTGAGACGCATGGGTAGGCCTCCGTTTATGACGTGTGGACGGCAGCGCCGGCCTTGACGGCCTGGCGAATTGCCTGACGAATGCGCGGATAGGTTCCGCAACGGCAAAGATTGGCGGCCATCGCATCGTCGATCTGGGCGTCGGTCGGATGAGGCGTCTTGGCCAGGAACGCCACCGCGGTCATGATCTGGCCGGCCTGGCAGTAGCCGCACTGGGGCACGTCCACCTGCTCCCACGCCACCTGAACCGGGTGCAGGCCGTCCGGCGAAAGGCCTTCGATGGTGGTGACGGACTTGCCCACGGCAGACTCGACATTCGTCTGGCAGGAGCGCACCGCCTGGCCGTCGAGCAGGACCGTGCATGCGCCGCACATCCCGATCCCACAGCCATACTTGGAGCCCTTCAGGTCGAGGACATCGCGCAGGACCCAGAGCAACGGCGTGTCCGGCGGCACATCCACGGTGGAGACGGCATTGTTGACCTTCAATTTAAGAGACATCGCAGTTCCCTGCTTGCTGAGGATGACGTACAGACAGATGAAGTATAGATCAGTCACTGAACGATTTGCATGTGCTTCCGCTCACCCGCCGTGCGTGCATGCGACCGGAAGGCTTTCAGCGGAGCCCTCCAATCCCCGGCGGACGACGGAGAAACCATTGATGGCGGAGGGCTTGTTACAATCTCTCTTTGGGATGAGTGAGATAGATGCTGCGATTTGCAACTGCGGGGGAGAGTCACGGGGAGAGCCTGGTCGCCATGGTGAGCGGGCTGCCGGCAGGAGTGCCGGTGGACCAGGCGCTGCTTGACCGCGAACTCTGGCGGCGGCAGCGTGGCTACGGGCGCGGCGGCAGGATGCGCATCGAGCGGGACACGGCGCACATCCTGAGCGGCGTGCGCCACGGCAAGACCATCGGGTCGCCGGTGGCGATGACCATTGCCAATAACGACTGGAAGAACTGGGAAGAGATTCTGCCGGTGGAGGCGGGCGATCCGGCGAAACACAAGGCGGTGGCGTCGCCGCGGCCGGGCCACGCGGACCTGGCAGGCAGCCTGAAGTACGACTTCCCCGATGCACGCTATGTGCTGGAGCGTGCGAGCGCGCGGGAGAGCGCGGCGCGGGTGGCGTGCGGCGCGATGGCGAAGATGTTGCTGCGGGCCCTGGGTGTCGAGGTGGCGAGCCACGTAATTCGCGTGGGCCAGGCCGGGCTTTCGCGGCCGGCAGACTGGCAGGAGATTCTGGCATTGCAGGCAAAGGACGAGGTGCTGCTGAACTGCGTCGACGCCGGCGATGAGCAGCGCATGAAGGGCGAAGTGGATGCGGTGCTGAAGACCGGCGATACCGTCGGCGGGGTGTTCGAGGTGGTGGTGCATGGATTGCCACCTGGTGTAGGCACGCACGCGAACTGGGACGAGCGCATGGACGGGTTGCTGGCACAGGCAGTGATGAGCCTGCAGGCGGTGAAGGCGGTGGAGATCGGCCGCGGAGTGACGGCGGCGGAGTCGCTGGGAAGCGCGGTGCATGACGCCATTGGTTATGAGGGGGCCGGCGACGGTACAGACGGCGACTTTACCAGATTCTCTCGCGAGCAGAACAACGCCGGAGGGATCGAAGGCGGCATCTCCAACGGAGAGGACGTGGTTGTGAGGGGATATCTGAAGCCGATTTCGACGCTGCGGCGACCGCTGGCGTCGGTGAGCTTTGCTACGCGGGAGCCGGTGAAGGCTGCGTACGAGCGCAGCGATGTGTGCGTGGTGCCGGCAGCGGGAGTAGCCGCGGAGGCAATGGTCGCGCTCACCGTGGCGCGGTTGGCGATCGACAAGTTTGGCGGCGATTCGCTGCGCGAGATGGAACGAAACTACCGTGGATATTGCGAGCAGATTCGGACGTATTAGGCGATATGCTTAGGCGGTGAAGGCGTAAGGGACGACCATGGCGACCAAGGAAGGCTTGAAGATCCACGAAGTGGTGAAGTTTCCCGACCCGGTGCTGAAGCAGCCGGGTGCGCCGATTGCCGTCTTCGACGACGCCTTGAAGACGCTGGTGGCGGAGATGTTCGAGAGCATGTACGTGGCCCAGGGAATCGGGTTGGCGGCTCCGCAGATCGGCCTTTCCATGCGACTTACCGTGATCGATACCAGCTTCAAAAAAGATCCGAAGGACAAACTGGTGCTGATCAATCCGGAGATCGTCGAGGTCAGGGGCAAGCAGTTTGAGGAAGAAGGATGCCTGAGCCTGCCCGAGATTCGCGAGAAAGTGCAGCGGGCGGCGTGGGTAAAGGTGAAGGCCCAGAACCAGCGCGGCGAGTGGTTCGAAGTGGAAGGCGAAGAGTTGCTGGCGCGCGCGATACTGCACGAGATCGACCACCTGAACGGCGTGCTGTTCATCGACCGCATCAGCCGGTTGAAGCGCGAGCTGGCGCTGCGCAAGATCCGCAAGATGCAGAAGAACGGCGAATGGTAGGTGCTTCGCACCGTTCTCGACCGCTTCGCGGTGGCTTCGCTCCGCTGGATTGGGTGGAGTGGCTCTCCGGGGAATATTGAGGTGAGCATTTGAAACTTGTATTCTGCGGCACGCCTGAGTTCGCGGTGCCGACGCTGGAAGCGGTGATCGCGGCGGGGCACGAGGTCGCGCTGGCGGTGACGCAGCCTGACCGCGCCGCCGGGCGCGGCATGGAGATGCAGGTTCCGCCGGTGAAGCGGGCGGCGGCGGCGCATCGGATACCGGTGGTGCAGCCGGAGAAGATCAAGAACAACGCGCAGTTTCGCGAGGCGCTGGAAGCGCTGCGGCCGGACGCGATCGTGGTGGTGGCGTATGGGCGGATCATTCCGCGCTGGATGCTCGATCTGCCGCGGCTGGGCAACATCAATCTGCACGGCTCCCTGTTGCCGAAGTATCGCGGCGCAGCTCCAGTTCAGTGGGCCATTGCGAACGGCGAGCGCGTGACCGGCGTGACCACGATGCGCATCGACGAGGGCCTGGATACGGGCGACCTGCTGCTGGCGCACGTGGTCCCGATTGGCCAGGAAGAGACCGCCGTGGATGTGTTTGAAACGCTCGCCGGCGCGGGTGCGGAGTTGATGTTAAAGACTCTGGCAAAGCTGGAGTGCGGCGAATTAGTTGCGGAAAAACAGGATGAAACCCAGGCGACGGTCGCTCCGATCCTGACTCGCGAAGACGGGGCAATCGATTTCGCGCGGACGCCGCAGCAGATCTACGATCGCTGGCGCGGCTTTCAGCCGTGGCCCGGCGCGCATATGTTGCTGCGGGGGAAGAAGCTGATTGTGCATCGGATGCATGCGCTGGCGGAAGGCGGGATCGAGCCTGGCGTCTTGCAAGTACGCGACCTGGAGATGGCGGCGGGCTGCAGGGGCGGCGCGGTGGTGTTCGACGAAGTGCAGATGGAAGGCAAACGACGAATGAGCGCGGCTGAGTTTCTGCGCGGCTTCCAGATGCGCAGCGGAGAGAGGCTCGGGCTTTGAAGCGTACGCCGGGCGGTCCCGCGAAGGCGCGCAGCGTGCGGGCGCGTCCTGCGTCGGCGGGGCCTACCGCTTCGGCTGCGGAGGCGAGGGCAAAGGTCGCTCCGGCGCGAGCGGCGGCCTTTGAGATTCTGACGCGGGTGGGCGACGGCAGCAGGCACAGCGACGAGTTGCTGCATTCGGCGCGGATGGACGCGCTGACGCCGGAGGACCGCAACCTGGCAACCGCTCTGGTAATGGGCGTGCTGCGCTGGCAGATCGCGCTGGACGCGCGCGTGGGCAAGCTGCTGGCGCGGCCGGAGCAGAGGCTGGCAGAACCGGTGGCGTTGGCGCTGCGCATGGGCGCGTTCCAACTGTTGCATATGGACCGGATTCCGGCGCATGCGGTGTTGCATGAAAGCGTGGAGATGTGCCGCGCGGCGGAGCAGCCGCACGCGACCGGGATGGTGAACGCTGTGCTGCGCAAGCTGGCGGCGGCGCAGAAGCCCGGCGAGCGAATCTTCGAGTCGCCGGCGGCGTTTGCGGAGCGGCTTGGGCATCCGGGTTGGATGGTCGAGCGTTGGGTGTCTGCCTATGGACGCGAGGCCGCGCTGAAGATTTGCGAGTACGACCAACGCGAACCGGTTCACGGAATCATGTTCTCCGGTATCGAGCCGGCGGAGGACGCGCCGCAGATGGACGATGGCTCGCGCCTGGTCGCGGAACTTGCGGCAGCAGCGCTTCCCTTCATCGGCGAACGGGCGCCGCGGGTGTGGGACTGCTGCGCTGCTCCGGGCGGAAAGACGCTGATGTTGGCCTTGCGGCTTGCGGGCGCGGAGATACTGGCGACGGACGCCAGCGCAAGGCGGTTGGCAGCCATGGAGGCGCGGCTGCGGCGCTATCCCTATGCGCAGCGGGTGCGCTGCGAGGTGACGGATGCGGCAGCGGCTGGGAACGAGAGCGAGAGCTGCTTCGACCTGATCCTGTGCGACGTGCCCTGCAGCGGTACGGGGACGCTGGCGCGAAATCCCGAGATACGTCACCGGTTGCGCGCGGAGGACCTTCCGCGGCAGGCCACCCGGCAGCGCGCGATCCTCAGTCAAACGCTGGGGCGGCTGGCGCCGGGCGGCCGACTGGTGTATGCCACCTGCTCGCTGGAGCCCGAGGAGAACGAGCGCGTGGTCGAGGACGCGGCGTCCGCGGCTGGGGTTCGGCGAGTTTCGGTGGCTCCGCTAATTGCCAGCCTGGCGGACGCAGGCATTCTGCGGCGGGAGGCCGGCGATCAGTTGATCGGTTCCGCAGTCAGCAACGGTGCGCTGCGCACATTGCCGGGCGTTCACGCCTGCGACGGATTCTTCGCGGCGATTCTGGAGCGCGACTAATCCCGTGCAGCCGGGTTTAATTCCCAGTGTTCACGGATGTTTAAGTGGTCCGCATCTGTCGCTCGCGCCTGTTACTTTTTGCCTGCTGGCACATCTAACACTGCGGAGGTGAGAAAAATGCCACGGTTGAGAGCAATCACGCTGCTTTCCCTGGCGACGAGTCTCTTCGTGCCCGCTGCCTTTGCACAGAACACGAATAATGCCCGCCCAGGGACAATCAATTACGTTGAAGGTCAGGTCACCATCAACGGTCAAACGCTCACGTCGCAGTCGGTCGGCACTGCGGAGGTTGCAACGGGTCAGACAGTTGCCACCCTGAACGGCAAGGCAGAGGTTCTGCTCACTCCCGGAGTTTTCCTGCGTCTCGGCGATAACAGCGCTGTGACCATGGTCGCGCCCGACCTCACCAAGACCGAAGTTCAACTCGACCGCGGCGTCGCCGAAGTCGAAGTCGATCAACTCTACAAGCAAAACGACATTTTGATCGATCAGGGGCCGGCGCAAGCCGTGCTGCTGAAGGACGGCTTGTATGAGTTTGACGCGACCGCCAACCAGGTCCGAGTCTTCGACGGTCTGGCCTCGGTTTCACCGGCACAGAATGCGAAGAAGTGGATTACCCTAAAGGACCATCATTCGCTCGCCATTACGGGTGAAGCAGTGAAGCCTGCGGACTTCAACGACCAACTGGCTGCGAACCAGGACCCGCTCTATAGCTGGAGCAAGCTGCGCGCGGATTACCTGGGCCAGGCAAACCTGAGCCTCGCAGAAAACTACGCCGGTTCACCTTACAACCCCGGCTGGATGTGGGACCAAGGGATGATGGATTACACCTGGCTGCCGTATGACGGTATGTTCATGGATCCGTTTGGCTTTGGCTTCTACTCGCCCTGGTACCTCTACGGCGGCGGCTTCATCTATCCCGGCTACGGCTTCGGCGGCGGTTACTACGGCGGTTATGGATATCGCGGCGGCTACGGGATCCACGGGCCGTACCGCGGCGGAACTGCAGGAGTGTCGGGTCGAGGCTTTAGCGGCGGCGGTCTCCGCAGTGGAGTAGCCGCAGCCCGCGGCTTTAGCGGCGGCGGCGGCTTCCGTGGCGGCGGCGGTGGCGGCGGTGGTTTCCACGGCGGCGGAGGAGGCGGCGGTAGACGCTAACCGACGCTGGAGCCAGCAATCGAACGCTCACCTCGAACCTGGGGTGGGCGTTTCGTCTTGACGGCAAAGGAGTTGCCAATGGCCGCGCGAAGAGCGCAAAATAGCAACCAATCCGTGCGACTAGGGTTCTAATACGTAGAGCTTTTGGTGCAGTTAGCCTAAGCCGGCGGGAACGGACGGTTCTTGCCAGGAGGTTGAACGATGCGGTATCTAAAGTATCTCGCTCTGCTCGCGATTCTCTTTGCACCGGTGGCTTCCTCCCACGCGCAGGTCGCGGTTGGAGTCGGCGTCGGGCCCTATGATGGCTACGGCGCATACGCTTACGGGCCGCCCGCCTGCACATATGGCTACTATGACTACTCCCCGTATGCCTGCGCGCCGTACGGATTCTACGGACCGGGCTGGTTCAGCGGCGGCATCTTTATTGGCGCCGGGCCGTGGTTCGGCGGCGGCTACGGTCGCGGCGGCTATGGTCGCGGCGGCTACGGTTACGGTGGTCGCGGCGGCTATGGTTACGGTGGTCGCGGCGGTTACGCGGGCGGCGTGGCACGCGGATACGCTGGCGGTGTCGCACGCGGCGGATACGCTGGCGGTGTCGCACGTGGCGGATATGCCGGTGGTGTCGCACGTGGCGGATACGCTGGCGGTGGCGCACGCGGCGGCTTTAGCGGCGGCGGCGCTCACTTCAGCGGCGGCGGCGGCGCTCACTTCAGCGGCGGCGGCGGAGGCCACTGCGGTGGCG
>Ga0224555_1002526_pt1 | contig 21170 bp, 20 predicted proteins | sample 714S23034metaG_FD_180687 | JGI IMG/M metagenome (GOLD analysis project Ga0224555, IMG submission 180687) | Peat soil microbial communities from Stordalen Mire, Sweden - 717 S2 30-34 | ecosystem: Environmental > Terrestrial > Soil > Wetlands > Peat | place: Sweden: Norrbotten County, Stordalen...
CTGTGCAGGCCGGTGGAGGAGTTCGGGACGAGGCCGCCGCCGCGGCTCTGTTCGACGCCGGTGTCGCACGGGTCGTGGTCGGGACGGTGGCAATCGAGCAACCGGAGGTCCTGGCCCGGATAGCCGAGCGTTGGCCCGGCCAGGTGCTTGTCGGCCTGGATCACCGGTCAGCGGCTGGGCCGGATGGCACAATTCGGCGCGAGGTGGCGGTCCGCGGCTGGGTGGACTCGGGAGGCCCCGACCTCGAGGCCGCTCTGCAGCGCCTCGAGGACCTGCCTATTGGCGGTGTAGTGGTGACAGACATCGATCGTGACGGGACGGGAGCCGGTCCGGACATGGCAGGACTCGCCCACGTGCTGGCCTTGACAGGACTTCAGGTGGTCGCTTCGGGCGGTATCGCCGGCACCTCGGACCTCGTCGCACTTGCGGGTCTTGGCGCCGGCGCCCGCCGTCTCGCCGGGGCGATCGTGGGCCGGGCGCTGTTGTCGGGAGCGCTCTCGATCTCGGAGGCGGTTGCCGCGTGCGAGCAGTGAGAGTCATTCCCTGCCTCGACGTCGATCGCGGACGGGTCGTCAAGGGCATCGAGTTCAAGGGGCTTCGTGACGCGGGCGATCCTGTCGAACTGGCCGCCCGTTACGACGCCGAGGGCGCCGACGAGCTCGTGCTGCTCGACATCACCGCCTCGTCGGACGATCGCGCCACCATGTTGCACGTGGTGGAACGTGCAGCGGAGGAAGTCTTCATTCCCCTCACCGTCGGTGGTGGTGTCCGCTCGGTCGCGGACGGCCGCGCGCTGCTTCGAGCAGGGGCCGACAAGGTCGCGGTGAATTCCGCCGCGGTCGCTGCACCCAAGCTGATCGACGCTTTGGCAAGCGAGTTCGGGGCGCAGTGCGTCGTCGTGGCGATCGACGCCCGCCGCATCGGCGACGGTGGCCACTGGGAGGTCTTCACTCATGGCGGCAGGCGTCCCACAGGCCTCGACGCGCCGAGTTGGGCAGCGGTATGCGCCCGACTCGGCGCTGGGGAGATCCTCGTAACTTCGATGGACCGGGACGGGACCGAAGCTGGCTACGACTTGGAGCTGACCAGCCGGATCGCGAGCTCGGTGCGCGTGCCGGTGATCGCGAGTGGAGGCGTCGGCACGCTCGAACATCTTGTCGAAGGCGCGCTCATCGGGCACGCGGACGGGCTGCTCGCCGCCTCGATCTTCCACTTCGGCCGCCACACCATCGCGGAGGCGAAGGACGTGCTCGAGGCCCGCGGGATCACCGTCCGGCCGCCCGGCGCTTGAGAGGTCGTTCCCGCTCTAGCCGGACGTCCAGCTCCGCGAGCGCTGCCCTCAAGGCCGCCTCCACCTGCTCCGGGCGGTCGCAGCGAGCGAAGACGAAGCCCAGATAGCGGTTCCCCTCAGGCAGAGGGACCAGCATCCGGCCCGGGGCGATCGTCAGCTCGATGCCTACGATCCCGGGTACTTCGAGAGCCCGTTCGCGTCCGGTTACCTCGGCGAGGACGCCGCTGGCACCGATGGGCAGCATCAGGACGCCGGCTGCGCCGTGAGCGCGCCGCAACGAGCCGACCGGCCGGCCGAGCGCGTGCGCCAGGACGAGGTACTCGAGGCTCATCCCGGTCCCGAACTCCAAGGTTCGCGAACAGAGCCCGCCGATCGAGCGAGCAGCCACTTCGATCACCCAGGTCCGCCCGTCCCGGACGCGGAGCTCGGCATGGACGGGGCCCTCCCTGAGGTTGAGCGCTCTCGTGGCGGCCTGGGTGGTCGTGGTCACGGCTCTCAGGCCGGTTGCACCGAGCCTTGACGGTGTCACGTACAACGTCTCCTCGAAGAAGGGGCCGTCGAGCGGGTCGGGCTTGTCGAACACGGCCAGGACAGTCAGTTCGCCGTTGGTGAGTACGCCTTCCACGGCCACTTCGGGGCCGTGAACGAACTCCTCCATCAGCAAGGGCTGATCCGGTGAGGCTCCCGCTTTCACCGCGATCGACCGGGCACGTTCGACCGCAGCCAGAGCTTCGGCGACGGTGTCTGCCCTGATCACACCCTGGCTGCCCGACAACGATGTCGGCTTGACCACGCACGGCAGCCCGACCAGTCCGGCGAGCCGGGCCAGCTCGGTGGCTCCGGCGGTTGGGGAGAGGGCGGCGAACGCGGGCTGGGACACCTCGGCTCCACTGAGCAATGTGCGCATGCGGAGCTTGTCCCGAGCGGCCGCCACGGCGTCGGGATGATTGCCGCGAAGGCCGAGGCGCTCCGCGGCGCGGGCCGCTATGAACGTCCCCTGGTCGTCCACGGCCACTACCGCGTCGAGCGGCGTGACGCCGTCGAGCGCCACGATCGCGTCGGCGGCGCTGTCGGGATCGTCAAGGTGAAGCTGCAGGGACCCGCTGATCCCGGCCAGGAGGAGCTCCTCGTCGCACCCGACGATCACTTGAAGCTCGAGCGCCCTGGCGGCATCGAGGTAGTCGGAAGCTCGATAGGAGGCGGAAGGGACGAGCAGAAGGACGCGATCCACATTCCCTATGATGCCGAGTCGGCTCGAGCTTGCCCGCTCGCCGGGCTCTTTTGACCGCCATTTTCCGCACTTGGTCCGGATCCTGAGGTCTCTTGGTCGCGGCGCGGTTGGTCGGAGGCCACGGCAGCCCGTCGGCCGCACTACCGTTTCGGTCGTGGAGCTACTCGAGCCGAGCCGGTCCAAGTCAGATTCTGACGACGTGAAACAGCCGGTCACGATGCTGAACGACCGCGTGCTCGTACGCGTGCCGGTCTCCGAGGGCGAGCGGAGGTCGCGTGCCGGCATTCTCATTCCGGCCACGGCGTCGGTTGCCCATCGCCTGTCGTGGGCCGAGGTTGCCGCGGTCGGCCCGAACGTGCGCTCGATCAGGGCCGGAGACCGCGTTCTGTTCAATCCCGAGGAGTGCTTCGAGGTGGAGGTTCAGGGCGAGGACTATGTGATCCTGCGCGAACGCGACATCCCGGCGGTCGCCTCGGAGCGACTGGAGGACGGGACAGGGTTGTACCTGTGACAGATTCGCCGGTCGGGTTCACCGATGAGGAGATCGCAAGCATCCGCTTCGATGAGAAGGGGCTCGTGGCCGCGATTGTGCAGGATTGCTCGACCCGGGACGTCTTGATGCTCGGTTGGATGGACGCCGAGGCGTTGCGCCGGACCCTGACGACCGGTCGCACGTGGTTCTGGAGCAGAAGCCGCCAGGAGTACTGGTGCAAGGGCGAGACCTCGGGCAATCGCCAGTGGGTTCGGGCTGCTGCCTACGATTGTGACGGCGATGCAGTGCTCGTCACCGTCGACCAGGAGGGCTGCGGGGCCTGTCACACCGGCGACTGGAGCTGCTTCCACCGCCGGTTCGGCAGCTCGCTGCCGTGATCGACACCGGGGCGGAGGGGTGCTCGCGTTCGGGCCCGACCTTCGTCGCCCGCGGCGGCACTGCCGACGCCAGCCCTGACTTCGAGACGTTCTGCGAGCTCGGCCGGGACTACTCGGTCGTACCGGTCTGGCGCGAGCTCGTCGCGGACAGCCTGACTCCCATCGGGGCCTTTCGTGCAATGGTCGGGGACGGCCCCGGCTTCCTGCTCGAGTCGGTCGAGCACGGCGAGCGCTGGAGCCGTTTCTCGTTCGTCGGCCGCTCGCCCGCCGCCACGATGGTGGCGCGCGGCCGCCGGGTCGAAGTGACTGAGGGTTCACTTCCAGATTCCGTTCCGCGTGACAGCGGTGTGCTTGCTTGCATCGAGTCGCTTCTCGAGAAATTCCGGTCGCCGTCGATCGAGGGGCTGCCGCCACTTCACGGCGGCCTTGTCGGGTATCTCGGCTACGACGTTGTCCGCGAGGTCGAACGGCTATCGGTGCCACCGGCCGACGACATTGGTCATCCCGACGCCGTCGTCTCGGTGATCGGTGAGCTCGCCGCCTTTGACCACTGGCGCCAGCGCGTCACGCTCGTCAACAACGTGCTCCTCGAGGGCGACAAGGACGAGAGCCGGGATCCCGACAGGCTCCGGCCCGTCTACCTCGATGCGCTGCAGCGCTTGCAGGTGATCCGGAGCGATCTGGAGCAGCCGGGGCATGAGCGGCTCGCGACGCCGCCGTCGCCCGGGGCAACGCTCCCGGCCGGCACGGTTCGGCGCGGCACTAGCGCGGAGCGGTACCGTCAGGCTGTCGAGGCTGCCAAGGAGTACATCCGTGCAGGTGACGCATTCCAGGTCGTGCTGTCGCAGCGCTTCGACTTCGACCTGGGCTGCGACCCGTTCGACGTGTATCGGGTGCTCCGGCAGGTGAACCCCAGCCCGTACATGTTCTTCCTGCGCCAAGGAGGCGTCTCGGTCGTCGGCGCGTCCCCTGAGCCGATGGTCCAGCTGCTCGACGGGCGCGTCGTGTCGCGCCCGATAGCCGGAACCCGTCGGCGCGGCTCGAATGACGAGGATGACCGCAGGCTCGAGGCGGAGCTCGTCGAGAACCCGAAGGAGCTCGCCGAGCACGTGATGCTCGTCGACCTCGCCCGCAACGACGTCGGCAGGATCGTCCGCTTCGGCTCCGAACGGGTCGACGAGCTGATGACCGTCGAGCGGTACAGCCACGTGATGCACCTCACATCGGAGGTTTCCGGCGAGCTGCTCGAAGGCCGGGGTCCGGTGGACGTGTTGAGGGCGACCCTTCCCGCCGGGACAGTTTCCGGTGCGCCGAAGGTGCGGGCGATGGAGATAATCGACGAGCTCGAGCCGACCAAGCGCGGCCCCTACGCCGGGGTCGTGGGTTACATCGACTTCTCGGGCAACCTGGACACCGCGATCGCGATCCGAACGCTCGTCGCGACAGCGGATGGTAAGGCCTCTGTGCAGGCCGGGGCCGGCATCGTCGCCGATAGCGACCCGGCCGCCGAGGACGAGGAGTGTGCGGCGAAGGCCGCAGCCGTGCTGGCGGCCGTTGCAGGGGCTCGCCAGCTGTCTGCGGAGAGGCGGTAGCTCTGAGCGAGGCACCCGCACTTGATCTTCAGCAGTCATATGCCCGCATCCACGAGGGTGCCTGTGCGCTCGAGACCGTACGCGACGTCGTGGTGGTGAGGGGTCCGGACACGCGCGTCTGGCTCCAGGGCCAGGTGAGCCAGGACCTCGGAGGACTCGCCGTCGGCCGCTCCGCTGAGACGCTCGTTCTCTCGCCTCAGGGCAAGGTGGACGCGTACTGCCACGCCACGATGCTCGCGGACGACGTCGTGATGCTCGACACCGAGACCGGCTACGGCGACCAGTTGCTGCAGCGGCTCCGCCGCTTCCGCTTGCGCGTGAGGGCCGAGCTCGAGAGCGGGACCGTTCGGTGCCTCGAAGTCCGAGGGCCCGCTTCGGCGGCGAGCTTCGCAGGTTCGGGCCTAGCGCTCGGGGCGATGCCTGCTGAGGCGCAAGCAAGCGGCCTGAGCGATGGTTGGATCATTGCAGTCTCGATGACGTGGCCCGGCTTTGAAGGCTTTGACGTGCTGGCCGGGGCCGGCGTGCCCGGCTGGCCACCGCTGGAGGTACCACTGGGCGACCCCGCGGCGTTCGAGGTGGCACGCATCGAGGCGGGTGTGCCGGCGATGGGCCGTGAGCTCACCGAGAAGACGATCCCACAGGAAGCCGGCAGCCTCGTCGAGCACGCCGTGAGCTTCACGAAGGGCTGTTACACCGGTCAGGAGCTCGTTGCCCGCCTCGAGGCCAGGGGCGCCAACGTGGCGCGGCGGCTCCGAGGCGTCGTGCTGGATCCGGCGGGTGAGGGCCTCGACGATGTGACTCTCGTCTTGGCCGACCGCGAGGTCGGGCGCCTCACGAGCATTGCCTGGTCGCCCCGGTTTGCTGCGCCCGTCGCTCTCGCCTATGTGCGCCGCGACGTCGTGCTCCCGGCTGTGGCCAAGCTGACGCCGGGCGGTGCCGGCGCGGAGATTCGAGAACTCCCTCTCTAGATCGGATAGACAGAGACCGTGGTAGCGATCCCACTGGCGGTTCTTGCGGCCCTGTGCAACGCGCTGACCACGATCTTCCAGCGACTCGGTGTCGAGACGGCTCCCGATGCCCGGCTTCGCGGCTTCAAGTTGTTGCGTCATGCTCTGAAACGTCCAATCTGGTACGTGGGACTCGTCGCGATGATCGGATCGTTCCTGTTTCAGGCCACCGCACTTGGCTTCGGCTCGCTCAGTGTCGTCCAGCCTCTCATGGTCACCGAGCTCGTCTTCCTTGTCATCATCTTGCGCGTGTCGTTCGGTTCGCCGCTCGGTTGGCGTGAGGCGATCGGGACGGTGCTGACCGTGGCGGGTCTGGCCGGCTTCCTCGCGATGAGCAACACGGGTGGAGGGACCACGTTTCCCACGACAAGTGGATGGGTGATCGTGATTGCCGTCTGCGTCGCGGCGACCGCGATCTGTGTGGCCTGCACGCGCCTCAGATCGCGGTCGTCGCGGTCTTGGCGGTCGGCATGGTTCGGGGCGGCGGCGGCGATCTCGTTCTCGCTGAGCGCCGCGTTCACGAAGGCCACGACGATCCTGTTCTCGAACGGCTTCTGGCAGATCTTCGAGCACTGGGAGCCCTACGCCATCATCGTCGCGGGGCTCGCCGGTCTCGTGCTCACCCAGGATGCCTTCCACGCCGGTCCGATCACGGCTTCCCAGGCCACGCTGACGATCGTCGACCCGGTCGTGAGCGTCGTGATCGGGGTCGGCCTGTTCGATGACGACCTGCGTGGCGGGATGGGTGCCCTCGCCTTCGACGCCGCGGCGCTTCTTGTCATGTGCGTCGGACTGTTCGTGCTCACGCAGTCGCCGCTGATAGCCGGGTCAGCCGCCGAGGAGCATCTCGGGAGATCCCGGCTCGCCCACAGCCAGCGCAAGGTCCGGGAGGTTTCCCGAAGCGGCCGGTAGGCTCACGTTGGTGGCCACATATCTCGACCGCATCGGGGCGTGGCACCGTGATGTCGCGTCCGCCGACCGGCGCGACCTCAATGACCTCGCTGCGAGGGCCCGCGCTGGGGCACCGCCCCGCGACTTCACCGAGGCCCTGCAGGCCCACGGGGCCAAAAGCTCCGGCGAAGCTACGATTGCACTTGTCGCGGAGATCAAGCGCCGGTCGCCGTCCAAGGGCGACCTCGCCCCGGACCTCGATCCGGCGCAGGTCGCCCAGGCGTTCGAGTCGGGCGGAGCGTCCTGCCTGTCGGTGCTGACCGACGGTCCTCACTTCGGCGGTAGCCCTGAGGACTTGAAATTGGCCCGCGCCGCGGTTGGGCTTCCCGTTCTGCGCAAGGACTTCACGGTCTCGGCGGCCGACATTTACGACGCCCGCATCATGGGCGCCGATGCGGTGTTGCTCATCGTTGCGCTGTTGGACGACGGCGAGCTGGCGGAGCTGCACCAGATCGCAGGAGGTCTGGACATGGCTGCCCTCGTCGAGGTCCATGATGAGGACGAGCTCGAGCGGGCGCTCGAGATAGGGGCGACGCTAGTGGGTGTGAACCAACGCGACTTGCACAGCTTCGAGGTGGACAGGACACGGGCTGAGCGCGTGGCACGTCATGTTCCTGGCGGCGTGTTGAAGATCGCCGAGTCCGGCGTGGAGTCGGCGGCCGATGTTGCCGCGCTGGCGCGGGCGGGGTTCGACGGCGTTCTGGTCGGCGAGGCGCTGCTGCGCTCGCGCGATCGGCGGGCCGTCACCGCGGGGCTCTTGGGCCGGACCGTGCCATGTGGGTGAAGATCTGCGGGATCACCAGCGAGGAGGACGCCCTGATAGCGGTGGCAATGGGGGCTGACGCCGTCGGCTTCGTCTTCGCTCCTTCGCCCCGCCAGATGAGCCCGAGCGCGGTCGCTGCCATCACTCGGCGGCTTCCTCCCGAGATCTGCACCGTTGGGGTCTTCCGCGATGAGGAGCCCCGCCGCGTCGTGGAGATCGTGAACCGTTCCGGGCTCGATGCTGCTCAGTTGCACGGGAACGAGACGTTCGAGGACTGTGGGTACGTCTCGGTTCGAGTGCCCCTTGTCATCAGGGCGTTCCCGGCAGGGGACAACCGGCTTGCGCGGGCGGCCGAGTACGGCGCGGACATCGTTCTGGTCGACGCCCCGTCACCAGGATCGGGCAAGGTCTTCGACTGGCGCCTTGCAGAGGGTGCGCCGAAGGGTCGCCGACTGGTTCTGGCCGGAGGCCTCGATCCGGACAACGTGGCCGACGCGATTCGCAGGGTCCACCCTTGGGGTGTCGACGTCTCGTCGGGCGTGGAAGCGAGCGTCGGCAAGAAGGACGCTCGACGGGTGCGGGCTTTTGTGCAGGCCGCCCGCGCTGCGGAGCCCGAGCCCTACGACACCGACGACGCGGGCCCCTATGACTGGCAGGAGGACGGTTGAGCTTCATCGGCGAGCTGATGCGCGGCCCGGAGCGAAAGGGACGCTTCGGCGAGTTCGGCGGACGGTTCGTGCCAGAGGCGCTCGTGCCGGCTTGCGAGGAGCTCGAGGCCGGCTTTGAGTCCGCTTGGGCAGATCCGGCCTTCCGTGGGCGTTTGGACGATCTCCTGGAGCACTATGGGGGCCGTCCGACGCCGGTCACCGAATGCAGGCGGTTGAGCGAACGCCTCGGCGTCCGACTGCTCCTCAAACGCGAGGACCTGGCCCATACCGGATCGCACAAGCTCAACAACGTCATGGGCCAGGCACTGTTGGCCGAGCGTATGGGCAAGCGCCGCCTCATCGCCGAGACGGGAGCCGGTCAGCACGGTGTTGCCACCGCCACGGCGGCCGCACTGCTCGGCCTCGAGTGCCTCGTCTACATGGGTGCTGTCGATGTCGAGCGACAGGGCCTGAACGTGTTCCGCATGGAGCTGCTCGGTGCTGAGGTGCGTGCGGTGGAGTCGGGGAGCCGGACGCTGAAGGACGCCATCAACGAAGCCCTGCGCGACTGGGTTGCAACGGTCGAGACCACGCACTACTGCATAGGGTCGGTCATGGGCCCACATCCGTATCCCTACATAGTCAGGGAATTCCAGCGCGTGGTCGGGGACGAGGCTCGCGCCCAGTGCTATGAGCTACTCGGTTTCGATCCCGATGTCGTGGTGGCCTGCGTCGGAGGTGGCTCGAACGCGGCCGGCACGTTCGCGGGATTCGTCGACACCGGTGCGCGGCTCGTGGGCGTCGAGGCGGCGGGAGGTGCCGCGATGAGCAACGGAGTCCCCGGTGTCGTTCACGGGATGCGGTCCAGGTTCCTGCAGGACGAGGACGGTCAGATCCTCGAGGCAAGTTCGATATCTGCCGGTCTGGACTACCCCGGGATCGGCCCCGAGCATGCCCATCTTGGAGCCGTCGGAAGGGCCGAGTATCCCTCGGCGGAGGATTCAGAGGTGCTCGCGGCCTTTCGCCTGTTGGCCGAGGCCGAAGGGATCATCCCCGCTCTGGAACCGGCTCATGCCCTCGCATGGGTTATCAGAGAAGCCGGGAAGTCGATCCCGGAGGGCTCAGCGGTGCTGATGACGCTGTCTGGCCGGGGGGACAAGGACGTGGCACTGGTGCGAAAGCTCACCCGGTGACGGCCGCCACGACCGTGGCCCGCGGCGTCCTCGAGAAGGCGCTCAGAGATCGCCGAGACGCCGGGCGCAAGCTGCTCATCCCTTATGTGACCGGGGGGCTTGGGCGCGACTGGGTGGAGGTTGTGCGGGCGATCGGTGCCGCGGGAGCCGACGCGATCGAGATCGGGATCCCGTTCTCGGACCCGGTCATGGATGGGCCGATCATCCAGCGGGCTTCGGCCGAGGCGCTCAGCTCTGGAGCGACACCGTCCGGGATCATCGCGGCCTTGGCACATGCGGACGCGGGTGTCCCGCTCGCCGTGATGACCTACTACAACATCGTGCTGAGGGCGGGTCACCGCCGGATGGCCAGGGAGCTCGCAGATGCGGGGATCTCTGGCGCCATCGTGCCGGACCTCCCGATCGACGAGCTCGACGGCTGGGGAGAAGAAGCGAGCAGCGCCGGGATCGAGACCGTGCTGCTGGTCGCACCGACAACACCGAGAGACCGTCTGAAAGCCATCTGTGCCCGGTCGCGTGGTTTCGTCTATGGCGTCGGCGTCATGGGTGTGACGGGCGAGAGGGAGTCGGTGGGAGCCACCGCGCTGACAGTCGCCGCGCGCTGCAAGGAGGAGACGGACATCCCGGTGCTCATCGGCGTCGGGATCTCCAATCCGGAGCAAGCTCGAGAGGTCGTCGTTATAGCAGATGGCGTAGTGGTCGGATCGGCGCTCGTCCATCGGCTCCTCGGGGGCGCCGGCCCTGAAGGCGCGGCTGCATTCGTGGCGGAGCTTCGGGCGGCAATCGACCGCTGAACTTCAAGCCGAGCCGGTCGACCGTCTTCGCCGGGACCTCGGAGGCCCAACAACTCCGGGACTTTTCGGCACGCCTGGCTGTCTGGCGGGTCCGGGGAACCGGGATGTTCTCCCCCCTGCGTCACCTAGGGTGAAAATTGTGGTCTAATCGTAACGTGAGTGCGGCCGCAGTCGCGACCAAGCCGGTCGTCGGGACTATGGTGCGGGAGACCGAATTCCACGCCGTGGTCACGCTCGGGCTTACCAAGCGCTTCGGCAAGCGTCTGGCGGTTGACGGGCTCGATCTGCGCATCCCCGCCGGCTCGATCAGCGGGTTTGTGGGCCCGAACGGCGCCGGGAAGACCACCACGATCAGGATGTTGTTGGGTTTGATACGTCCCAGTGCCGGGCGCGGTACCGTGCTCGGCCATCCTCTCGGACATTCGCGTGCGTATCTCCCCCGCGTCGGCGCCCTCATCGAGGGACCCACCTTCTATCCGGCGTTGTCGGGACGCGAGAACCTGATGGTGCTCGCACGCCTGGGCGGCATCAAGACCAAGAGGGTCGACGTGGTTCTGGAGCGAGTGGGTCTCGGTGCGCGCGGCCTCGATCCGTTCAGGACCTACTCGCTCGGCATGCGCCAGAGATTGGGAATCGGTGCCGCATTGCTCCCCGGTCCGGAGCTGCTCGTTCTCGACGAGCCCACGAATGGCCTCGATCCCCACGGGATCGCCGAGATTCGTGCCATGCTCCGGTCGTTCGCGGACGACGGCATGACGGTGTTCGTGTCCTCGCACCTGCTCTCCGAGATCCAGCAGATCTGCGAGCACCTCGTCGTCATCGAAACGGGCCGGCTGATCTTCCAAGGAGGCGTGGAGGAGCTTCTGGCGGCCCGCGCTCCCGAGCTGATCGTGCGTACCGAGAGCCGAGAGGACGCGATGCACCTGTTGCAGCTGGTGAACAGCATCGGCCGGAGCGCTCACATGGTCGGCGACAACGGGAGCACGACTATCGAGATAGCCGCGGATTGCAGCTGGGCCGGCGATCTGAACCGTCTTGCGATGGCAGACGGCATCACGCTCGTTCATCTCTCCGAACGGCGCTCCACCCTCGAGGAGGCGTTCTTCGAGATCACCCGGAGCTGTGCCGGACAGACGGTTCGGGAGAGCGACGCTCCTCGCGGAGCGGGACGCTCTGATCGCGCCGCGGAGGCCCGAACGTCAGAGGCAGGACGGCCATGATCTGGAGGTCGTTCGAGAGTGAATGGGTGAAGATGCGCCGTAGGCGGCTCTGGTACGGTAGTTACGGTGCCATCACCGCGGTCGTCGTGTTGACGACGATCGTGACGATCGCCGGCGCGCTGCACCATCCTGATGCCCGAGGTGATCTGACCCTTGCCCAGTTGGCCCACGCCTCCGGGCTCAGCCAGGGACTTACCCAGTCGGGGGTTCTTCTGGGCGCGGTCTCGTTCTCCATTGCTGCGTTCCAGTTCGGTGGCGAGTTCGCCCAAGGGACGCTGCGCAACCTCCTCGTCCGTCAGCCGCGCAGGAGCGTGCTGATGGCGGGCAAGTGCCTGGCGGTGCTCACTTTCCTCATTGGTGCGGTCGTGGTGGCGACGACGGTCGCGATCTGTGCCGCATTCGTGATGGCGCACCTCCGTGGCATCCCGACGAGCGAGTGGACTTCGGGTACGGGGATGGGCGACCTCGGGATTCTGCTCGGAGACCTTGCCATCTCAGCCTGCGGATTTGCGATCATCGGCATGATCGCCGGCGTACTGCTCCGGTCGTCAGTGATCGCGATCGCGGCGGGCCTCGCCGTCTTGCTCCCTGTCGAGACGATCCTCACCGACGCGATCCCAGGCACGGCGCGCTGGCTGCCGGCGCAACTGCTCGAGGCCATCGCCCAGGGTGGGTCGGCCACGGCGCCCTTCGGGGCTGCTTTGATGACCGTGTCGGCGTATGTGCTGGGCGCCGTTGTGATCGCGATGCTCGTCTTCGCGCGTCGGGACGTGACTGCCTGAACGCCGTGTTCTTCTGAGACACGCAAACGCGCCATCAGGGGTATCGACGCCGAGGGTCTTAGAATTGCATAGATACTCGTAGGACTGTATCATCATGCTATGCGGATCGGAGTCGCCGGGGCGTCGGGTTACCTCGGAGCCGAGTTGTTGCGTCTGCTGGCGGGCCACCCGAGCTTGGAGGTCGCCGTGGCGCAAGCCGACACTTCGGCGGGGATTCAAGTGGCAACGCTCTATCCGAACCTCGCCCCTGGGTATCGCGACCTGGTGTTCTCCCCGCTCGATCCAGCCGGCTTGCACGGTCTCGACGCCGTCTTCATCGCCCTCCCGTCCGGTCGGTCCCAGGACTTGGTTCCGGCGCTGGCACGGAGCGTCCCGCTCGTCGTCGACCTGGGTGGCGACTTCCGCCTTCGGGACCCGTCGCTCTACCCGGTGTGGTACGGGTTCGAACACCGGGCTCCGGAGCTCCTCGGCCGGTTCGTCTACGGGCTGCCGGAGCTGTTCCGGCACGAGCTTGCCGGCGCCCCGCTCGTCGCTGCACCGGGGTGCTACGTCACTGCAGCCACGCTCGCGCTCGCTCCCTTGGTGAAAGAAGGCCTGATCGAGCCGACCGGGGTCATCGTGGATGCGGCGAGCGGAACTTCGGGCGCCGGGCGTTCACCGTCGGCGGACATGCACCATCCGTTTGTAAACGAGAGCTTCTCTGCCTATGGGCTCATCAACCACCGCCACACCCCCGAGATGGAGCAAGCGATCGGGGCGCAGATCCTGTTCACGGCACACCTAGCGCCGATGACACGAGGGATCCTCGCCACCTGCTACGGCCGAGCCGTCGATGGGCACTCCGGATCGCGTGCCCTGGAAGCGCTCCAGGACGCCTACCACGACGAACCTTTCGTCCAGGTGAGCGCGGTGCCGCGTCCGACTCGTGACACCTATGGCTCCAACACGGTCCAAGTCACCGCCCGCTACGACGACCGAACCGGGCACGTCGTGGCTCTGGCTGCGTTGGACAATCTGGTCAAAGGGGGCGCGGGACAGGCGATCCAGGCGGCGAACCTCGCCCTCGGCTTGGAGGAGACCCTCGGGCTGCCCACGATTGGCCTGGTGCCGTGACGGTTCTATCGCCACGCGGTTTCGTGGCATCGGCGACCGCGGCCGGCATCAAACCCGACGGACAGCTCGATCTCGCGCTCGTCGCGACCGAGGACGCTCGGCCCGTGCCGGTCGGCGCGGCGTTCACTTCGAATCTCCTGGCGGCTGCGCCGGTACAGGTCTGCCGTGCCCACCTCGCCGAAAGCGGCGGCCTCTCGGCGGGGATCATCCTGAACAGCGGCTGTGCAAACTCGGCGACCGGCCCGGAGGGCCGCCTTGCAGCTGAGCTCACTTGTGATCTCGCCGCCCGCGCGCTCGGCGTGCGCCCCGAGCACTTCCTGGTCTGCTCGACCGGGACGATCGGCACGCGCCTGGCCGGGGAGCGAATCGAGGCGGCGCTGCCGCTGTTGATGGGTGGGCGAGGCTCATCGCCGGATCATGCGGCTGCCGCGGCAAAGGCGATCCTCACGACCGACACCAGGACCAAGGAGGTAGTGGTCGAGGCGAGTGGCTTCATGGTCGGTGGCATGGCGAAGGGTGCCGCGATGCTTTCGCCGAACATGGCGACGATGCTCGCCGTGTTGACGACCGATGCGTCGTCGTCACCGCCGGCACTGCATGCGGCTCTTGCCAGCGCGGTTGGGCACTCGTTCAACGAGATGACGGTGGACGGCTGCACGTCCACGAACGACTCGGTAATCGTGATGGCAAGCGGTGTCGGGCCTGAAGTGGAGGTGGAAGCGCTGACCGAAGCGCTCACAGCTGCGTGCGACGATCTTGTGTTGCAGATGGTTGCCGATGCCGAGGGCGGGACGAAGGTGGTTCGGGTCCGCGTCGTCGGGGCGCCCGACGGCGACTCGGCACGGCGCGCCGCCCGTCGCGTCGCCGAGAGCCAGCTCGTCAAGAGCTCTTGGTACGGCGAGGACCCGAACTGGGGCAGGGTCGTCAGCGAGCTCGGGTCGGCAGGGACGCCTTTCGAGCCCGATCGCGTCTCGGTCGCATACGGCCCCGTGACCGTCTGCAGAGACGGGGTGGCCGTCGATCACGACGAGGAAGCGATTCGAGGCGTGCTGAGCGCCGATCAGTTCGAGGTCACCTGCGACCTCGGCCTTGGCCGATGCTCCGCCACGGTGATCAGCGCCGACCTCACGCCGGCCTACGTCGAGCTCAACATGGGACTGTCGTGAGCCAGGTCGAACTGCCAGCGCCCGTCAAGGCTGCCGTGCTCTGCGACGCGCTGCCCTACATACGACGCTTTGCGGGCCGCACCGTCGTGGTCAAGTACGGCGGCAACGTGTTGACGGCCGTTGACGGCTCTGCGGCGCCCATTCTCCCCGTAACCACCGGGCCGGACGGCCGGGAGGCGAGCGGCCGGGAGACCGAGGCTCTCAAGCGATTTGCGGAGGATGTCGTCCTGCTGCGGTCGATCGGGATCCTCCCGGTCGTCGTCCACGGCGGAGGCCCACAGATCGGATCGCTCATGAAGCGGCTCGGCAAAGTGCCCGAGTTCCGCGACGGCCTGAGGGTGACCGACGCGGAGACACTCGAGATCGCCCGGATGGTGCTCGTCGGCAAGGTGAACCGCGACATCGTCGGCATGATCAACGTCCATGGGCCGCTCGCCGTCGGGCTTTCCGGCGAGGACGCCGGGCTCATCACCGCGACGGCTCGCGATCCTCAGCTCGGCTACGTCGGCGATGTCGGCGCCGTAGACCCGTCCATCATCCATCGCCTTGTCGCCGAGGGCCTCGTGCCCGTCATCGCCACGATCGGTTCGGACCGGGCCGGTCAGGCTTACAACATCAACGCTGACACGGTCGCGGGAGCAATCGCCGAGACGCTCAAGGCCGAGAAACTTGTCTTTCTGACCGACGTGGAGGGCATCCGCTCGAGCTCGGATGACCCGGCGACGCTGCTTCACCGGCTCAGTGCCGACGAGCTGGACGCGATGGTGGCATCGGGCGCCGTAGCCGAAGGCATGGTTCCCAAGGCGACCGCGTGCACTCACGCCGTTAGGCACGGCGTGGCCGCCGCCCATGTGCTCGATGGAAGGGTCACCCACGCGATCTTGCTCGAGCTTCTCACCAGCGAAGGCGTTGGCACGATGGTCGTTGCGCAGTGATTCCGGAGCCGGCTTCGCCCACGCTCATGGCGACGTACGCACCGGCACCGGTCCGTTTTGTCTCCGGGCGTGGCACCGAGCTGTTCGACGATGAGGGTCGCCGGTATCTGGACTTCCTCGCCGGCATCGCCGTCGTCTCGCTCGGGCACTCCAACAAGCGTGTTGCGGACGCGATCGCCCAACAGGCCGCGCGACTTATGCACGTATCGAACCTGTTTCATAACGAGCTCAACGAGCGCCTGGCTTGTGATCTGGACCGCCTTGTGGGGGACGGCTCGGCGGCGGGAGGTCAGGTGTTCTTCTCGAACTCCGGTGCAGAGGCGAACGAATGCGCGATCAAGCTCGCCCGTCGAGTAGGCGGCCCCGGCCGCTACGTCGTCATATCCGCCCTGGGGTCGTTTCATGGGCGCACCCTTGCGACTCTCGCCGCGACCGGGCAGCCGAAGAAGCACGAAGCGTTCCGTCCGCTCCCGGCAGGCTTCAGTAGCGTCGCCTACGGCGACGTCGGTGCACTCGAGAACGCCGTTGCCTCACCATCGGTCGCCGCTGTCCTCCTCGAGGCCATCGAAGGTGAGGCAGGCGTCGTGGTCCCGCCAGAGGGCTACCTCAAGGCGGTACGGCGCGTGTGCGATGAACGGGGAATCCTCCTCATGCTCGACGAGATCCAGACCGGGCTCGGTCGCACAGGTCGCTGGTTCGCCTTCCAACACGAGGCGATACATCCTGATGTCGTCACCGTCGCCAAGTCACTTGGCAACGGGATGCCGATCGGCGCCTGCTGGGCGCGCCGAGATGTCGCCGCCGCCTTTGTCGCGGGAGATCACGGAAGCACCTTCGGTGGTCAGCCGCTCGCCTGCGCGGCAGGGATCGCTACGCTGGCCGAGCTTGAAGCGATCGACGCACCTGGGCGCGCGAAGCGAACCGGTGCCTACTTGGCGCAACGACTGGAAGCGCTCGGGGGCGTCGCCTCGGTTAGGGGCAAGGGCCTGCTGCTTGCCGCCGTCCTCGAACCGGGGCTCGACGCCAGTGAGGTGACGCGCTCGGCGCTGCGCCTAGGTCTCGTGCTGAACGCGCCGGTGCCGGGCGTCCTCCGTCTGGCGCCACCCCTCACAGTGAGCACCGCCGAGGTGGACGAGGCCGTCGGGATACTCGGCGTGGCACTCGGGTCGGTGGGCAGCGTGGAAACGAGCGAAGGCGGCCAGAGGTGACGAACGGGAGACCTACCAAACACCGGCGCCAGCATCTCGTCGTCCGCCTCTTGGCCGACAACGAGGTCTCGAGCCAGGAGCAGCTGGTGGAGCTCCTGGGTCATGAGGGAATCGCTGCCACCCAGGCGACCGTTTCGAGGGACCTCGAGGAGATCGGCGCATTGAAGGTGCGGGTGCCCGGCGTGGACCGGTTGGTCTATGCAGTGCCGGAGCTTCCGAGGGACCAAGTCGCTCCCGTCGATCACTTGCGACGCGTGCTCGGAGAGTGGGTGGTGGAGATGGCAGCCTCGGGCAACCTCGTCGTGCTCCGGACTCCGCCCGGCTCGGCCCATGTCGTTGCTTCGGCGCTCGACCGGGCCGGGCTCGAGGGCGCGATCGGCACAGTTGCCGGGGACGACACCGTGCTGGTGGTGTCCGCCGAGCACCTCGGTGGAGAGGCGCTTTGCCAACGCCTCGAGGAGATCACGGGAGCCCGGTCCTGACGGACCGCAGGTACGTTCGCCGCCGGCTCCTCAAGGCAATCCGGTGAAACCTAGAGAGGTAGGGATGAAGTGAAAAAGAGGGTAGCACTTGCCTATTCGGGCGGTCTTGACACGTCGGTCGCGGTTGGCTGGCTAGGTGCCGAGCTCGGGTACGAGGTGATCGCGGTCGCAGTCGACGTCGGCCAGGATGTCGATTTCGACGCGTTACGAAAGCGGGCGATCGCGGCGGGGGCCGTCGAGGTCGAGGTGGTGGATGCGCGCGAGGAGCTGCTGGCGGACTTCGCCATGCCGACACTTGCCGCCAATGCCTTGTACGAGGGTCGCTATCCACTCGTCTCGGCCTTGTCGCGTCCGGTCATCGTGCGTCATCTAGTTGCCGCCGCCCGCCGTCACGGCGCATCGGCGGTCGCCCACGGAGCCACGGGGAAAGGAAACGACCAGGTCCGTTTCGAGGTCGGGACACGGGCATTAGCACCAGATCTCGAGATGCTGGCTCCGGTGCGCGTCTGGGGGATGACCCGCGAGGAGACGATCGACTACGCCGAGCGCCACGACATCGCGGTAACGGTGAGCAAGGACCGGATCTACTCCATCGACGCGAACATCTGGGGACGGGCGATCGAGTGCGGGGTCCTGGAGGACCCGTGGGTCGCGCCGCCTGAGGACGTCTTTGCACTGACGGTGCCGGTGGCGGTCGAGCCTGTCGAGGTGACCGTGGGCTTCGAGCAGGGGGTTCCGGTCGCCCTCGACGGGGCCCAGCTCGGCCTCGTGGCGCTCGTTGGCGAGATCGGGCGTGTGGCCGGCTCGGTCGGCTTCGGCCGTGTCGACATGGTCGAAGGGCGCCGCGTGGGAATCAAGAGCCGAGAGATCTACGAGTGCCCGGGTGCGCTCGCCCTTATCATGGCGCACGCCGACCTGGAAGGACTGACCCTGGAACGTGATGTGGCCCACGAGAAGGCGCGCCTCGAGCCACGTTTCGCCGAGCTCGTCTACGACGGCATGTGGTTCTCGCCCCTGCGCCAGGCGATGTCGGCGTTCATGACCTCGACGCAGCGGTGCGTGACCGGCGAGGTCCGGCTCCGCTTCAGCCCGGGAGGTGGAGCCGAAGTCGTCGGTCGCCGCAGCCCGGTCGGGCTCTATGTCTACGACCTCGCGACCTATGACGCCGCCGACGCCTTCCGCCACGAGGACGGGGAAGGCTTCGTGCGACTGTTCGGTCTCGGGATCCAGACCTGGTCGGCTCGTCAGGGAGGCGCCGAGTGACACTTTGGGCGAACCGGATGGGCGCCGCCCCCGCCGACGCCTTGATGGCGTTCACTGCGAGCCTGGCCTTCGACAAACGGTTGGCCGCTAACGATGTGAGGGGCTCGATAGCGCACGTCCATGGGCTCTTGCGGGCGGGGATCCTCACCGTCACTGAGGCGGACTCGCTGGTCGAGGCCCTTGATCAGGTGGGTGCCGAGCTGGCAGGCGACAGCTTCCAGTATCTCGAGACCGACGAGGACATCCACACTGCGATCGAACGGCGCGTGACCGAGCTCGCTCCTGAGAGCGGGACGAAGCTCCACACGGGCCGAAGTCGGAACGATCAGGTCGCCACTGCGCTGCGGCTTTTCACGCGTGCGGAGCTCGCACGCGTGATCGGCCACGTGCTCGAGCTGCAACGGACCCTCGAGCGACGAGCCACGGGGGCCGGGGACGCCTACCTGCCCGGCTACACCCATCTGCAGCGCGCACAGCCGGTGCTCCTCGCTCACCACCTGCTTGCTCACGGTTGGGCACTTTCTCGCGACATCGATCGGATGTTCGCGACCTGGCGGCGGCTCGACGTGTCGCCTCTTGGTGCCGGCGCCCTCGCGGGATCGTCGCTCGGGATCGATCCTGACCTGGTCGCCGACGAGCTGGGGTTCACCAGCCGTTTCGAGAACTCCCTCGACGCCGTGAGCGATCGTGACTTCGTCGCAGAGACCTTGTTCGACATCGCCCTCCTTGCCATACATCTCTCTCGCGTCGGCGAGGAGATCGTGGTGTTCTCGAGCGAGGAGTTCGGCTTTGTCCGGTTGGACGACGCTTGGGCGACGGGCAGCTCGATGCTGCCCCAGAAGAAGAACCCCGATGTCGCCGAGCTCGCCCGCGGAAAGGCGGGCCGGCTGGTCGGGCACCTTGCCGGCTTCCTCACGACTCTCAAAGGCCTCCCGCTTTCGTACAACCGGGATCTGCAGGAGGACAAGGAGCCCCTTTTCGACGCCCTGGACCAGGTCGTGCTCTCCCTGGTCGGACTCGATGGACTGCTCGGCACGGCGACGTTTGACCTTGACCGCATGCAGGACGCCGCCAGTGGGCCCGCGCTCGCCGCCGTCGACCTGGCCGAATGGCTCATGGCGACCGGAGTTCCGTTTCGAGACGCCCATGGTCTCGTGGGCAGTCTCGTCCGCGAGTCTGTCGAGCGCGGTGTGCCACTCGGCGAGCTCGTCGAGGCTCATCCGGACCTCGGGGAAGCAGCCCTGGAGGTCCTGGACCCAGGTGTCGCCCTCCAGCGCCGGACGACGCCGGGGGGCACTGGGCCGGACGCGGTCGCAGTCCAACTGGACCGCTTTCGACACCGCCTTGCCAGTGACGCGGCCCGGCTCGCCGAGCGGGAGGCATGATCGGAACCACCCAGCGCGTCGTGTCGCCTAGCTTGCGGCCTGCCGAGCGCCTCCCGCGCTCTTTCTTCGAGCGCGATCCGGTACAGGTCGCACCGCAGTTGCTCGGCAAGCTCGTGCGACGCGGTGCGCTCGTGGCGCGGATCGTCGAAGTGGAGGCATATCGAGGTGCTTCGGATGCCGCGTCGCACGCGTTCAAGGCCAAGACCGCGAGGAACGCGACGATGTTCGGGGCCCCAGGGCACCTGTACGTCTACTTCACTTACGGCATGCACTACTGCGCGAACGTCGTGTGCTGGCCCGAAGGCGAGCCGGGAGCAGTGCTTCTGCGCGCGCTCGCGCCCGTCAGTGGGCTCGAAGAGATGGCAGCGCGGCGTTATGGGAGACAAGAGCCCGCCGTGGGGCAGCGGTCAGGCTCGGAGCATCGTGCGGCGTCGCAGCCCACACGTCGCCCGTGGCGTCCCGAGGAGCTCTGCTCGGGTCCGGCGAAGCTGTGCCAGGCGTTTGCCCTGGATCGCAGCGCGGATGGATACGACCTGGTCAGTGGCCGCCAGAACGTCGTCCTGCTGGACGACGGGACGCAACCTCCTGAGGAGCCGTCGGTTGGGAGCAGGATCGGCCTTTCGAAGAACTGCGCGGCGCGCGAGGAGCCCTGGCGATGGTGGGTCCCGGGCGAGCCCAGTGTGTCGGGACGGCGCCCGAGCCGCTAGCATCCTTCTCAGCAGAGGGAACCGGTGAGATCCCGGGTCCAGTTGAGCGGCGTAGGATGGATCAGCGGGCTGCGGGCAACGTCTCGGAGCTTGACACAGGTTTCAATCGTGCTACGCTCAAGCGCCGCTCAGAACGGGGTTGACCTGATCTGAACGACCTCCAGGTGGGCCTCTCGGTCCGTAGCCTGGAAGGTGATGTGCGCCGTCGCCCCGAGAGGGCAAGCGCACACAGCGCGGTGGCACCTCCTTCCGAGAGGAAGTGTGCTCCGTCGTCGCTCCTTGACAACGGAATAGGAACAGCCAAAAGCCAGTGCGGGTGGCTGTCGGGACCTCAGCGGTGCCGACGGTCACGAAGTCAATGCACTAGAACGGACAACAAGACTGTTCTTGTGCCAGTTGGTGCCTCGTTCACCGTATCGAGGCACCAGCTCTCCAGATTGAAGCGCCGGTCTCACCGGCGTCGAGATCTCGATGGAGAGTTTGATCCTGGCTCAGGACGAACGCTGGCGGCGTGCTTAACACATGCAAGTCGAACGGAGCCCATCCGGTGGCAACACTGGTGAAGACTCA
>Ga0224555_1002527_pt1 | contig 21161 bp, 22 predicted proteins | sample 714S23034metaG_FD_180687 | JGI IMG/M metagenome (GOLD analysis project Ga0224555, IMG submission 180687) | Peat soil microbial communities from Stordalen Mire, Sweden - 717 S2 30-34 | ecosystem: Environmental > Terrestrial > Soil > Wetlands > Peat | place: Sweden: Norrbotten County, Stordalen...
ATTCAGTTGTCATAAACGCAAGAAGCCCATGCTTAGGGGCACGGGCTACGAATACTTATCTTCATCTTCCGGCCTTTAGCACATTTATATAGCGGAGCAAGTAACTTTATAAATCACCGCTGTTGTAGATATATATCAAAATATCAGAAAAAAGTCAAGAAATCATTTTTGTAATATTCTCTTTTATAGGAAGAAATGCTTGTCGCTTTCACCAAAAAGTCTTAGTAGTGGGAAGGTGAAGAATTGAGGATTACGACTCGAAGAACTAAACCGCTGCGCGGTAGATATATAAGGTTGGTGCAGAAGCACCATTTTTTTATTGACAAGCCCATTCGATCTGGTATTAAAGGGTTGTTTTTGATAAGTATTAGTAAATTATGGGAGAAGATCCTCTATTGAAACCCCATAGCCCACAACACGCGGCTTAGTTCTTCAAGCGTCAATCCAAAATTGAACCAACGCCTCGAACCAGAATCTCTTCGTTTGCTAACTCAACTTTGGATTGACGCTTATTCGAAGAACTAAACCGCTGCGCGGTAGATATATAAGGTTGGTGCAGAAGCACCATTTTTTTATTGACAAGCCCATTCGATCTGGTATTAAAGGGTTGTTTTTGATAAGTATTAGTAAATTATGGGAGAAGATCCTCTATTGAAACCCCATAGCCCACAACACGCGGCTTAGTTCTTCAAGCGTCAATCCAAAATTGAACCAACATCTCGAATATGAATCTGTCTGTCTGTTACCTCAACTTCGGATTGACGCTTATTCGAAAGAAGCACGAAAAAATCAGCCGGAGCATAGCGAGTTAGCTTAGGGAAGTAGATCCCAATCGACAACCTGATTGCCGTCAATCTTCCAGACTGGTTCCAAAGCATCCAAGTCACCACAAAAATACGCGATGTGACCATTTTTATCGAAACGAAGATTAATCGCTTTTATTCCGCTTGCTCTTCTTACGTAAGTTGATTTCGACCCGTTTGAGAAATGGACGTTAAAACCGTATACGCCTTCTTTTTCAGAAGAAAGTATTTCCAGCACTTGGTAGCGTTGCCACTTGTGGTATTTCTTTGTTTTGGTCAGTTCCTTCAGCCATTGTCTATGTAAATACATAAAAGCCCCATAGAATCCAAAACATCCTGTAATTTTTTTGTCTAACTCATCGAACCCCATTTGACACGCTAATCTTCCTCCTCTAAATCTAAACGAATCATCAGAGAATATATAGTCGGAGTGCGAAAATGCATTTCGAATATTTTCATCGAAAAATGAGTCTATGTCTTCACCCAACTGGGATTCCTTTGCTTTTGAAGCTAATTCCTTTATGAACTTGAATTTATTTTTAGCACTGGACGGTATGTATGAAAATATTTTTTTCTTATTTTTTCTTGACAAGTGCTGAAATGGATCGATTATGTATTGTTCATTCAATAAGCACCTCAAACAATTGGCAATGATCTCATGAACTGCTGTCATTTCCACTGCATGGCAATACATTAGTAGAGATATTCTTCGTGAACATGCACCGTTCCTCTCTGTGATTGATTTGTCCAAGAGCCAGTTGAAATCATCAAACGCCTTCCTTGATTCCTCAAATGGGTCCCAGCCCTCATCCGACATTCCACCAACCCGCAATACTGAGCAAAGCGCTTCAAATGGATTCGTTTCGAAAGCACGTTCGAATAACCTATGGATGGTTGGCAAATAACGATCCCGTATATCTTTTACATGATTAGAATCATTTGGCATGTCCATAGATAATTGTCCTTATCATGACTCAGAAATACACGATGCAATAATAGAAATACCTCATTAATACTTTATGAAACTGTTCTTGATTTTTTCACGTTTTGATTATCACAATTTGTATTTGATATCTACTACAGCAATAAATTTATTTGACCTAACTCTTACAGGAAGTAAGCCTCAACCTGATGAACCCCCCGTAAAGCATTAACTGCCCTATACTCTATTCGAATGGAGAGTGGGCACAGCGCCTCCACGAGCCCCGGGGTCGTTATACCCAAATCAATGATATTTCACCTCCCCGGTATGTCCAGCCGGCGTACTTGATCTTTTTTTATCAAACTCCATTTAGAAAATGCCCAAGGACAATCATTCTTGCGATGGGTAGCGTAGGACACTATGTCTGCAACAGCCAGGTAAGAGCGTTATTCTGCGGAGGTAGGCTAGGTCGGGAAAAGCGGGGTGTGAGGCCGCGGAGCGACGAGCCAGCGCACACCGCCCGACCGTGAAGGCCGTAGCTCTGCGGAAATAACGCGGCATGATATCATTTACCTCTTCGAATGCGTGTCATCTCTTCTTTGCCAATGATTTTAACAATCTTTTTATTTATATTTTGATAGTCTGATTCTTTGTCAATTCCTTCATTACGCAGTGCCGACTTCAAGTCCTGGCCTTTGCTATAAATGGACTTAATCTTTCGGCGTACGATATCTGTTTTAATATCTTGAGCGTAATCAAGAATGTCCTTTGCAAGTACTTTATCAACATCGCTTGTCTTTATTTCCTCTTGAGGAGATGCACTCTTATCGGGGTTTCTTACCTCATCGGGAAGTACAGATGCTTCTATTCTTCCTCTTTCCGAAAGGACATACGCTCTTCTTATTATGTTATCAAGTTCCCGATAATTACCAGGGAAACTGTAATTCAGGAGATACTGTAACGCTTCGTCTGAAATAAATTCGTTGTCAGGTGTTACTTCACCTACGTAATCCCCTTCTCTATCAAATTCAATTTGGGACTCAGGTCCTTCCCCAGAAAGATGGTCTAAAATTGTATAGTCGCCAGGTTGTTTTGATTTTTCATAGATAATGTGGCGCAATTTGTTTAGGATTGCTTCCTTCCGTTCCTTATCGGATAGCTCATTAAAAGATTTCAACTCTATAGGAAGCACGTTGAGCCTGTAAAACAAATCTTTTCGGAACTGCTTCTCACTGATTTGTTTTCGTAAATCGCTATTTGTTGCTGCTATGACCCTGCCTTCAAAATAAAGCGTTTTGCGGCCTCCCAGCATGCGGAAATCCTTATCTTGCAGAACCCTTAATAACTTTGCTTGAAGAGGCATCGGCATATCACCAATTTCATCTAGGAAAAGAGTCCCACGTCCAACATCTTCAAGCATACCAATTTTCTTTTTGTCAGCGCCGGTAAATGCACCTTTCTCATATCCGAAGAGTTCACTCTCAAGCAGCGTATCCGGTATTCCTGCACAATTGATAGCCATAAACTTTTCTTTTGACCTGCCGCTCCGATAGTGAATAACCTTGGCATGGAATTCTTTGCCGGTTCCGGTAGCACCAGTAATAAGAACAGAGTCATCTTCCTTTGCAAATAATTCAATCGTCTTGGCTACGGAAGATGTTATGTTCGGGGCATCAATAATCCCGGCAAGGAACATCAGGAAATCAGTCTTTGTTATATAAATTCCGGTTGCACAATGAACAAGGTCAGAGAATACCTTGGCAAATAATTCTAAGGCAAATTTGCGGTCTTTATGGAGAGGGTTGTCAGTTGTCTTATATTTCGCAGTTCTGAATATATTATCAAAGTAGTAAAGCAGGTTTTCAAAAATATCTTCTTTGCTTAAATTTAGTTTATTCAGGTTATCTATAAACTTATTCTTTTTGTTATCTATGCTATCTATTATTACGTCTAGAAAACTTCCTTCTAATAACTCCTTGAAGCGGTCAAATTCCTTGCCTACTTGTGGATCAGATTTTATCTTCATCATTACCTCCGTTTTCGTTTCCGTATAATATACTGTTTAGTTAATCACTAAATAACTAATTAATCAATTAGTATATTAATAACTAAGAGTATGAAATTTAATTATCCTTATATTTTAAATACTTAGATAATTAATAATGTTGGCATGGTTCTCGCTATTAATAAAGAAAATTTTACGGAAAAGGAGATTACAATGCCAAAGACAACGACCTACGCTCTGAGTTTATTTGACATATATTTGTCATCTTTCCTTGACTACCACGGTATTGAACCCAGAATCATCAAAGAGGGAACCCGTGCTATGTTCTGCTTCCCAGATGACGACAGGGTTCATAAACTAATTACAATCTACAACTCAAATCCGACATCAATTCCTCTGCTGGATTATATTGCACACTTGCGGAAGCTACGTTCACAAATGCTGAGTATGAGAGGGTAGGTAGGAAATTATGAAAATCAAGCCTACGAATGTAAAAGGTTACGAACAAGACGAAACAGAAGATCAACAGCGGGCGCCAGCAGATGACTTACATTGGTTTGAAAGAATCCCCATAGAAGATATTCCCTATATACCGCGGCCTGACGGCAAGGGCATACGTTTTGATTTTTTTGGATATCCGAACTTGAGTGATATGGCTCTAGAAATCAAGGAGGCAATGCCTCATCGGTTCAAGCATACCGGCGATGTTCACAGAAACGCACACTATATTGGGATATACATATTACGCCAAATGCACGTAAAATCAAAGAGTAACAACGAGGCCGACAAAATAATTACTGCCAGCAATGAAAAATTAAATATAGCATCGGAACGGGAACTAATAAGAGGAAGATTGAAGCATTTTTATGACCATCTTACGAGTAATGCGCTGACTATAGAGGAATTTACTGCTGCCGTTCAAAAAATGCTCGCGGCAATTTCAACTGATGAGACTAAATCATGGTTTGAGGGTGAAGTCCGCAGGATGTTCAATGATGCTCACGAACTTGATAAATCATGCAACCGTATTCGGATGAGGGATTCCCGGGCGTTGGAGAGCATGAAACTTATCGGTGATGGTGAAAATCGCAAAAAAACTGATGAGGAAAAATTGTAGTCGGAGAGTGGGAGCGTGGGAGCTGTGCAAATATATATAAACGTGATTACGTGGGGTGTGTGCATATAAATAATGCAAACACCATAAACGTGGGAACGTGGGATATGTGCATGCACAACTCCCTCCATATCAATAGAGATTGTAATAATAATATTTTATGAGCAGGGTATGAAAAAAACAGAATCTAAGCCCCGAGAGATTAAGCCGCGGATGTTGTCAGTTGACCAAACTGCTCAATACATTGGCTTGGCCACCAAAACCATCCGCAATAGATTAGGGCCAAAAGCGAAGAAGCCGTTTCCGATCAAACCAAAGCATATCGGAGGTAGGGTGCTGTTTGATGTGAAGGATTTGGATAAATATCTTGATGCCTTGCCCACTACATAAGGATTGTAATGCTCTATGATTAGTATCAATAAATACAACATCTTTTCAGACCGTGGTCAACGGTTGGTCAACAGATAAATTTGGAAGAAAGACTTGACATGTAGGCAAATAGTCTATATGATCAAATCATGGAACGGGATGAATTGAAGAAATGGCGAGAGGTCAACGGATATAGCCAAGGGCGACTTGCCCGTATACTGGGAGTTGATGTGATGACTGTATCCCGTTGGGAACGAGGAATCATGGAGATGCCTTCTTTTCTTAAATGGGCATTAGCCTATTTGGAATTGAAGGGGAAGGAGTTGAAACCACCATTGAAACGAGAACGAAAAAGGAAAGGAGGTAAGAAGTATGGCAATCTTAGCAGAATGTCCGGTTTGTCACAAAAAGCAAAGCGCAAGTAACCGGTTATGCGATTGTGGCGAAGACTTGGTCAAGGCCAAGAAATCAAAGCGTGTCCATTACTGGATCAGTTACAGGCTTCCCGGCGGAAAACAAAGGAGGGAATCTGTCGGTTGTTCTATTGAAGAAGCAAAAGATGCCGACGGCAAGCGTCGGAGCCAGAAGCGAGAAAACAGGATCTTTGACATCAAACCCGATGCAAAAATGAGTTTTTATGAATTGACGGAATGGTATCTAGATTTAGAAAAAGTCAAAAGACTTGCCTATTATTCAATTCTAAAAATCAATCTAAACAGCTTCAATTCATCATTTGGGAATGTCATTGTTAACAAGATAAAGCCTGTTGACCTTGAAAATTATCAGGCAAAGAGGAAAGCCGAGGGACTATCTGATTCATACATTGATAGTCAAATAGGTGCAGCAAGAACTATGATTAACAAAGCATTTGACAATGATCTCGTGGGCGGGGATGTAGTGAAGGTCTTCCGTCGGGTTGACAATTTACTTAAAGGAAATGCCAATGCAAGGGACAGAGTCCTTACTTCCGATGAATTTAACAGGCTTATGGAAGCGTTGCCTTCTCATACAAGGGCAATCGTGGCGACGGGATATTATGCTGGGATGAGAAAGGGCGAAGTTTTGAATTTGACATGGAGTCACATTGATATGAAAAACCGAATCATTCAACTTGAAGCATCGGAAACGAAAGACCGGGAAGCCCGAAAGATTCCCATTTGTGACGGTTTGTATGACATATTGGTAAGCATTCCCAAGGCTATTCACGATGACCATGTTTTTCTTTTCAAAGGGGAACCCATAAAGGACATCAGGACTGCTTTGGCAAGGGCTTGCCGTGACGCTGGGATTCCATATGGCAGAGGAACAAAAGATGGATTTGTCTTCCATGATACCCGTCATTGCTTCAATACTAACATGAGGAAATCGGGAGTTCCAGAATCAGTCATAATGAAAATCACAGGTCACTCAACAAGGGAGATGTTTCTAAGATATGATACCGTTGATTCTTCAGATACTCGTAAAGCTGTTGACCAAATGGAAGGCTTTTTGAAAAGTGTTGACCAAAACGTTGACCAAGTACCCTTAAATATAAAAAGGGTTAACCAATGAATCAGCTAACCCCTTATTTTCTAATGGTGCCGAAGCCGGGATTTGAACCCGGACAGGCGTACACCCACTAGACCCTGAACCTAGCGCGTCTACCAATTCCGCCACTTCGGCACGCAGAGAGTGCACTATACCTATCAACATCTTCTTGTCAAGATAAAATGAACTTGAATTTAATCCCCAAAATGTTATGTTACTTCACTAAATATATTAAGTGTTAGTAAAAAACAATGATTGTATTTAAAGGAATAGAAAACATAACTGATGCTTTTCGAGGATCGTTTGTTACGATCGGCAACTTTGATGGCGTGCATTTAAGCCACCAGTTCATTTGCCGCAAACTTGCCCAGGAAGCAAAAAATGCCGGCGCAAAATCGCTTGTTATTACATTTGATCCGCATCCCAAAATGATTCTTCATCCTGCCATCCGGCCTTTTTATCTTATCACTACCTTAGAAGAGAAGCTGAAATTGCTGGAGGATTGCGGGATTGACGGCACACTGGTGATTTCTTTTTCTCTGGATTATTCCCAGGTGACTGCCGAACAATTTGTCCGGGAATTTCTCGGACAAAAGCTGGCAATTAAAAAAATTATCATCGGTCATGATTACACTTTCGGCCAGGGCAAAAAAGGGAACAGCGATTATTTGATTTCCTGCGGGCGCGAAATGGGTTTCGCGGTGGAGGTTGTTGACGCTTTTAAAGTGGGAGATGATATAATCAGCAGCACGCTTGTAAGGAATTTGATTATCAAAAGCGACTTTAAAACAGTGACTAGTTTGCTGGGAAGATGGTATAATGTTGCCGGTATTGTGGTTTCGGGAAGAGGGCGCGGTGTCGGGCTTGGTTTTCCCACGGCCAACATAGATCCGGAAAAAGAATTACTGCCGCCGGCGGGCATATATGCCGCCTTTGTCGATGTGGAAGGGAAACGTTATATGGCGGTTTTAAATATCGGCGAGAAGCCGACCTTTGATGATTATACTTTTACTTTTGAAGTTCACCTGCTGGATTTTTCCGGTGATCTCAGAGGCAAGAGACTAAATACGGAGTTTGTGGAGAAGTTGCGGGAAATTATCAAGTTTGATAGTCCCGAAATGTTGAAGAAACAAATCGCGGCGGATGTGGAAAAAGCAAGATCAATTTTGCTGAAGAATAGTGGAAATAAATAACAAAGAAAATTTAGATGGAGGTTAGTAAAATATGTTGAGAATTGCTATTGTCGGCGCAACCGGGATAGTCGGTCAGCAGGCGATTGTCAGCCTGATCGGGCACCCCTGGTTTAAAATAACAAAGCTGGTAGCTTCGGAACGTTCGGCGGCAAAGAAATACAGCGAAGCTCTGAAGGATGCCAATGGCTCTTCGCGCTGGTGGTGCACCGAAGAACTGCCTGAGGATATCGCCAATATGGTTGTGGAAGAAGCGGCGTCTTTCGATGCCACTTCGGTGGATATTATTTTTTCCACGATGGATGCGGGAGCTGCCAAAGAACTAGAGCCGAAGTACGCCAAAACCACACCGGTCATCAGCACTGCATCGGCCTTTCGTTACGAAGATGATACACCCATCCTTGTCGGAGGGGTGAATATGGATCATGTGGCATTGCTTGCCGTTCAGCAGAAGAACAGAGGCTGGAAGGGATTTGTCTCTCCGAAACCTAATTGCACGATTGCCGGTCTGGTTGTTTCTTTAAAGCCGATTCAGGATTTGTTCGGAGTCAAACAGGTGGTTATGACTTCATTGCAGGCCATGTCCGGCGCGGGAAGAACACCGGGTTTATCCGTTATGGATATGACGGAAAACGTTATTCCTTATATAGCCGGCGAAGAACCAAAAGTGGAAACTGAGCCGCAAAAGATTTTAGGTAAATTCACCGGCGCGAATATTCAGAACGCGGCTTTCGGTATTACAGCGACTTGTACCCGTGTGCCTGTTCTTGACGGCCACATGGTGTGCGCTTTTGTGCAAACGATAAAACCTTGTACGCCTGAGCAAGTAAAAAAGGCGATGATGAATTTCGGCAGGGATTTTATCGATCTTGCGCTTCCCAGCTCACCGGCGCATCTGATCGATGTTACCGATGATCCTTTCCGTCCTCAGCCGAGAATGGACAGGGACAAAGGCGGCGGCATGACGGTGACTGTCGGACGCATTCGCAAGGATCCGATTATTGAAAATGGGATCAAGTATGTTTGCCTTGCTCACAATACCAAGCTGGGAGCGGCTAAAGGCGCTCTGCAAACTGCGGAGTATTTGGTCAAAAATTATCTGAAACTGGTTAAATAATTTTCCCGATAGCCAAGGCTACGGGATCAATTCGACTAACAAATATTACCGCGCTATGCTTGTAATATTTGAGTCTTATTGAATCGCGAAACCCCGGCCTTGATTTTCGAAGGCCGGGGTTTTTTATTTATGGCATTCTTGTAATTGTTTTTCTAATTTTTGTGTACTCTAACTTCTGTATAAAAAAATCGACAAAAAATAAAATCATTCTTGGAATATTATTTAAAAACATGTATATTATAAAAAAACGAGGCTCATAAAATGAGCATAGAGAGTTAGGCCTCGATTAAAATTATGGAGGTGGTGTAGTGCCGGTGGACATCCATCCCGCGAATAATCCGGTTATATTACTTTACAGTGTTTATCCGGATTGGACGCAAGATGAAAGAGACGAAGTGATCCATCTGACCACGCAGCTTGGTCACGCGCTGATTGATATGGGTCATCCCGTGGTTCTTGTTCCTATTGCGGACGACGATATCGCCAGCCACCTTGATTGCTTCGATCCTGCCGATCATATTATTTTTAACTGGTGCGAAGGACTTCCCGGAATCGAGCACAGTGAATGGTTGGTGGCCAAACGGCTCGAGATGCTCGGTTTTACCTTCACCGGCGCGGATTCTGAAACGCTGGCCCTGGCGCAGGATAAATACCGTGTAAAAGTCCTCCTGGATCAGGCCCTCATCCCCACGCCGGCCTGGCGTATCTTTCATTCCCCCGAACCATGCGACTGGAATATATTTCCGGCAATCGTCAAGCCGATGAACGAACATTGCTCCATGGGCATTACACGAGACTCCATCGTGCTGAATCAAGCGGAATTGAAAAATCGCATATCCTTCGTTCTGGATCAATATTGCCAACCTGCTCTGGTAGAGGATTTAATCGACGGGCGAGAATTTCACGTCTCCGTCTGGGGCAACGAAACACTGACTGTGTTACCTCCCGCGGAAATGGACTTTTCATTTTTCAGCAATGTCAAGGATCGGCTGTGCAACTATGATTCCAAATTCATTCCCGGCTCTGAGCATTATGAAAAAATTGAAACCCTCCTGCCCGCTCCCCTGACGAGCGATGAAACCGAGGCGCTGGAGCTGGTGTGCAAGAACGCTTACGTGGCTTTAGGATGCCGGGATTACGCCCGCATGGACATCCGGCTGCGGAATAACATCTTTTACGTTCTGGATGTCAATCCCAACGCGGATATCAGCATTGACGCCAGCATGGCGTGCGCCGCCGAAGTGGCCGGTATCAGTTACGGACAGATGGGCAGTCTTATCGTTCGCATGGCCGCTCAGAGGCATCCGGTATGGAGCAAGGTGCGCAAAACCACCCGTAAGAAAACAAAGAAACTGTAGCTAGTAAACTTTCTTGCTGCGTTATCATAATTCTCGACAGTTTGTTTTTAGACGAGTGGAGCCCCCTTCGGCAGGAGCCGGAGGCTCCCTAAAATAATGAGACCCAAGCTTTAGAAACAAAGTGCCTAACCTAAATAACCTAAAGGTCACCGTGGGGTCATCTGCGACTGAAGTTTGCAGGTCGTAATGAGACTCAAACTTTAAAAGCGAAGCGCATTAAAGTTTGTTAGTCGAATTATCCAATAGCCAAAGGTTATTGGAAATTATCCCGTAAAGCAGAGGATAATACGACCTCCCGCGAGTTACGGCGCATTCCTCCCCCCGCTTGAGCCGCGGGATTGATAAACTTGGCGCTTCCCAATGGTTTACCCGTTTGTTTATTCCTTAGGCAAAAGAGATTCATAAACGTCAAGATCACTTTGTGAAAAGCAACAGAATATAATCTCCTCTATCTTAGACGATTTCCGAACCACGTCACAGACAGTTTCAACAGCAACTCGAGCCGCCAGTTCAATTGGATATCCATACACTCCGGTGCTGATACTCGGGAAAGCAATCGATTTCATCTCGTGCTCTGCAGCGATGGCAAGGCTGCCGCGGTAACAGGAAGCAAGCAGCTCCGGCTCGCCATTTTTTCCACCTCTCCAAACCGGCCCCACTGTATGGATGATAAATTGCGCGGGCAGTTGATATCCTTTAGTAAGCTTTGCCTCGCCGACCTTGCACCCGCCGAGCGATCGACACTCCTCAAACAGTTTCGGACCTGCGGCGCGATGGATCGCGCCATCGACACCGCCTCCGCCAAGAAGCGATGAATTCGCCGCATTGACAATTGCATCGACCGAAAGGGTGACAATGTTTGCCTGAAGCTCCCGTAACCTGGTCATAGAGTTATCTCTTGCCTCCTTGATATCATCTTTGATTTAGAATCGGTATAATACTTCAGGAACCTGTTCCTCAGAGAAATATTTTTTAATCCCATCTTTTATCATTTGCCGTGAAGTACGAAATAGTAAAGAAAAATAATAAATGCGATCACCAGAACACCGATAATCAATGTTCGCGCAGAAATAGCAGGTTCGATCTTTGTCGGTTTACCCATATTCCACATGCTGGTGGTTCCATAGTTTTTAGGCTCTGTCGGCATACCACTTATGTCGCCTGCTGTTATAACATTAACCGGCGCAGTCCCTGTTTCAGCCGCCTTTAACACTTTTTCGTATAGTTGGCGGACATCCTGAGGCATCGCGTCAATGCTCTGGTATTCTGTGCCGTTGAAGATAATTTTAGTCTGCATTGTCGCCGGGTTTGCCGATTGGCCTGAACCCGCCTGTGAAGCCATCGCCTTTTCAAAAGCGTTCCGGATATCAGGAGGCATTTCCTCGATAGAGTTGTATTCTTTTCTATTAATTTTAAATTTGCGCTTAACATTTACATTTACGTTCATTACATTTTCCTCTTTATCCAGATAACACAAAGTTCAACCGGGCGCTTGCGCATCGGCTGCAACGCCTCGTTGAGCCTTTTTTATTTAGTACTCGTTAGGCTCTGGTACGCTGAGCTGAGCACGTTTAATCCTGGCTATCATCATAAGTGTATTGTCGTCCATTTCTCGCAGAATGTCGGGTGTAATGTGCAAAGATCTATTCTTGTCCCTCCACAAAGACAGAAATATGATCCTTGAGGTAAACTGATTGAACGACTCGATCCACACAGGAATAACTATGAACGCTGCTGCTTGCTTAGACTTGTGATCAAAAGAGTCTTTTTGAGAATACTCAGGGATATCAAGTTTTGTAGAAAGTTCGAGAATGCAACTTTCAGAAGCTTTCAAGATTATTTGACGGTCTGCACCCTGATTGGGGGGTGCCGGGACCTTCATCCTTCCCTTAACCAAGCCGATTGTGGTGTTTCCAAAGTCCTCTTCAATTATATTGGAACCGGTTCGAACAACTCTGGCCATCCAAGTAAGGAGCTTCATTCTTCGACCAATAACATTCGTAACTTTTAATCTAATAACTAGGGGTTTCCCATCGACATAGTCCACCAAATCACTCTGGACTTCCAGCGGAAAGGTAGAGTTGTAGAGTTGACGATTTATCTCAACCGATTGGGACAGCAGCCTAATCTGGTAAACGTTAAGCCCGAGAAGAAACAGTCCGCCAAAGATGGCCACGATTTCCGCAACGTATTTTACCTGTTGATAAAAATGAAGACTTCTCCATTTTGGGCTGCTCTCTGTCATGTGTCACTTTCCGGAATTAATAAACCTATTTGCTTTTTATGGCTCTTACCTTATGTCCAACATTTAATATACCAAGTTGGTATTTCCCGAACTTTCGTGCAACCCTACATCAATCTAAAAAAAATAAAAAGAGAAAAATATCCTTAAATAACAAACGTAAATGAACTTCCTCTACTTGGTATTTTGTGGTAGTAAAGACCAAAAACCAATTTGATAAATCATGAACATCTTGGACAGGAAATTTTACCGGCGCGATACACTGCAAGTTGCCCGCGCACTTTTAGGGAAAAAATTGGTGCGCCAAATCAAGGGTCTTGAACTTGCCGGGATGATTGTGGAGACCGAAGCTTACTGTGGTGAATCGGACAGCGCCTGCCATGCTCATCGCGGCGAGACGCCGCGTAATACTGTCATGTTCGGCGAACCCGGCCATGCTTACGTTTATTTTACTTACGGCATGCACTACATGCTAAATTTAGTGACTGAAGCTGAGGGCAGGCCATGCGCCGTGCTTATCCGTGCTGTTGTACCGCTTGCCGGAATAGAAGAAATGGAGGGCCGCCGAAAGAGGAAAGGCGCGCAATTATCAAATGGTCCGGCCAAGCTCTGTCAGGCTTTCAGTATTGATAAGGCATTAAACGGCTGGGATTTAACCTGCGGTAAAGAATTGTGGGTGGTGGATTACAAGAAAATTCCGGCTGAATCAATCATAGCTATACCCCGGATAGGCATTGATTACGCCAAAGATGAACATCGGGATGCTCCGTGGAGATTCTTATACCATTTCTAACTCAAGGTGCCGTCTTTGTTGGCAATACACCCGGCATTCAGACATAATAAAAATCATTATATGGATTTTTCCAGAATTTGATTGACATCTTGTCAAGTATGGCTATTTTAGGCTAAGGATGAATGGAAAAAGATTCATCGATAAAAGGAGGATATTTGATGTTTACAGTTACAGAAAAGGCATTGGAAGTAATCAAAGACTTTATCAAAGAAAAGAATGTAGCTTCCGCTGTGAGGATTACATTGTCTATGGGCTGTTCAGGGCCCGCTTTGGGTATGGTTCTGGACGAGCCTGGGAATGCAGATGAAGTGTTTGAAGAAAAAGGAACAAAATTTATCATTGATAAAGATATTTATAATCAGGCAAAGCCGATCAATGTTGATTTTGTAGATACGCCGCAAGGGTCTGGATTTAAATTAACATCTAGTCTCGCTCCTGCTGCTGGAGGCGGTTGCGGCTCATGTTGCAGTTGCTAGAATTTCGGGGGGAGGAATTTTCCTCCCCCTTTTTATTAACATCATGATTGAAGAAAACAAAACAATAAAAAAAATTGATTCCGTCGAAAATCTTCTCCGGCAGGGGAAATATCGTGAGGCGATTGTTATCGGTGAAGAAATTCACAAAGCAGATCCGAAAGAAGAGTCCGTCTTATTAATGTTGTCCTGGGCATATTATGACAGCGGCGATACGAAGCAAGCTGTAAAACATTTAAATATACTATTGGAGCGGGAACTGCAGCGAAAGGTTTTTACAGGCTTCGCCTTTGATGAACTCGTGCGCATTTATAGGCAGGAGAAAAATTTCCACAAATTGGTGGAAATTTGCGAAAGGGCAGTTACTGCGCAACCGGAAGATGTCGGGCTCTTAACTGAACTGGGCAAGGCCTATCTTCAATCGGGCCAGGCTAAAAAGGCTTGCAATATTTATGAAAAACTTATCGTAATCGAAGACGACAATCCCGCTTTTTATTGCCATTGGGGCGAAGCTTTGTTTGCCGCCGGGTTGATTCAGGAAAGCGAAAAAGCCTATTTACAGGCCAGCAAAATTGACTCTGATCAACCGGACCATTATTACTTCAAAATAGCTGTTTTATTTCAGCAAGCGGGAAATCATGGAGAAGCTAAAAGATTATTAAATAAATGCATTACTGTAAGTCCGGCGAATCCACTATATTATTGTTCTTTAGGAGACAGCCTGGTTGGCTTGGGGCAAATACCGAAAGCTTTGAAGGCTTATAAGATGGCCGTGCAATACGATAATCCCGGAGCTGGAGCTTACTATAATCGTTTAGGCCATTCACTTATGAAGACAAATCATTTTTCAGAGGCAGTTGAGGCTTTTAAATCGGCCATAGTTCATGATTCTGCGCAACCTTACTATTTAAGCTTAGCCGCAGCTTACAAAGGGATGGGGCTTGTCGATAGGGCTGATAAAATTATAAGTGAAGTAAAAAAAATCAGATGAGTTTATATTTTTCCGTATTTGCGATGAAATTCCTTAAATACGTGGTAAAAATATTCATTTTCCTCTATTTCTTTTTTAAGAATCAGGCCTATTTCGGAAATTTCGTCTTTGTTGATAATTAAGTTGACACTTTTATTGTAAGCATGCATGTAGTCCATAGTTGCAAAAGTTTCGCTGATTAAAACAACAAAAATTTTCCGGCGGGTAGACATAGATAAATTATTCAAATAATAGAGAACATTATCAATTCCTCCCGTGTCGGTATCGAATTTTTCATCAACAACAATGATATTAAATGTTTGAAAATTTGAATATTTTAAAACTTCTTTAAATGTCATTGATTCAATTACGTTATAATCAAGAGATTTTAATGCGTCATTGATCTTTTGCCTGACGACAGGATCATGTTCACAAATCATGGCAGTTTCATTATTTGTATCTTGATAACCAAAAGGCCGTCCGGAATAATCTATTTCGTCTGCTTCTGAGGCCTGGGTTAATTTTTCTTCATTCATGTTAATTTCCTAATCATCATTGGGTCTTTAATCTTGCCATATAATTCGTCAACTTCAAGATCAAGACCAAGTGCTAGTTTTATAATCTTTTTTAATCTTGCCATATGAGTTGTCAACTTCAAGTGTCCCCAGATTGGTGGTTTTTTCACCGCGGACATTTTTTATCGAGTCTATCCCACGATTCACGCTAGCTCTATTCGTAGCATAAGCGATCGCCGTATCTTCAGTAATCAAACCTTTTTCAAAAAGATCGACGATGCAATAGTCAAAAGTGATCATGCCAAAAGTTGTTCCTTGCCGGATAATATCAAAAAATGTTTTTCCTTCCGATTCTCCGTGCAGGATAACGTCTTTGACACGCAGGCTTGTACTCAGCGCTTCGAAGGCGGCAACACGGCCACCGCCAACTTTTGGCAGAAGGCGTTGACAGATAATCCAGCGAAGCGAATCAGCAAGACGCGTGCGTATCTGGTTTTCTTCATCCACAGGAAACATGCCAAGAATACGGTTGATTGTTTGACCGGCATCAATTGTATGTAAAGTACTTAGCACTAAATGACCTGTTTCAGAAGCATTTAGCGCAATTTCCACAGATTCACGGTCACGCATTTCACCTACAAAAATTACCTTTGGCGCCTGACGCAAAGCTGCGCGTAAACCATTGGCAAAATTGTCAAAATCCTTACCCAATTCGCGCTGATTGATAGTGGCCATTTTTTGAGGGTGTGTATATTCTATCGGATCTTCCAGTGTAATTATATGCAAGGAATATTTTTCATTGATTTCATTGATAACCGCAGCCAGAGATGTGGTTTTACCACTACCTGTAGCACCTGTTACCAGGACAATGCCGTTCTTTTCAGACACGACGCGCTGATAAGCATCTGGTAATAACAGCTCTGCGAAAGAAGGAATTTGAGTTTCAAGTTTTCTTAAAACGATAGAGTAATTGCCGCGCTGTGAAAATATATTCACGCGGAAACGGGCAACACCCGGCAACTCGTATGATAAATCGCAGGAACCTTCTTTAATCAACCTTTCCATCAGCCGGTGGTCCTGATTAATCAAGTTTAGAGCAAAAATTTCTGTTTGAAACGGTGTAAGTTTTTCGAAATGCGGCCTTAACTCAACGCGGACTAATTGGCCGGCGGCCTCTACCTGAAAAGGTTTATCCACGGTTAAGATAAAATCGGAAATCTCCACATTGGATTCCAACATTCTTGTTAATATATGGTCGATTTCAGGTTTTCTCATAAGCTATCCTTGCAATGATTTATGCTTCGGTAAAGTCTGTTGGTGGATATTTCAAAAGCGGACGGAATCTGGCTTTATCGTTCGCTTTGACGTAAGCCTCGTCAGCGTCGATCCAACCGCGGCGATAAAGATCCATAATTCCGTCGTCCAAAAGTTGCATTCCGTATTTTTTACCTGTCTGCATCATGGAAGGAATTTGATAGGTTTTAGATTCGCGGATCAAATTACGCACTGCAGGGGTTGCAATGCAAATCTCCAGAGCAACACAGCGGCTTTTGATGTCAATTCTCTTGAACAGAACCTGTGAAACAATCGCGCGTAAACCATCGGCAAGTGTAGAGCGGATTTGTAACTGTTCGGATGATGGGAAAACCTCAATTATTCTATCAACTGTTTTCGCCGCACTGGTTGTATGAACTGTGGAAAAAACCAGATGGCCGGTGGATGCGGCTTCCACAGCGAGCGAGATGGTTTCTAGGTCGCGCATTTCACCAACCAGAATAATGTCCGGATCTTCACGCAATGCTCCGCGCAGTGCTGTGGCGAAAGATTTAGTATGAAGTCCCACTTCCCGTTGGTTAACTATACAACCTTGACTCTTATGAACAAATTCAATAGGATCTTCAATTGTAATGATATGGTCCTTGCGCAGGTGGTTAGCTTCATCAATAATGGCCGCCAGTGTTGTGGACTTGCCGCAGCCCGTAGGGCCGGTGACCAGCACAAGACCACGCGGGAGAGCAGCTAATTTTGATATCACGCTAGGGAGTCCCAAATCCGCACAAGTTGAAATTTTATCCGGTATTTCACGAAATACGGCACCTATACCGTTTTTTTGCCGGAAGTAATTGACGCGATAGCGCGCGAGAGTAGGGACTTCATAAGCAAAATCAACGTCACCCGTTTCTTCAAAATTTTTAATTTTATATTCCGGCGTGATTTCATAGAGAAGAACTTTTAAAGAGTCGTTGGTGAGAACATCATATTTAATCCGCTCAATATCACCTCGGATTCTGAGGGCAGGTTGTTGTCCGGAAATGAGATGAAGATCTGATGCTCCCTGCTCATGCATAAGATGAAAAAAAGCGTCAATTTTTGCCATTTATTTTTCTCCTCGGAGGAATTGACTATCTTCTACCATTTTTTTTGCCGGAAAAGAATAAAATAATTTAACGAATGTAAATTTTATGATCGCATAGAGATTTCTTGCCGGCTTTCCACTTATTAAAAATTATTTGTGAATATAGAAAAAACTCAATGATTTTGCTAACATAAGTATCATATTAACAATTTCTTGACACTAAGACAAGCAATAATATATGCTCTCACACGTTTTGCCTATGGGAATTTGAAATATTGGGGATGTAGCTCAGCTGGGAGAGCGCGGCGTTCGCAACGCCGAGGCCAGGGGTTCGATCCCCCTCATCTCCACCAAAAGATAATCCAAAACAATCCAAGAAAGTCCATAAAGCCGCTAGAAATGGCGGCTTTTTTAATGGAATTGACAAATCAATTTAAGAAGAGCATATAAAAACATTCATTCACAATACATTTACGGAACTATTCTAATGATGACCTATCGATTTATTATTTTATTAATAATTAAATTGTAAAAAATGTTTTACTTATCAAATAATAAAATATTAAATGATCACAATCGCAAAAATAAAACGAATTCCTTGATATTATTTGCCTTACGGCAAGAGGTGAAAGAATAAAGAAAGATATGAAAAAAACATTACAGTTTTTATTTATTGTTTTTCCCCTATTCATTGTCCTACCTACTTTCTCTTTTGCCCTTAACTGCTCAAGTCCTCCCACAGGCCCCTTTGGACCTGCTTGGGCAAGAGCCTATGAATCGTGGTGCCAGCAATGCGGCGGGATATATAATCCTTCAAGTCAATCCTGTACTCCTGGGCCCAACTGGGGTGGCAGAAGCGGCAGCACATCGCCCGGTTCTTCTTCTCCATCCAGCTACGAAGTCGAACGCCAACGGTTGGAAGCCGAAAAGCAGAGGCAGCAGGAAATTGAAGAACAGAGACGTAGGGAAGAAATAGAGGCCAAACGCGGGCAGCGGGAGTTCGAGCGGAATAAGGTGGAAGCCTTAAGAAGCTTGAAGGGCATTTCTAAAGATGAGCTCGGTCTAAAGGAGATAGGCACAGATACCGCCCTCAAAGGGATAGAAGATACAACCCAACACCCGGAACATAAAAAAATCGTCGAGAAGAAGACACCAGCCGCGGTTGATTCCCTCGTCGCGAATCCTCGGGATAATAAGAAATCTTATAATGTAAATTTTACTGCGGTGAAGGGTGTCAATCCAAAATTGCGCCAGGAATTGCTTGGCAATTTTCCTGATATCATCTCCAAACGAAACAGACACCCCAATAAACAGGCACAAAACATACTGCAGTCGCTAAAAAATGGGGAGCCTCCCAACCCGATCAAGAATATTGCCGATCTGGCTCCGGGGGATGTTATCTTAGTTGCGTCATCTTCCTGGAAAGATAGAAAGAAAGAAGGGGAATGGGAAGTTGGAAAAAGCATCGGCATAAATTTTTTGGACAAGTGGAGCTCAAACAACTGGAGTTCTCCAGTATCACACGCTGCCATCTTTTTAGGCAAGCGCAATGGTAAGAGATGGTATTTTAACAATACTTTTGAACATGGTCCGGTTATCGTCGAAGAAAAGGATTTTCTCAGAGAATACGGCCAACGCAGCATGGACGTGGCTACGCTGGTTGGCCAGCCACTTTCGCAACATGAAGGACAGGAGTTGTGGAAAGGTGCCCACGAGCTGAGGAATACCACGACCTACGGGATCTGGGCCAATGACAAGATGGTCTGTTCGGAGGCGTCCCGTTGGCTGTTGCTACGCGCAGGCCGCCGGGTTCCGGAAACACGAAGCGAGAACGTTAAAATTAAGGAGATCGACACCGGTTTGAACAAAAAACAGTTTGTGAACTTCAGCCCCTCCGATTTTTATGAAGAGCAGCAATATTTCGTAGTCCATCAACTTGGCCTTCAGAAAATTGGTCAAAAATCAAAATGAACAGGAGGAAAGAATGATGAAGAAGATTTGGACCACAGCGATATTGACCATTGTATTATGCACCGTGTCACTAATACCCACTCTTCAAGCGCAGTCATCCCAGGACACACTAACCCAATACATCTCTAACCTCCAGAAAAACCCCAATGACTATGCCTTACGGGAGAAAATTATTAAGCACGTGCAGGGAATGCGGCAGAAACCGGCCATACCGGAAGAGGCAAGAAAGCATTTTATAAAGGCGGTAACCATGCAGAAAGAAGCCAAACATGCTAAAGAATTTGAGTACGCTGCCAGCTCGTATAATCAGGCATTACTCATAGCTCCCTGGTGGCCTGAGGCCTATTACAATCTCAGCATAGCCCTGGAACAATCAGGTCAATTTGATGCAGCCATAAAGGCGCTTCGTTTATATATCGTGACAAACCCGACCCCGGCAAATGCGCGTGCCGCGCAGGATAAGATATATGCCATTGAGGCCAAAAAAGAGATGGCAGCAAAGGGATCGAGTTCTGAAGCGACGGAGGAAAAAAAGAAGATTACGACAACCACTGAGATAAAAAGAGATGGTCGTTTTATCGCTTATAACAACGGGACGGTCCTGGACACATGGACCAACCTGATGTGGGCAGCGCATGACAACGGTAGCGCCATAAGCTGGGAGATCGCTAAGTCCTATTGCGAGAATTACCGCGGGGGCGGTTATACGGACTGGCGGATGCCGACGTTGAATGAGTTAACAGGGTTGTCTGACAGCAGTAAGAGTTATCGAGCCCAATATAATGACGTTCACTTAACGGAGTTAATCAAATTGACTATCGGTAGCTGTTGGTCTTCGGACACGCGTGGTTCCGACGCTCTCCTCTTCAATTTCTGGCGTGGCACCTGGTATGGATTTCGCAATGTTAGCGACAACCTCGGCGGCGCGGCCCTCCCGGTGCGTTCAGGCAAATGATATTGCAAATATTTTATTAAACATTTTCGTGGCTAACATAGGCATCTACAAGTTTGGCGTCGAGGTCAAAGACTTTATTGTAATCCGTAATGGATTTTGCCAAGACCATTTTTTATTTCTTCCTTCCTGTTATCCTCAAAACCCCGGCCTTGACAATAATCCAACCTTCCCCTAAAAATAGAGGTCTAATATATTGATATTATTCCACTCACAATAAAAGGTGTTGACAAGGATATTTTCATTTTCCTTTGTGACAGAATACTGTCATGTATGTTTCAATCGGCAATCAATACCCAGATACATTTACCAGAATCGGTACTTTATATTTGCTATACTCAACTCCAATCGCATGCAGTTTTTCTTTTTCTCTTGACAGAACACTTCCACCCTTCTAATCTCACAATTGTATAATTTCTCATATAGAGCAAAAAAAGAATGGACAGCCGTGCCCCGATACGGCGGGAAGAACAGAGAACATGAG
>Ga0224555_1002529_pt1 | contig 21141 bp, 17 predicted proteins | sample 714S23034metaG_FD_180687 | JGI IMG/M metagenome (GOLD analysis project Ga0224555, IMG submission 180687) | Peat soil microbial communities from Stordalen Mire, Sweden - 717 S2 30-34 | ecosystem: Environmental > Terrestrial > Soil > Wetlands > Peat | place: Sweden: Norrbotten County, Stordalen...
CACGATCTGCGCGGCGTTTGCGGGCCCGTCGAGCAGCAGGGCGGCGGTGCCAATTACCACTCGCTTGCGGCGCCCACCAAAGCCGTGCCCGCCGGGTCCGCCCCAGCCACCGCCGCCGGGTCCACCAAAGCCGGGTCCGCCGAAGCCTGGTCCACCCCAGCCGGGTCCGCCAGAAAATCCACCACCGAACACCTTGTTCTCCTTCAGGTAATGGCGACCAGGTCAATCGATCCACTCGCCAAGTTGATATCTAGTTCCTTGATACGCGGCCCGGCGGCATGTGTCAAGAAACTTGATATGAGAGTTCCGGTAACTAGTCACCGTGCGGCGTGATAGCTAATCGGCGCGCTGGACCACGTAATCCATGCCAGCATGGAAGAGATGAGCGAACCCGAGGATCAACCGTTGGGTTATCTGGTGCGCCGGCTGATGGGGCGACTGCGACCCCATGCGGCCAAGTCGTTGCGCCCGCTGGGGCTCGGATTACCCGAGTTCGTCTGCATGCGCATTCTCGACACCTATCCGGGACGCACCAGCGCCGAACTGGCCCGCAACACTCACGTCACCGCGCAAGCAATGAACCAGGTTCTGCAGGGGCTGCAAGAGATGGGCCTGGTAACCCGCCCGGCGACCGCGCCATCAGGCCGTGCGCTACCCGCCGAGCTCACCCGCAAAGGCAAGGCGTTGCTCAGGCGGGCAGAAGAAGCCGTCGACGCCGCCGACGAAGAGATGCTGGCTCACCTCAGCGCCGCCGAACAGCGCCAACTCAAACGGCTGCTCTACCACGCCGGGAATCCGCCGACTGACGACGCCTCAGCGTGTGGGTCTGCCAGTGTCGTAGGGGCTGACCAGAAGTAGGGCGGTCCGTTGACAGTGTCCACCACGCTGGCCCACACCCTGCCAGAAGGGCAGCGATGATCGGTCTCCGCGGTGTGTCTAGCGGTAGTCATCGTCCTGTAGCAGTTTTTCGGGATGATGAAAGGCATTTATCCGAGGCCGTCCGCGATCGAGGTGGGCAGGTGGCAACCACTCGGTGCGGCCGTCTCTGCGTTTACGGGTGGTCCAGCCTTGTTCGGCAAGTGGGTGGTGACCGCCGCAGGCGAACGTCAAGTCGTTGATGTCGGTGGTGTGGCATTCGGCGTAGGGCGTGCAGTGGTGGACTGCGGAGTAATAGCCCGGGATGTCACAGCCGGGGTGTGAACACCCGCGGTCCTTGGCGTACAACACAAGTCGCTGCCCGGGAGAGGCCAGCCGTTTGGTGTGGTAGAGCGCGATTGCTTTGCCGTTGTCAAAGATGGCCAGGTAGTGATGAGCGTGGGTGGCCAGCCGGATCACGTCGCTCATGGGCAGCAGCGTTCCTCCGCCGGTGAGCGCCTTGCCGGCCTTTGCCTCCAGCTCGCGCAGGGTGGTTGTCACGACGATGGTGGCGGGCAGCCCGTTGTGTTGACCGAGATCACCTGAGGCCAGCAGGGCACGCCCGGCGGCGTTGAGCGCGTCGTGGTTGCGTTGAGCGGCGCTGCGGGTGTCGGCATCGATCGCGTTCTGTAACGGTTGGCCGTGCACGACGGGCTGATGGTCGAGCGGGTTGCACATGCCCGGGGCGGCCAGCTTGGCGAAGACCGCGTCCAGGGTGGCGCGGGCCTCGGGGGTCAGGTATCCGTTGATCGGGCTCATGCCGTCGATGCCTTGCGTGCCGATGGTGATGCCCCGTCGACGGGCGCGGTCGTCGTCGGTGAAGTTGCCGTCGGGGTTGAGGCAGTCGATGAGTTTGTCGGCAAGCTTGCTCAGCTCGTCGGGGCGATGCTGACCGCCCAGCCGGGCCAGCTGTGCCTCGGCCTGCTGGCGGGTTTCGACGTCGACGAAGTCCGGCAGGCGATGGACGAAGCTACGGATCACCGCCACCTGTCCGGTGCCGATTTGTCCGTCGCGCTGTGCGGATGCGGTGGCGGCCAGCACGGGCTCTAACGGTTCACCCGTGATTGCCGTGCGCTCGCCAAGATCAGCGGCCTCATGGATGCGCCGCGACGCATCGGCGCGAGTGATGCGCAACCGGTCAGCCAGTGTGTGGGCCAGCTTGCCGCCCAGCTCCGTCTCACCGGCTTGCGCGCCGACCTGGTTGATCAACGGGTGCTCGACGGCCGGTAGCTGGCGACGAAACCTCTCGCAGCGTTCTAGCAAAGACAGCCGCTCGGGTGTAGTCAGCGCATCGAATGACAACTGCAAGGCGCGGTGCAAGTCAGCCTCGAGTGCGTCGAAGGCTTCGACGACCTCTTCACGGCAGCTCGAACGCATGTTCGAATAATACCGCGGCCTGCCGACACGGCGAAGACGTTATCCACAGGCTTAAGCCGCTGTGACGCAAGTGATCTGGGGGGTTAATGGCAGTCGTGGCTGTGACCGTGTTCTGCGTCGGGGGAGCCGCCCATCATGCGCATCATCGGGATGCCACCCGTGGTCACGAACCGAACGACCAACACCGCCGCCAACGTGAGGAACGCGATATTGAGCCAGCTGGTGTAGTTCCACGAAATGCCGGCCTCCATCACCGAAGCGTTGCGCTGTGACGGGATGAGACCTGCTGCGCCGAACATTAATTCGACGAGGTAACCGGCCGTCACCATCGACGCGTAGAAAGTGCCGAGCAAGGTCAGCATCATCGCCGTGCCGTAGTACTTCCGGTAGATGTTCAGGATCGGCAGGATGAGCAGGTCGGCGAAGATGAACGCGACGACACCGCCGAAGCTGATGCCGCCGTTCCACAGCACGGCGGCCAGCGGCACGTTGCCGATCGAGCAGACGAACGAGATGATCGCGACGACCGGCCCCACGATCGGTCCCCACAGCGCCGACATCACTGGATGATCAACGAAAAAGAAGCGCTGCCAGAATGATTCGGGAACCCACGCCCCGATGGCGCCGGCGATCAGCAGGCCTAGGATTAGATCGCGAAGGATTGCGCTCCATTCCATGATGAACACGTGGGAGACGGAGGTAAAACCCTCCCGCGACAACAGCCGCCGCGAAAACGAACCCTCACCTTGCACCGACATGTCCATGGCGGCATGGCCTTCCATCGACCCGGCCAGTCCGCGATCGGCCTGTCGACGGGCGGCGTCGATCAATCGCGAGCGCACGAACAGCCGGAACAGCACCGCCAGCGCCACGATCATCAGCGGGCCGCCGACGAACTCCGCTGCGGTGAACTGCCAGCCCATGAGCAGGGCCAGGATGATGCCCAGCTCGACCACCAGATTCGTCGAGCCGATTTCGAAGGCCATGGCTGCGGTGAAGTCGGCGCCCTTGCGGAACAGCGACCTGGCCAAGGCCACCGCGGCATACGAACACGACGAGGAGGCGGCGCCAAGTCCCGCCGCGACGGCCAGGGTGCGGGGCCGGTCGTCACCCAGCAGCGCCACGATGGTCGATCGGCGCACGACGGCTTGAACCACTGCCGACAGGGTGAAACCCAGGATCAGGGCCCAAAGGATCTCCCACGTCATAGACCCTGCCAGCGCCAACGCATGTCCCACCGCGTGCGCCGCTTCGTTAGCCATCAGACCCTCCATTTCGGTCCGATCGGTACACCCCTAGGGGGTATGCACCGACTCCACCATTGTGGCGCCTGCCCGCGGGCCGCGCTCGTCCAGGATTGCCGCAGACCCGCGAAAGCCGACATAATCACAACAAGTGTGCAGGTAATTGGGACCATTCCGAGCCCTAAATGCCCGACACACCGGGCCTGGCAACGCAGTCACAGAAGCAACACCAGGCACACTGGTAACAACAACGATGCCGGGAGGGTGTTGCCGTGTACCGAGTTTTTGAGGCGCTCGACGAGCTGGGCGCCATTGTCGAGGAAGCTCGTGGCGTGCCGATGACCGCGGGCTGCGTGGTCCCTCGCGGTGACGTGCTCGAACTGATCGATGACATCAAGGACGCAATTCCGGGTGAGTTGGATGACGCCCAGGACGTCCTCGACGCCCGCGACTCGCTGCTGCACGAGGCCAAGGCGCACGCGGATTCTGTGGTGTCCTCGGCGGCCAGTGAGTCGGATTCGCTGCTCAACCACGCCCGCTCGGAAGCCGACCGGATCTTGGCCGACGCCAAGGCGCAGGCCGACCGGATGGTCGGTGAGGCGCGCCAGCACAGCGAACGCATGGTCTCCGAAGCCCGCGAAGAATCGGCTCGCATCGCCGCGGCCGCAAAGCGCGACTACGAGGCCGCCACGGGCCGCGCCAAGTCAGAAGCCGACCGGCTCATCGAAAACGGCAACATCTCCTACGAGAAAGCCGTGCAAGAAGGCATCAAAGAACAGCAGCGCCTCGTTTCGCAGACCGACGTCGTGCAATCGGCCAACGCCGAGTCCGCCCGGCTGATCGACGCGGCGCACGCCGAGGCTGACCGGCTGCGCGGCGAGTGCGACATCTACGTCGACAGCAAACTCGCCGAGTTCGAGGAGCACCTCAACACCACCCTGCGCTCGGTCAACCGCGGCCGTCATCAACTGCGGACGGCGGCGGGCGTGCACGACTACGCGCAGCGGTAGTCCTCCTACCAGCGGCGCGAGGCGGCACGAGGACATCTCGAGCCGCCCGTAGAATTACGGCCATGGCCCGGCAGCACCGCCAGACGGCGCAACCGCATCCGGGTTCGCCGCTAGCCGTCAACATCGCGCGGCTGGGACGGCGCCCGGGAGCGATGTTCTCCCTGCAGGAGACGGTGGCCAGCCCGTCGCACATCGGCCTGGAGATGATCGGAATCACGCCCGGGGCGCTCCTGGACCTCGATCTGAGGGTGGAGTCGGTGTCCGAAGGCGTCTTGGTGAGCGGGACGCTGTCTGCGCCGATCACGGGCGAATGCTCGCGCTGCCTGGCGCCGTTCAGCGAGTGCATCGAGGTCGCCCTGACCGAGCTGTTCGCCTACCCGGACAGCCTGACCGAAGCGACCACCGAGGAAGACGAGGTCGGTCATGTCGTCGGCGACACCGTCGACCTGGAACAGCCGATCATCGACGCCGTGGGCTTGGAGTTGCCGTTCTCGCCGGTGTGCCGGTCGGATTGTCCGGGGCTGTGTCCCAAGTGCGGCATCGCGCTGGCGACAGCCGAACCCGGTCATCATCATGACGAGATCGATCCGCGCTGGGCCAAACTCGCGGGCATGGTGGGCCCCGAGAACGACGGAGCCCGCGATGAGTGAGCTGCTCGACGCGCTCGGCGTCGACCTGCCTGACGAGCTGCTGACCCTGGCGCTGACCCACCGCAGCTACGCCTACGAGCACGGCGGCCTGCCCACCAACGAGCGTCTTGAGTTTCTCGGTGACGCCGTGCTGGGTGTGACCGTGACCGATTATCTGTACCACCGACACCCGGAACGCCCGGAGAGTGACCTGGCCAAAATGCGTGCCGGCGTGGTCAACACTCAGGCGCTGGCCGACGTTGCGCGCAGTCTGACCGACGAGGGACTCGGCGCGCACCTGTTGTTGGGACGCGGCGAGCTCAAATCCGGCGGGACGGATAAATCCAGCATTCTCGCCGACGGTTTGGAGTCGCTGCTCGGCGCAATCTACTTGCATCACGGCTTGGATGTTGCCCGACGGGTGATTCTGCGGTTGTTCAGTGAATTGCTGGACGCCGGCGGCCTTTTGGACTGGAAGACCAGCTTGCAGGAATTGACCGCGGCCCGCGGGCTCGGCGCGGTGTCCTACCAGGTCACCGCCACCGGGCCTGACCACCAGAGAGAATTCACCGCCGTCGTCGTCGTCATGGACACGCGGTATGGGTCCGGGACTGGTCGGACCAAGAAGGAAGCCGAGCAGAGGGCCGCCGAGAAGACCTGTCAGGCGTTGAACCAGCTCGACCGCGCCCTACCAGGGGAAACTGCCGGCTAGATGCCCGAGCTACCCGAGGTTGAGGTGGTGCGGCGCGGATTGCAGGCCCATGTGGTGGGCCGGACCATCACCGCCGTACGCGTGCATCACCCTCGCGCCGCGCGCCGCCACGAGGCTGGCCCCGCCGACCTGACCGCGCGACTGTTGGACGCCCGGATCACCGGTACTGATCGGCGCGGCAAGTATCTGTGGCTCACGCTGGACGACGGCGATTGTGCGCTGGTGGTTCACCTCGGGATGAGCGGCCAGATGCTGCTCGGGGCGGTGCCGAACGTCGGGCACCTGCGCATCGCCGCGGTCCTCGATGACGGGACCGTTTTGAGTTTTGTCGACCAGCGGACATTCGGTGGCTGGATGTTGGCCGACCTGGTCACTGTGGACGGCAGCGTGGTCCCGGCGCCTGTCGCGCACCTGGCTCGCGATCCGCTGGATCCGCGTTTCGACATCGACGCGGTGGTCAGCGTATTGCGGCGCAAGCACTCCGAGATCAAACGCCAACTGCTCGACCAGACCGTGGTATCGGGGATCGGCAACATCTATGCCGACGAGGCGCTGTGGCGGGCCAAGGTGAACGGCGCCCGCCTCGCCGAAGCGCTGACCCGCCGCCAGTCGACCACGGTGCTGGAGGCGGCCGCCGAGGTGATGCGCGACGCGCTGGCCCAGGGCGGCACGTCGTTTGACTCGCTGTATGTCAACGTCAACGGCCAATCCGGCTACTTCGACCGATCGCTGAACGTCTACGGCCGGGAAGGAAAACCTTGCCGGCGCTGTGGGGCGGTGATCCGGCGGGACAAATTCATGAATCGCTCGTCGTTCTACTGCCCGCGCTGTCAGCCGCGGCCGCGGGGCTGATCCAGCCTCGTTGGCATGTCGAGATCGACGCTAGCGCCGCGCTCGCTCAAATTTCCTGCACTGGCGTCGATCTCGAGGGCGACAAGATCATCATCACGGTTTGGTAACGAACGAGTGTTTAGCACGTCAGCCGTGTGATTGAAGCGTTTGCTAGGCGGCCGGGCGAACGCGCCCGGCCGCCTTCATGCTGCGGTCGATCTCGGTTCGCAGCAGACCCGGTAGAAAGAAACCCATGACGGAACTGTGGGTGGAACGCACCGGGGTTCGCCGCTATACCGGCTACAGCTCGCGGCGCGCGCAGGTCCTGATCGGATCCGAGGACGTCGACGGCGTATTCACCCCCGGCGAACTGCTCAAGATCGCGCTCGCCGCGTGCAGCGGGATGGCCAGCGACCACCCGCTGGCCCGTCGGCTCGGCGACGACTACCAGGCGACGATCCGGGTGTCCGGCGACGCCGACCGCGATCAGGAGCGCTATCCGCTGTTGGAAGAGACGCTCGAGCTGGACGTGTCGGGTTTGTCCGAGGAAGAGGCACAACGCCTGCGGGTCGTCGTCAACCGGGCCATCGACCACGTCTGCACGGTGGGCCGCACCCTCAAGTCCGGTACCGAAGTCACCTTCGAGATCGCCGACCGTGGCCGATCCTGACGACGCCCGGCTCACTGCCTGGGTGCACGGGCGAGTGCAGGGCGTCGGTTTCCGCTGGTGGACCCGCTCGCGTGCGTTGGAGCTGGGTCTGACCGGGTATGCCGCGAACCGTCCGGACGGCCGGGTGCAGGTCGTCGCGCAGGGATCCCGTGACGCGTGTGAACAGTTGTTGCTGCTGTTGCAGAATGGCAAAACGCCAGGTCACGTCGACAATGTCGTCGTCGATTGGTCGCCGCGCGGCGAAGCCATCAGCGGCTTTACCGAGCGGTAGTCTTGCACGTCGTGTACCTCAAGAGCCTGACGCTGAAGGGCTTCAAATCCTTCGCCTCACCGACGACTCTGCGGTTCGAGCCTGGCATCACCGCAGTGGTCGGGCCCAACGGGTCGGGCAAATCCAACGTGGTCGATGCGCTGGCGTGGGTGATGGGAGAGCAAGGCGCTAAAACTCTGCGCGGCGGCAAGATGGAGGACGTCATCTTCGCGGGTACCTCGTCGCGCGCTCCGCTGGGCCGCGCCGAGGTCACCGTTACCATCGACAACTCTGACAACGCGTTGCCGATCGAGTACTCCGAGGTGTCGATCACCCGGCGGATGTTCCGCGACGGAGCCAGTGAATACGAAATCAACGGCAGCACTTGCCGTTTGATGGATGTCCAAGAGCTGTTGAGCGATTCCGGGATCGGCCGAGAGATGCACGTCATCGTCGGGCAGGGCAAGCTCAACGAAATCCTCGAATCCCGACCGGAGGATCGTCGGGCATTCATCGAGGAAGCCGCCGGTGTGCTCAAACACCGCAAGCGCAAAGAAAAAGCCGTCCGCAAGCTGGAGGCGATGTCGGCGAACCTGGCCCGGCTGACCGATCTGACCACCGAACTGCGCCGCCAACTCAAACCGCTTGGCCGCCAAGCTGAAGTGGCTCGGCGGGCCCAGACCATTCAGGCCGACCTGCGCGACGCCCGGCTGCGGCTGGCCGCTGACGACGTGGTCACCCGACAGTCCGAGCTCAACAACACCAACGAGGCCGAGGCGATGCTGCGCCGCGAGCACGACGAGGCCTCGGCCCGGCTGGCGGTGGCGTCCGATGAGCTGGCCGCCCACGAGACGGCGCTGACCGGACTGTCTGAGCGAGCGGAATCAGCGCAGCAGAACTGGTTTCGGTTGTCCGCCTTGGCCGAACGGGTGAGCGCGACGGTGCGAATCGCCAGCGAGCGTGCTCAGCATCTGGACGTCGAGACCACCTCGACGGGTGGCCTGAACCCCGACGAGTTAGAGGCCGAGGCCGCCGAAGTCGCCGCCGCCGAGCAGCAACTGCTCGGCGAGCTGGCCGCTACCCGCACCCGGCTGGAGGCCGCACGTGCCGAGCTGGGCGACCGCGAGCGTGACGCTGCCGAGGCCGAACAGGCTCACGTTGCGGCGGTGCAGGCCGAGGCCGACCGCCGCGAGGGCCTGGCCCGGCTGGCCGGTCAGGTGGAGACGATGCGGGCGCGCGTCGAGTCGATTAATGACGGCGTGGCCAAGTTATCGGCGCGCATCGAAGAAGCCGCCGCCCGCGCCCATCAAGCTCAGGCCGAGTTCGAAACGGTGCAGGGCCGCGTCGGTGAGCTCGACCAAGGCGAAGTGGGTCTCGACGAGCACCACGACCGGACCGTGACCGCGTTGCGGTTGGCCGACGAGCGGGTCGCCGAACTGCAATCCGCCGAGCGCGGCGCCGAACGTCAAGTGGCGTCACTTCGGGCCCGGATCGACGCGTTGTTGGTGGGCCTCGAGCGTAAGGACGGCGCCGCCTGGCTCACCCAAAACCGTAGCGGTGCTGGCATTTTCGGGTCGGTCGCGAAGTTGGTCACGGTGCAGTCGGGTTATGAGGCTGCCCTTGCCGCAGTCCTTGGCGCGGCCGCCGACGCGCTGGCCGCCGACAGCTTCAGCGCGGCCGCAGATGCGGTGAGCGCGCTGAAACAGGCCGACGGCGGACGCGCGGCCATCGTGCTGAGCGACTGGCCCGCACACGAGTCGCCGCCGGCGGGCGGGCTGCCCGACAGCGCGCGGTGGGCCCTCGACCTTGTCGAGGTGCCGGCACGGTTGCGCGGTGCGTTGGTCGCCATGCTTTCCGGCGTCGCAGTGGTCGGCGGCCTGACCGAGGCGATGCGTCTGGTAGCTGACCGCCCGCAGTTGCGCGCGGTCACCCGCGACGGCGACCTGGTGGGCGCCGGCTGGGTCAGTGGCGGCTCGGATCGCAAACCCTCGACGCTGGAGATCACCTCCGAAATCGCCAAGGCGCGTGATGAACTCGCCGCCGCCGAGGCGCTGGCCGATCAGCTCGGCGCTGCGCTGTCCGGGGCGGCGAGCGAGCAAGCCGCCCGCCAGGACTCCGCCGAGCAGGCTTTGGCCGCGCTCAACGAATCCGATGCCGCCATCTCGGCGATCTACGAGCAGCTCGGGCGGCTGGGCCTGGACGCCCGCGCTGCCGACGAGGAGTGGCGCAGGCTGCTGCGCCAACGAGAAGAGTTGGAGACCGGACGCGCGGACACCCTCGGCGAGCTCGGTGAACTCGAGACCCGGCTGCGCAACGTCGAACAAACCCAACACGCCGCAGCCGAGCCGGTCGACCGGCAGCAGATCGCCGCGGCGGCCGAAGCCGCCCGCGGCGTCGAAGTGGAAGCGCGGTTGGCGGTACGCACCGCCGAGGAACGCGCCAATGCCGTTCGCGGACGGGCGGATTCGCTGCGTCGCGCGGCTGCCGCGGAGCGGGAGGCGAGGGTGCGCGCCCAGCAGGCCCGTATCGCACGTCAGCACGCGGCGGCGGTGGCTGCCGCGGTCGCCGATGCCGGGCGGCGGCTCGCCGACCGGCTGGGTCAGGTGGTCGCGGCCTCGTCGCGCAACCGCGACGTGCTGGCCACCGAACGCCGGCAGCGCTCTGTCTCGATGGCGGCGGTTCGCGACGAGGTGAACGCGCTGGGCGCCCGGATCGGCACGCTGACCGAGTCGCTGCACCGCGACGAGGTGGCCAAGGCGCAGGCGGCGCTGCGCATCGAGCAGCTCGAGCAAACGGTGCTCGAGCAGTTCGGGATGACGCCGGACGTTCTGGTTGCCGAATACGGGCCGCAGGTCTCGTTGGCACCGACGGAGCTCGAGATCGCCGAGTACGAGCAGGCCCGTGAGCGCGGCGAGCAGGTGACCGCGCCGGCGCCCATGCCGTTCGACCGGCCCACCCAGGAGCGTCGCGCCAAACGTGCCGAACGAGAGCTGGCCGAGCTGGGCCGGGTGAACCCGTTGGCGCTCGAGGAGTTCGCGGCGTTGGAGGAGCGCTACAACTTCCTGTCCACTCAGCTCGAGGACGTCAAGGCCGCCCGCAAAGACCTGCTCGACGTCGTCGCCGATGTCGACGCGCGCATCCTGCAGGTGTTCGCCGACGCCTACGCCGATGTGGAGCGTGAGTTCGTAGGGGTGTTTGCCGCGCTGTTCCCCGGCGGCGAAGGCCGGCTACGACTCACCGACCCCGACGACATGCTCACCACCGGCATCGAGGTGGAGGCCCGTCCGCCCGGCAAGAAAGTCAAACGACTGTCGCTACTGTCCGGCGGTGAGAAGTCGTTGACCGCGGTGGCGATGCTGGTCGCCATCTTCCGGGCCCGCCCGTCGCCGTTCTACATCTTGGACGAGGTGGAGGCGGCGCTCGACGACATAAACCTGCACCGGCTGATCGGTCTGTTCGAGCAACTGCGGGCGCAGTCGCAGCTGATCGTCATCACCCACCAGAAGCCGACCATGGAGGTCGCCGACTCGCTCTACGGCGTGACGATGCGCGACGACGGCATCACCACGGTGATCTCTCAGCGGATGCGCGGCCAGGACCTCGTGGCGGCCGGTTCATAGCTCGACTGACGCTCCCCTGGCTGCCTCAGGGGGCAGTAGGGGCGATGTCGTGCCCCTGGGAGACTGTCGGGGTGTCTGAACCTCTCTGGATCGCGCTCGCGGTCGTCGCCGCACTGATCGTCGTCACCGCCCTGGCCCTGGGTCTGGTCCGCTACCGCCGTCGGCGGATCGGTCTGTCGGCCCCCGAGCAAACCGCCACCCTCGATCGCTCGGGCGGCTACACGGCGTCGTCGGGAATCACGTTCAGCCGCACCGAACCCGAGGACCGGATCGATTCCACCGGATTGCCCGGCGTCGGCGATGACGCGACCATTCCGCGCGATGCGCCGAAGCGTTCGATCTCCGAAGTCCAACTGCCCATACCGGATGCCTCAGAAATCGAGGCACCGCCTCCATCCGCGACTGAGCCGGCACCCGCGCCGGAGGTCGAGGCCATCGCACCGCCCGAAGGGCGATTGGAGCGACTGCGCGGCCGGCTCGCCAGGTCGCAGAATGCGTTGGGCCGCAGCCTGTTAGGGCTCATCGGCGGCGGCGATCTCGACGAGGATTCCTGGGAGCAAGTGGAGGAGACTCTGCTGGTTGCCGACCTGGGTCCCACGGTTACCAATTCGGTGGTGGCTCAGCTGCGGGCCGGGCTCGCCAGCAAAGACGTGCACACCGAGGCCGATGCCCGCGCGGTGCTGCGCGAGGTGCTGATCGCCGAGCTGCAGCCGGGCCTGGACCGCTCCATACGTGCGCTGCCGCACGACGACCACCCGTCGGTGCTGCTGGTCGTCGGCGTCAACGGCACCGGCAAAACGACGACCGTCGGCAAACTGGCGCGGGTGCTGGTCGCCGACGGGCGACGGGTGGTGCTGGGCGCCGCCGACACCTTCCGCGCCGCCGCGGCCGAGCAACTGCAGACCTGGGCTGCTCGGGTGGGCGCCGACGTGGTGCGCGGAGCCGAGGGCGCCGACCCGGCTTCGGTGGCGTTCGATGCCGTCGACAAGGGCATCGCCGTGGGCGCCGATGTCGTCGTGATCGACACCGCAGGCCGGCTGCACACCAAAACCGGGCTGATGGACGAGCTCGGCAAGCTCAAACGCGTGGTGACGCGGCGTGCCGCGGTCGACGAGGTGCTGCTGGTGCTCGACGCCACCATCGGGCAGAACGGGCTGGCTCAGGCCCGGGTGTTCGCCGACGTCGTCGACATCACCGGCGCCGTGCTGACCAAGCTTGACGGAACGGCCAAGGGCGGCATCGTTTTCCGCGTCCAACAAGAACTCGGGGTGCCGGTGAAGCTGGTCGGACTCGGCGAAGGGCCCGACGATCTGGCGCCGTTCGAACCGGCCGCCTTCGTCGACGCCCTGCTCGGCTGATCTGGCGGCGACCCGCTGCGCCCGGCTCCGCCGCGCTTGCGATCGCCGCCGGCTGAACCCCTTACACGCCCGACTACTACGTTAATCCCGCCGAAACACGCTGGCCCCATTGCTGAAACAACCATTGCGCAAGGTTCTGGATCAGGCCACAGGCACATGTCTGACGGCCATTCATGGCCGACCGGAGGTGATAGCGAGTGAGTTTCCCGATACTGGGCCAGCCCAATACCGGCGACACCGCCTGGATGCTGGCAAGTTCCGCGCTGGTGCTGTTGATGACGCCGGGACTGGCGTTCTTCTACGGTGGCATGGTCCGCGCCAGGAGCGTGCTCAACATGCTCATGATGAGCATCAGTGCGATGGGCGTGGTGACGGTGCTGTGGGTGCTCTACGGCTACTCGATGGCATTCGGCAACGACACAGACAACGTCGTCGGTGACCCGACCGAATACTTCGGTCTGAAGGGTCTCATCGGCGGCAACTCGGTGGCCGCGGATCCCACTAAAGGCGTTGCGGCGACGGATATCCCGTTGGCCGGTACGTTGCCGGCCACCGTGTTCGTGGCGTTCCAGCTGATGTTCGCGATCATCACCGTCGCGTTGATCTCGGGGGCGGTATCCGACCGGCTGAAGTTCAGCGCCTGGCTGGTGTTCGCCGGACTGTGGGCGACGATGGTCTACTTCCCAGTCGCGCACTGGGTCTTCGCGTTTGACGGGTTCGCGTCTGAGCACGGCGGCTGGATCGCCAACAAGCTGCATGCCATCGACTTCGCCGGCGGGACTGCGGTCCATATCAACTCCGGTACGGCCGGCTTGGTCCTGGCGATCGTCCTCGGCAAACGCAAGGGCTGGCCCACCACGCTGTTCCGCCCGCACAATGTGCCGTTTGTGATGCTCGGTGCCGGCTTGCTGTGGTTCGGCTGGTACGGGTTCAACGCCGGTTCGGCCACCAGCTCCAACGGCGTCGCCGGGTCGACATTCATCACCACCACGATCGCCACGGCCACGGCCATGCTCTTCTGGCTGCTCACTGAGCGGATCCGCGATGGCCATGCAACGACGCTGGGAGGGGCCTCGGGCATCGTCGCCGGATTGGTCGCCATCACACCGTCCTGCTCGTCAGTCAACGCGTTGGGCGCCTTGGCGATCGGCGCGGTGGCTGGGGTGCTGTGTGCGCTGGCAGTCGGGCTGAAATTCAAGCTCGGCTTCGATGACTCGCTGGACGTGGTCGGCGTGCACCTGGTCGGTGGTCTGGCGGGCACGCTGCTGGTCGGTCTGCTTGCCGCGCCGGAGAGCCCTGCCATTAACGGCGTGGCCGGCGTGTCGAAGGGCTTGTTCTACGGCGGCGGTTTCGGTCAGCTGGAACGGCAGGCGGTCGGCGCGTTCAGTGTTCTCTTCTACTCTGCCATCGTCACTCTTATCCTGGCTCTGATACTGAAATACACGATCGGGCTGCGTCTGAGTCCTGAGGCAGAAGCGACCGGTATCGACGAGTCTCAGCACGCGGAGAGCGGTTACGATTTCGCAACAGCAACCGGCTCTGTTCTTCCTCATGGGAGTCTGCCGGACGCTAACGGCCTGGAAGAGCGAGTGGACGACAAAGTAGAGGCGGAGCAGAAATGAAGCTGATCACCGCGATCGTCAAGCCGTTCACGCTCGAGGACATCAAGACGAGCCTTGAGCAGGTCGGCATCCTGGGGATGACGGTCAGCGAGGTCCAGGGGTACGGCCGGCAGAAGGGGCACACCGAGGTCTACCGGGGCGCTGAGTACTCGGTCGACTTCGTGCCGAAGGTCCGCATCGAGGTCCTGGTCGAAGACTATGACACCGACAAAGTCCTGGACAGCATCGTGCGGTCGGCGCGTACCGGTAAGATCGGTGATGGCAAAGTTTGGGTCAGTCCTGTGGAAACCGTGGTGCGGGTACGTACCGGTGAGCGCGGAGCCGACGCCATCTGATCGCCGTGTGAAGACTCCTTCGGAGTAGCCGATCCGACCTGGACGGGAATGAGACAGCCTGAGCAAGATTCACCCGATCCGTCATGGCCGGAGGCCGCGGCGGGCAAAAGTGCCGTCGCGGCCAGCGATTTGGCCGCTGCGCGGGAAAAGCTGCTTGCCCGGGGACCGAATGAACTAGATTCGGCCGCCCTGCGGGAAGCGTGGGGTGAGCTGCATGAATTCTGGCTGACCACAAAGGCTTCCGAGATCGGTATCACGGCTGAAAGCGGCTTTGCGATCGTCGCGACCGGTTCGCTGGGCCGTCGTGAACTGGTGCCCTACTCCGACCTGGACTTGCTGCTGTTGCACGACGACATGGCCGCTGACGGCGTTCGGGAGGTCGCCGATTCGCTGTGGTACCCGTTGTGGGACGCCAACATTCGTCTTGATCACAGCGTTCGAACCGTGGCCCAGACACTGAAGGTCGCCGACGCGGACGTGTCCGCGTGCATGGCCATGCTGGATGCCCGGCACATCGCCGGCGACGAGCAGCTGTCGGCCCGGCTCATCGAGGGAATCCGGCGCCAGTGGCGGGCCGGAATCCAGTCCCTGTTCGGCGAACTCGTCGATGAGACCCACGCCCGGTGGCGCCGCAACGGCGAGATCGCGCACCGTGCCGAACCCGATGTGAAAATGGGCCGTGGCGGCCTGCGCGATGTTCAACTGCTCGACGCGCTGGCCGTCGCTCACCTCGCCGACCGAGGGGCCTCGGGCCAATCGGACGACCCGCTGGGTTCGCTCACCGGCGCCCACCTGACCCTGCTCAACGTCCGCACTGAACTCCACCGGGTCTCCGGTCGTGGGCATGACCTGGTGTTGGCTCAGTTTGCCGACGAGATCAGCGCTGCCCTGCACATCGGCGACCGCTTCGCCCTGTCCCGGGCGTTGTCCGACGTCGGCCGCACCATCAGCTACCGCGTCGACGCCGCGCTGCGGACCGCCGCCAACGCGCTGCCGCGGCGCGGGATGTCGGCGATCCGGCGGCGTCCGCGTCGCCCCTTGGACGAGGGAGTGGTCGAGTACGCCGGCGAGATCGTGCTCGCCCGCGACGCCCGACCGCAAAGCGACCCAACACTATTGCTGCGCGTCGCGGCGGCATCGGCAGTCACCGGATTGCCGATCGCGGTGTCCACGCTGAGCCGGCTGGCCGATACCGCACCGGAACTCCCGTCACCGTGGCCGCGCGAGGCGTTGGACAACCTCCTGGTCCTGTTGACCGCAGGCCCGGACACGATCGCGGTCATCGAAACGTTGGATCGTACCGGGTTGTGGGGCCGGCTTTTCCCGGAGTGGGGCGCAGTCCGCGACCTTCCGCCCCGCGACGTCGTCCATATCTGGACGGTGGATCGACACCTGGCCGAAACCGTCTCGCGGGCAAGAATTTTCACCACTCGCGTCGCCCGTTCCGACCTGCTGATCCTTGGTGCGCTGCTGCATGACATCGGCAAGGGACGCGATGTCGACCACTGCGTGCTGGGGGCTCAGCTGGCCACCCAGATCGGCACCAGGCTGGGTATGTGGCCGTCGGATGTCGAGTTGCTTTCCAAGCTGGTGTACCACCACTTGCTGTTGGCGAAGGTCGCGTTCCGTCAAGATCTGAACGACCCGCAGACCATTGCCGCCGTCTGCGAGGCGTTGGACGGAGACCCGGTGCTGCTGGACGTGTTGCATGCGCTGACCGAGGCCGATTCGCTGGCCACCGGGCCCGGCGTGTGGAGCGACTGGAAGGCATCGCTTGTCGGTGATTTGGTGCGGCGCAGTCGCATGGCGATGAACGGCGAGGCGTTGCCGGAAGCCGACCCCCTCGACCCCGAGTACGTTGCGCTGGCGGCCGATCGCAAGGTGCACGTGGAGCTGCGGCCCGGTAACGACCGGCGCCTGTACCAGGCGGTGGTGATCGCCCCCGATCAGCGCGGGCTGCTGTCCAAAGCGGCCGGGGTGCTGACGCTGAACTCGCTGCGCGTGCATTCGGCGTCGGTTCACATTCAGGACGGCGTCGCGATCAGCGAATTCGTCGTGTCGCCGCACTTCGGCAGTCCGCCTGCCGCCGGCTTGTTGCGTCAGCAGCTCATCCGTGCGCTGGGCGGGCAGACCGACGTTTTGGGCACGCTGGAGGAGCGCGCCGACGCTGCGCACCCCAAGCCCGTCGGCGAGGCGCCGACCGCGGTTCCGGTTCATCATTCGACGGCCCCGGCGCGGATTTTGTGGTTCGACGGCACGCCTGGCCGATTGATCATCGAAATCCGCGCGAACGACCGCCCCGGTCTGCTGGCACTGCTCACCGGTGCGCTGGAACGTGCCGGGGTGAACATCGATTGGGCAAAGGTCAGCACGCGGGGATCGATGGTGGACGACGTGTTCTGTATCGTGTTGCCGGCGCGAAGCGCCGCCGCCAAGGCGGCCGGTGAGCCCGGCTCGAGCACCCGAACAGCGATCGAGCACCACCTGTTATCCGTGTTGGAACTGCCCACCGACACAGACGCTGCCGCTGTCTAACCAACGTCGCGACTCTGCAGCCACGTGTGAATTCGTTCGGCGACGGTGTTGACCCGCTTGCACTTGACCCGGCGGATCAGCGGATCGATCAGGGAGGCGCGCACCGCCTCGGATTGCACACTTGCTGCGCACGATTCGACGATGTCGTCGGGCGTCTGTGCACTGAAGAGGTGCTCACGCACCAGCGGCGTCGTACCGATGAACCCGGCTAAGTTGCCGACCGGCAGCGACCGCATGGAGATCCACGGGTGGCGGCTCCAGATGCGCATCGCCAGGCCGAGCACGCCCTGTGGCGGCACGGACGCCACAGGGCAGCCGCCGGCGCATCGTGGTTTTCGAGGTATCGCTGCACGACGAAGCCGCTCAGGGAATGGGCGATGAGCACTGGGTGGCCGCCAAGGCTGTCGGCCGTGGCCTGGACATCGTCGACGTAATCGGCGATCGAGCACGCGTGAAAGGGTTTTGCGGTGGGGCTGCCGCGGTGCCCGCGCAGGCTCATTGCCACTGCGCGATAGCCGGCATGGGCAAAGATGTCCACGAAGTTTTCCCAGCACGACGCGGAATGCCAACCACCGTGGACGAACAGCAGTGGCACCGGATGCGCCTCGGTGCAGGTTCCTTTATCGATCACCTCGAGCATCCGTCCATCGTCACCCGGCTGGTCTGATTGCCGGGCTCCTCCTCCCGTCGTTTCACGACGGTCATCGTCTCCCGGCTGGGTCGGATTGCCCGGCTCCTTCTCCCGCCGCTCCGCGGCGGTCATCGTCTCCCGGCTAGGTCTGATTGCCGGGCTCCTTTTCCCGTCGTTTCACGACGGTCATCGTCACCCGGCTAGACATCCCAGGGTCGTAATGTGTCAAGCCGCCGTGGCGGGTTGGCGGTGTGCCCAGGCGATGTGTTCGTCGTAGTGGGCGTGTTGGCGGAGGCAGCCGTGCAGGATGCCGACGAGCCGGTTGCCCAGAGCGCGGAGGGCTTGGTGGTGTAGGTCGCCGGCGGCGCGGTGCTGGTCGTAGAAGGTGCGGGCTCCCGGGCTTGAGTTCATTGCACAGAAGGCCCATTGGTCGATGGCGTCGTAGAGCCGGCGGTTGCGGATGTGGCGGGCCAGCACGGCGCATTTCTTGCCTGAGGCGACCGTTAATGGTGATGTTCCGGCGTAGTTTTTGCGAGACTTGGCGGTGGTGTAGCGATTCGGGTCGTCCCCGAATTCACCGAGCACCCGGGCGCCGAGGATGACACCAAGTCCTGGCAGGGAGCGGTAGATGTCGGCGTCCGGGTGTGCCTCAAAATGTGTCGCGAGTTCGGCTTCGAGATCGCTGATCTGGCGGTTGAGCTCGGCGATGATGCCGACGGCAGCCCGGGTACTGGCCCCGAAGGCGGCGGTGACTGCGGTGGGCGCGGCGAGCTGCGGGGTTCGTAGCGCTGCCTGGATGCGTTGTGCCTGGCTGGCGAGGTTGCGTTGGCGTCCAGCGGTTTTGAGCGCAGCCTGGATCTTTGACAGGCTCAGGCGCCCAGCGTCGGCGGGGGTCGGGGCGCGGCCCAGGATGGCCAGCGCGTCGCGGTCGGCCAGATCGTCGAACACCTCCAGCGCCGCTGGGTAGTACTCGCGCAGCGCCGAGCGCAAACCGTTGGTGTGACGGGTGCGCGCCCAGATCAGACTTTGGTGTGCCCGGGCCAGCACCTTGATCGCCTCGGCCTGGCCGCTGTCGCCGGCGATCGGGCGATGGTTGTGCCGGTCGGTGCGCACCAGATCGGCGAGCAGTTTGGCGTCAGAAGCATCGGATTTGGCTCCTGAAACGTGGTGGCGGTCGCGGTAGCGGGCCGCCGCCAGCGGGTTGACCGCGAACACCTGATAGCCGGCTGCGGTCACGGCATCCACCCACAGGCCCCGGTCGGTTTCAATACCGACCACCACCTGGGAGGGGTCCTGGGCATGCTCGGCGATCAACTCGTGCAACCGCCCGATCCCGGCCAACCCTTCGGGCAGCCGCCGCGACGCCAGCCTGACGCCGGCCTCGTTCATCAGATACACGTCGTGATGGTCTTCTGCCCAGTCGTCGCCGACGAACAGCATCGATTGACCTCCCTTGGTTCAGTGCGGATGGAACCTGTTCGAGCCCAAGGACATCCGGCGGCGACCTAATGGATCAGTGCTCAACCGGCACGACACCCCATGAGCGCTACAGATGACCTCACCAACCAGCCGGGGCACGATCTAGCCCCAGGACTCGACCATCACTCCAGGCTGTAACAGTGCTCACCGGCTGGCGGCTCGGTGATCAGCGTCCCGCTCAACAACCAAGATCCCTGTTAAGGACACGCTGATCGGTTCCCATTAGGCTGTCCCGATGCGTCCCCCGCTGTCCGACTACCGCCATCTGACCAGTGGCAAAGTCCGCGAGCTCTACCGCATCGACGACGGTCACCTCTTGTTCGTCGCGACTGACCGGATTTCCGCGTTCGACTACGTGCTCGACAGCGTGATCCCCGACAAAGGGCGCATCCTGACCGCGATGAGTCTGTTCTTCTTCGACCTCGTCGAGGCCCCCAACCACTTGGCCGGTCCGCCGGACGATCCGCGTATCCCCGACGAGGTCCTTGGCCGGGCGTTGGTGGTGCGAGAGCTTGAGATGATTCCGGTGGAGTGCGTCGCGCGCGGGTATTTAACCGGCTCTGGCTTGCTGGACTACCAGCAGACCGGCAGGGTCTGTGGCATCACCTTGCCACCGGGCCTCGTCGAAGCCAGCAGGTTCGCCACACCGCTCTTCACACCGGCGACGAAAGCCGAACTGGGACAACATGATGAGAATATTTCGTTTCCTCAGGTGATCGGGATGGTAGGTGGAGTCCGCGCCAACCAACTGCGGGACCGCACCTTACAGACCTACATTCAGGCCGCAGACCACGCGCTCCGAAAGGGAATCATCATCGCCGACACCAAATTCGAGTTCGGCATCGACGCCCACCACAACCTGGTGCTGGCTGACGAAGTCTTCACCCCTGATTCGTCGCGGTACTGGCCCGCCGCCGATTACCGGGTCGGCGAGGTGCAGACCAGTTTCGACAAACAGTTTGTCCGTAATTGGTTGACTAGTCCGGAATCCGGTTGGGACCGCGCTGGATCCCAGCCGCCACCCCCGCTTCCCGACGGCATCATCGACGCCACCCGTGCCCGTTACGTCGAGGCCTACGAGCGCATCTCCGGACTGCGTTTCGATGATTGGATCGGGCCGAACGCATGACCGCCGCCGGCGACGATGCAGTGGGGGCACCTCCCGCTTGCGGGGGACGAAGCGATGAGGTGGGGGCACCTCCCGCTTGCGGGGGAGAGCGGCGCATGACCGGCAGCGCTACATCGCCGGTCGCCAAACGGGTCGAGACTCGACGAGAGTTTCACGGTGACGTGTTCGTCGATCCGTACGAATGGTTGCGCGACAAGTCCAGCCCCGAGGTGCTGGCCCATCTGGAGGCAGAGAACGAGTACGCCGACCAGACGACCGCTCATCTCGAGCCGTTGCGGCAGCGGATTTTCGACGAGATCAAAGCACGCACCAAGGAAACCGACCTATCTGTACCTGTCCGACGCGGCGACTGGTGGTATTACGCCCGCAGCTTTGAAGGGAAGCAGTACGGGGTCCAATGCCGTTGCGCAGTAACAGATCCCACCGACTGGAACCCGCCGATCTTCGACGAGCACACCGAGATTCCGGGTGAGCAGGTGCTGCTCGACGAAAACGTCGAGGCCGAGGGACACGACTTCTTCTCGGTGGGTGCCGCCAGCGTCAGTCCCGACGGCAATGTGCTGGCTTATTCCGTCGACGTGGTTGGCGACGAGCGGTATACGTTGCGGTTCAGGGACCTCCGCACCGGAGAGCAGTACCCCGACGAGATTGTCGGCATCGGCGCGGGTGCGACCTGGGCCACGGATAACCGAACCGTCTACTACGTCACGCTCGATGCGGCGTGGCGCCCCGATACGGTGTGGCGCCATCGGCTGGCTTCAGGCCTTTCCGCCGAGAAGGTGTATCACGAAGCC
>Ga0224555_1002531_pt1 | contig 21131 bp, 19 predicted proteins | sample 714S23034metaG_FD_180687 | JGI IMG/M metagenome (GOLD analysis project Ga0224555, IMG submission 180687) | Peat soil microbial communities from Stordalen Mire, Sweden - 717 S2 30-34 | ecosystem: Environmental > Terrestrial > Soil > Wetlands > Peat | place: Sweden: Norrbotten County, Stordalen...
TCCGATATTCGACCGCAGCGGGGCGCGAGCTGTCGGCTCGAAAAGCCGCCCCGCTGCTCGCTTTACCCTGCTGCTTACCCATTAAAAACCTCGAAGAACCCAATGATTCCAATGAAAAACACAAACGGGATAAACAATGGCGGAAGTCTGAAAATCGAAGCGGGTCTTTGGGTTGACCATCGAGAGGCTTTGATCGTCGTCCTCTCAAAAACTGGGGAAGAAACAAAGCGCATCCAATCCAATGTGCAAAAGCAGCTTCGGCGTACCGGCGAGCCTTCCGTTGGCCGGTTTGAATATCAGGAAGTTCCTGCCGATGATTCGCGCCAGAGAGCTTACTCCGGGTATCTCGCGCGCTACTACGACGAGATCGTTGCTTATCTTCGTGATGCTGGAGCGGTCTTGATCTTTGGTCCAGGGGAGGCCAAGGGCGAATTGAAAAAGCGATTCGAGAAAGAGTGTTCCGGCGCTCACATCGTCACGATGGAAACGACCGACAAAATGACCGAGCCGCAAATTGTGGCGCACGTTCGCCATCACTTTGAGCTCGATGCGGCAAAACAGGGTACTTGATGCCGGGGAGGTTGGTCTTGATGCGCCAAATTGGGAATGCCGTGGATGGCCGCCAGCTTGGTTATTTGATCTGTGTCACGAAGAAAAGCCCCGCATAAATTTTGGGGTCTATCAGAACTCCGGTTCTCGCTTTCGTTTCCAGCCACCGCACCACCTCAACCATCGGAATTTCGTGAATGGTGATTTTTTCGTTGGCCACACCACCACCTTTCCCAACGTGGCGCAACTCCGAAGCGCGGAACAAAGTCACCCGTTCGGAAGTGAGGCCGCTGCAACTCGGTCCTGTCATCAACGGCAGCAAGTTGTCCGCCGCATAGCCGGTTTCCTCCAAAAGCTCGCGTCGGGCCGCTTCGGCTTGAGATTCGTTCGAGCAGCCCGGCTCGTCCCCGACAATGCCGGCGGGAAGCTCAATCGTGCGCGCATGGACCGGAATGCGGTATTGCTCTACCAGGAGAATTTTCCGGTCTGCCGTCACGGCCAGAATGAGGGTGGCCCCGGTGGCGTTAACCCGATCCACGTATTCCCAATGGCCTTCTTTGATCAATGCCAGGAACTTGCCTGAATGCAGAATGGTTTGAGTCGGTTGGTTCATTTGTATGTCAAGACATCGGCGCTTTGCATCCTGATACTGCCATTCAGGGCTGCTTTCGCAAGGGTGCGTTTTGCGCGTTTTGAGTCGAAAGTTGATTCTCCGACTGGGGTGAACACCCCATAGCGGACAGGCCATGCACAAGCATATCGTTTCGGCATGAAACACAAGACTTTCTACCAAGATAAAAATCAAAAGCCTTCTGCCCCATCGTCGGCGGCTGCAACCGAGGAAGCAGACCTGGAGGCAAAGGGTTTTATGCCGTCCACAGATGAGGTGGCCAGAAAGGCCTATTTCACTTATGAAAATGAAGGCTCAAAGCCCGGGCGCGATGTGCAACATTGGCTCGCCGCGGAGGCGGAACTGACCGCGGAACGCAACCTCACCCGCGTCCATGGGTTTCACAACAAGACATAGCACCAAATCAAGCCAAAGCCGGGAGGGCGCTCAATTTCGCAGTTCCTGAGACTGTGCAAGTTTTTGGATCTTCGCACAAGGTGTCTTCATGTTTTCTGTGGATATGCCAAGTTAGCCGCCAACTTCGTTCTTACATGGAGCAGATGATACCGTGGTGAGTCGCATTTACGGTCATTTTTCGGGCAAAGGGTCATCCACGGAAATGCGGCTGCTTCTCATTGTTGGTCTGGTGATTTTCGTCCATGTGGCGGTTAAAATCCTCCGGCACAGCAGCGAATGGATCATCCTCAAGCGCAAAAGCCATCAGAAGAACCATCCGCTTATCTTCAGGACGCGACAACCCAAATTCATCACGATTAGCCGCCTCGTCGTCAGCGCCATCATTTTTATCCTCTACTTTTTTGCGTTTGGATTGATCCTACAGGAAATTGGCGTGAACCTAACGGCTTATTTGGCCGGCGCTTCGATCATTGGCCTGGCTATCAGCTTTGGTTCACAAGGCTTGGTTCAGGACATCGTCAGCGGCATGACGTTGATTTTTTGCGACGCCATGGACGTGGGCGATTTGGTGGAAATTGCCAGTATTAACACCATCGTCATTGGCCGCGTGGAAGAAATCGGATTGCGCTTCACTACGCTGGTCAATTTTCTCCATCAGAAGGTTTTGATTCCCAACCGAAACATAGGCACCGTCAGCCGGTTTCCGCCCGGTGGTGTGGACGCATATGGGAATGTCAAGATTCCGGCTGGCGTGGATCCGCAAAAGGTCGTTCAAATCGTCGGGGACGAAGCCAAAGGAATGTGGGAGCAGTTCGGCGCGATAATTTTAAGCGAGCCGATGATTGGGGGAGTGGAAAAGGCGCGGGGCGGCGGTTGGTCCTTTTTCCGCGTCCACTTCAAAATCCTGCCAGGACAGGGAGGGTTGATCGAAAAGACTTTTCGCCTGCGGGTGGTCAGCGCCATGAAAGCTTTCGATCCGAACTACGCCGAATGGCAGGTGCCCGTGACGTATCGTGCGTTAACGGTTGAGGAAAAGCCAATCCCGGCCTTGCCAATGGTGAGGCACGGAGTCCCTGTTGCGCGTTTGAACGCCACGGATGAGCCAACCGCGTTGTGTCATGCGGGCGATCTGCCAGGTGTCCTCGCTGCGTCTTCGCACCCGACGTTGGCAGCCGCTTCATTGCACCCTGGGAAATCCGAGATTTGAAACTCAGGACTGGCCAGTTGGGTTGAAGCGAGTGGGCTGCGCCAAGTGGAATCGGCCGGCCCCGTCCGCTGCATCGACGCGATGAGTTCAACCTCTTCGAAGGATTGGGGAATTGCAACTCTTGGGGTGAACACCCCATAGCCAGGGAAATGCCTCCAAGTCTATTCTTGGCATATGGAAAAGAAACAGAGCAAAGAGATGACGCTCGCAGACTTGATCGCGGCGGCAATCCAGGTGTGGGGTTCGGGCCACGCCAAGCAAATGGTCCGTTTGGCGATTGACTCCCACTGGGTAGAAGTGCGATCTCGCTCGCAGTTTTTGAATTATGCCGCGAAGGGAAAGACTGGCTGAACAAGGCTGCTGGTCCGGTTTAAGGAGTGTTGCAAGCGGTGCCGGAAAAATGAGCCGCCAATCGGAGCGTCCGATCCGAGGAGGAACAATGAAAGATCTTGAAAATCCATCGGAATTGAGATGGGGGAATTCAATTTTGCCACTCCTATGAAAACATCTAATCAAAAGCCGGGAAAAAGACACCTCGCCACTATGGCAACAGCCATTGCGGTGGTAGCTCTGACGAGCTGTTACAACCCGAATGGCACGCCGGACAACACTGCAACCGGCGCTCTTACAGGAGGCGCTTTTGGCGCCGCCACTGGGGCGATCATTGGCAGCGCCAGCCGTAACGCGGGCGCAGGCGCGCTAATTGGGGGCGCTGCCGGCGCGATTCTTGGTGGATTATTCGGCCACGCCGCCGACGAGGAGCAGGAGGCCCGACTTCGCCAGCAATACCCGGACACTTACACCCGCGCCCAGCAAGGCGCGCCGCTGAGTCTGGCCGACATCAAGGCGCTATATCGGGCAGGAATCAAAGACGACATTATTGTCGCCCAGATTAGCAATTCGCACACGGTGTACCATCTGAGCGCCAACGATATCATTGACTTGCATGACGCTGGCGTTTCCCAAGGTGTCATTGATTTCATGATCAACACCGCCAGCTCCATTTCCGGGGCCACGACTTCCGTGGTGATGGATGCTCCGCCGCCAGTCCCTCTGATGGAACCGGTGGTCCCCTCACCCGGGCCGGGTTATGTTTGGGCCAACGGCGAGTGGGTGTGGAATAACGGATGGTATTGGTCCACGGGATATTGGTTGTGGCCACCGTTTCCAGGCACGGTGTGGGTGGGTGGCTATTGGGGCCCCGGGCCCCACGGTTATGTGAGGTTTGGAGGACATTGGCGCCGATAAGGGCACCCTGCTCCATGTTTGGCAATTCATCAGAACCAGTTCGGCGGCAAGAAGCGATGCAGGAAATCCCGCCGCTCCCCGCTTTTTCCTGGGGCGGTCGTTAAGAAATCAGATGACATGAAAGCAAATTCAAAGGCCTATCTTGTCGGAGGCGGTATCGGGTCCCTGGCCGCGGCGGCCTTCATGATTCGCGATGGCAGCCTGCCAGGTGCAAACATTTCGATCTTCGAAGCAGCGCCCGTCATGGGCGGAAGCCTGGACGGCGCCGGAGACCCTGCGGGAGGATATTCCCTGCGCGGTGGACGCATGTTGACGACCGACAACTACGAATGCAGTTGGGATCTTTTCAAAACGATTCCCTCCCTGAACCGCGAAGGCAAGACGGTCTTTGACGAAACGGTGGAGTTCAACGAGCGGCACAAATCCAATGCGATGGCACGGTTGGTTGATCGCCGTCGTGCGAAGGTCCCGGTGAGTTCGATGGGCTTCTCCATGCGGGACCGCGTCGAATTGCTGAAACTCAGCCAGGCCGGCGAGGACGCGCTGGCCGCAAGCTGCATCACCGACTGGCTTTCGCCTGGATTCTTCGAGACGGAATTCTGGTTTATGTGGTCCACCACCTTTGCCTTCCAGCCCTGGCACAGCGCCGTTGAATTCAAGCGTTACTTGCACCGCTTCATGCTGGAGTTCTCTCGCATCGAAACCCTGGCAGGCGTCAAGCGAACCATCTACAACCAGTATGATTCCATGGTTCGGCCCTTGCAGACCTGGCTTGAAGCCCAAGGGGTACATTTGGTTGCCGATTGCAAGGTGACAGACCTCGATCATAAGACCGAAGACGGCAAGTTTGTCGTGACCGGCATTCACTGTCTTCGCCACGAGAAAAGTGAGGTGATTGCCGTGGACGAAGGTGACTTTGTTTTTGTGCAAAACGCCTCCATGACCGATGCCTCCAGTTTGGGTTCGATGACGAGCGCCCCCCGAAAGCTGACCAAAAAGGAAAGCGGTGGTTGGTCTCTCTGGGAAAAGCTGGCGGAGGGCCGTCCGCAGTTTGGCAACCCCGCGGCTTTCAACAGTTGCATCGCGCAATCGAATTGGGAGTCGTTTACCATCACGCTAAAGAATCCCGCCTTCTTTGATCAGATGCACCAGTTCAGCGGCAATGAGCCTGGCACCGGTGGGTTGGTGACGTTCAAGGACTCGAATTGGCTGATGTCCATTGTGCTGGCCCACCAACCTCACTTCCCGAACCAGCCTGCCGACGTGCAGGTGCTCTGGGGATACGCACTGTTTCCAGACCGAGTCGGTAATTTCGTTCCCCAGCCGATGACCGAATGCACTGGCGCGGAAATTCTGCGGGAACTTTGCGGCCATCTGCGATTCGATTTGGAAACCATGGGGTCAGCCAACTGCATTCCCTGCCGGATGCCTTACATCACCAGCATGTTCATGCCCCGCCTGAACGGTGATCGGCCGCTGCCGGTGCCTGTTGGTTCGAGGAACTTCGCCTTCATCAGCCAGTTCGTCGAAATCACCGATGATGTGGTCTTTACGGTCGAGTATTCGGTGCGAGCGGCTCAAATGGCCGTCTATCAGTTGCTTGGGATTGACCGCAAGATCCCACCCGTAACGCCCCATGACAAATCACTGCGAGTGCAGTTTGAGGCGTTGATCAAGGCGTTCAAGTGAAGATCGTGTTGAGATATGAGCGACCATCCTGGAAATTAAAAACCAGACACGCCGCTTCAGCGCATTTACGGCGGCGCATGCGCCGACTCTATCGGTGAACGGTGGTGAGGTCGTTGGATTGCTCGGCTCCAACGGCGCGGGCAAGACCCACCACAATCAAGATGCTCCCCACACTGTTGCCACCGTCTTCAGGCGAGGCGCGCGTGGCTGGTTTCTCCATAACCACCCAGGGCGGTAAGCGTTCGCCGCGCCATCGGTTATTGAATGGCGTGGCTGCGGGAAACGAATCAGGTTGTCTCAACAATATGCGGCGGGATCGCGGGAATGGCCCGCGTTCACTCGTTTAATCCCGAATGATAGTACGCATCGCGATACTGGCCATGGAATTCCTGGCGCTCTTGCACAGGCGTGCCAGCTCGTTCCTCGAGCAGCTTCATGGAAGAAGCGAGGGATGCGACTGGCCGCCTGCGTTTCACCGGGACGGAATCCAACCCCGCTTTGCTCGCCAAGTCTTGCAGACGAACGCCCGCGATGTTCAATGTGTATGCTGATTCGTCCGTGGCGTTGGCCACCACGTCCGAAGAAGCCATTCGTTCCAAGAGTTCCACCGCTTCCATAGGTTTCACATGTTCGGGAGCGATCATCCCGAAAAGCCCTTGCGGGCGCTATGGGGTGTTCACCCCATAGCGCCCGAAAGCTTTTCCAGCCCATTATGCAACCAAAACAAGCGCACCAAAGGAGACAATAATGAAGACACCTGCAATCCCAAATGAAAAGGGAAGTCGAACGACTGCCGCTGCCAAAGCAGCCCCTTCAAAGTCCGAAAGGCGCTCGAAGAGCAACGCGGCCAAAGTCCCCGCACCCAAAACCGAGGCGATCGCCAAGCCAGTCGGGTTGTTGCTCGAGCGGTTTCCGAACCCTGATAAAAAGCGCATTTGCCTTGAACTGTATGCCCCCGATGCGCAGTTGGTGTTCGTGGCCGGCTCCTTCAACGGTTGGCAGCCATCCGCCATGCCTTTGCAAAAGCAAGCGGGTGACCGTTGGATGGTGGAGTTGATGCTCGATCCGGGAAGGTATGAATATCGGTTCGTCGTTGATGGCCAGTGGACCGACGATCCTCTGTCTTCGGCTTACGCATCGAATCCGTTCGATGGCCTAAATTGCGTTCTCGAGGTCGAAGTCCAAGTCTAAGTCCATGCGTGAGGTTTTGGAGCCAGGCGTGAAATTCCCAGCAGGCAACGCCTGGTAGTAAAATCGGCACGATTCACGCTGAGAGCCTCCAAGGGATCGGCAGTACATGACACCGAAGCTTTTCAATTTGCCACGACGCGATCAGGCGGTCTTGCCAGCGGGCCACCAAGTCCGGCAGGAGCCGGTTCGAGAACTGGGCAACCAGGCTTTGGCCTTGGTCGGGTGGATCGTCTTGTGCCTCGCTGCTTCCGGCACGGCGGTCTTTGTTTCGACCGATGGGTGGTATGCTGCCTTGCACAAGCCAGCCTGGAATCCTCCCTCGTGGATCTTTGGCCCGGTGTGGATATTGCTCTATGTCATGATGGCGGTCGCGGCTTGGTTGGTATGGCGCGAGGGTGGGTGGAAAGAGCGGTCATGGGATCTTGGATTGTTTCTTCTGCAATGGCTGCTTAACGCGCTGTGGACGCCTCTGTTTTTTGGGATGCACCGCTCGGGTCTCGCCTTCGCGGAGATCATCGTCCTCTGGTTGGTGCTGGCGGCGACCATGAGATCGTTCTGGCGGGCGAAGAAGCCAGCGGGTGTGTTGCTGGCGCCCTACCTGGCGTGGGTGAGCTTTGCCGCAGTGCTGAACTTCACCATCTGGCAGATGAACCCCTGAGGAGTCCCACATGGACACGCTCGTTGCTCCACCCATTCCTGCACCCGCTGCCGTTAATGCTCCAGCCAACGAGTCGCCTGACGGTCTCACCAGCGAAGAGGCCCGCCGCCGGTTGGATCAGGTCGGTCCCAACTCCATGCCTGATACGTCATCGAATCCGGCTCGGAGCGCCCTTGAGAAACTGTGGGCGCCGATCCCCTGGATGCTGGAAGCGGCGATTGTGCTGGAGATTGTGCTCGGCAAGTATGTTGAAGGCGGAATCATCGCCGTCCTCCTTGTGTTCAATGCCGCGCTTGGCTTCTTTCAGGAGGCGCGCGCTCAAGCAACGCTGGCCGCTCTGAAAAAGCGGCTGGCACTGACCGCCTCGGTCCGCCGCGACGGTGCATGGAAGAACATCCCGGCGGCTGACTTGGCGCCTGGCGACATCGTCAAACTGTCACTCGGGGGCGTCGTTGCCGCAGACGCGCAGTTGATTGAGGGGAACGTCCTTTTGGATCAGTCCATGCTGACCGGTGAGTCAATCGGCACCGAAGCGGGACCGGGGTTCCAGACCTTTGCCGGAGCGCTGGTGCGCCGCGGCGAGGCTGTTGCCAGGGTTACGGCGACGGGAACGCGCACCAAGTTCGGACGCACGGCCGAGTTGGTTCGCACCGCCCATGTCGTCAGCACACAGCAAAAGGCGGTCTTGCGCGTGGTGCGCAATCTGGCGATTTTCAACGGCACGCTGATCATCATTCTGGTGGCCTACGCCCTTGCCCACGCGATGCCGGCGAGCGAGATCATCCCCCTGGTTTTAACGGCAGTTCTGGCATCCATCCCCGTGGCGTTGCCCGCCACGTTTACGCTGGCAAGCGCTCTGGGGGCGCGGGCATTGGCGCGTCAGGGCGTCTTGCCAACCCGGCTCTCGGCCGTGGACGAAGCGGCGTCCATAGATGTGTTGTGCGCGGACAAAACAGGGACGCTCACGCGAAACCAACTTGCGGTCACGGCGGTCCACCCGATGCCAGGATTCGACGAGCCTCGTATCTTGACGATGGCGGCGCTGGCCAGCTCCGACGGTGGAGAGGATCCTGTGGACGTGGCTATTCGATCCGCTGCTTCACAGAAAGTCGCCGCGAATGCGCCCAAACTCACTCACTTCGTGCCCTTTGATCCCGCCACCAAGATGTCCGAGGCGATGGCGACAGATCTGAGTCAGGGGACGCTGCGCATCATCAAGGGAGCCTTCTCCGTTGTCAGCGTTCTCGCGGCTTCTTCACCCACGGCGTCTGCGGCGGCAAACGAACTGGAGGCGAAAGGTTTTCGGGTGCTTGCGGTGGCGGCCGGACCGGCTGCGGCGATGCAACTCCTGGGGTTGATCGCCCTCAGCGACCCGGCCCGGGAAGATTCCGCCGCCTTGGTCACGGAACTGAAAACGCTCGGCGTCCGCACGGTGATGGTGACCGGCGACGCCCCAGCCACGGCGGCGATTGTCGCCCATGCCGTCGGTCTGGATGGAGCGCTGTGCCCGCCCGGCCCGATCCCGGACGAAGTTCAGCCTGAGAAATTCGCCGTCTTTGCCGGCGTTCTTCCCGAGGACAAATACAAACTGGTGAAGGCGTTCCAGAAAGCCGGTCACATTGTCGGCATGTGCGGCGATGGCGCCAACGACGCGCCCGCGCTGCGCCAGGCCCAAATGGGAATCGCGGTGTCCACCGCGACCGATGTCGCCAAGTCCGCCGCCGGGGTGGTGCTCACCGATCCGGGGCTGGCCGGCATTGTCGCCGCCGTCAAGGAAGGGCGCATCACCTTCCAGCGAATCCTAACCTACACGCTGAACTCCGTGACCAAGAAAATCGCACAGGTCCTGTTGCTGGGCGTCGGCCTCGTCATGACTGGACACGCCATCCTCACCCCCCTGCTGATGATCATCGTGATGATGGCGGGCGACTTTCTGGGCATGTCGTTGACGACGGACAACGTGCGGCCCTCCTTGCTGCCAAACAGTTGGAGCGTCAACAAGCTGACCATCGCCGGTGTCTTTATGGGCGCCTCCGAACTGGTGTTCTGCGTCGGCGTATTGGTGATCGGACACTTTCGCCTGGGATTGGCAATCGCACCATTGCAGACCCTGACCTTTGTCGCCCTGGTGTGTGGAAATCAGGCCACCATGTACGTCGTGCGCGCCCGCGGGCGAATTTGGTCATCTCCCCATCCCAGCCGCTGGCTCGTCTTATCGTCCGTCGCCGATCTGGTCATCGCCCTGGCGCTGGCTGGATGCGGCTGGTTGATGGCGCCACTGCCGCTCCCGGTATTGGGCGGCGTGCTTGCCGGCGCCATCCTAATTGCCTTTGTTTTGGATCTGGTGAAGCTCTCCGTATTTGGTCGCTTGAAGATCACATGAAAGGCAGCGCGTCCCTGCCGAAACAGACCTTCGGGAATTCGCGCGCGCGCCTTTTGCATGGCCAGCGCCAAGGGGAATTCTGGTCCTGCAACGGATCGACTCGGGTGACAGAATCGTTTTTCGGCGGATGCCGGTCCCATCGTTCACCGTAGGGTTATACCCCATAGCGACGCTGCTTCCGCCGACGCAATATGAGAGTTGGCACCCGTGCAGCCTGTGGCGCAACTGGCTTCTCAAACTCGGGATTGGCTGGCGGGTAAAAGTGAATTAAAACGAAACGCAAACAACGAAAAATCTATTATGTTATACACAGCAAAAACACTTAAGGGTTACAAATTGGAGAGCCTTGATGGGGAAATCGGGAGGGTCAAAGAATTTTATTTCGATGACCGGCACTGGACCGTTCGCTATTTGGTCGCCGATACGGGAACCTGGCTTACGGGCAGAAAGGTGCTGATTTCGCCATATGCGCTGACCTACGTGCTCACGGCAGAGAAGGACCTTTCCGTCGCTTTAACCAAGAAGCAGATCGAGAACAGTCCCTCCTTGGACAGTCACAAGCCCGTGTCCCGGCAGTTCGAGGACGAATACTATGGTTATTATGGTTGGCCAACATATTGGAGCGGCTCATCCGTGTGGGGAGATTATCCCTACATTGAGCGCGACCGAAACAAGTGGGGACAGTTCACGAAGGGGACGAAGGCCTGGGATCGCCATCTGCGGAGCACTCACGCGGTGACCGGCTACCGCCTCCAAGCCCTGGACGGTGAGATCGGCCACATTGAGGATTTCGTCATCGATGACGAGACGTGGGCGATTCGTTATCTTGTCGTTGGAACAAAGAACTGGTGGCCTGGGAAAAAGGTCCTGGTTTCACCGCAATGGATCGAGCGCGTAAGCTGGAGCGAGTCGAGCGTCTTCATCAACCTCTCCCGCGAGACCATCAAGGACTCGCCGGAATACACGGAGGAATCGTTGCTAACCCGGGACTATGAAATCGGACTTCATCGTCATTACGATCGCAAAGGGTATTGGATTGATGAACTGGCAGCCGTGTAGCCTTCCTGTGGAAGAATCACAAAAGACGGCTTCATGTGAATGGGATTAAAGCGCTCATTCCCATGGAGCCTGTTTGGTCTTCTCCGCCTATTGGTGGCTGGAGGGCGGAAATACCGACAGAGCCAAAATATGAAAGACCCCCGTTTATAAGCTGATTGAACTCACTGGCACCTCGCGGACGACCATCGAGAAGGGCGTTGATGAGACCAAATTCGACGGAGCCACAAGGGAAGACTTGTGCATGGAGATTGAAGCCCAATCGGTCAACGCCGCCGATCAAATAATTGCCGTTCAAAAACACAGGATTCCAGTGGCCGCCAAAGCGACTGGTGCCGCGTTCATGGCCGTCCTTATGCCGATCTACTTGAACACGTATGGAATCACCAATTTCTTATGGTTCTGCGATGCCGCCCTGATTCTCACAATGGTTGGCATGTGGTTGGAAAGTTCGCTGCTCGTCAGCATGTCCGCCGTGGGCATATTGATTCTGCAATGTCTTTGGCTTGCTGACTTCGGCAGCGCCTGTTTTGGGATGCGCTTTTTAGGCCTCACCGCTTACATGTTCGACCCTCATCTGTCGCTTTTCACGCGCGGTCTCTCGCTCTTTCATGGGTGGTTGCCCCTGCTGCTGGTCTGGCTCCTCTTCCGGGTTGGCTACGATAAACGAGCTTTGGCCGCCTGGACGGTCTTGGCCGCTGGATTGGGGTTCGTCTGCTACTTTTTTACTCCGCCTGCGGGCGCCCATCTGACCAACCCCAATCTGCCACTCAACATTAATTATCTTTACGGTTTCAACGACCAAAAGCCGCAAACGTGGGTCAATGAAAACCTTTATGTCGTGCTGTGGCTTGGTGCGCTGTGGCTCGCCGCCTTTTTACCCACCCACCTCGCCTTGCGTAAAATCTTCACTGCGCCACAGATTGAGGCGTGCCGGAGAGCACCGGTTCGAATTCAGTAATCAGGTGAACACCCCATAGCGGGTAACCAGCCTGCCGGGTATTTTTTGCTGCTACGGGCGAAGATATTTTTGGCCCGAACATCAATTCATTTATTTGAGTCGGGGATCGCCGCCCGGGTACGATCTCCAGCACCGGCTGGAGGCCAGGGGGTGATTCGAGTGCGGCAAAACGGTCGCGGCAAGGCCAGAAACAATTGTGAACAGCAACTTCATTGAACTGAACGAAGCGAACTTCCACCGGGAAGTGCTCAGTGCCTTGCAACCCGTACTGGTCGAGTTTTGGGCCGGTTGGTCTGAAGCCAGCAAGGCAATGGCCCCTCTGCTTGAAACCGTCGCCAAGGACGATGCCGTCCCGGTCAAAATTGTCAGGGTGAACGTGGAGCATCACGAAAACCTGACCGATCAATACGGCGTCCGAGCCGTGCCCACACTGCTCCTCTTCAACCAAGGCACGGTGCAGGATCAGATCGTCGGACAAACCACCGCCCAAGCTGTGCGCGAGAGTCTAATGAGACTGATTTGAGTTTCCATCCTAAACAGACCCAAACGCAGGGAGGAACGCTTGATGAACAAAGACACCAACGATGAATCATCGATGGCATTGACCCTGACCTGCCAGCGTGTGGGCATCGCTGCCGACCACGGAGGTTACGAATTAAAGGAGTTCCTGGTTAAAAGGCTGAAGGAGGCGGGTCATGAGGTGATCGGTTTTGGCGACCGAGAGCCGAATGTGAACGATGATTATCCGGATTATGTGGTGCCTTTGGCCTGCGCTGTGGCCTGCGGAGAGGTGGAGCGCGGCGTGGCCATCTGTGGCAGTGGTGTCGGGGCATCGGTCTGCGCGAACAAAGTGGCCGGGGTGCGCGCGAGCCTGATCCACGAGCACTTCTCCGCGCACCAAGGCGTCGAGGACGACAATTTAAACACAATCTGCCTGGGAGGGCAGGTTGTCGGCCACGCACTGGCTTGGGAATTGGTGCAAACCTTTCTCGCGGCGCGATTTAGTGGCGCCGAGCGTCATTGTCGTCGTCTGGCCAAGGTGGCGGCGCTCGAAAATACACCGACGACCAAGGCGTTATGACAATAAGTCCCCTGGCCGGAAAGCCGGCACCACTTGGCACACTTGTCAATGTGCCGAACCTTATCACGAGCTACTATACCGGTGTGCCCGATCCGAAGGTGGTGGCCCAGCGCGTGGCTTTTGGCACCTCCGGGCACCGCGGTTCGTCATTCAACCTGGCCTTCAACGAAGGGCACATCCTCGCCATCACCCAGGCGATTTGTTTATATCGCAAGCGGCAAAACATCACGGGTCCGCTGTATCTTGGCATTGACACGCATGCGCTTTCCGTTCCGGCCTGCGCCAGCGCGATCGAGGTGCTGGCGGCTAATGGAGTCGAGGTGATGCTCGCTGAAGGGGACGAATACACGCCGACCCCGGTGATTTCTCATGCGATTCTGTCCTACAATCACGGCAGAAAGACCGGGTTGGCCGACGGCATCGTTATCACCCCCTCGCACAATCCGCCGCACGACGGCGGCTTCAAGTATAATCCGCCCAATGGCGGACCGGCGGACAATGTCGTCACCGATTGGATCGGGGCGAAGGCGAATGCGCTGCTCGAAGCCCGGCTAGAAGGGGTGAAACGCACACCATACGAAAAAGCTCTGCGCGCCTCGACCACGCGGCGTTGCGACTACCTTGGTTCCTACATCGCCGATCTTGGCCGCATTATTGACATGGATCTCATCCGCCATTCGAAGCTCAGGCTGGGGGTTGATCCGCTGGGCGGTGCCGGCGTCCATTATTGGGCGCGAATCGCCGAGCGATATGGTTTGAATCTCACCGTAGTCAACGAAGTGGTTGATCCCACCTTCCGGTTTATGACCATGGATTGGGATGGTCAGATACGGATGGACCCATCCTCCGCTTATGCCATGCAGCGATTGATCGGGATGAAGGATCAGTTTGACCTCTCCTTCGCCTGCGACACGGATCATGACCGCCACGGCATTGTCACCAAAAGCACCGGATTGCTGCCCCCCAACCATTATCTCTCGGTCGCCATCCATTACCTTTTTCAACACCGACCGAAGTGGCGCAGGGAAGCAGCGGTAGGAAAGACGGTGGTGAGCAGCCAGATGATTGATCGAGTCGCGGCGAAACTTGGCCGCAAGCTCTATGAGGTGCCGGTTGGTTTCAAGTGGTTCGTGGATGGTTTGCTGGATGGGTCGCTCGGCTTTGGCGGCGAGGAAAGCGCGGGCGCCTCGTTTGTCCGTCTGGATGGCAGCGTTTGGACGACGGACAAAGATGGTATTGTCCCCGCACTGCTGGCGGCGGAGATCACGGCCCGGATGGGGCATGATCCCGGCGAGATCTATCGCGATCTCACGCGCGAATTTGGGGAGCCTGTCTATGACCGTGTTGAGGCGCCCGCCACGCCGGAACAAAAGGCGCTGCTGGCCAAACTCTCGCCTCAGCAGATCAAGATTGCCGAATTGGCTGGCGAAAAAATCCAGATCGTCCTTACCCAGGCCCCTGGCAACGGCGCTCCCATTGGTGGGCTGAAGGTGTCTGCGCAGAGCGGATGGTTTGCGGCGCGTCCTTCTGGGACGGAAGACATTTATAAGATTTATGCGGAGAGCTTTCAGGGAGCGGATCATCTGCGCCGCATTCTCGAAGAAGCACAGAAAATCGTCAGCGACGCACTGACGGCATCCCCACCAAAGCCGGGGATTCCATCGAAGGCAAAATCAAGGAAAAAACTATGAGCAACCCAACCTATATCAGCCAACCGAACTTCAGGTATTTACCCAAGGATATCGAGGGTTTTGATTCCCTGGCGGAGTTAGCCTTGGATTTGCGCTGGTCGTGGAATCACGCCACTGATGACGTCTGGCGCCAGCTTGATCCCACCCTGTGGGAATTCACGCAAAACCCCTGGGTTGTCCTGCAGACGGTCTCGCGCGATCAACTCCGGCGAGTGCTGGCCGATCCTGCCTTCCGCAAAAACATCAATGACCTGCTGCAATCCAAGCGTCAGCAAGCGGAGGCGCCCGGCTGGTTTCAGCAGCGCCATCCCCAGTCTCCCTTGTCCTGCGTTGCCTATTTCTGCATGGAATTCATGTTGAGCGAGGCGCTGCCCATTTACTCAGGAGGTCTTGGCAATGTGGCCGGCGATCAACTCAAAGCCGCCAGCGACTTGGGCGTGCCGGTGGTCGGCGTGGGACTGCTTTACCAACAAGGCTATTTTCGCCAGGAGATTAACAAGGACGGGGCGCAGCAGGCTCTCTACCCCTACAACGACCCCGGACAATTGCCGATCACGCCGGTGCGTCAACCGAACGGCGAGTGGTTGCGGCTGGAGATCGCCTTGCCCGGTTATTCGGTCTGGGTGCGTGCCTGGCAGGTCCAAGTCGGAAGAGTGAAGCTCTATCTCCTGGACAGCAATGACGCGGCGAACTTTCCCGCTCATCGCGGGATCACCAGTGAATTGTATGGTGGCGGGCCGGAATTGCGCCTGGTGCAAGAGATGCTCCTGGGTATTGGCGGATGGCGCCTGCTCGACGCCCTGGGCCTCAAGCCGGAGGTCTGTCACCTGAATGAAGGACATGCCGCCTTTGCCGTTTTGGAACGCGCCCGCGACTTTATGAAAGAGAGCGCGCAGCCCTTCGAAGCCGCCCTGGCTTGCACCCGGGTGGGAAACCTCTTCACCACCCACACGGCAGTCGCCGCCGGCTTTGACCTTTTCACTCCGGCTCTCATGGAACAATACCTTGGCAGGTACGCGAAGGAGAAGCTCGGAATCACCCTCCACGATTTGCTGGCCCTGGGCCGCCAGAATCCGAACGATGCGTCGGAGAATTTCAACATGGCCTATCTGGCCATCCGCGGGAGCGGGTCGGTCAATGCCGTCAGCCGCTTGCATGGAAAAGTCAGCCGGCATTTATTTGAACCTCTTTTTCCAAACTGGCCTGCCGAGGAGGTGCCTGTTGGACATGTGACCAACGGAGTTCACATGCCGACTTGGGACTCGGCGGCAGCGGACGAACTTTGGACGAAGGCCTGTGGAAAAAACCGCTGGCTGGGGACGGTGGAAAACCTGGAGCAGGACATTCGCCGCGTCTCCGATGGCGACCTTTGGCAATTTCGCACGGTCGCCACCAGGTCCCTGATTGACTACGCGCGCCAACGCCTGGCCAGACACTTTGTCGCCGCCGGGGCGGCACCCGAGGCGGTGGAAGGCGCGAAGCATCTTTTCGATCCCAACGCACTGACACTCGGTTTCGCGCGGCGCTTCGCGACCTACAAGAGACCCAACTTGCTGCTGCACGATCCGGCGCGACTGCTGCGACTGTTGTCCAATCCCCAGCGTCCGGTGCAACTCATCATTGCGGGCAAGGCCCATCCGGCAGACCAGGCGGGACAAGCCCTGATCCAGAAATGGATTCAATTCATTCGCCAACCCGAGGTCCGTCCGCATGCGATCTTCCTCAGTGACTACGACATGCAGTTGACCGAGCGGTTGGTGCAGGGGGTTGATGTCTGGCTGAACACACCCCGCCGCCCTTGGGAGGCCTGCGGAACCAGCGGCATGAAGGTGCTGGTCAACGGAGGCATCAATTGTTCGGAATTGGATGGCTGGTGGGCTGAAGCCTACGCGCCAGATCTGGGTTGGGCTCTGGGCGACGGCAAGGAACACGGCGACGACCCGGCGTGGGACGCGGCCGAAGCGGCCATGCTCTACGACCTGCTTGAACACGAGGTGATCCCCGAGTTCTATGCCCGCGACGGGCAGGGAATTCCAAAGGCCTGGGTGGCGCGAATGCGGGAGAGCATGGCGCGGCTGACCCCAGGTTTCTCCGCCGATCGCACCGTGCGCGAATACACCGAACAACACTATCTCCCGGCTGCCGCCGCCCTGCGTTTGCGCGTTGCCAATGCAGGCGCCAGCGGCAGGCAACTGTTTGATTGGCGGCACAATCTGGAACAGAAATGGGCCGGGATACGCTTCGGCGAAATACAAGTTGAAACCAGGAGCGGCCAGCACATCTTTAATGTTCAAGTTTATTTGGATGATCTCGATCCCAAAACCGTAAGAGCGGAGATTTATGCCGACAAAGTCAATGGCGGCAACCCGGAGCGACAAGAAATGAAGCTCGCTTGCCCCCTGGTCGGCGCTACGGGTGGCTACGACTACATCGCGGCTGTGTCTGCAACCCGGCCGGCTGCGGACTACACTGCGCGAGTAATACCCTATTACGACGGCTGCGCCATTCCGTTGGAATCCACTCGAATCCTATGGCAACGAAAATGAAAACGCCCCTGCGCAAATGAAATGAAAACACATGAGTGCCACCAGCGCTAAATCATTGGAAACTGAGGCGATTGTCGCGACTGATTTGACAAAATGGTTCGGCGAAGGCGAAACCAAGGTGACGGCCGTCAACGGGGTCGCCTTGGTGGCTCATTTTGGCGAAATGCTCTTCATCGTCGGACCCTCCGGCAGCGGCAAGACCACGATGCTCAGCATGATCTCCGGCATCCTGCGTCCCAACGGGGGCAAGGTCACCGTCAAAGGGGCCGACATCTGGACTCTGAACAATGACCAACTGGCTGACTTCCGCCTGAATACGATTGGTTTTGTCTTCCAAGACTACCATCTTTTCCCGCGGCTGACCACGGCTGAGAATGTCGCCATCCCGCTGATCCTCAAGCAGCGTGACTGGAATGAATCCATCGCCGAGGCAAGAAAGCACCTGGAGATCGTCGGCCTCAAAGGCCGGGGTGACATTCTGCCGGTGAAGCTTTCGGGCGGCGAGCAACAGCGCGTCGCCATTGCGCGCGCGATCATCAGCAGCCCGGAGATCCTGATTCTCGACGAGCCAACCGCTTCCCTGGACGGGGACACCGGGAGAATGATCATCGCCTTCGTCAAGGAGAAGATTCTAAATGAAAATCGCTGCATCCTGATTGTCACCCATGACGCGCGCATCAACGAATATGCGGACCGTATCATGCACATGGAAGACGGGCGTCTCACCGCGTTCGAGAAGGGTACCGAATGAAAGAAAACGAACCTAATCCCGAAGCCAAAGCAGGAGAACCTAATCCCAAAGCCACCCCAGCCGAGCTTAAGCCTGAAGCCACCCCAGCCGAGCTTAAGCCTGAAGCCACTCCAGCCGGGCCCAAGCCTGAAGCCACTCCAGCCGAGCCTAAACCTGAAGCCAAGACCGAGCCTGCGTCAGAAGCTGGGGCCAAGAAACCGTCCGATTTGACGCCACAGCTCGTCAAGCGAGTCCATGAACTCTACGCACAACTAGGGCGCGAGGAAGTACGAGCAGTTCTGGCTTGGGAGAAGGCGGAGCCGAAGATTCTGGAAGATGAAACCAAGGCCGAGCCTAAGCCTGAAGTCAAAGCGGCCGAGCCTATATCTGACACTAACGCTGCCAAGCCCAAGGCCGAAGCCAAAGTCGCCGAGCCTGCGCCAGACCCTATCGCCGCCAAGTCCAAGCCCGAACCCAAAACATCCGAGCCTAAGGCCGAAGCCAAAGCCGCCGAGCCTGCATCCGACACCAAACCCGCCAAGCCCAAACCTGAATTCAGAAACAAGATTATCTTTACCCTCTCGATATTGGGTGTCCTGGCAGCACTGGTCGCCGCTTACATCATGGGCATGGAGAGGAAGGCCCAGCCTCCCGTGTTCAAACCGGTCAGCAACCCTTACGACTCGGCCATCTATGCCAACGGCATCATTGAGAGCGAGCAGTCGAGCGGTGAAAACATCAATATCTTTCCTGAAGTATCCGGCCCGATCACCAAGGTGCTGGTGCGCGAAGGCCAGCAGGTGACGTCCGGCACTCCGCTGTTCTCCATTGACGATTCGGTGCAGAGAGCCACTACGGAGCAGTTGAAGGCGCAATCGGAAGCCGCCCTGGCCCTTCTGGATGAACTCAAAGCGGAACCGAGACCGGAGACGCTGGCGATTGCCGTCTCCCAGGTGGGACTGGCCGAATCCAATCTGAAAGCGGCCCGCGACCAGTACGACAAGGACCGCGCGTCATACGACAGCGACCCGAAATCCATCAGCAAGATCGTGCTGGACACCGCGGAAGACGCCGTCAATCAGGCCGCAGCCGCCCTGGACGTAGCCCGCAAGCAATACGACCTGACCAAAGCCGGCGCCTGGAGTTACGACATCACCAACCAGGAGAAGCAGTGCGCGGCGCTTCAGCAGGCCTACCAGGCTGCGAACGCGCTGTTGGTGAAGTTTTCGGTCAAAGCGCCGACCGACGGAGTTGTGCTGGCCATCAACGCCGCGTTGGGCAGCTATGAGTCATCGCAGGGCGCCTATAACCCCACCACGGAGTTATTCGATCCGTTGGTGGTGATGGGGGGGCTCCAGGACCATTTGGAGGTGCGCTGTTATGTTGACGAGATACTGGTCTCACAATTGCCATCCTCGTTTCATGTCCACGCCGAGATGTCCATTCGCGGGTCTTACACGAACAAGGTGCCGTTGGAGTTCGTCCGGGTGCAGCCCTATGTCTCCCCCAAGATTGAGCTGTCGAACGAGCGCCAGGAGCAGGTGGACTTGCGGGTGCTTCCGGTGATTTTCCGGTTCGAGAAAAAGGATGTCCCGGTCTATCCGGGCCAGTTGGTGGATGTTTACATCGGCAAGGAATAGCGTCCCGCGCAACCACACCAGCCAATGCGATGAACCACTTTCGATCCTCAGTCCAGCGAGGCGCAGGCCTTAGCGCAATCTTGGCGCTGCTGGGCGGCTGCGCCGTGGGGCCTAATTTCGTTCGTCCTGCGGCGCCGGATACAGACCGCTACACTCACGAGGCGCAGCCTGAAGCCACGGTCAAGGCGGATGGCCAGGCGCAGCATTTCACGCCCGGCACCGACATCCCTGCCGACTGGTGGCGGCTTTTCAAGTCACCGCAGTTGGACGCTATTGTCCGGCAAGCCATCTCCAATAATCCAACCCTCCAGGCGGCCGAGGCCAGCTTGCGTCAGAGTCAGGACAACCTGCGCGCGGGTTATGGCTTGTACTTCCCGCAAGGCCAGGCTGGAGTTTCCGCCAGCCGGCAGCTTACCGCGCCTGTGCAGCAAGGCTCGCAGTCGTCCGGTTCGATTTTCAATCTCTTCACCGCCAGCGGCACCATCAGCTACACGCTCGACGTCTTTGGTGGCAAGCGCCGGACGGTGGAAGGCTTGCGGGCGCAGGCCGACTCCCAGCGTTATGAGAGCAAGGCGGCCTTTCTTGCTTTGTCCGCCAATGTCGTCAACACCAGCGTCGCGCGCTCGGCCTACATGGCCCAGATTCGCGCGACCGAACAGTTGATCGAACTGGAGAACCAGCAACTTCATCTGGCCGAAACGCAGGTCCGCGCCGGCACTGCTCCGTATTCGACCGTGTTGAGTGTGCGCAGCCTGATTTCCGCCAATCAGGCTCTGCTGGCTCTTCTGGAGCAGAACGCCAGCCAAGCGGAACACTTGCTGGCGATGCTGGAAGGGGTGGTGCCATCCAAAGCGAACCTGCCTGATATTGATTTGGCCGAACTCTCGCTGCCGGCAGACCTGCCGTTGAGCCTGCCGTCCGATCTGGTCAACCAGCGTCCCGACATCCTGTCCTCCGAGGCGCTCATGCATCTGGCCAGCGCCAACATCGGCATCGCGACCGCCGCGATGTTCCCCAGCTTCAGCTTGAGCGGCACTTACGGTGGCGCCAGCACCACTCTCGCCAATCTATCGGCGGTCAGCAAGTTTTGGAGCATCGGCCCGACGGCCACGACGCCCGTGTTTCAAGGCAACAGTTTGTGGTACGTCCGGCGCGCCTCCATTGACGCCTACCAGCAGTCGCAGGCAACTTATCGCCAGACCGTGTTGGGCGCCTTCGAGCAAGTCGCTGACTCTTTGAAGGCACTGGAGCACGACGCCGAGGGATTGCAGGCGCAGGTCGAAGCCCAGCGCGCCGCGGGTGAAGCACTCAACCTGTTGCAGGTCAATTACCGCGCGGGCCTGGTCGCCTTCCCGGATGTCTTGACGGCCGACGTGCAATTCCACCAGGCGACCATCGGCTGGCTACAGGCCCTCGCGCAGCGCCACCAGGACACCGTCGCCTTGTTCGTGGCTCTGGGAGGGGGTTGGTGGAA
>Ga0224555_1002533_pt1 | contig 21112 bp, 18 predicted proteins | sample 714S23034metaG_FD_180687 | JGI IMG/M metagenome (GOLD analysis project Ga0224555, IMG submission 180687) | Peat soil microbial communities from Stordalen Mire, Sweden - 717 S2 30-34 | ecosystem: Environmental > Terrestrial > Soil > Wetlands > Peat | place: Sweden: Norrbotten County, Stordalen...
TCTGAAGCGCAAATACAACCTGCTGATCGGCGAGCGCACGGCCGAGGCGATCAAAATTGAGATTGGCTCGGCGTTTCCGCTGGATAAGCCGCTGAGCATGGAGATCAAGGGACGCAACCTGATCGAGGGCGTGCCCAAGACCATCACCATCGACGACAGCGAGATTCGCGAAGCGCTGGGCGAATGCATTGCGGTGATCATGAACGCCATTCGCGTCGCGCTGGAGCGCACGCCTCCCGAGCTTTCGGCCGACATCAGCGATCGCGGTATCGTGCTGACCGGAGGCGGCGCACTGATCAAGAATCTTGACAAGCGCATCCGCGAAGAGACCGGGCTGCCGGTTTCGGTGGCCGACGATCCCCTGGCCTCGGTGGTTCTGGGCACAGGCAAGATGCTTTCGGACTTCCGGCTGCTGCGCAAGATCAAGATCGACTAAAGACAGGTGTCAGGTTTCAGGGGTCAGTGCTTGCGGCATTCATGGAGGCAGGACAGTCTTTTCTGATCCCTGACACCTGACACCTGAAACCTGCTTCTGCTATGGAATCCTTCTTCGCCCGCTATCGGAACCTTGTGGTGCTGCTGGCCATTCTGATGGCGCAGATCGCCGGTTTGGCGGTGCAGGTGCGCCGCAACAGCGCAGGCACGAACACGCTGGACCCCAGCGACCCAAGCGGCGTGCGCCTGATCCGGCTGTGGGGCAACGCCATCATTTCGCCTCCGGAGCGCCTGATTCACGGAACAAAAATCGGCGTCGGCTCGCTGTGGACGAACTACATCGATCTTCGCCACGTGCGCGACCAGAACCAGGACCTCAAAAAGACTGTGGACAGGTTGCGGCTGGAGCAGGCGGCGCTGCTGGAAGACGCGCGCCAGGGCCAGCGGCTGCAGGCGATGCTGGGATTCCAGGAGAAATACATTTACACCACGGTGCCCGCACAGGCTTACGGCTCCAGCGGCAGCGACCGCTCGCATGTCTTCTATATCGACAAGGGCGCACGCGAAGGCCTGAAGCCGGACATGGCGGTGATTACGGCCGACGGCATAGTGGGCAAAGTGCGCGACGTGTTTCTGCACACGGCACAGGTGCTGGCCGTCAACGACGCCACCAGCGGCGCGGGCGTGATTCTGGAAACCACGCGCATCCGCGGTATTTTGCGGGGCGACGCAGTGGGCCGGCTGGAGGTGGTGGGCATTCTGGCCGATCAGCGCATTCAGCCCGGCGAGAAGGTGCTCACAGCCGGGGGCGACCTGATCTTTCCGCGGGGATTGCCGGTGGGAGTGGTGGAGAAAGTGGTCCCCGATCCCGACCGGGATTCGTTCATCGACATTATTGTGAAGCCGGCCGCGCATCTTGAGCGCCTGGACGAAGTGCTGGTGATTACCTCTACAGAGCCGCGCTTCTCACCCCAGGAAGAGCAGGATATCGCTGCCAGTGAATCGCAAAAAGACGCTGTGCCGACCGCGATCAAGGACCAGGTGAAGGCGTCGGAGATCATGGCCGAGAAGCTGCCCGGCCTGATTGATCCCAACCTGCCGCCTGACCAGCAGCCGCTGCACGACACCAGCAATCCGAATCCTGCTACGCCTCCGCCGCGGCCGCTGCACGCCGATGAGTTCTCTCCGGGCGCCGCAACCACTCCCGGATCGGGGCCGGATACGGAGCCCGCACCCAAGCCGCAGACCAAGAAACCGGTGGTTCCGCATGCGGCTGAAGGCAATGGCGGCAAACCGCAACCCGCAGAGGTTTCCAAACCACAAATGCCGCAGAGGAATCCGTAGCCATGTCCCTGCTCAGCGCCGACAGCCGGCGCGATATCGAGATCCACCGCTATCCGCTGCTGGTGTACGCGCTGGTTCCATTGGCGTCACTGGTGTTGCAGGCATGGCTGCCGCGCGTGGTGGGACGCTATGACTGGTTCGACCTGCCGCTCGTGGTTACCGTTTATTTCGCTTTAGGACGCCGCAGCCCCATCCAGGGAACCATCATGGGCGCAGGGATGGGACTGTTTGAAGATGCGCTTTCGCATCATGCCATCGGCGTGAACGGTATTGCCAAGACCATGGTGGGGTTTTTGGCGGCTTCTGTCGGCATTCGCGTCGAAGTCGAGAACCGGATCGTTCGCCTGCTGCTCAATTTCTCGCTTTCTCTGCTGTCGAGTGTCATCTACTTTTTCACCTACCGTTTTCTGCTCGGCCTCGCGCTCGAGTGGAGCTGGCTAACGGAGCTGATGCGGGCGGTGGGGAATTCGTTGATTGCCATCGTGCTGTTTCCCTTATTGGACCGTCTGCAGATGAGGGAGTAGTTGGACAGTGAAGAAGTGAAAGAGTGAAAGAGTGAAGAAGTGAATGGCGCGGCGGGAACTTGAAGTCGGAGTATTCTGAAGCGTAGAAGCATGGTTTCTGGGAATATCAATCGCGGTGAAAAGCTCTCCCCGGTCAAGGCGGCCGTGGTGCAGTACGGCATTCTTATTTTGATGCTGGGGCTGGCAGCCGGCTTGTGGCGGCTGCAGGTCCTGGACGTCGAAAGCTACCGGGTGCTGGCCGAGCAGAACCGCATTCGTAAAGAGCCGATCCTGGCGCCGCGCGGCAAACTCTTCGACCGCGAGAACCGGCTGGTGGTCGACAATTATCCGTCGGTCACCTGTTTCCTGGTGCGCGAGCAAAGCAATAACGTCGATGCCGATCTGCCCCTGCTTGCCAAGGGCCTGGATCTTGACCTTGAACAACTGCGAGCAACGCTGCGCCGCTACCGCAACCAGCCGGGCTATCAGCCCATTCCGATCAAGCAGGATGTGTCAGCCGACGAGCAGGCATTCATCGCGGCGCATCGCAACGAGCTACCCGAACTCGAGACCATTGACGAAGAGCGCCGTCTCTATCCGCGCGACGGTTTTGCCGCGCACCTGATCGGCTACGTGGGCGAAGTGAGCGAGGACGACCTGAACAATTCGCGGTTTGCCTACTACGAGCCGGGCGATGTGGTGGGCAAAGCGGGCGTGGAAGAAACCTACGACGAGCTGCTGCGCGGCAAGGACGGCAGCCGCGAGGTGATCGTCGACAGCCACGGCCGCGAAGTGGGCTATTTTGGCATTGAGCATGCGCAGAAGGGCCAGGACCTGAAGCTGACCATCGACAACGACCTGCAACGGGCTGCGGAATTGGCCATGGGCGACCGCAACGGCGCCATCGTGGCGATGGACCCGCGCAACGGCGAGATTCTGGCCCTGGTTTCGCGGCCGAGCTTCGATCCCAACGCCTTCACCATCAAGATCGACCGCGCGGAGTGGAGCAAGCTGGTGACCGACCCGGACCATCCGCTCATGAACAAGGCCCTCCAGGCGCAGCTCGCGCCAGGATCGACCTTCAAGATCCTGATGTCGGTGGCCGGCCTGCAGGAAGGCATTGCGCAGGACATGCACATTGTGTGCAACGGCGGATGGGGCCCCTACGGATATTTCCATCAGTGCGACCGCAGACACGGCCCCGTCGACATTCATACCGCGATTCCCTACTCCTGCGACACGTTCTTCTACATGCTGGGCGACAAGCTGGGCATCGACCGTATTGCGAAATATGCCACCGCCTTTGGCTACGGACAGAAGACAGGAATCGACTTGCCGGGCGAGCAGGCAGGGCTGATGCCTTCGGCGCAATGGAAAGTGAAGAATTACCACGCCCGCTGGTATCCCGACGAGACACTTGACGTGGCCATCGGGCAGGGCGCGGTGGAGGCCACGCCGCTCCAATTGGCGCGAATTATCGGCGGCATTGCGTCGGGCGGACATTTGGTGCGGCCGCACGTGGTGTTCCCCGATCAGTTGCCGGCCGACTTCCGCAAGTCGCTCGCGGATAGTTTTCCGGGATCGGGCGACACCTACATTCCCATCGATCCGGAGAACTGGGAAATCATCACGGACGGCATGGCCCAGGTGACGGAGCCGGGCGAGTTCCATACCGCAGGCTCGGCGCATCTGGAAGGCATCGACTTTGCCGGCAAGACCGGCACCGCCCAGCAGATGAGCCACGAGGCGCTCGAAAAGAGCGGCAAGGGCAAGGGCACCAATCCCAACGTGTGGTTTGTCGGTGTCACGCCGCGGCGGAATCCGGAACTGGTGGTTGCGGTGCTGTGGCAGAACGGGGAATTCAGCTACTACCCGGCGCGCATCGGAGCCCAGATCGTGGAAGCGTACGTAGACAAGAAGCGCCGCCTGGCGGGCAACTTGCCGCCGCCGAAGGCCGCAGCGCCTGTCGAGGTTGGCGCGGTCTGGTCGACTCCCGGCGTCGAAACAGGGCCCGGTGCGCACCCGCGCGCAAAGAACACGGCGGCTGCGGGGACCAGGGGCCAAATTCACAGCGGGCATTTCTTCGTCGAGAACGGGCAGATTGTGGCTGCGAACCCAGCTGCCGCACAAACCAGCCGCAAGCCGGCGAAAAGTGCAGGGCCTCCGGCGGCGGTGAATGCCCAGGCAAGGCCCACGGAAGTAGCCGCGGCGCTGCCTGAGCGAAGGCCAGCATTGAAGCCCACGCCCGGGCCCGAGCCGGGAAGGAATCCGTAGCGTCATGCCTTTGCGCCGATTCCTGAGCTTTCGCGACTTCGACTGGTGGCTGCTCTGCCTGGTTCTGGTACTGGGCGTCATCTCTGTGCTTGAGATTTACTCAACCACGGTGCACACCCGCTTCGCGAACTTCGAATCGAAGCAAATCTTTTTTATTGCGGCGGGCTTGATTTGCATGTTCATCCTGGCCAAGATCGACTACCACCGTTTGATCGACTGGTCGCCCTGGATGTACGGCATCTTTCTGGTTTCGCTAGTCGCCGTCAGGCTGGTTGGCCACAAAGCCCTCGGCGCACGGCGCTGGATTGCGCTAGGACCCATCCAGTTCCAGCCTTCGGAATGGGTCAAGCTGGTGCTGATCCTTGCCATGGCGCGCTACATCGCCAACATCGGGGGCCGCAACCTGACCTGGAAGGAGATTTTCAAGGCCTTTGGCATGGTCGGCCTTCCTATGATCTTGGTGCTGATCCAGCCGGACCTGGGCACCACGCTTACCTACGCGCCGGTCCTCATCGCGGGCCTGTTTCTGGGAGGGATCAACCTGCGTCAGGCCACGATCTTAATTGTTTGCGGATCCGTTCTGGCCGTCGGTGTCTGGTCGAGCGGCAAAATTCTCAAGCCGTATCAGAAAGCCCGCCTGACCAGCTTCATCAACCCCCAGAACGATCCCAAGGGAGCGGGTTACCAGGTGCTGCAATCGGAGATTGCCGTGGGGTCCGGAGGAATCTGGGGCAAGGGCGCGGAAAAGGGCACCCAGACGCAGGGCTATTTCCTGCCTATTCCGTACACGGACTTCATTTTTGCAGCCTTCAGCGAGGAGCACGGCTTTGTGGGCGCGGTGTTTGTGCTGCTGCTATACTTCCTGATATTGATGCGTTTGATTCAAAACGCTCAGACAGCCGCCGACCTGCCCGGTTCCCTCATTATCATGGGAATCGTGGCTGTGTTGACCTTCCAGATCGCGGTCAACGTAGGCATGGTCATCGGGTTTATGCCCGTCACCGGAATCCCTTTACCTTTAATGAGTTACGGTGGATCTTCGGTGCTGTTTACGTTCCTGGCGCTGGGCGTGGCAATGAATGTCCGCATGCGCCGGTTCGTTAACTGACGCGCCTCGATCCAATTCGGCTCGGAGGCGCGAGGAAAGGTTTCGCGGTGTGCGGCCCGGGAACAATTTGCGATTGTTTCGGGCTGCAAGAGCAAGTTTTTTCAAGGTTTTCGCCGGCTTGGTCCCGATGGATCGCGCCCGGCAGGATTGGGTTTATGAGCACGCAGAGACGGGATGGCCGCTCCGCTCCAACGACTGAAACCGGTCGCCGGAGCCTGCGGCACGGCTCGCGGCTTGCGCAACGCAAGGACCTGGCAAACCGAGCAAATCGATTGGGACAAGCGAACGCGGTTTCACTCACGTGGGACTTCCCTGCGTCCGCCTCCGGCCTAACAGCGTATTTGCCGGCCATGGCCGCCCGAAGCACTCTGCAACAGGATACCCGCAATCAGCAGCCCGTTCGGTTTTTTTGCCCAGGCTCGCCGCCCGTGAGGCAGGCAGCCGCGCTGAGGCCGTTCTTCGATCGCTTTATCGGTTATCCGCCCATCCCCCCTGCCGTCTTCGCGCCGTTCCATCCAACCTTGCCGCATGTACCGGCTGCTTTTGGCTGCCGGACGGAAAGGTACGATGGCAAAGGAAATCTGTATTTCCAGCACGCCGCATGAGACGCGGCTTGCGATTCTAGAAGACGATCAACTCGCGGAAATCTACTACGAACGCGAAAACGAGTACACCCTCGCGGGTTCCATTTACAACGGACGCGTGACACGGGTTCTCCCCGGCATGCAGTCGGCATTTGTCGACCTCGGCCTGGAGCGCGATGCGTTTCTGTACGTAACCGACTTCATCGAGCTCGAAGACCAGGAAGAAACCGACGAGCTGGAGAAGGCTGCGGCGACCGGCCAGGCTCCGCGCGAGGTGCGGCATCCACAAGGTATCGACCAGGGCTCCCCTCAAACTGTCGACCGTAACGGTGGACGTCAGGAAGACCGCGGCTCGCGTTCCGGCCAGAGAAAGCAGGAGCCCCGTCAGGAACGTCACACGCCGGAAGAAGCGCCGGTGCAGATGTCTGCTCAGGAGCCGGCGAGTGCTCCCGCGCCGGCAGAGTCGGCACAGGAACAGGAAGAAGCAGGCGGGGGCCGCTGGCGTGGACGGCGTCGCCGCCGCGGCGGACGGGGGCAGGGCGCTCCTACCGAAGCGGCTGGCGAAACCGGGCCTAGCGTTGCAGACACCACCGAGCCTGCCGAGTCCGTGCAATGGAAAGAGTCGCAACCTACGCGCGAAGTCCGTCCCGCACAACCTGCGCCGCATGCGCGTCAGGCGCCAGCCACCATTGTGCTGCCGGGCGAATCTCTTTCGAAGTACGGCGGCGCGACGGCAGGCGAGGCCACGCCAGAAAAGGCTGCCCCGCCGCGTCGAAATTACACTTCAAAGCCTTCCACGCTGATCGACGCGCCCATCACCTGGGATGGCAGCGGCTTGTTGCCGGGAGAATCGATTTCGCGGCATCGCGGACCTCAGCCGGAGGCCGAGCCCGATTTGCCCAGCGAAAGCGAGCCTGCGGCAGAAGCTAGCGCCGCCACCGAACAAACGGTTGAGGAGGAGCGCCAGGAGACTGAGTCGTCCTATTACGAAACGGAAACGGGAACGGAAGAGCCGGAGGAAACGGCTCTTGAGTTCGAAGAGGAGAGCCTGGGCGCAGACGCATTCAATGAGCTCTCAGAGGAAGACGCAGCGAAGCTCAAGACCGCCAGGGGCGAGATTGCAGCAGAAGACGAATTCGAGGAGACGACGGATTCGGCTCCAGAAGAATCTGAAGCCGAAGACGAGCCAGAGAAGAACGAAATTGACGCGTCTGCTTCGCACCGCGTCGATCCTTCGTCGCCGACGGGATTCCGGCTGTTCGGCTTTGGAAAGAAGAAGGAAGAGGAAGCGGCCAAGAAGCAGGCCGCGGCTCCAGTTTCAACGTATGCGCCAGGTGCAGGCCTGGTCGAAGAGGAAGTGATCGAGGGTGAGGAGTTCGACGGGGCGCCCCATGCGCGCCGTCACAAGCCCGAAGTGCACGACCTGGACGTTTACGAAGAGGAGACACTGCCCTCGAACATGCGCCCCGCCGAGCTGGGAGAAATGTTCCAGGAGGCGCACCTCGACCACCGCATCCAACGGAACCTGAACCAACCGGCCGGCGAGGAAGAAGAGGACGAGGCCGCGGGGGAAGAGGAACCGACGACGGGCACGCAGCCGGCTCGCGGCCGCGAACGCGGCCAGCGTGGCCGTAGCGGGCGCGGAGTGCAGGGGCGCCGCGGTCCCTCGCGCCGCTCCGCACAGACCTCGGATTTGCCCATCATCTCGGACCTGTTGAAGTCGGGTCAGGAGATCCTGGTGCAGATTGCCAAGGAGCCGATCGCCAAGAAGGGCGCTCGCATCACCAGCCACATCGCGCTCCCCGGAAGGTTCCTGGTCTTCATGCCCACCGTGAGCCACGTGGGCGTGAGCCGCAAAATTGCTTCCGACGAGGAACGCCATCGCCTGAAGCGAATCCTGACCCACGAGCGCGGCGACTCTACCGGCGGATTCATTGTGAGGACTGCGGCCGAGGGCGCTTCAGAGGAAGAGCTGCGCGCCGACCTGCGCTTCCTGATGAATCTGTGGAACGATATCAAGCAGCGTTCCGAAGCGTCAAAGTCGCCGGCGCTGATCTACCACGATTTGTCGCTCATCGAGCGCATCCTGCGCGACCAGGTGAGCTCGAACTTCTCGAACATCTGGGTCGATACCGAGGCCGACTACGAGCGCATCGTGCGCTTCCTCAACCGCTTCTCGCCCTCGCTGGTGCGGCGCGTCAAGCTCTACACCAAGGAGACTCCGCTCTTTGAGCACTTCGGCATCGAGGAAGAGATTTCGAAGGCGCTGCGTTCGAAAGTCTGGCTCAAGTCCGGCGGCTCCATCGTCATCAACCAGACCGAGGCGCTGGTGGCGATTGACATCAACACCGGCAAATACGTGGGCAAGTCGGCGCGGCTCGAGGACACGATTCTGAAGACCAACCTCGACGCAGTGCCGGAGATCGTGCGCCAGATCCGCCTGCGCGACCTGGGCGGCATTATCGTGATCGACTTCATCGACATGGACGAGCGCAAGAACCGTTTCAGGGTGATGGCCGCGCTCGAAGAGGCGTTGAAGAACGACCGCGCGCCGACCAAGGTCCTGCAGTTCAACGATTTCGGCCTGGTGGCGATTACGCGCAAGCGCGTGAAGCAATCGCTGGAGCGCACGTTGAGCGTTCCCTGCCCCACTTGCCAGGCGACCGGAATGGTGAAGAGCTCCGCCACCGTCTGCAACGAGATTTACGTGGAGCTGCGGAAGATGCGCAAGCACTTTGAGAGCGCCGACGTGATGCTGCGCGTACATCCCGAAACGGTGAAGGTGCTGAAGGGCAACAACGCCCGCTGGCTGACTGAATTCGAGGAGCTGATCGGGCGTAATCTTCTGCTCAAGAGCGATCCGACGCTACATCCCGAGCAGTTCGACATCCAGGGATAGCGGAGTTGGCGGAGTTAGCAAAGGCCGGGGCGAGCGCTCCGGCCTTTGCTTTTTCCGCACGGGATTGCAAATTCGACTTACACTGGATCGCGATGAGAATCCTACCCGTAATTCTGCTCCTACTTTTGGGGGCACCGACCGTTTTTTCTCAATCGGAGTTCCCTCCTGACGTATACACATCCAAAGAATTCCTGAATCAGATCGCACAAGACAGGATTTATCTTTTCCTCTCTTCAAGAACAGCCGAATCGCTCCTCGTTCAAAAGATCGAACCGCAGATGCACCACAAGGATATGGAGGCGCTCGTCACGGGAACCGTTGTGATTGCTTTCGAAATAACAAAAGAGGGCACGGTCCGCCATCCGATAGTTGTTTACGGCCCAAAATTACTGCAGGCTCCGGTTATTGAGGCTGTCCGCCAATGGCGCTTTAAACCATTTGTTTTGGGCGGCAAACCAACCCCTGTGGCAACTTCCGTTTCAATCTCGATCACCTTCAACGATTGGGGCGTGTCTCTACGAAATTCGCCTTCAAAATGACAATTCACCGGATCACATGAATCGGAACTCCCACCTTCAGGTTTCGCCAGGTCTGTTCCGTGGTATAGACCGGCGCTTTGAGCGCAATGGCCAGCGCCAGGCAGGAACGGTCGCCGAGCGAGAGGCCATACTTCTGCGTCTTCGCGATCAGGCTTCCTGCAATCTTCGCGTGGTCAGCGGTGAAGGGTTCGGGATCCGACTTGAGCAAAAGGGCGTCTGACCATGCGTCCTCCGGCGGATGGCCCATTTTTACAAGTTTGCTTTGAACTTCAGCCAGATTCACCGCGCTGACTACTGCCGATTCCATGATCTCGTCTGTCAAGTTCTCCGCGCCGCGTTCCTCGAAGAGGACCGCGAGGATGGCAGACGCATCGAGCACAGCCCTACTCATTCTTGGCAGCCTCGCGCCTCTCCGCGCTCAATTGGTCGGAAACCAGGGTCCCCGGTGGAACCAGATGCCGCACATTTCGCTGCGCGCGCCGAATCCTTCCCCTGATTGTCGAAATATGCAATTCGTCGTCCTGGACGCGAAGAACCACCGAATCGCCCACATCCATCCCGAGCGCCTCACGCATTGCCGCGGGAATGACGATTCTGCCCTTTTCGCCGATTTGACTTCGCGCCTGAAGTTCCATGTGTCCCTTTCAATCCTAAGTAACATTTGAGTTTTGTGAATGGCAGTTCCATTGCCATCGAAGCGTCGAGCACAACCTCATTCATGCTTGGCGGCCTCGCGCCGCTCCGCAATCAACTCCTCGGAAACGAGAGTTCCGGGTGGAACATATCGGCGGGCGCGTTCCTGCGCACGCCGAATCCTCGCTCGCCGCGTCGATACCCGCAATTCGTAATCTTCGAAGCGCATCTCGACCGAATCGCCCACTGAAATCCCCATCGCTTCGCGAATCTCAGCAGGAATCACGATCCTGCCCTTCTCGCCGACCTGCACCCGCGCTTGAAGCTCCATGTGGCCCTCCTGCCAGTTGGTGACACTATCTTAAGATAGTGGGCATTTTTATGCAAGTGTCACTATCTTCGGTTTCTCCCCCTGCCTGCAATCCCCTGGGCCGCCGCCGTTACCACGGCTTTTCCTGGGTTGGCGCTCCCACTTCGCCGCGCTCAATGCGCTCCAGAAACATGCGCGCCAGCTTGCGCTCGCCGGGATGGCTTTCGCCGTGCATGGTGCACAGGTCGAGGAACTCGTCGCAGAGCGCGTTGCGTTCCCCCTGCTGGGCGAGAAGGTTTTGCAAAGCCACGGCAAGCTCGCGAAGACGAGCCGCCTCAGGCCAGGGTTTTTCCGGTTCGTCCAGATCGATCGGCTCCGCAAACAGACCGTGGCGGCCGCGCGCGCACTCATCCAGACAAGCCAGCAGTTGTTCGCTGAAGGCGCGGCTCAGCGCGTCGACTTCGGAAGGATCCATGGCGTCGCGTGGGTCGATATTCATTTCTGCGCTCATTCTGCGCTCATTTTGTCCGCATGGCCGCTTCAATTTCATCGGGGGTGTGGGGCAAACTGGCATCCAAATCTATGAGCTTGCCGTCGGCAGTTACGAGAAAGTCGCACTCGATGCGCACGCCGATTTTTTCTTCGGGGATATAGACTCCCGGCTCGATGGTGAAGACCATGCCCGGCTTGAGCACCTCGGGATAGTTGCCGGGATCGTGGACATCGATACCCATCATGTGGCCCAACCCATGCAGCCAGTATTTGCCCAGCGGCTGGCCATGCAGATCTCTTCCATGGGTATTGATGTAGTTCCAGGCCACGGTGTCGAGCGAGTTCGGATCTCTGCGGTCGCGGTCGTTGATGGTAGATTTGCCGGCGACAAAGGCGTCGATGGCCGCTTGCTGCGCGCCCAGCACGACGTTATAAATCTCGCGCTGGCGGGCGGTGAAGTGGCCGTTCACCGGGACGGTACGAGTAATGTCGGCGGCGTACATGGAGTACTCGCAGGCCGCGTCGACAAGCAGAAGATCGCCGTCCTGCATGGTGCGGTCGTTGTTGGAGTAGTGCAGGATGGTGGAGTTTGGACCCGAACCCACGATAGGCGCGTAGCTGGGCCGCTCGCATCCGTTCTCCATCCACACTGCGGTCATGGCTCCGGCGATGGCGCGTTCCGTCATTCCCGGCTTGACCCACCACTGCATCATCACGCGCTGCGCGAGGATCGAGGCCTTCGACGCCTCTTTGATCAGCGTAATTTCGCCGTCGTCTTTGATCTGGCGCAGAGGCATGGTAAGAGTGGTAACGTCGCGCCCCTGCGGCACATCTCCGGTTCCCAACGAGGTTGCCGTAAAGCCCAACAGAGCCGTGGCAGAGGCAGCACCCGGTTGAGTCCACAAATTGACGAAGAGCGCGCGATCCGCGGAGATCAGCCGCGTGAGTTCCGCCGGCAACTCGGTCATCGCTTCCACATTGTCCACGCCCGCGGCCTCGGCCACTCGGGGGGTTGCGGCATCCATCTTCACGCCGGCATAGGCTTCCATGCGCAGATTGCGCGTGGGCAGAAAGAGAATCTCCTTGTAGGCATGTTGCGTGGCGGCTTGCGAAGCATCGCCCTCGATCAGCAGCGCCGCGCCCGGCTCGTTCCACCCCGTCAGGTAATAGAAGTCGGAGTCCTGCCGGTAGGGCATGAAGTCCAGCACCGGCTCTTCCGCAGCAAACAGGATCGCAACGCCGCCCTTCAACTTGGCGGCCAGCGCCACGCGGCGCGCGTGAAAGACGCCGGCGGGTTGCTTATCGAGAGCGTGGAGGAGGGGGCCATGAAGTAGGGGAAGCCCCGGCCCCAGGGCGAGCACGGCCAGAGCGAGAAGACAAACCTTTCTCATTCCGCTATTGTCGTCCCTCGTGCTCTCCGGTGCAAAAAGAAAACTGGGCGGGAGGATAGGAGAATCGGGATTCCAGTTCCTACGGGCGATTTCATGGAATTCGGCATACTCGCAGATTATCGTCTGTACCCGGCGCCAGTTCCGGCCAAGGCGCCGGCTCGGTGGCCTCGGTAGCGGCGTCCGCCCCACCGCAGGTAGTTGAATTTCCTCGCATTTCACTGTATTCTGAAAGTGCAACGCGTTTGTCCGCCGGTTTTTTCCGTGTGCGCACCGGCTGGCGGAGAGATGAGTGGGCCGAAAGCCCACTTTTTATTTGCGGCAAAAGTTGCCCGAAAACCCTGAAAAATCAAGGGAATACGGGAGTTGTGGCCGCCCAGAAGGCGGCGGGGAACGATGGCGGTCAGACTCGACGAAATCCGGAAGGCGGCGGAACGCGTGGCTGCCTCGCATGGGCTCGACTTGGTCGATCTCGAGTTCGCAGGGCCGGTCAGGGATCGCATCCTGCGCGTGACGCTCGAGAAGAACGCCGCAGGCCGGGCGCAGTTGAAGGCCGCGGCCGAGGCCGGCGCAGAGGGTTTGCCGGAGAAGCTTTTGGAGGGCTCGCTTGCTGTGGAGCAGCTTTCCGGCGTGACGCACGAGGATTGTGCGGCGTTCAGCCGCGATTTTGGGGTTTTGCTGGACGTGGAGGACCTGATTCCCGGCGAGGCGTACACGCTGGAAGCCAGTTCTCCCGGGCTCGACCGGAAGTTGACTCGGACTGCGGAGTTCGAGCGATTTGCTGGATGTCTTGCAAAGGTGCAGACCTTTGAACCGGTCCGCAACAACCGGCACTGGCAGGGAAGATTGGTGACGGGAGCGGGAACCCCGTCTGAGACGGGAAAGATCACGCTCGACCTTGCGGCGATGAAGCAAAACAGCAAGAGCCGTAAGACGGGCCTGGACACGGTGGAGATCGCCCTCAGCAACATCGAGAAGGCGAATCTGGTACCGGAGATTTGAAAGACAGGGAACAGGGATTAGGGAACAGGGAACAGAAAACGCGGGGCGGAATTGAAGGTTTGAAAATGACTCGATCCGCCCGCCTGCAATCGCCCTCGATCTGAATTGTGAAACTCGCGGCGTTGGGATTATTGAGCCTCGGCGCCCGATTTTAAGGAAATGAGAGTAAGCGGTATGGCCACCAGCGTTTTGTATCAAAGTATCGAACTCCTGAGCTCGGAGAAGGGCATCGACCCCTCCATCGTTGTGGGCGCGGTAGAGGAAGCTATTGCCCTGGCCACGCGCAAGTTCTACAAGACCCAGGAAAACATGCGCGGGGAACTGAACAAGGAGACCGGCGAGATCCAGGCCTACATCTATAAGACGGTGGTCGCCGACGAGGAGCAGATTGAGGATCCGGTGAACCAGATCACGCTGACGGAGGCCAACGAAATGGCGCCCGGCGTGGAGGTGGGGAGCGAGATTCGCATTTATCGCGACACCAGTCCGCTGGGCCGCATCGCCGCGCAACTGGCCAAGCAGATCATCTTCCAGAAGGTGCGCGAGGCGGAGCGCGATACGGTCTTCCAGGAGTACGCGCACCGCGAAAAGGAAGTGCTGAACGCGACCGTGAAGCGGATCGAGGGCCAGGACTACATCTACGACCTGGGCAAGGCCGAAGCGCGCTGCCCCAAGCGCGAGCAGTCGCGGCTGGAGCAATTCAGCGTGGGCGAGCGCGTGCGCGTGGTGCTGCTGAAGGTAGACCGCGCGGCCAAAGGTCCGCAGGTGATTGTGAGCCGCGCCGCGCCGGAACTGGTGTCGAATCTTTTTCAATCTGAAGTGCCGGAGATTTACGACAACACGGTGGTCATCAGGGCCATTGCGCGCGAGGCCGGTGAGCGCACGAAAATTGCGGTTCAGTCCCGCGACAAGGACGTGGACCCGGTCGGAGCCTGCGTGGGCATGAAGGGCATGCGCGTGCAGTCGATCATCCGCGAATTGCGCGGCGAAAAAATCGACATCATCGAGTACTCGGACGAGATTACGACCTTTGCGGAAAAGGCGCTGCAGCCGGCCAAGGTGAGCCGCGTTTCCATCACCGACCTGACGGACAAGCAGTTGGAAGTAATTGTGGACGACACGCAATTGTCGCTGGCCATCGGCAAGAAGGGCCAGAACGTGCGCTTGGCCGCGAAGCTGCTGGGCTGGAAGATTGACATCAAGAGCGAAGAGGAGAAGCGCCAGGAGGTCGAGCAGCAGATGCAGGCTCTGGCCGGCGCGCCGACGACTCCGATCGAGCAGGTGACGGAGCTGGGCGATGGCATCATCCAGAAGCTGGTGACCGCGGGCATCACGACCGTGGAAGCACTGGCCGACATGACGCCGGAGCAGCTCGAGGAAATTCCTGGCATCGGCGAGAAGACGCTGGAGAAGATTTCGGTGGCCGTGCGGCACTACTTCGGCCAGTTTGAAGAGGCCGAGGCGGCGGCAGCAGCAGAAGCGGAGGCAGCGGCAGAAGCAGAAGCCGCGGAGCCGGCAGCTGAAGCCGCTTCTGTGGAGGGGACCGCACAGGAATCCGGCGAAGCAGAAATTCAAACTGCACCAGCGGTTGAAGACAGCGCGGAAGCGGAAGCCGAAAACGCCGCCGTGGTGGTGGAAGAATTGGAAGGCGCGCAGGCAGCCGGGGCGGAAGATGAGAGTCCTGCCGGCGCTGAGGCGGAAGCTGCGGCCGACACTGAATCCGAAGGCGTAACCGCGGCAGAACGAGCCGTCGAAGACGTCCCCGTGGCAGAGGATGTAGACACGCTGGACGCCGAAACAAACGAAACAGAAGACAAAGGCAAGCAGGCGGCTAAAGAGGATGGCGCATAACATGCGCGGCATCGTCCCAAACCAGGCATACGTTAACGCAAAGTTGAAGAGCGGCCAGTGCCATGAGGTAGCTATGAGCAACTAAGGGCGGTTTGGCGGCACAGAATTGAAAAGAGGCGGATGAGCAAGGTTCGTATCAACGATCTCGCGAAAGAACTGGAAGTAAAGTCTCGCGCGATTCTCGACATTCTTTCGGAGCTCGGTGTTCCTGCGGGCAAAACGCACTCCAGTTCGCTCGAGGGCGACGAGGCGGATAAGGTTCGTGCGCATTTTACGCAGGAATCGCGACCGGCATCGCATGCCGCAGGCGCGTCTACCCGCCACGGCGCGCCCACCATTGTTCCCAAGATCGATCTGTCGCACATCTCCAAGCCCGGCGATGTGATGAAGGCCATTCTGGCCAAGAAGAAGGAAGAGGAAGATGAGGCGCGTCACGTGCGCGTGCCGGCAAAGCCGGCCGCCCCGGCTGCGGAGCCGGCCAAGCCCGCGGAGCGCGCCGCGCCCGCCGCGCCCACGGCTGCCGCCGCAGCTCCGGCGCGCCCGGAGCCGCGCAAGATTGTTCCGCAGCCGCGACAGGCCCCGCCAATTGTTGCACAACCCACTGCTCCTCCGGCTATTGCCAGCCGACCTCCGTCGGGCGCTGTCGTGGCGAAGCCACCTGCAGGCGCGGTGACGGCTACGCGCCCGGTGATTGTGGTTGCGCCACCTCCAGCTGTTGCCGTCAAGCCGCCAGCGGCTCCGGCTGCACGCGAAGAGAAGCCGGCAATTGCCAAGCCGCCTGCGGCTCCTGAGGCGCCAGCTCCGGCAGCCACACTCGAACATGCAGCGGCTGCTCCGTCTGCTTCTGAGGCTCCCGCACCCCCGGCAGAAGTTACGGCGTCAGTTCCCACGATTGCCGCGGAGTCGACGAGCGCTCCCCCACAGCGCGGACACGGCCGGGTGCAACCCGCACCGCCTGCGCGCCGCATGGTGATGCCGCAAACCGGACCGCGGCCGGTGTACAAATCGTCGTATGTTGCTCCCGTGGCTCCGGCTGCGGGAACCGGCAGCGGAATTCAGCGCGGCAAGCCAATCTTCGATCGCAGGCCCGCGACCGGCCCGGCTGGACCGGGCCAACAACGTGGACCCGTCGCTCCGGGTTCGTTTGCGGGAGGCCCGCGGCCCAAGCATCCCACGCGCACTTCCGCAGGCGGATTCACGCCGGGCGGATCGGCAGGTCCGGGCGCACGGCCTGGTTTTGGCGCGCGTCCCGGCTTTGGCGCACGACCCGGTTTTGGCGCGCGTCCTGGCCCTGGCGGCGCTGCAGCGCCATCGGAGACGCCGCGCCCGCAACGCGCCGCTTCGCGCGGCCGCGGCCGTGGCCAGCAGCAGTACCCGAAGACCAAAGAAGGCCCGATGAAGGGCTTCGTGCCGCCGCCACGCTACGGCGGCATGCAGTACAGCAACGAGCCGGTGCCGATTACGCGCGAGATCACCGTCACCGAGGGCATCAGCGTAAAGGACCTGGCCGAGAAGCTCGACGTGCGCGCCAAGGACCTGATCGCCACCCTGATGATGGGCAACATCTTCGTCACGGTGAATCAGTCGCTCGACTCGGAAATGATCAAGGACATGTCCGCCAAGTTCGGCGCGGCCGCCACCGTGATCACCTACGAAGAAGAGCTGGAAAACCAGGCCATCGAAGAGGTGCTCGACACTGATAAATCCGACATGCTGGAGACGCCGCGCGCGCCGGTCGTCACCGTGATGGGCCACGTGGACCACGGCAAGACGTCGCTGCTCGACGCGATCCGCGAAACCGATGTGGTCGCGGGCGAAGCGGGCGGCATTACGCAGCACATCGGCGCCTACAAGGTGAAGTTCGCCAAGGAAGGCTCGCCCGCCTCAGGGCGTGAAATTGTGTTCCTCGACACGCCGGGCCACGAAGCATTCACGCGCATGCGCGCGCGCGGCGCCAAGGTGACCGACATCGTGGTGGTCGTGGTAGCAGCAGACGACGGCGTGATGCCGCAGACGCTCGAAGCCATCGATCACGCCAGGGCCGCCGAGGTTCCCATCATCGTGGCCGTAAACAAGATCGACAAGCCCGAAGCCAACCCCGATCGCGTGAAAAAACAGCTCGCGGACCGCGGGCTGATTCCCGAAGAGTGGGCCGGTGCGGGCCAGGAAGGCACGGTGTTCGTCGAGGTCTCCGCCAAGAAGCGGATCCATCTCGACCTGCTGCTGGAGATGATCTGCCTGGTGAGCGACATCAAGGCGCCGAAGGCCACACCGGGACGCAAGGCTGTGGGCTCTGTACTCGAAGCCAAGCTGGATCGCGGACGAGGCGCAGTGGGCACGATCCTGGTGCAGGATGGAACGCTGCACCTGAACGACAGTTTCATTGTGGGCAATACGTTCGGCAAGGTGCGCGCCATGTTCGACGACCGCGGGCGCGCGCTCGAAGAAGCCGGCCCCTCGACGCCTGTCGAAGTGCTGGGCCTGGAGGCGATACCCGACTCCGGCGACACGTTCCTTGTGGTGGCCGACCGCGACAAGGCGAAGTCGATTGCGACATACCGCAAGATGAAGGAGCGCGAGGCGCAGCTGGCCAAGAGCTCGCGCATGTCGCTGGAAGGATTGTCGGAGCAGATCAAGCAGTCGGGCGTGAAGGACCTTTCGCTGATCATCAAAGGCGACGTGACGGGCTCGGTGGAAGTGCTGGCCGACTCGCTCATCCGCATGTCGACGGAGAAGGTACGCGTAAAGGTGCTGCACTCGGGCGTGGGCTCCATTACCGAGAGCGACGTGCTGCTGGCGACGGCGTCGAATGCCATCATCATCGGCTTCAACGTGCGCCCGGAACGCAAGGCCGCCGAGCTTGCCAACCAGGAGAACGTGGAGATCCGCCTGCACTCGATCATCTACGAGCTGCAGGACGAGATTCGCCTGGCCATGATGGGCCTGCTGGAACCGGCCTTCAAGGAGAACTACGTGGGCCGCGCCGAGGTGCTGAACATCTTCAGGATTCCCAAGGTGGGCACCATCGCGGGCTGCCGCGTGCAGGACGGCGTGATCCGGCGCGATTCCGAAGTGCGCGTGATGCGCGACAGCGCGCAGATCTTCAAGGGCAAGATCGGCTCGCTCAGGCGCTTCAAGGACGATGCGCGCGAGGTCACCAACGGCATGGAGTGCGGCATCGGCATCGCCAACTGCAACGATCTGAAGGAAGGCGACCTGATCGAGGCCTTCAGCACGGAGCGGCTGGCCGCCGACCTGGGGGCGCTGACGTCAGCCAAGGCGTAGCTGTCGTCCAAGACCAGAAAAAAGCCCGCGGCTCCGATCTGCCGCGGGTATTTTCTCGCCCCATGGATTTCAACCCTGTAATTTGCTAACCTTAGCGTATGCAAGTGACCGTGCAACTACCGGATGATCTTGCCCAACGCGCCAACCCCGTGCGCGAAGCGCTGGAAGCCTTCGCGGTCGAAGGTTATCGCTCCGGCGCGCTCACCAAGCCTCAGGTGCGCGAATTGCTGGGATTCGAGACTCGCTACGAGTTGGATGGCTTCCTCAAGGCGCACGGCGTCTGGGAGCGCGCCTACTCAATTCAGGATTTGGAGAAGGATGCGGCTGGATTTGAACATCACGCATGATCGTCGTTGCCGATACCTCGCCGCTGAATTATCTGATCCTCATCGATCAAGCCGATCTTCTGCTTTCATTGTTCGGAGAGGTGCTGCTTCCTCATGCAGTTCACCGGGAGCTTCAGCACCCGAAGACTCCCGAAAGAGTGCGGCAGTGGATCGCGAAGGCGCCTGAATGGTTGAGGGTGCGCGGGATTCAAACCACCCCATCGGCGCCTCTACTCATTCTCGACATTGGAGAGCGTGAAGCCATTCAATTGGCCGTTGAGGTAAGCGCAGACGCAGTCCTGATGGACGATGCAGAAGGCCGGAGTGTGGCGGAATCATTCGGACTGCGAGTGAGCGGCACTCTTGGAATCCTGGAGCGTGCCAGCCGCCTGGGAATGATCGACCTGCGGCAGGCATTTGCAAAGCTGGAGCAGACGAACTTCCGTATTTCGCCCGAATTGCGAGAAGCACTGATTCGGCGGAATTCCCTGGCAAATTGAGGAGAGTTAAGTCCTGGAATCCTTGTCGATTGAGAAGATGGCCGCGGACCTGGGGCGCTGACGTCAGCAAAGGCCTGAGGTACGGCAGTCAAAACTGAAAAGGGGTGCTTGCGATGCGGTTGAAGGTCTCGGCAGATATCGAGAAGCCGATCGAAAAGCGCCCTTCCTGTGGACTGGTTGCTGCTGATGACGTGATTGCCGCTCTGCCTAAGAAGCGCCAGAGGGCGATTGAGGCGCGAGGGAGCGAATTGCTTTCGCGCAGAATCCCTGCTTACTGAGACACGCCTCGCCTTGCCCTCGCGCGCGACGGCCGCGTACACTGAGGTCTCCTCCGCACGCAGCCATCATGTTCGATTTCGTCCGTTCCTATCTCGACGAATTGCTGACGGGGCTCTTTCTGCTTCTGGTTGCAGTCTTGACCGTCGTCCACCCTCCACTGTTCGCGACACACGGCGGCCTGTTGCTGGCGCGGGTTGTGCTCTGGTCGGCCGCCATTCTGGTTTGCTTGCTTCTGGCCGCTTCACGCTTCAGCCCGCGCGCCCGCAGCGTTCTCCATTTTGTTTTTGAGTTCGGGCCGATTGTCGTAGCGGTGGTGGGTTATGCGGGCCTCCGGCTGCTGGGCGCCTCTGTCATTACGGCGCGGCTGGGCATTCCCTCCTTCGACCACGAGATGATGGCTGCCGACGTGGCGATCTTCGGCAAGACTCCCTATCTCTGGTTCATGCGCTGGGGACTCGACAGCGGTTTGTTTGCGCGGGTCATGTCCGGCTTCTATGCCTTGTACCCATTCACTCCTTTGCTGGCCGTGGGCTGGTTTCTGTGGCGAGGCGACAGGAAGCAGTTCCGCCTGGTGCGGCGCGCGCTGATTATTTCGCTCTACTCGGGCTACGTCTGCTACCTGCTGATTCCCGTCTCCGGCCCTTTGTCGCTGGCCGGCGCAACATCGCCGACATTCCTCGAGTCGACGCGCGTCTACTCATTTCTGGAGTCGAACTTCCGCTACGTTTACGACTGTTTTCCCAGCCTGCACACGGCCAATCCCTGGCTGATCGTGTGGCTGAGCCGGGGCAAGTTGCCGGGGTGGCTAATGGCGTCGGCCGTGAGCGCGGGATGCGGCATTACCCTTTCCACCATTGCGCTCGAGGTGCACTACGGAATCGACGTTCTCGCCGGGCTGGCGTGGGTTTTCCTGATAGCGGCGGTGGCCAAGGCTACACTGCCCGGCAAGGGGCTGGCGTAGAAGTCGCCGCCATGGGACAGGCGCGGGCCTGGAGGCCCGCACGACTGCCGGTCTCCCACCCCAAGAAACAAAGACCGTTCCCTGGGGATCCCGGTCTGGAGAAGCTGCGGAAAAGCCGTTGCTTTGAAAGGGCACGACTTCAGTCGTGCCGTAATGGGCACAAGATCAATCGGGCCTTTAGGCCCCGAGGGATGTTCTTTAGGAGGTTCGTCCTCTGTTCCCCATTTTTCCGCAGACTGTGGAGAGGGGCGCTACAGCGCGGCTCTAGGCTGTAGGCGTGCGATGCCAGACGGCGGCATCGAAGCTGTGGGCAGACTGGTAGCCTTCGTCTTTGTAGAGTTGAATGGCCTCGGCGTTAGCTTCAGTGACGGTGAGCGAGATTTCTGAGACGCCCAGGCG